>Ga0210124_1000335_pt1 | contig 25183 bp, 30 predicted proteins | sample Muzzi_PWC_D2_FD_185554 | JGI IMG/M metagenome (GOLD analysis project Ga0210124, IMG submission 185554) | Wetland microbial communities from San Francisco Bay, California, USA, that impact long-term carbon sequestration - Muzzi_PWC_D2 (SPAdes) | ecosystem: Environmental > Aquatic > Marine >... | reverse complement strand
AACGTCACCGACGTCGCACAGGTCGAGGCCCTGTTGCCCTGGAATCTGAAACCCGATCAGGTGGCCGCACGCTACACCGCGTTTCCCGCACCATAGCCCCAACACAATTTGCCACAATATCCTAGCCAGGGGCGCATCGTGCGCTTACAATGCAATAGGGGTTCATTAATCCAGCAATAATGGCAGCCAAGGCATAAATCTGGCCCTTGGGAATGATTCTGGGTCATGAGGATCAGTACCGGCTTTATATTCTTCTAGATTAGTATACCCGTCACCATCTGCATCAGCAGTGGCATCAGTTGGATTCAATGGATTAAAACCCATGGATGTTTCGTATGAATCAGGCATCCCATCATTGTCATCGTCTGTATCACATACATCACCGACACCGTCATTATCGAAATCTAACTGATTTGCATTGGAAGTATGAGGGCAATTATCTTGATTATCGTAAATACCATCATTATCACTGTCAGTTGGTACTGATGCTCCAACATCCCCATCGTGCACAGCCCACGCATAGTAGCTATAGTTCTCATTGAAGCCATTCTGGCCGCCACCTTCCATGTCAAAGCCCCACGCGAAGCCTGTAAAGGGCGCGTACTCCGTGGCGGACCAATAGCGGGTGGGCTGGATGTTGCTGAACGGGCCGGTGCTGCTGAGGCCCCAATTTGGTATGCCGCAACCCGTCGAGTTGCAGAAGGCTACACCGCCCAGCGTATTGTAGAAAAGGTGGGCCATCTCGCTTGCCGTGCTGCCGGCATACAGAGTACCCGGTGCGCTGACATTGTAACCGCGATCCTCGCTACCAGTATAAGAGTAGGTGGCATCATCCGCCGTGGTGCCATCGATGGGATTGGTCTCCGGCAACCGCCAGCCGGTAATGCCGCTGCCGTAGGGGTCCAGACCGGCCGCCCAGCTGTTCGCCGTCGTCCAGTCCATGGCCGTACCGGCATAATTGGCATCCCCCAGCCAGGTGATGTCCAGCACCGTATCGTAGTACGCCTCCGCCGTGGACAGGTTGCCATCCAGATCGCGGCCTGCCAGCGACGCGTGCGATGACAGGGTGATCAAACTCAAAACCACGGCGCTGAACGCGCACGTTATGCGTGATAATGCCATTTTTTATTCTCCGTAAATCCAGTGCGTATAGAAGATATAGACGCCCCCCCTTTTTAACCGAGGCGAGGGCTACCATCCAGGATGGATACCTCAAAGTGGTAAGGTCAGCCGACCACTGAACTGGACTTAACCCGGAGGCGTCTATGAATCAAACTGTAATCTACGTGGGCCTTGATGTCGATGATACCCATTTCCACGGTTCGGCCCTGGACAAGCGCAGCGGCGAATTCATTGATTTCAAATGCCTGCCGACCCTGAAAGAAAAAACAGGGGTCAGATCCCAGTTTTCCCTAATATTAGCCTAATCTGGGATCTGACCCTGGTTTCATGAATTAGGTGTCCTCAGAACACCAAGCGTTAAAACTCTATGAGAAAATATCAAATATCAATATTAGTGACAGCGATAATTATCTCCTTACCTTCACTATTTCTCTTCGTCGTAGGCGTAGTCAAAATGAGCATGATTCATTTGGGTTTCTGGGGCGGGATGTTAGCTATTTGGTGGGGTGCGTACTTTTACCTACGCAAAGGGAGTAAGCGAGCTTTTTGGATTTCATTCAGCTTAATCAATCTATTTTGGTGGCCGCTTCTATGGCAAACAGGGCAACGAGTTGTCTTCATCATCGAAAATGGCGGTATGGAAAGGGCAGATGGATATGGCTCACCTCTTGCTTTCCTTATAGGTCTTGTTGGGGAACAACTATTTTTTCTGCCGCTTTGCTTTTCAATGTTTTTTGGAGCAATGGCAATAAAAAGTTTTAATCGGGTAGCCGGGGGTATCTAACCCCCAGCCCCCACAACACCCTGCATGCGGCTCCGCACAGGGCGTTTCACTTAGCATGGTGAAGCGAAACCTATCCATCACGTAAAGCATATAGCCCCTGGGATTTTGGCTCTTCAGAAATATTTGTGGGTAAGACTTTAGCGGATATGGGAAAACAGGGGTTAGATCCCAGTTTTCCCTAATATTAGCCTAATCTGGGATCTGACCCTGGTTTCTACGCCGCCATCCCCACCGCGGCCGCGGGAAACACCAGCCGCAGCAACAGTGTGTTGAACACCACCAGACCGATGTTGTTGGACCAGCGCACCGCCTTCGACACCCGCAGCGCGCGGCGCGGGGCCAGCAGTTCCCAGATTGCCATCAGGGGAAAAAACACCGAGGAAGCAGGCCAGGCGGATGGTGGGCTCGTTGGCGGTGATGAAAGCGATCAGGTCCAAGAAGACGGGTCTCCTGTAGTCGGGCTGCAGCCCCGCAAGGAATCTATGCTGGCGAGTTATTATATAAGGGATCACAAAGCCCGGGCGGGGAAAATCCCCAAGGCGGCCCGGAGCCCCGGATCAGGGACAGTCCCGGGAATGCTTTGCACCTTACATTCGGCACCGGTTCCAGACCGGGCCGGCACCTTAATCGACTGGAGCAGGGTCCGCCCCGCGGCGATGCGACAGGTGATGGAATGCACCGCCAGTGAATTCATCCTGTCCTCGCCTTTCGAGCACAGGAATGCCGTGAGGCAGCTTAAGTCACTGCCGGCTGATGTGCTAAAACGCTATGAAAAATGGAAAAATATTGTTGAAATCAGTGACCCTACGGGATTGAAAGAGATTAAGGGCTTTAGGGATGAGCCACTTCGAGGTGAGTGGAAGGGACATCGTTCGTCCCGATTAAATCTTCAATATCGCATTATCTATAAAGTAAAAAAGGAATTGGTTCTTGTTCAGGTGGTTAGTGTAACTCCGCATGATTATCGGAGGAAATGACATGAAAGATTATCGAAAAGCTCAGAAGTTAATAGATGTTTCGGTTGGAGAATCAGTACGTATTCTGCGTGAGTTACAGGAAATGAGCCAGAATGAACTTTCTGATGTGACTGGCATTCCCCAATCAACAATATCTGCTATTGAGAATGACCGGGTTAATTTGGGAGTGGCGAGGGCGAAAATTCTTGCTCGCGCCTTGAAGTGCCATCCTGCAGTACTCGTATTCCCTGGCTGGGATGTTCAACAGGAATCCGCGGCATAACGAAGTCGTTCGAACTGACCCTTGACCGCTTCCACGCGGCGCTATCGCTCTGCTCGTCGCCGTCAATGGCAGGTCAACTCAAACGTTGACGCACATAAGAAGCAACGATACTGCTCAATTTTTAAGGAAACTGGCATGACTAAATTCCTAATCTCATTTCCCAGCGCCGCGATGGTCTTTCCCGAAGAGGAATTGCCAGCCGTGTCCGACGATGCTCATGCCGTCCTTCGCGAGGCGAAGGAGGCTGGCGTTTGGGTTTTCGGTGGCGGCATTAACGAAGATGTCGCGCCAGTCATGGTCTCGGGCGATGGTACCGTTACCTCCGGCACATACCCGCAAACTGCCAATATCGAGGGCGGCTACGCTATTTTAGAGCTGCCCTCACGTGAGGCGGCGCTGAAGTGGGCTGCGAAGTTTGCAACCGCGTGCCGCTGCGCGCAGGAGGTGCGCGAGTTCCAATACGACCCGGAGAGCTGACAGTGTCTTGGATAAGCGCTAACAATTCATCCAAGCCGACGTCGCTTCGCACCGCGGTTTAATTCAAGCGTTGATATGACTTCCACAGTCAAGGGCTACCGCGGAAGGCGATTCGACGTGTTATATTTCTAAGAAGATATGAAGAAAGCGATCACCATATTGAGCATCTCATTTGCATCGGTAGTGGTGCCAATTCTGGATTGGTACACGTTTGATGCATTCGTGCTCAGAAACTGTGATCCCAAATTCGGTTGTTTTTGAGGCATCCAATTCGGTGTACTAATTCTTGGTGTTAGTGGGTTCGTATCTTCGCTCTCTGTTCTGGCTGCATACATTGCTGTGAACAAGGCAGTCGGTTTGGAGTTTACGAATGCGACTATCGCAACTACAGTAGCAATAGGTCTTGTGCTTGGAATATTAACTCGGGTCGTTTTACCTGGCCTAGCCGAATCAATTATCGGTATTGTAATTAGTTGGTTGGCTATGTCTTTTCTTTTAGGCGGAGCTGCATTCTTGGTGCAAAGAAATATAACGAATCATTCAAGTTCCCCCCTTCGGGGCCGGACGCGCTAACACGCGCCGCTTAATTCAAACGTTTGTTATTGGGGGAGCCAGAGTTGGGTTCACCTCAAGCAAGCCTGGATCGAACCGTCGAGAATCGATCTGACTTGTAACTCAAATGACGCTCCGCTTTGCTGCGCACCCTTTAGTTCTGCGTTATGCGTCTGTAAAAACAATAGTATCATCCTACCTTGAAACGTACACGGAATGTACATACATGTAGATAATGGATTATGAATGGGATTCAGGGAAGGTGGCTAAGAATCTGCGCAAACATGGCGTGGATTTCGCTGACGCTGTAATTGCTTTTAAAGATGAATATGCACTTACCATTGAAGATGTCGTTCATGATGAGCAACGATTTATGACGTTGGGTATGGGCCCCTCTCTAGAACCTATCTCAATATTCATTATCCGATGGTTCGTCTTGTAGGGCCCGTGCCCCCGCGGGGAACGGATCGGGACCGGAAGACCGGCTTGTTCCCGCCCGCTCGAAAAGCCGACCGGAAAGAAACCGAGCAGTGTTTCCAGTGGTCATGCGATGAGTGAAGATTTCAGCAAGGGTTAACGAGGCCCGGTTGTAAAACATGACCCAAATAAAGTGCGCATTACTATTCGCCTGGATGCCGACATTATTGAAAATTTCAAGAATATTGTGCTTAAGGCCGGTGGGGCTCGATCGGGAACCGGAGCCGCCCATGCAGAGATAGGTGGAATGAGATCGGGAACCGGTTTCACCTCCTCCCTGCAGACGTACGCCCTCATCCGGGAACCCGATGAGAAATCCGGGCCCCGAACCGTGACCTGCGTCCCGGATTGGCCCGGCGTTCAGGACAATACTGGTCTGGACAGCGCGGGAGGCCGGATTCGGTTGTCACTCATTGCACACATCACACCCCTGACGCAGTGACGCGGATTATTCGGCCCCCTGGCGCTGTCCCCGCAGGGCGCGCACCACCTCCAGAATCCCCGGGCCGTCCCAGGCCCGCCCGCCGATGGCACGGTAGGCTATCGTGCCATCCGGCGCTATCACGAAAGTCGTCGGCAAACCTTTCACCGGCCATTCGCCAATCACCGTACCATCCCGGTCCAGCAACAACGGGAAGTCCGCCGGATAATCCGCGGTAAACACGAAGATCGTATCCTCGTCCTCCCCCACGTCGACGGCGAGTATGACGACCTCTGCGTCGCGCAACTGCCGCCAGGCACGGTTCATCGACGGGATCTCCTCCCGGCAGGGGGGACACCAGGTCGCCCAGAAATTGAGGATGACCGTCTTGCCGCGGTAGGCGGACAGGCGGTGCATCCGGCCATCCGTATCCGGCAACTCGAAATCAGGCGCGGGTACGGCGCCAGGAACCGGCGTCAGGGTCTGGTCCCCCGCCCATGCCCCACCAGCCAGCAGTGCCACGGCGAAGAGCGTTGCCCGCAGTCGCATGGGGATCATCGCCGGCGCTCCAGATCCGGAGGGCATTCGATCGAGTTGATGCGTGCCCGGTGCGCCCGGCCGTCTGTCCGCCAGACCAGATCGAGATCGAAGACGGAACCGGGCTTGACCCCGAATGCGGTCATGCCCCAGTTATAGTCACCCGGCAGGAATTCCTGCCAGGTCGGAAACAGGGCCCAGCGAAACGCCAGACGGGATGCCTGGCCAACCGAGCTTTCGGGCCAGGATGCAATCCAGGGCTCCTTGAGCCTGATCCCCTGCTCCTTGCCACCAGTGTGGACACGCCACTGTGTCAGATCGACGGTGATTGCCTTACCGCCACCCTCCCCGTCGCGATTGCGGATTATCGTCTGGAAGATACAGCTGGTGGCGATGTCCCCAACGACATCTCCGGAAAAACCGCGCGCCAGGAAGAACCCGCGGGTCTGATCCGGCAGGCGCTGGACCAGTTCCACCTCAAAACCGCCCTCCATCAAATGCCATTTGCGCAACCCCGTTTCCTCATCCGTGCTGACCACGACCTCCGCCCTGAGCGACAGTCCCGGCAACAGTGACGCCAGCAACAGCAGCCATTTCCACAGTACCATTTTCGGCATGTCCCGTGATCCGGGGGCTCCGGCGCGATGACCGGCATACCGGCCCCCGCCAAATCCCTGCCGGGGGAAAACCGTGGAAACGAGCGGCGCAAAGCAATTTTTCACAAGCATCCTTCCCCCGGGTGAGAAACGCGGTTGAATTGACACTGCAGATACCTGCCATTATATATGCCTGACCACTCACTTCAGTCCGGTCGGAAGGACCCGAACATGACAACGATCGGCACTCCACTGACAGCATCGGCCACCCGGGTACTGCTCTGCGGCGGCGGAGAACTCGGCAAAGAGGTCGTCATCGAACTACAGCGCCTCGGCGTGGAGGTCATCGTCGTGGATCGCTATGCGAACACACCGGCCATGCAGGTCGCGCACCGAAGTCATACCCTCTCCATGCTGGACGGTGCGGCGCTGCGTCTGGTGATCGAACAGGAAAGACCGCACTACATCGTGCCGGAAATCGAGGCCATCGCCACCGACACCCTGGTCGAACTCGAAGCCGAGGGTTATACCGTCATCCCAACGGCCCGGGCCGCACGCCTGACCATGAACCGGGAAGGCATCCGCCGCCTGGCCGCCGAGGAACTGGGCATTCCGACCTCGCCCTACCGCTTCGCCGACAACCGCGCGGAATTCGAGCGGGCCGTCGATGAGATCGGTATCCCCTGCGTGGTGAAGCCAATCATGAGTTCATCCGGCAAGGGACAAAGCACCATCCAGCAACCGGCCGACATCGGCCCGGCGTGGGAGTATACCCAGGCGGGTGGGCGCAGCGGGGCGGGACGGGTCATCGTCGAGGGGTTCGTGAAGTTCGATTATGAAATCACCCAGCTGACCGTCCGCCATGCAGGCGGCACCAGTTTCTGCGAGCCAATCGGGCACGTGCAGATCGAAGGTGACTACCGCCACTCCTGGCAACCGCAACCCGTGAGTGATACCGCACTGGCAGCCTCCCGCAACATCGCCATGCGCATCACCACGGCGCTAGGAGGCCACGGTATCTTCGGCGTGGAGATGTTCATCCAGGGCGATGCGGTAATATTCAGCGAGGTCTCGCCACGACCGCACGATACCGGCATGGTGACCATGATTTCTCAGGACCTGTCGCAATTCGCCCTGCACGCGCGTGCAATCCTGGACCTGCCGATCCCCGCCATCCGGCAGCTCGGACCTTCCGCGTCCAGCGTGATCCTGGCCACCGGTACTTCCAGCCGGGTGAGTTACGGCAACCTGGAGCTGGCCCTGCAGGAAGCGGATACCCAACTGCGCTTGTTCGGGAAACCCGAAGTCGCCGGACACCGGCGAATGGGTGTAGCGCTGGCACGCGGGTCCTCTCTGGCCGTGGCACGGGAAAAAGCCGAACGGGCGGCGTCTGCTGTGACCATCATGTTGTAATACCACTGGAACACAGATATGAGCGAAACCGAATGAGCGAAACCGAACTGCAGACCCGCCTTGAATCCCTGGAATCCCGCTTGATGCACCAGGAGGCCGCCATCGAGGAGCTGACCCATACCCTGCTGCAACAGGAAAGAATGGTAAGCCGGCAGGCAGAGGCCCTGGAACTGCTCGAATCAGAACTGCGATCCCTGCTTGCCGCGAACCTCAACCCGCCGATCGAGGACGGACCTCCCCCCCACTACTGACCTGTATTACCCTGCATGGCCAGCGGTAATCGCCGCGGCCGTCAGAACGGCCGGTGTGTTTCACACTCTACCCTTCCTGCCCACCCGCACGCTGGGGATTCAAGATGCCCCGGCCAGCGCCGATAGGCTTTTTGATGATCCCCGGTCGTGCATGCACATCGTTCAGGCACTAACAGAATCCGCCAGTTAAACATGGACATACTGCCCCTGCTCTTACCCTTGTTCGGCATTACAGCATTCCTGTCTCTGTTGTGGCTCAGCATTCATGCATTCAAGAAACACCTCGGCTGGGGTTTCCTGGTATTGCTGTTCTCCCCGATCGGGGCATCGATCTTCGGCATCAGCTACTGGGACGAGGAAAAGAAACCGTTCCTCGCCTATCTCACCACCTTCCTGGTTTCCGTGTCACTCGCTCTCTACCTGTTCACCACCTGGGGTGGTTGGGAAATGTTGCGTGCGGGTTACCGTGTCCAGCAGGGAATCCAGACACAGACACTGAGCCAGGAAGATGCATCGATTTATATGCACACCAGTTTGGATTTCATCGAGAAGTCCGGATTGGCTTCGGCCAACCAGCAGCAGCTGGACACTGCCCGCGAACAGCTGAATCAGTTGGAAGAACCGCAAACGCCCGAAGCCGCACCCGGGGCACCGGAGGCCGATGAAGTCCCTGCCAGGGAGGAAATCAGTCACAAGACGATCAGTAAAAAGGCACCGCCTCCGCCGCACTACCGCCTGGAGTACATGACCATCGACGTGGACGATGCCAAAAACTATGTCGGCTATACCGTCAAGGTCACCCGCAGGGGGGTGCCGGAAAAGGAATATCGACTCACCAAGGCCCGGGGAAACAGGATCTATCTATCACAGCGCAACGGCTACGGTTCGTATTCGTTCAGCTACAGGACCCATGACATCGAAAAGATTCGGGTACTGACCAAGAAATACGACTGAACCGCGCGGAAGACCGCCCCTCTTGACTCGCCCCACCGGAATCTGAAACACTCCTCTGCATGAACCGCTGTAAGCTGCTTCGCGTAATGGGACCCGGATACCGACTGCATTTCTGGATGCAGCCGTCCATACCCGCGTCGGGAGGAAAAATCGCAAGCTAGTTCGCCGGGCAGCAGATACCAGAATTTTCCAAAGGCCGCGGGTTGCAGAACCCGCGGCCTTTTTCGTTTCCAGTCACAGCTGGTTATAGAGGTAATGGCATGTCGATTCCACTGGCCTATGCCGCAGTCGTACTGATCTGGTCGACGACCCCGCTCGCCATCAAATGGAGCAGCCAGGATGTCGGCTTCCTGTTCGGCATCACCAGCCGTACGCTCCTGGGCGTGGTGGCCGGCATGACGATCGCACTGCTGTTCGGAATCCGGCTGCCCTGGCATGCGGCCGCATGCCGCACCTATCTCGCCGCCGGACTCGGGCTGTTTCTTGCCTTGCTGTCCGTTTACTGGTCATCCCAGTACATCCCTTCCGGCTGGGTATCGGTGCTGTTCGGTCTCGCCCCGATCATTACCGGCATCATGGCCAGGATATGGCTCGGAGAGCAGGCACTGATCCCCGCGCGCATCGCCGGCATGCTGCTGGGCGTTGCCGGGCTTGCGATCATGCTGCTGAGCGCGCATTCCCTGGGAGCGGCGGCACCGCTGGGCATCGCCGGCATGCTGTTCTCCGTCACGGCCTACTCGGCCAGTGCAGTTGCCGTAAAGCGCATCGGCGCGGATATACCGGCACTGGCCACGACCATCGGCGCCCTCACTGTGGCGCTGCCCTTGCTGCTTGGCGTGTACTGGATCTCCGGAAACCCCTTGCCGGATGCGGTACCGCTACGGACGGCGCTGGCGATCGTCTACCTGGGTGTGATCGGGTCCGTGCTCGGATTCGCCCTGTACTACTATGTCCTCCGGCACATGGATGCGACCCGGGTCGCCCTGATCACGCTGGTCACCCCGGTCATCGCCCTGCTGCTGGGAAATACCCTGAATGGCGAGCCGGTACAGGCGGAAGTCTGGGCAGGGACTTCCGCGATCCTGTCCGGTCTGGTGTTGTTTCAATTCGGGCAGGATCTGATTGGCCGACTGCGGCGCCTGCTGGTCAGCCTCTCCGATTAACAAGGGCGAGTGCGGCTGCAGGCCCGGGGAAACCGCTACCTTCCCATTTTCCTGACATGGGTGCAGGTCATTGATCTGAAAAGCATCACCGGCCCCGCAGCCACCCCCGGGGAGTGAGAATACTGCAACAGGAGCAACAACCGCTTTGTGGGACCGGTTGAAACCACCGCCGATTTTGGGAATGATGACGGAATTCCGATGCTACGGGCAGGTTTACAGAGGCGGTTATGAGTGGTGCGGCAACAGATGACGGGGTGGCGGGAACAACGGACAAGGACGGTAAAGGTGGTGACATGGCGGTGAAGACGAATCAACCGTCAAAACGGAAAAAAGCCTCTGCAAGTAAAACCGGCAGCAAGGAGACGGCAACCGGGAAGAAACCGGCCGCCGGCGTTGAGGCGAAAAAGGCATCCGGCGGGCGAAGTAAGACCGCGAAGACACCTCGTGGAGACAAGCCGTCCGCACCCGGCAAGAAGGAACACCCCAGCCGGACAGCCCCTTCCGCACCTGACAAGACCATGACCCCGACAGACGCCAGCACGACCGCGGAAGCGGAGAATTCCCAATCGCTCTCCTGGATGTCCGCACAGGCCGCAAGTGCCCTGAAGGCAGTCAAGGCCAACCAGGCGAAAAAGGCGGAAGCCCTGCTTGCCAAGGCGGAAAAGCCCGTACCAGGAAGAGCCGGAATCACGGAACTGCCGGAACAGACCAGCGATGACCTGATCGCGGAATATGTCGAACCGGAAGAAATCTCACCGATCGAACCGGCTATGACCGCAGAGGCGCCGGAAAGCATGCCGTCCCCTGCGCCATCCCGTGATGTTGCCGGGCCGGATACAGTGTCATCAAAAACCCCTGCCGCGACACAGAGCCCGCAGGCAGAGGTGGAAATGATCACAGCGGCCACAGTCGCTGACTTACAACAGGATGAAATAGACATGACCAGTGAAACTAACACTAGCGAAACCATTTCTCCCGTCGATGCCGGCGAAGCGCCTGCCGCCGGTGAAACCGTCATTGCGCCACAGGTACGACAAAGCGGATTGCCGGTACGGCCGATCATCACGGTAGTCTTTATGGCCATGCTGGCATTTGGCGGTTATCGCTATTGGCACGAATCCGCCGGGAATCGGCACGTGGTGGCAACGCCCCCCGAGAGCAACTCCGGCTCCGTGCTGGAATCAAACTGGGATAATATCCAGCAGCCTGCCGGGGTCACCGTGGTCGGCACGACTCCGCCGCCCGATAAGGCGGGCGAATTCGCAAAGGAGACTACGCCTCCGGTCATTGAAACGACTCAACCCGGCGAGGCGGATCAAGGCGAAAGATCCGCAGCCGCGACCGCAAAGGCGTCACAGGAACCCGCTATGGAATCAGAGGTGGAACCGCAAACGCCCGCAACCGCTCCTGTTCATGAACCCGTACCCTGGCAGCCGGCGCAGATCCCGGCCGGGGCCCCAGAGCCGGCAGCCGTGGTGGCCAGCGAGCCGCCACAGGAACCGGAACCGGCAACTACCGCGACCACACCTCCTGCGGAAACCACAACCAGGCAACAGGCGCCGGCCGCGACCGCACCCGCTGCTGAACCGGCCCCATTGGAGCCGGTACAAGCCACGGCCGAAACGCCCGAACCTCCGGTGGTCAAGACCAGTGAACCGCAGCAAACGGCACAGCCTGCGGAACCGGTTGCAGCGACGCCACCGGCCGCGGTGGCCCCGCCCGCCCGCCAGGCCCGGCCGCAGCCTTACGGTACCCCCGGTTATGGCTATTACCCCCGTCAGCAGCCCAACTGGCAGCAGCCCTACTACCGGCCGGCCTACCCGCAGCAATACCCGTCGCGCTGAGCCGGATTCCGGTCAACCGGTCCTGAGACTCTACAGCATATTGCGGGTATCTAGATCCTGAGACCGTTGCCGCGGGCACACACTCCAGCGTTGCATAAATCCGCGCGCAGGAGCGGCTGCCTGGCCGCAATCGCGCCGGAGGAGTGTGCTCCTACGGGATGGAGCCAGGAACTCACGAATAGTGAATCCGGAAGTGGTACATCAAGATACATTTTATCCTGTGAATAACCCGCTAAAACCGGATTGCAGCCCCGAGTTTATGCAGCTTATAGGGTTCAGTAACGGCAGCATTCCTCTGGGATGCCGCCAGCAGCATCCCCGGCATGCAGCGGCGACTCTCACACCACCGGGTTGCGCAAGGCACCGACGCCCGTGATGTCGACAACCACCTCGTCGCCCGCCCGCAGATACTTCGGCGGAGTGAAGCCCATGCCGACACCGGCAGGTGTGCCCGTGGCGATGATGTCCCCCGCCAGCAGGGTCATGCCAGAGGACAGCACGGCGATGATCTCCGGGACGGGGAAGATCAGCTTGTCGAAGGTGGCGCACTGGCGCTGCTCACCGTTGACAAAACATTTCACCTCGATGTCCGCCGGGACCGGCATCACCGAACGGTGCACCACGCACGGCCCCATGGGGGCGAAGCCGTCGAGGCTCTTGGCACGGAACCACTGCAGGTGGTCCTTCTGCAGATCGCGGGCCGAGACATCGTTGATTGCCGTATAACCGAACACATGCGACCAGGCATCCTCCCGCGCGATGTTCATCCCGCCCCTGCCGATGACCAGCGCCAGTTCCGCCTCGTAGTCGAGTTTCCGCGTCAGTTCCTGCCAGGCCGGAATGCCAACGCCGGGACCGATCACGGCCGTGGTCGCCTTGGTGAAGATGATCGGCTTCGCGGGCGCCTTGTCGGACAGGTGCATCCTGGCGGCGATCTCGTGCGCATGTTCGAGGTAGTTCTTGCCGAGACAGAAGATATTGCGCCGCGGCACGGGGATGGGTGCCAGCGGTTTCACCTCGTCATGGGCGCGACATGCGACACCCGCGGCCAGCGCCCGCTCCGCCAGGCCCCGGACCTGTGCCGTGGCCTCGTCCCCGGCATCGAGCAGGGCCTGCAGCGTCCTGGCGGGTGCCACTTCGGATAAGGCGGCAGCCGCGGCCGCCACGTCGACAACCGTCGCGTCGAACAGCATGCCCAGCTGCCCGCCTTCGAGAGTGAGAAATTTCATCGCTGTGGTTTCCGGTATATCCGGTTATGTGCCGAAGGTATTACAACTGTCGAAATCGCCGCTTTCAATACCCCGCTTGAACCACTCCACCCGCTGCCTGGAAGTGCCGTGGGTAAAGGACTCGGGTACCACGTATCCCTGCGCCTCGCGTTGCAGGCGATCGTCGCCGATGGCCGTCGCGGCTGCCAGGGCCTCCTCGATATCGCCCTGATCCAGCACCTGGCGGCTGCGATCGGCATGATAGCCCCACAGCCCGGCGAAACAGTCCGCCTGCAGTTCCTGTTTCACGGTCAGGGCATTGGTCTCCGCTTCGCCGAGCCCCTGCTTTGCGGACTGGACCTGATTGCTGATCCCGAGCAGTGTCTGCACGTGGTGGCCGACTTCGTGGGCGATCACGTACGCCTGGGCAAAGTCGCCCGGCGCGCCGTGGCGCCGCTCGAGATCGTCGAAAAAGGCCAGGTCGATATAGACCTTGCGATCGGACGGGCAATAAAACGGACCCATTGCCGCACTGGCCATGCCGCAGGCCGAGTCGACCGCCCCGGAGAACAGCACCAGCCGCGGCTCCTCGTAGGTCCTCCCGGCCTTCTGGAAGATCTCATCCCAGGTATCCTCGGTATCCGCCAGCACCACGGAAACGAAGTCCGCAAGCCGTTGCTCCTGCGGTGTGGGCTGATAGTCTTCCTGGACCGGCTGCTGGATGCCCGCCTGCTGCAACTCCAGCAGAACGCGGGGATCGATACCGAGGAAATAGGCCAGCGCCAGGGTCACTACGATCGTCCCCACGCCGCCCTTGAACGCCAGGCCACCCCGGCGCACCCGCATGCCGCGCCGGTCCTCGATATTGGAACTCCTGCGTCCCGTCTTCCAGCGCATGCCTCACCTCCCTCCGTCCAGGAAACCGGATTATAGAACACTCCCGGCAGGCCCCGTCGCCACGGTTTACTGTACAGGGCTTTTCAGTCACTATTTGCCCATGGAACCGACAACTGCCGCCGCGGAATCCCAAAAGCGCCGCCTGAGCGGCCTGCAGGTCTTCCTGATCGTGCTGGCCGCGATCGTCGTGACCGCCGGGGCCACCTACTGGATTCTGCGCACGTATATCTTCCCGTCGGAGTTTCGCCCGGTTGAGTTATCCAGGAAAGAGGAACAGGTGCTGCAAGCCAAGCTGGATCGGCTCGACGCCCTGCAGACGCACCGCGTCCACGAGGCATCCGGCAACGCGGCGGAGACCCTGGAACCCGAACCCTACAGCGAGGCGGGTGCGGATCGCAGTATCACCCTGAGCGAGCGCGAACTAAATGGACTGCTGGCGAAAAACACCGATCTGGCGCGCAAGCTGGCCATCGACCTGTCGGAGGACCTGCTGAGCGCGAAGCTGCTGGTACCGGTAGACGAGGACTTCCCGATCCTCGGCGGCAAGATCCTGAAGGTGCGCGCAGGCATGGAACTGGCCTATCGCAACGGCCGTCCCATCGTCGTCCTGAAGGGTGTCAGCATCATGGGCGTGCCGATCCCCAACGCCTGGCTGGGGGGGCTGAAGAATATCGATCTGGTGGAACAGTACGGCCACGACACCGGCTTTTGGAAGTCCTTCGCCGACGGCGTGGACAAGATCCATGTCGAGGAAGGCAACATCACCATGGTGCTGAAAGAATAGGTCCGACCTCGCCCATGCGCCTGATGACCTTCGGCACAGCCCTGCTGGTCACGCTGATCGGTTTCGTGATCGCCTGGCAGTTCGTCAATCCCGCACCACCGCGACACATCGTCATTGCTACCGGCCACACGGATGGCGCCTACCATTTGTATGCCCGACACTACCGGGACTGGCTCGCGTCATACGGGATCGAACTGGAGATCCGCAGCACGGCGGGCTCCGTTGAAAACCTGGACCTCCTCCGCAACGAGAACTCAGGTGTCAGCCTGGCCTTCGTTCAGGGCGGCACCGGTACGGATGCGGACACCGGTAAACTCGTCAGCCTGGGTAGCCTGTATTACGAACCCTTGTGGATCTTCTACCGGGGCGTGACAACGCTGACCCGCCTGACCGGGTTGCAGGACAAGCGCATCGCCATCGGCGAGCCGGGCAGCGGTACCCATGCCATTGCCGGTATGCTGCTGGCCGACAATTTCATCGACACCAAGTCCGGCAATATACAGATGATTGGTGGCAAGGCAGCCGTGGAGTCACTGCTGCAAGGGCGGATTGACACTCTGTTCATGGTTGCGGCGCCCGCCTCACCCCTGGTGCAGCAACTGCTGCACAATCAGGACATCCTCCTGATGAACATGGAACGCGCCACGGCCTATACCCGCATGCACCACTTCCTGTCTGCCGTCACCCTGCCGGAAGGAGTGATCGACCTGCAGGCAAACATACCGCCGCATGACACACACCTGCTGGCCGCCACGGCGAACCTCGTGGCACGCAAGGATTTCCACCCGGCACTGGTCAGCCTGCTGCTGCAGGCGGCAAGCAGCGTGCACACAGCCGGAGGACTGTTCGAACAAACCGGGATGTTCCCCAACGGTAACAACCTGGAATTTCCGCTGGATAAGGATGCACAGCGCTTCTACCGCCACGGGCCACCCTTCCTGCAGCGCTACCTGCCTTTCTGGACAGCCAGCATGGTCGACCGTCTGAAGATCATGCTGGTTCCGCTGCTCACCCTGCTGCTGCCGCTGGTCAAGATCATGCCACCCGCCTACCGCTGGCAGGTGCGCAAACGGATCTTTCGCTGGTACCGTGAACTGCAGACGCTGGATACGGATACCCTGACGGGGAGCAAGCAAGACGTCGCCATGCTGCTGCAACGGCTGGACGCACTGGAGGAGGAAGTACGCAAGGTCAGCGTCCCGCTGTCCTACGCGGATGAACTCTACAGCCTGCGCCAGCATATCAGCCTGGTGCGCGACAGACTGCCACACAGTCATCTGCACCCCGGCACCGGGAACGATAAATAACAGGGTGCGTGTTGTAGGGCGGTTTTCCGATCGCGGTTGATGTCTTCGAACATTCACGCCGGAGGAACCGTAGCCCGGATGAAGGCCAGGCTGTTATCCGGGATCGTCGCCTGAACCCCGGATTCCGCTCGACAATATTGCTCCTGCATCACCTAAGGCGCCTACTGTTGGTGTCTACCGCCTGCATCCAGGCTACCTGTTGAAAATCGCGGCGAAGGACAGCGCTCCCACAGGTGCATCGATTGCGCTGCAGGAGCGGTCCCCTGACCGCGATTGATGTTTAACGGCAAAACCCGGATTAATCGGCCGTCCTCCGATTGACCCCATCATATCTCCCATCCGGCATTTGTGACTTTGACGATCCTTCAGCTAATGGCGAGGGGTTCATGGATTCCCGTCGGGGACTCTAAATCATCTCCACCCACTGGTACCGCCGGTCTACCGTAAGGGAAATCCTCCCCTGCCAGTCCTGCCCAGCATGTACGCAACGGCAAAATAGAGAAGCGCACCGGTCAGCCCGCTATAGACACAAAACTCGTGCAGCGTGTCGACGGAAACCAGCCCCAACAGTTCATTGGTCTGCGAGAATGGCGCAAGCGGTTCGATATCCGCGTGCACAGTGCTGTCCAGCAATACGTGACTGTATGTCCCGATAAACGCACTCGGGAATGCCACCCGCCAGCGAATATTGATACCGCTTTGCGACCCGTTCGAGAGAACGGCCAGTCCCCACTGGGAAAGATATTTACCCGTCACCGCGCAGAAAGCGGCCAGCAGCGTTGCGCCGGCATATGTATGGGTGAACCCGTGCAATTTTCCCTGGCCGGTAACCATCGCCACCAGCGGCTGAATGTCCATCACGATCTGGGCCCAGCCAAACACCATCAGACTGAAACCGCCCTGCAGCAGCGCCTTTATGAGGATCCCCGGCCCCATATGCAGGGGAGTGAACGGCATCAGGATTTCCCGGTATTCATGGCTCGCCTGATTCCAGGAGGCTGTCGGACCTGGGCGATCGTAGCGAGCAAGGTGGGAGGGTGAGGCCAGTTATTCGATCGTTTGAGGAGAATAGCCGTAGCTATTTGACGAAAAGGATCGGGAAAATGGGGCGCTCTCCCACCAGCGCAGTAGATCAGTCCCAACTCCGACAGCCTCCTAGAATATCCTGTGTATTTCAAAACATCCAACTCGCTGTGAGCTAACAAACGGCGCCGGTCCGCACTACCTTCTGCGGCACTCCTGAACTGTTGTCTTGAATACGGGACCGGCCCGGATGCAGTTGCAATGCAAGACCAATCATGACGAGCAGGTGCTAATGAATGATTTCCTGTGTGAACCGATTACGGTTTTTCCAATACTGGCACTCGGGACAGGATTCCCCTTCAGGATAATCTATACCTTCTTCATGGGGGCACCCGATTATCTCCTCAACCATGGCTACTGACTTGACGTGGTTCTCATCCATGAAAGATAAAAGTTCCCCAAGGATCTTCTCTGATTCCCTCCCGTCACCGTCCGTGAACCACTTCCGCATCACATCCGGCTCCGCATCCTCGTACTGAATGATGCCACACACCACCTTTGACGCCCGGGTATTGTCGGGTCCGTAAAAGGCAACCGTGCCTATCGGGAAACCTCTGTCTCCTTTCCATACCATTTTGGTTAACAGCTTCTTGTATTTGCCCTGCACCATCGCCTCACACCCCAAATTTCACCCTGCAGCCTATCACAGCAATTTCATCCGGCGCATCTACCATAGATTCAGCCGTTGGTTAAAACGTATCCGCCTACTGCCAATCCTGCAATCAGCAGAAACCAGAAAACCCGCACAACCGGCCTGCGTCGTCTTGACACGGCAGCCTTGAATTGTCTCCTTGCAAGCGGGTTGCGTTCCAGATAGTCCTCTACCGCTTCCTTCGCATCCTTCAACCCGACCTGATGATGTTCACGGTAGCTCCTGATGGCTTCGATCAGCTGACCACGCTGCAGTGCAATCAGGGTGCCGGTCGGTATCTCATCATCAGTGGAAGGTTTGCCCGGGTAATCACCAGCTCCCATGCTGTTTTCCACCAACTCCTTCGCCTCCTTGAGGCCCAGACCGGTTTCTTCCCGTACCAGTTTGATGGCCTCGATGATGTTTCCCGCTTTCGCAGCAGTCATGGCCTGTGGTGACGGTAGTGGATCTTCTGTATTCATCCCTCCGACATCTCCTTTGTTGGTGGCTTCTCGATCACGAATACCAGAAATGGCCACAATGGAAACCCGATATATTTTAATAGCAGTACTTTCCCGCCCGCGCTCTCCAGTACGGGAAGAACATTGACTGAACGGCAACCCATCGATAGCCAGGGGAAACGCCAGGCAATATCTTCAACCCGATCGGCCAGATACCTTACAAACGCATTCTTCGGTTCGGTGGAGTGACCGACACCAAGCCTGCCTCCGGGTTTCGTCACCCGGTATAACTCCAGCGCACCCTTCGCCGGATCATACAGGGGACACAGACTGTACGTAGAAAGTACTACGTCAAAGCTATCGTCATCGAAAGGCAAGTGAACCATATCCCCTGTCTGGAAGGTAACTCTATCCAGCAGGTTCTCGCGGGCGACTTTTTCCCGTGCAACGGAAAGCATGTCTTTACTGAGATCAAAGAGGGTTACCTTGCCTCGCTGCCCCACCTTCCTGGCCGCCATCATTCCGGTGCTTCCGGTGCCGGAACCACAATCCAATACTTCATCCCCTGCATTTACGGAATTCTCGACCAGTATTCTCCTGCCTTTTTTATCGGCTCTGGCCGTAATAAGCGCGTGTTGGAAATCATACCGTTTTGCGATATGCCCATAGATCCCTATAAGTTCTTCTGTGCTTAGAGCTTTGCGCATCCACTGATCGCCGGTTGCATGCAACGGGCATTTCGAAAAACCAGAGTCAAACGACGAGGCGCCTGTGCCGGTATTTTCAACAGGGCTGTCATCAAATAGTAATCCCAAATGCTGCATATATCCGCATGTAGGCGCGGCCGCCTGGCCGCGATCGCGCCCGAGGACGGCGTTCCTGCAGGATGGAGCCAGAGTTCACGAACGGTGAATAGCAGTACACCAAGATACATTTATCCTGTGAATAACCCGCCAATCGCGGATTTCAGCCTGACGGCTTTCATCCGGGCTACGGTTTCCACATCCATGAAGTCGTCTCAATGACAAATTAATCAAAGGTTCCTTGAATTACTCCACCTCGTTTACTAGCACTTCCACTTCACGGGATAACTCAATCAGCCAATAAAGTCATATCCACATTACGACAATCGGAACAACTTTAGCTGTGCCAGAGCCCGCTTGCAGGCGCTTTGTTTGCCTCGTCAGGTTGGACTCGACGGCGTCGAAACCAATAGAATAGCGCAGAAAATATACATCCCCACTGTAGAAATGCACCACACAAAAAGACCCCTGCAGCCGCGGGTGCTCCACCCTCAGGAACCAGCCAATACCAAAATGACGATGGAAGCAATGCCTCCAACAGCATTGCTGTCGGTGTGCCGCTTAGTACATAGATGCTAATCATCGGACCGACACCGATAGCCAACAACACGCCGGCAAGTGCAGCACTGGCGAGAAAACCCAACACAAGAGATTTAAGCACAAGCTTCACTTTTCAAAAGCAATGATACTATGCAATCACCTTGCTTAATAACGAACACATTCCCGGCACCGTATTTCCTCATCATTCATCCAAAATAAGTTGATCAAGGATAGGAACATTATTGGATACCGCTGGCACTGTGCTAATAGATTGTATATCAACTGAATCTACACTCATCGAAAATATCTGGTTGGTATTTGCGGAATCTGCAGGCACCAGATCGGGGTTATAGGCATCGAATAAATCCGAGTCAGGCACCCAGATATTGAGGTGAAAATGCATAGGAGAGTTCGGTACATGGTTTGTCTCTACCCTTGCAAGTTCATCATCTACAAACCACGACACCTGATTTGACTGCCACTTAATCTCGTATGTATGAAAATCAGATATCGATCCATTCTTATAAAGTATAAATTTTGGATGACCTTCATCCAGGGGTTCGTTGCTATAAATGTTGGTTTGCACCCCATTGGGGAAATTAGTAATAAGCTCAAAATCGATTTCATTATGCAGTGTTGTACTTCCTGGTTTAAGGTCATATAAAAAGATACCTGCAACAATGCCCCGCGTGAAAGTGTCCAGTTTAGCACGCACTGTTATGTGAAGCGCATTATCCGATGAAAACGAATAATTACTGATCAGATCTGTCCCGTAGAAAGAATACCCCGTCGGGTTATAAGTTTCGACCGTAACAATCGCAGCGCCGTTACTTGTCGCGGAAAGTGGTGAATTTTGACTGACTCTGTACTGTGTTCGGCCAACGTACGATCCATCGCCTGACGACACCCAGGTTGGGATATGCCACTTGCTGGCACTCACAATATCTCCATTAAAGTCATCATAAAGGGGACTTGCAGAAAATATAGCGGAAGGCAGGAATACAGATAAAACCACGACAATCCCAATAATTAAATTTCTCATGATTCTGCCTCGATCCGGGATACAGATAATCGGAAGCTGCCCTGAAAAAACTCCATGACCTCTCTAATTTGCTGCCTGTATTTTGGATCATCACCTCGATTGATGCGCAACCCTCTTTGATCATAAGTATGCCGAGACAGGTAACTCTCAAAGTCGCGCTTGTATCCTCCAATCTGCTGCATTATATGTTCTGCATCCATATTTATTCTGTCGCGTTAAGAGACATAGCGGCGCCCATAAGCCGCGCGAGGCACGAGCATCGGCTTGATGGGCTAATTCGTTATGTGCTGTCGTCAAGTCGCTCTGCAACATTTTCTAGCAACCGCTTGCCGTGGATCACCGCTACTATCAGGATTCGATCAGACTCGACCCTATACACCAATCGGTAGCTGTAAACAAACCTTTCTCTTATCGTTTCATCTCCAGCTTCTGGCACAATACGACCGATCAAAGGGTATTCGCCTATATTACGAGAAACCGACAATATTTCTGTTACAACCGCCTGCGCATAATACTCAGAAACTCTGGCGATATATTCCCTGATCGATTCGAGGTCCTCTATCGCCTCCGGTGACCACTTTACTTCGAGGTTCATTTACTGAGCTTCTCTTCTACCTCATCCTGGCTGAGCACCCCTTCCTTATCGGCACGCTCAATTCCTCTGTGGATTTTTTCGACAACGTAAAGGTGATACTGGACATCCTCCAACGAACAATCGTCAGGAAGCTTATCCAGAAGTGCCTTTACCTCTTCTTTAGCAGTACTCATTATTCACCACCTCCATTACTGAGCACATAATCGGGATTGGGAGACGCCTCACGGCGCCTCTCCACCCACACCACCGGGCATACGGATCACGTACCACGGCGGTTCAATCGTTGAGTTCATCGCGCTGCCAGCTCCGGCAGCCCCAAGTCCTTAAAGTACCCTGTCGGCAATGCATAGTACAATGCCGGACTGTGACTGATGCGCCATGGCCCATGCGCTGACTTGCTGGTGTTCCAGGCCAGCTCTCTACTCACGCCACGCTTGCGCAGCTCACGGGAACCGGCACGGCCCCATTGCTTCCACTGGTAACATCGCAATCGACGTCGCAGCCACTTGCCCAGATCCCATATAGCGGGCTCAGTACTTCCGCCAAATCGAAGTACGCTTTCCATCCAAGCAGGGACTCTCTCAGCTCACGGATGATCCGTAGCAGACTGTGGCCTCTCGTGCGACGGCTCAGTATCCGTACCTGTGCCTTGAGGCGGTCGATGGCCTTCTCTGCCACCTTCACCCTGGCGCCTTTGCGGCTGAACGTGAACCCGTGGAAGCCGCGCTTCCACGGGCGACCTGATGCGCAAGCGCTCGGAACTCCTGGCCCATATCCACAACACCAACAGCCAGTACAACCTGCCGGAGATCCGCAACAATCTACGATACGCTTTCAACCGAGAAGGGATCAAGGAACGCTTCTCCGACCCCGGTGCGCAGAAGAGCATCGAGCTGGACCTCAACCTCATCGACTTTTATGACAAGCAACTCAGTAAGGTCGAGTGGCATATCCTCCACCACGCCAAGGGCTGCGACCAGCGCAGCCTGATGCTGTTGCGCACCGTGCCCGGCATCGGTCAGATCCTGTCACTGGTGATCCTGTATGAGATCCACACCATTGAGCGCTTCCCGACGGTACAGGATTTTGCCTCCTATTGCCGCCTGATCAAGTGCAAGAAGGAGTCCGCCGGCAAGTCCTACGGCACCAGTGGGCGCAAGATCGGCAACGCTTTTCTCAAATGGGCCTTCAGCGAAGCGGCCGTGCTCTTTCTGCGCAAGAATCCACAGGCGCAGGCCTGGCTGGAGAAACTGGCCAACAAGCACAACAAGGCCCGTGCCCTGACGATCCTTGCCCATAAGCTGGGTCGCGCGGTCTATTTCATGCTCAAACGCAACCAGGTATTCGACCAGCAGCGATTCCTGAACAGTTAATGGAAGGCGTGCAGGCAGCCTCTCGCCTAACTGGCGTCGATACGCACAAACCCGTCTGGACTGCGACATCTGTAGCGATGAGTACCCGATCCCGTTCCTCGGTGATGCGTGACAGCCATTGCGCATTGATTGGCGCCTGCACGCGCTTCCGCCATTTCCCGGTTGACAGGTCCTGCGCCTTACCCGAGCTCGGTACTGACTGGATGATGGCCACAACCATCAAACCCTTGTTCCCCATGAGTGAGCCGGTATGAGGAGAGCTTGAGTAGATTCTAGAGCGACGGCCCCACAGAGGTCGCCAATGACTCTCGATATGTGTGTGGGGCAGTACCTTTTTGTCCTTGAATTGAAAGACAGGCAACCTGGCCGCCGGATGATCCGCGATGCCGATGGCATAGACACATCCGGCAGGAACCAATATGCCTATTGACCAGCGGGGGGCTCATATGTGTTAGATTTCATTTTACTAAAGGAGGTACCGATCAATATCAAGCGCACCGTGGAATATACCCAGGATATCAATGTCTCCTGAATTCTTGATAAGGTAGGTAATTCGGTAATGTCCGTAGAGCAGAATGCGGACTTCACGGCCAGAAACTGTTTGAAATTTGTATCCAATTTCAGGCTGATCTCTCAGCAACTGGGCTTTCTCGTAAATTGAATCTACAACTTTTGCAGCAGCACCTGGATTATCGGCAGCAATGTAATCATGAATATCACGGAGCCATTGAGCAGACTCCTCCGTCCACTTTATTTCTGCCACGAGCGAATCCGGCGCCCCATTTCATCATTGGAAATGGTTTTTCCTTCATCCGAATCTCTCAATCCTCGCCGCACCATCAGATTGAACGCCAGCTCACGAAGGATCTCAACGTAGGAGCTGTCATCTGGTTGATCTTGAATCAATTTTGTCAGTTCATCTTTAACTGTTGCCATGGTGCCTCCTTACCTGATCAATTCTAGTCGCAATAGGTAAAAATTGAAATCTAACGCCCAAGCTCAGCCGCCGTTTTGCCGTAGCGAAGCGAAGGCAAAACGATCGGCTGGTGCGCTTTGTTGGGCCTCAACGGAGACCTCAGACCGGCTTCGCTTCAACGTGCTTGGCAAAATTATTCAGGATGGCTTGCCACCCCTGACGCTGCTGTTCCACTGGATTTTCGGATTCAGCATCGAACGTGACACGCACCGTGACACCGTTTGCGCCAGTCAGGAATTCGACAGCACCAGTACGGTCTCCGAACGAATACTCAATCAACTTATTAGGCACGATCTTGGTGTAGGTTCCGGCGAAGTTAAAGCCGAAGCTGCCGTCTTTCGCCTCCATGCGCGATATGAACGCCCCACCCACGCGCAAATCGACAGTTGATTTGGTTGTGTGCCAATCGTCAGACGCGGTATTCCACTGCTTGATGTCGTCGGGTGTTGTGTAGGCGCTCCAGACCTTGGCGACGGGAGCCTTGACGACCGTTTCAACGGTGATTTTCATGTTACTTCTCCTTAGGTATTTCGGGCTAGGCCTCCGGTCGGTCGTGACCGGCTCGTCTCTGCCCCTACCTAGTAGTCGAACGAGTCCTCACGAAATCGACAGCGATGTGACTTTGAAGCCTGATTGACGACCGTTCGCGCTAACCGGCTGCCGAAGGAACGCTAGCGACTGAGGCGGTCTGAGTTAAGCGCCTTGTTCGGCATCCATCGCTCTTATTAAGATTTGTTTGACATTTCGGATTTAACTTCTTTGTAGTGACGTTTGAACTTCGCAATCCACATATCATCTAGTAGCGCATTAAACAATCCTAGGATTCCTTCTTCGCTAACGAGATTCGGGCTGGTGATATCAATAGACGCTCCATTCATTGAAGGAAATGTATTGTCTTCTGCGCTTCTGCCCATCCATTTTTTGTAGAATACAGCAGACTCCCATCCATAGTTTACTATTGAAACAACCCTTCCATTATGCATTACTTGAACCATAGTTTTACGACAATCGCAACGAGGATCAGAGCAATACATGTCAATGAAACTGTATTCGCCATCAGGTAACTGTGGACTCTGTGCGATTCGTACTGAACGCACCTGATGCGCTTCTCCAATTACTTCGCCTGCGGGTATGAATTCCATAGTATTGGGTATGCCTCTCATTTTTCTGCCGAACGGTTGAGCTCACTGGTTTTTGCGAAGCGTAGCGTAGCAAAATTCCGGTGCAGTGATTTGTTAGGGCTTATTGGAATTACCAGAATTTTCGTCATTCCTAATAGCCACTTGATCACGCTCAGGCAACGCATCACGAAAATCATCAAACTTTTTCCAGTCTGGAATCGGTGGTGTGAAATTGGCTTTTGGTACATATTCCGAGAGCTCAACAAGCTTCATCTTGTGAATATAGCGGGGGCAGGCTGGAAATATATTTTCCGCTGTTACCCGAATAATAAAGACCGAATCAGGATATTCTTCGCGCAAAGGATCATCTGCGCTGATGGTTGCAGTGCCGTTGACTCGGAGTCTGCTCTGTTTCTCGAAATCGATGAATAGAAGCCCAACATGAGGATTCACGACGAGATTGCCCCAGGATCGGTACATTCCGTTTCCATCGTAATCGGGCAACGCAAGGGTTTTCTCATCTAATATTTTA
>Ga0210124_1000334_pt1 | contig 25201 bp, 21 predicted proteins | sample Muzzi_PWC_D2_FD_185554 | JGI IMG/M metagenome (GOLD analysis project Ga0210124, IMG submission 185554) | Wetland microbial communities from San Francisco Bay, California, USA, that impact long-term carbon sequestration - Muzzi_PWC_D2 (SPAdes) | ecosystem: Environmental > Aquatic > Marine >... | reverse complement strand
ACCTGCGCGGCTTGATCACCACCAAGGACATCGAGAAGGCCCGCAAATACCCCAACGCCTGCAAGGATGAGCACGGTCGCCTGCGGGTCGGGGCGGCGATAGGGGTAGGGAGAGATCGCGAGGAGCGCGTCGAGGCGTTGGTGAAGGCCGGGGTCGACGTGATTGCGGTCGATACGGCCCACGGTCACTCGCGTGGGGTCATCGAGACGGTTCGGGAGATCAAGCGGGCCTACCCCGAGCTCTCCTTGATCGGGGGCAACATCGCCACGGGCGAGGCGGCCCGCGCGCTGATCGAGGCCGGGGTCGACGCGGTGAAGGTCGGCGTCGGCCCGGGCTCCATCTGCACCACCCGCATGGTGAGCGGCTGCGGCGTGCCGCAGCTCACCGCCATCTCCGAGTGTGTGCGGGTCGCCGACGACGCGGGGGTGCCGGTGATCGCGGACGGTGGCATCAAGTTCTCCGGCGACATCACCAAGGCGATTGCCGCCGGCGCCAGCACCGTGATGATCGGCTCCCTACTCGCCGGCGTCGAGGAGAGTCCTGGCGAGATCCAGCTCTATCAGGGGCGCAGCTACAAGGTCTACCGCGGGATGGGCTCCCTCGGGGCGATGGCCGAGGGGTCCAAGGACCGCTACTTCCAGGAGGGGAAGGACGACAGCAAGCTGGTGCCGGAGGGGATCGAGGGGCGTGTGCCGTACAAGGGGACCCTTGCCGAGACCGTCTATCAGCTCCTCGGTGGGTTGCGCTCCGGGATGGGGTATTGCGGCGCCGCGACCGTCGACGAGCTGCGCACCGGGGGGCGGTTCCTGCGCATCTCCGGCGCCGGCCTGCGCGAATCCCACGTCCACGACGTGATCATCACCAAAGAGGCGCCGAACTACTCGCAGTAGCCTCATCTGGCGCCGCTCCCGTCGTCGTGTGGCGGCGTCCGGGATGGCGGGAATGCCGATGAGTGGAGCGGCGGCGACAGGTCGCATCGGCCGCGATCGTCGCGGACCATCGTTTGACATGAAATGGCGGCGCTGATTACAGTCCAGGGCTGCAGCTGCCGAAGCTGGCACGAACATTTCTTACAGACCAAAGGGGACTGGATGCTGGGCATACGGATCAAGGATGGCGACTCGTTCGAGGGGGCACTGCGCCGCTTCAAGAAGGCGTGCGAAAAAGGCGGTCTGATGGCGGAGCTCCGCAAGCGCGAGTACTACGAGAAGCCGTCGATCCGCAAGAAGCGGAAGACCATCGCCGCCCGCAAGCGCGCCGCCAAGATGCAGCGTCGCTCGGCGTCGCCGAACCCGAATCCGAACCACTAGGGCACAGCTCCCGACACCTGGTACTCTTCGACCTGCCACCCGGCTCGGGTGGCAGGTCTTTTTTCTTCATGCGCACGGCGGCGCGAGGAATACCATGGCGGAGCTGGTCGATCGACTCCAGGCGGACATCAAGACGGCGATGAAGGCGCGCGATAGCGCCACCCTCGGGGTGCTGCGCATGTTGAGCGCCGATCTGAAGAACGAAGCGATCGCCCGACGGCGCCCGCTCACCGACGACGAGGCGGTCCAGGTGTTGACCCGGGCCGTGAAGCAGCGGCGCGACTCGGCGGAGCAATTCGCCGCCGGCCACCGACAGGACCTCGCGGACAAGGAGACCTGGGAGATCGGCGTGGTAGAGACCTATCTCCCGACGCCCCTCACCGAGGAAGAGCTTGCGGCCTTGGTCGATGCCGCGATCGCCGAGCTGCCGGCGGGGGCCAACCTCGGTCAGGTGATGAAGGCGGTGATCCCCAAGGTCCAGGGCCGCGCCGACGGCAAGCAGGTCAACGCCTTGGTGCGGGCCCGCCTCGGAGGATAGTCGCACGGCGCGCGCGCCGCGGACCGCGATGGACGACACGACCCTTCGGCTCCTGGGGCTCGACGGGGTGCTCGGCGTCCTGTCCGGGTACTGCCAGAGCGAGACGGCACGCCGCGTCGCCCAGGCCCTCGTGCCGTGTGTCGATTGGCGCACGGCACGGGAGACCCTCGCCGCCGTGGAGGAGCTGCGGGGCTGGCTGCGTCAGGACCACTCGCTGCCCATACCCGACGACGTGGACTACCTCGCGGTGGCCGGGGTGTTGGCCACGGGACAGCGCCTCGATGGGGTGGAGCTTGCGCGCGTGGGCCACTACCTGTTCGCTCTCGGCCGGCTCGCGGAAAGCTTGCCGCTGGCCGCGTGGGTGCCGCCGTCGAGCCCCGGGATCGGCTGGGGGGTGGTAGCCTCCTGCGGTCGGGCGCTGACCACGGCCCTCGACGAGGATGGCCGGCTGCGCGACGCGGCGAGCCCCGAGCTCGGCGGCCTGCGCCGCGACGCCGCCCTGCGGCGCCAGTCCGCCAAGGACCACGCCGAATCGTTGCTGCGCGCGCCGGCGGCCCGGGAGGTGGTGGGGGAGGAGTGGGTGACGGTGCGCGGCGACCGCTTCGTCCTGCCCCTGCGCTCCAACTTCGCGGGCAAGCTGCCGGGCATCCTTCACGACCGGTCGAAGAGCGGCCAGACCTGCTTCGTCGAGCCGGAGAGCCTGGTCGGCCACAACAACGCGGCCCAGGAGGCACGGCTGGCGGTGGCGGAGGAGGAGTCGCGCATCCTCGCCCGGCTCAACGGTTCGCTGCGGGAACATCTGGAGGAGATCACCGCGGCCCACCGGGTGGCCGCCGAGGTCGACCTCCTGCAGGCGCGGGCGCGGCTCGCGGAGCGGCTCGGGGGCGCGATGCCCGCATGGAGCGACGTGCCGGAGCTCGACCTGCGCACCCTGCGGCACCCCCTGCTGGTCCTCGATCTGGGGAGTAATGCGGTGGTCGCGAACGACCTGCGCCTCGACCAGGAGATGGCGGCCGTGGTGATCTCGGGTGCGAATCACGGGGGCAAGACGGCGCTGTTGCAGGGGGTCGGCCTGGCGGTGGTGATGCTGCGCTTCGCGCTCCTGCCGCCGATCGGCGCGGGCAGCCGGGTCGGCGAAGTGGACGGCGTCTATTGCCAGCTCGGTGACCACCAGGCGATCAGCGATGGCCAGTCGAGCTTTTCCGCTCAGGTCGCGCGGCTGGCCGCGATGATGGCCCGCGTCGGGAGCGGCAGCCTCATCCTCCTGGACGAGGTCGGCTCCCATACCGAGCCCCAGGCCGGGGCGGCCCTGGCAGTGGCGGCGATCGAGTGGTTTCTGGCGCAGGGCGGCCTGGTGGTGGCGACCACCCACTTGACGCCCTTGAAGGCCCTGGCCGAGGTGACGCCGCGCATGGCGAACGGCCACGTCCTGTTCGACGAGGCGCGGGGTGAGCCGACCTATCGCTTCGTGGTCGGCAGCCCGGGCGGGAGCGAAACCCTCTCCACCGCGGCCCGCCACGGCCTCCCAGCGGCGGTGTTGGCCCGGGCCGAGACGTTGCTCGTGGGACAGCTGGTCAACGCCGAGCGGCTCTGGGAGTCCCTGGCGAGTCGCGAGGCGCAGGTGAAGGCGGCGGAGGCCGAGATCAACGACCGGCGCCGCGACCTGGAGGCGGAAGCGGCGGTGGTGACCCAGCGGCGCCGCGACCTCCAGCAGGAGTGGGCCGCCGAGGTCGGCGACAAGCGCCGCCAGCTCACCCGCCTCTTCGAGCAGACGCGGCGTTCTCTGCGGCGGCTGGAGCGGCAGCGGGAGGAGGCCGGCCCGCGCCACGCGCCCCATGGCAGCGAGGTTGCGGGGTTGAAGCAGCGCGTCACGGCAGAGCTGGCGACCCTGGCGCCGGCGGGCGCGGGGGAGGCGCCGGCGGACGAGGCGCCGATTCCCGAGACGGACCTGGTCCCGGGCATGGCGGTGCGGATCCGCTCCCTCGGCGTGGAGGGGGAGCTGGCACACCGGCAGGGCGGCCGCTGGCTGGTGTTGGCGGACGGGCAACGCCTGCAGGTCAAGGCCGGGGAGTTGCTGCCGGCCAGGAGCCGGAGGACACCGTCGGCCAAGGTGGAGCTGCCGGCCGCGCCGGACGACTTGCCGGCGTCGCTCAATCTCATCGGCCTGCGCGCCGCGGCGGCCCGGGGCCGGCTGCTAGCCTATCTGGACGGCTGCGCGCTGGGTTCCCTGCGTCAGGTCGATATCATCCACGGCCACGGCGAGGGGGTGTTGAAGCGGCTGGTAGCGGAGTGTCTGCGGGAGCACCCGGGGGTGGCGTCGTTTGACCATCCGCCTCCGGAGGCGGGGGGCGATGGGGTGACGCAGGTCGTCTTCAAGAAGGACGCAGGGTGAGCGACCGCGGCTACATCGACCGGGTGCGGGAGGCGAACGACATCGTCGAGTACATCGGCGAGGTCCTGAAATTGCGCCGCGCCGGTGGTGACTACGCGGCCCTGTGCCCGTTCCACGACGAGAAGACACCGTCGTTCACGGTCAGCCCGCGCAAGCAGATCTTCCACTGCTTCGGCTGCGGGGTGGGGGGGGACGTCATCGCCTTCGCCATGCGCTACGACAATCTCGGCTTCGGGCCGGCCCTCGAGGCGCTGGCCAAGCGAGCGGGAATCCCGCCGGAGCGACCGGTCAGCGGCGCGGAGCAGCGGGCCGCCGCGGAGCGCGAGCAGCTACTGGAGGTAAACCGTCTGGCCCAGGAAGCCTTCGTCGGCTGGCTCCGTGGCGGGGATGGCAAGGCCCTGGAGTACGCCCGCCATCGCGGCCTGGAGGATGCGGTGATCGAGCGGTTCGGCCTCGGTTACGCCCCGCCGGCGTGGGATGGGCTGGTACGGCGTTTCGCCGCCGCCGGGGTCCCGCTGAGCCGGGCCATCGATGCGGGCCTGGTCGTGGCGCGGCAGGGTGGTGGCGGGTACGACCGGTTTCGCGACCGCCTCACCTTCCCGATCCGCGAGCCCGGCGGCGGCGTGGTGGCGTTCGGCGGTCGGACCCTGGGTGACGACAGCGCCAAGTATCTCAACTCTCCCGAGAGTCTCATCTTTAAGAAAGGCGAGACACTATTTGCCCTCGATGTATCGCAAAATGAGATCCGCCGCCACGATGCCGTCCTGTGCGTGGAGGGCTACATGGATGCCATCACCCTCCATGCGCACCGCTTCGGCCACACCGTCGCGGTGCTCGGGACGGCCCTCACCCGCCAGCACGTACGCCGGCTGAAGCGGTACTCCGCCAACCTGACCCTGCTCTTCGACGGCGACGCTGCCGGGCTGCGGGCGGCCCTGCGCGCCCTGGACGTGACCCTCAACGAAGGGGTGGTGGTGACGGTCGCGATCCTCCCCCAGGGCCACGACCCGGACACCCTCCTCCGGGAGCAGGGGGCCGGCGGGATGGAGCGCTGTCTGGCCGCGGCCCTGCCGCTCTTCGAGTTTGCGGTACGCGAGCTACTGGGGCAGGCGGGTGGGCACGACCTCGCCAGCCGCCTAAAGGCGTTACGGCAGATCCTGCCGGTGGGCCGTAGCCTCAAGGATGCGGCGGAGCAGCGCCTGTTCGTCGACCACGTCGCCGCGGCCTTCGACCTGCCTGCGGAGCGGGTGGCCGAGGAGATCGCGGGCGGGGCGGTGGAAAAGGGGCGGCCGGCCGTGACGCGCCCGCAGCCGGCGGTGGCACCGGCCGTGCAAGAGGCCGAGCTCGGTGTGCTGTGGTTCCTCTCGCAACATTACGAATCCTTCGAGTTCCTTCGGACTCATAGGGTCGACAATGACTTTGCGCCCGGGCCCCTGCGGGATCTGATGGCGAATCTGCTGGCGCGGGAGCAGTTCTCTCGCGAGCTCCTCGAGGCCGGATTGCACGCACGGGACGGTGTGTTGGCCGGTGAGCTGGCACGTCGCGTGCTCACGGATTTCGCCCACCGGCCCGACCCCGTCTCCTCTTTCAATGATTGGCTACAGGACCTTCGCGACCGTCGCCTGCGGCGCGAGATGGAGGAGACGACGGCGAGGATCCAGCAGGCGCAGGCGGCGGGTGACGACGCGGCGGTCCGAGTCGAGCTAAAAGCACTACAATCACATAGAGTTGCATCCAAGGAGCTCCCTCCCCTTATTTGGCAGAAGAAAAAAAAGTAGCCGATTTCATGGACACTGGCCTCAACCTCGACTAACTTCCCCTCTTTCGCCCCCGATCGGGCCCCTCCCTCGACAAGGACTACGCGATATATGTCTCTGGAACTCCAAGAAATTCCTGAAATCCAACGACTGGTGGCGCTGGGTCGGGAACGTGGCTTCCTGACCTACGACGAGCTCAACGAGATTCTGCCGGAGGAGATCGTGCTCTCCCACCGGCTGGAGGAAGTCTTCAACCTCCTGTCGGAGGCGATGATCGAGGTGACCGAAGTCCCACAGGTCGATGGCGAGTCCGGCGATCAGTCCGCGACCGTCGCCGAGGCGGCACATCAGGCGGCCAAGGTCAGCAAGGACGGCGAGGAAAATTCGTCGCTGGCGACCGACGCGGCCACCCTGGGCATCACCGATGATCCGGTGCGTCTCTACCTGCGGGAGATCGGCAAGGTTGCGCTCCTGACCCGGGACGAGGAGATCGAGATCGCGATGGAGATCGAGTCCGGGGTCAACCGTATGACCCGTGCCTTGCTCTCCGCGCCGTTTGCCCAGCGCCATCTTGCGTTGACCTGGCGTCGCTACCGGCGAGGTCGGTTGCCGCTCAAGGAGCTGTTCTACTTCTTCGAGCTCGGGCCCGACGACGACTTGAGCCCCGAGGAGCGTCACCAGGTCAACATCAACAAGGCCAAGGCCACCACCGAGGCGTACGCCGACCTGTACGAGGTATCCCTGGAGCGGCACGTCGGCAAGGAGCGCAAGGCGAAGAAGGGCGGCGCGCGCAGTGGCAAGAATAGCGCGACGGTCGAGGCCGATGCGCAGGCCAGCTACATGAAGTACATGCGGGCCTTGGAGGAAAGCCCCCTGGCGCAGCGCCAGGTCGATTTCCTTCTCGTTCGGCTGGAGGCCGTTCTGGAGCTGGGTGAAGAGCTGGTTCAGCTCAAGAAGCGCTTCAAGCGGCAGACCGGCGTCGCGTTAGAGGACTATCTCAACGCCGACTCGCTCGGCAACAAGGGGGGCGAGCTGGTGCGCAAGGCATGTGCCCGCCTCTCCTCCGAGGCGCTCAGCGAGTTCACCTTCCGCTACCGTGAGGTCAGCCGGCGCGTCCGCCAGGTAGAGCGGTTCTACGGCCAGGACATGGAGTATTTCGAGAGTCTCACCAAGGAAGTACGGCGCCATCAGCGGGCGGCGCAGCACGCCAAGTCGAAGATGGTACAGGCCAACCTGCGCTTGGTGGTCTCCATCGCCAAGAAGTACACCAACCGCGGCTTGCAATTCCTCGACCTGATCCAGGAGGGCAACATTGGCCTGATGAAGGCGGTGGACAAGTTCGAGTATCGCCGCGGCTACAAGTTCTCCACCTATGCGACGTGGTGGATCCGGCAGGCGATCACCCGTTCCATCGCCGACCAGGCGAGGACCATTCGCATCCCGGTCCACATGATCGAGACCATCAACAAGCTGGTGCGCACGTCCCGTCAGCTTCTCCAAGAGATGGGGCGTGAGCCGACGCCGGAGGAGATCGCCGAGGCGATGGCCATGCCGGTGGACAAGGTGCGCAAGGTCTTGAAGATCTCCAAGGAGCCCCTCTCTCTGGAGACGCCGGTCGGGGAAGAAGAGGACTCTCAGCTCGGGGATTTCATCGAGGACACCAAGATCCAGCAGCCGTCCGACGACGTGATCCGCATCAACCTCCAGGAGAGCGTCGGGCAGGTGCTTACCAGCCTCACGCCACGCGAGGAGCGGGTGTTGCGCAAGCGGTTTGGCATCGGCGAGCAGACCGACCACACCTTGGAAGAGGTGGGGCGGGAGTTCAGCGTCACCCGCGAGCGGATCCGCCAGATCGAGGCCAAGGCGTTGCGTAAGTTGCGCCACCCGACCCGTTCCAAGTTCCTGCAGACCTTCTCGGAAGGGTTGTGATGCCGCCCGGCGCCTGCCCGCTCCGGCCGACCTTGACTCCGTTGCCCACCACCGAAGATAATTTCTCCCGGTTTGGGCCTATAGCTCAGCGGTCAGAGCCGCCGGCTCATAACCGGTTGGTCCCTGGTTCGAATCCAGGTGGGCCCACCAGGGACCCGTTGGTGCAATGACGATAGTAAGAAGGCGCAATGCAACGAGAACCGTCAGACAAGGCAGGATCAGAGTAGTCTCTTCGAAAAAGCACCTCCCAGAGGTGCTTTTTCTGTTTCAGGACCACCGCGACCACCAACAGGACCTACCGTGATTGGGACCGAAGTGAACGCCGACTTGAAAGCCTTGATCGATTTGCAGCAGGCCGACAACCGTATCGCCGAGATCGAGAACGAAAAGGGGAAGTTGCCCGTCGCGATCGATGCGTTGCGCCTGGAGGTGATCTCGTCGCTGACCCACTACGACGAGTTGGTGGCGGAGATCGAGCCGCTGAAGAGGCGCCAGGCAGAGATCGCCGACGCGATCGAAGAGGAGAAGATCCGCCTCGCTCACACGCAGGAGCGGCTTCCCAACATCACCACCCAGAAGGCGTACTACGCCTTGCTCAAGGAGGTGGAGACCGCGGAGAAGACGATCGAGAGCCTCACCCAGGAAGGCGAGCGCCTGGTTGCGGAGATCGCCGCGCTCGACGAGGAGCTCGCCGGGGTCAAGGAGGGCATGCGCACCGAGGAGCAGCTGTTCGAGGAGCAACGGGTGACCATGGAGGCCGATTTCTCCCACCTGGACGAGGAACTGGCGAGCGTCGCGCAGGCACGTAAGGCGGCCCGTGCAGCGGCGTCGAGCTCGGCGCTCAGCCGCTACAAGCGGGTGGCGGCGAAGCGCAGCCCCCTGGTGGTGGTCCCCGCCCGCGATGGCCGGTGCAGCGGCTGCAACATCAAATTGCCACCGCAGATCTATGCCGACGTTAAACGGAACGATCGGATCAATCTGTGCAGCCACTGCAATCGGATTCTCTATTACATCCACGAGGAGTAGGGAGAGGGATTATGAATCTGCGTCTCACACTGGTCGTGTTGCTGGCGGTGCTCGGTCCCCTCGGAGGGGCGGCACGCGCCGACGATGCATCGCTGGTCGTGGAGGAGGAGCCGGCAATCCAGGCGAGCCCCCTGGCCCAGGCTCACCTCGAGCGAAGCCGTGCGCTGCAGGAACAAGGCGAAGTAGAGGCCGCGGCCGAGGAGGTGGACAAGGCCCTGAGCCTGAGCACCCGCCTACCGTCGGCCCATTACCGGCGCGCGGAGCTCCTGCGCAGCCAGGGCGACACGGACGGCGCCTTGCGCGAGTACACTCGCGCCATCGAGGCCCTCGCGCTCGATCAATTTCTGCGCTGAATGGGGAAGGTTGGGAGTTTGAGGAGTCGGCCGATAGCTGGGTAGACTCGGCACGCCCGCCTATTTCCCACACTTCTTCGCCTCCGGTGACGGGGGGAGAGGATTTTCCGCCATGCTCGATACCCTTGTTCTGGTCATCGGCGCCGTCCTCGTCAATAACTTCGTCTTGGCGCGCTTTCTGGGGATTTGCCCGTTCCTTGGGGTCTCCCAGAAGGTCGACACCTCCCTGGGTATGTCCGCGGCGGTCACCTTCGTGATGACCATGGCGGCGATCGCGACGTGGGCTGTCTACCGCCTGATCCTGGTCCCGTTGCACATCGAGTACCTCAAGACGATCGCTTTCATCTTGATCATCGCGTCGCTCGTGCAATTGGTGGAGATGGTGCTGAAGAAGATGAGCGAGGCGCTGTACGAGACCCTCGGCATCTTTCTCCCGTTGATCACCACGAACTGTGCGATCCTCGGGGTGGCTTTGCTCTCGCTGCAGGTGGAGAACAACTTCATCGAGGCGGCGGTGTTCGGTTTCGCTGCATCGGTCGGATTTACCCTCGCCCTGGTGCTGTTTGCAGGTTTACGGGAGCGCATCGTGCTCTCCAGGATTCCGGTCGCCTTCCAGGGCAACGCCATTAACTTGATTGTGGCCGGCCTGCTGTCACTCACCTTCATGGGCTTCGCCGGTATCGATAAGGGCATCGAGCGGGTCTTTGGCGGATAGCCCAGCCACAGAGTGCGGGAGGAAGCGGCGTCTTGCCGAGCCCTTCCCGTCTTTCAGGAGTGCATGATGATCGAAGCCATTGCGCCGGTGGGACAGGCGGTCGTCGGACTGGGGGGGCTGGCCCTCTTCGCCAGCTTCGGTCTAGGGGTTGCGGCCCGGAAATTTTACGTGCCGACGGATCCGAAGATCGAAGAGGTCGATGCGGTGCTGCCGCAGGCCAATTGCGGCGCCTGTGGCTATCCCGGGTGTAAGCCCTTCGCGAGTGCCGTCGCCAAGGGGGTCGCGGAGACGAATGGTTGCCCGGTGGGCGGCCAGGAGACCGCGATCGCTGTTGCCCAGGTCATGGGGGTCGCGGCGAGCGCCGGTAGCGCGGACCCGCTTGTCGCGGTGGTGTACTGTGCCGGCGGGACAGTGAATGCCTCCGACAAGGTCATTTACGAGGGTCCCAAGGATTGCCGGACCCTGGCCCTGATCGGGGGGGGGCAGAAGGATTGCGCTTTCGCCTGTGTGGGGCTGGGCACCTGTGAGGTGGAGTGCCCGTTCGATGCCATCCACATGAACGAGTTCCTGCTACCGGTGGTCGACTACACGCGCTGTACCGGCTGTAACATCTGCGCGGAGGTGTGCCCCAAGAACGTCATCGATATGGTCCCGATCACCAAGGACCACCACGTGGCGTGCTCGTCTCGCGACCGGGGCAAGGTCACCAAGTCTGTCTGTCTGGTGGGATGCATCGCCTGTAACAAGTGTGTGAAGGCGTGCCCGCTCGACGCGATTACCATCATCGATGATCTGGCGGAGATCGATTACACGAAGTGCGATAATTGCGGGGAATGTCTCAAGGTGTGTCCTACCGACATCATCGTGAACTACAGCCACAAGCGGAAGCAGGTGGCGGAGCTGGCGGCCTTGCAGGCCGCATAGTCCCGTACCACGCGCTGCTTCACGGCGGAGGCGGTCCCCGCTGGGGACCGCCTTTTTTTGTCGGCTACGCTCCGCGGTGCACGGATCGAGGCGCCGGTGGACGGCCGGGTAGGGGCGTGAGAAATATCTGAAAAACAGCGGGTTTGACCGCTTGAGAACGGCGTTTCTATACTCGATCGACACCTGTTCTGACGACTCTCGTTGAGTGACGCCATTTTCGAAACCGGCCACGACTTTCTGACGCTGTTCTGGACGCCGCTGGACAAGGCGCAGGCGCGGTGGCAACCGCCGGTCTCCTTGTGCTCGGTGCTCCCGCGCTGGACCCTCTCGGGCTTCTACCTGACGGCGGTTCCCGGAGACGGGAGGCCGCGTTATCGCTGCCAAGTCGTCCCCGGGGTGATGTGGTATGAGCGGCGGCTGTCCATTCTTCTCGGGGCGAGCCTCGATCCTCGGGTCACCGATGTCCGGGTAGCGGTGCAACACAACGGTCGCAAAGGGGCGAGGACGTTCGGCATCACCGTGGACGGCGGCGCACACACCCGCTTGGAGATGACCGGGAATCTACGGCGGTTGCCGGAGGCGCTTACGCTGAACATGAACTTCATGCAGTGGAAGCCGTCAGGAAACCTGCTCGCGCTCTCGGAATGTGCCCGTGGTATGGTCATCGGGCGGCCGCATATGCGCTATCAGCCGCCGACCACAGCCGAGGATTTCCCCTTCGGTGCGGCGTGTGTTGCCCTCGGCTGGCGAAGTGGACGCGTGAGTTTGCCGAGTGAGGGGCTTGCTAACGGGCGTCTCCAGATCGGGATCGAGGGGATCCGGCGGGTCCCCGACCTTTCCCCGATGTGCGGGGCACGGTGATGCGCTGCAGCCGGCGACGATGGCTCAATTGCATGGCGGCGACTGCCTGCCTGCTGGTCGGCTGTGCCAACCAGGTCTCGTATGTGCGCCAGGACCACCCCGTGTATCCGACCGAGGAAATCTTCGCCCAGTCACGACCAGAGGTGTGGGCCGCGGCCAGGGAGGTGATGGCGGGCTATCCGTTGGTGGCGCAGGACGAGGCGACGGGGGTGATCGAGACGGAGTGGCTATTTGGCGAGAGCGACGTTACTCGCCAGATCGTGCGCCAGGGTGAGGAGTTTCAGAGCGACTACGTGCAGATTCGTTACCGCATCCATCTGGCCGTGACGCCGGTGGGTGTCGGGACGCGAGTGGCTATCCAGCAAGAGGTGCTGGAGAACCGCCGGTACGCCAAGGGGATGCGCAGCTACTACGCGCCCGATCATTTCGTCGAGGCGGAGGGCTCGACGGAGCTGGAGCACCGACTGCTCGGACAGATCCGACGGCAGCTGGCCAGCCGCTAGCGGGCCTGGCCAGCCTGTGCTGGTCGCTCGGCATCTCGACGGCGCCCGTCGTGCTCACGCGAACACTTCCGTGACGCTTTCCGCCACGATCGTGGTCAGGCGGTCGATCTCCTCCAGCGACATCGATAAGGGTGGCATGAGCACGATCACGTCGCCGAGGGGACGGATAAAGAGCCCCTTCTCGACGGCGCGGTTGCACACCTGTGCACCGTGGCGCTCCTGCCAGGGAAACGATTCCTTGTTGGCGCGGTCGGCCACCAGCTCGATCCCGACCATCATGCCGCGGCGCCGGATCTCGCCGACATTCGGGTGCGCGGCAAACTGCTCGAGGCCGCGGGCGAGTCGCTCGGTCTTCGCGACGAGCCGGGCGAGCACATCGTCGGTCGAGAACAGGCGCAGGCTTGCCGAGGCCGCGGCGCACGCGAGGGCATTACCGGTGTAGGTGTGGCCGTGAAAGAAGGTGCGTAGCTCCTGATACTCACCGAGGAATGCCTCGTAGATACGCTCGGTCGTGAGGGTGGCAGCCAGGGGTAGATAGCCACCCGAGATCCCCTTGGCGAGGGCCATGAGATCCGGGCAGACCGCTTCCTGCGCGCAGGCGAACAGGGTCCCGGTCCGCCCGAAGCCGGTCGCGACCTCGTCGACGATGAGCAAGATCTGCAGACGGTCGCAGAGCTCGCGGACGCGACGCAGGTAGCCATCGGGGGCGGTGAGGATGCCGGCTGCGCCCTGCACCAGGGGCTCGACGATGATGGCGGCGATCTCTTCCGCGTGGCTCTCCGCGACGGTGGCGAGCTCGTCGAAACACTCCATCTCGCATGTCTCCCGCGCCAGACCTAGGGGACAGCGGTAACAATAGGGCGACGGTGCGTGGTAGGCGTCGAAGAGCAGAGGCGAGAAGATCTTGTGGAACAGCTCGATCCCGCCAACGCTCACCGCACCGACCGTGTCGCCATGGTAGGCATTGGTCAGACAGAGGAAGCGGCTGCGGCCCCGGTGGTCACCGCCGGTCTCCTGCTGCCAGTACTGGAACGCCATCTTCAGGGCGACCTCGACCGCCGTGGAGCCCGAATCGGAGTAGAAGACACGGGTCAGGTCGGCAGGCGCGACCTCGATCAACTCGCGGGCAAAGGAGGCCGCCGGTACGGAGCCGAGGCCGAGGAGGGTCGAGTGGGCGACCTTCGCGAGCTGCGCCTGTATTGCGGCGTTGAGCTCCGGGTGGTTGTGGCCGTGGACGTTGCACCAGAGGGAGGAGACGCCGTCCAGGTACTCCCGTCCCTCCACGTCGACGAGGGTGCAGCCACGGGCCCGTTCGATCACCACCGGTCGCTGCCGGCTCCACTCCCGCATCTGGGTGAACGGATGCCATAGGCAATCGCGCTCGGCGGCATAGATGGCGTCGTGAGCCATAAACGGATAAATGTGTCTTTGGGGATCGGGTCGATATGGCGATTGGCTGCGGAGGTCCGTACAATCCACGCCACCGCCGGTCCTGAGGAATAGCGGGCGACGGGCTAACCGAGATCCAACCGAACGCGCACTCGCGAATGACCGATTATCGTGGCCGCTGGCAGCGACGCAAGCCGAATCGCGCGCTCCTGATCATCTGTGGTGCGGCGCTGGCAGCGCTTGCCTTGGCTGCGGCGGTGTATGGCCCTCAGCCGCCGTCGGCGGCCGAACCGCCGACCTTGGTGTCCGCGGAGGTACCTGTCCCGGTGCTACCCGTGGCCCATCCGCTGCATGTGGGCGAGCCCATCGATGAGCCTCCCGGGCCCTCACCGCACAGCGAGGCCCACACCTGGGGTGGGACGGTCGGGAACACCGATACCTTCTACGGTCTCTTGACCGGCCACGGCATCGACCCCGCAGCCGCATTGACGATGGCGAAGCAGTCCAAGAAGACCTTCGATCTCACCGACATTCGCCGTGGGCAGCCATACAGCCTGCTCTACGAACAAGAGGGCGGGGTCATCGAGTTCCGCTACCGCATGGACAGCGACCACGATTATGTGGCGCGGCTCGACTCGGATCGTTTCCGGGACGAGGTAGCGGAGGTTCCGTGGGACATCCGGCTGCGCCATCTCTCCGGTACGATCCACGACTCGATCTTCGAATCCCTGCGAAGCCGCGGGGTCGGCGACGCGATCCCCATGAAACTCGCGGTGATCTACGCGTGGGACATCGAGTTCGCCGTCGACATCCGTCCGGGCGACACCTACAACATTCTTTTCCAGGAGAAGTGGCGCAACGGCCAATTCGTCGAGTATGGCAAGGTGCTGGCGGCCACCCTGCACAACCGCGGCGAGGACCACAGCGCCATCTATTTCAAGGACGCCGCGGGATTTGAGGATTATTACGATCCCGAGGGCCAGTCCATGCGTAAGCAATTCTTGCGCTCCCCGGTCAACTACACCCGCATCAGCTCTGGGTTCAACCGGCGGCGTTTTCATCCAATCTTGAAGCAGGTCCGACCCCACCTCGGCGTCGACCTGGCAGCGCCGTATGGCACGCCGATACGCTCGGTCGGCGATGGCCGGGTGCTGGTGGCGCGACGCAAGGGCGGCAGCGGCAACATGGTCAAGATCCGCCATGGAAGCCGCTACATGACTGCGTATCTCCACCTATCGCGGTTCGCCAAGGGGGTCCGGGAGGGACGGACGGTGACCCAGGGGCAGGTGATCGGCTATGTCGGCTCGACCGGCCTGGCGACCGGCCCCCACGTCTGCTACCGGTTCTACGTCGATGGCCGGTATGTCAATCCACTCACCGTAAAGTTCCCGTCCGCAGAACCCGTTAAAGAGGAGTATCGGCAAGAGTTCTTCTCGCTGGCGAGCAGTTACCGGGAACGACTGGCGACAGGCGAGGTTGCGAACGACGATCCTTCCCCATCTGGGTAGATGGCCGCGAGCCGAGCCGGCCATCCGTGACGACCATGGATGTGAACACGCTCAACCGGCTCCTCGAGTTCGCGGCGGAGAAAGAGGCCTCCGACGTCCATTTCAAGGTGGGTGATCCGCCGCTGTTGCGGATCAAGAGCATTCTCCAGCCCCACGACTTTCCGAAACTGACCTACCAGGATACGCGGGACATCGCCCAGGCCATCCTCCCTTACGCCCTGCAGGACATCGACCTCGATCGCCTCAAAGAGCTCGACTTTTCCTACTCGGTGCCGGGCACGGCCCGTTTCCGCGTCAACGTCTACCGGCAGCGCGGCACCCTCGCGATCGTCCTGCGCATCGTGCCCTTCGAGGTGCCGGGCCTGGAGGAGTTGGGCTTACCCGACTGTATCCGCGATTTCGTTCAGGAAGAGCGAGGCCTGGTCCTGGTCACCGGCGTGACCGGCTCGGGTAAGTCGACGACGCTCGCGTCTCTGGTCAACGAGATCAACCTGACCCGGCGCAAGCACATCATCACCATCGAGGATCCGATCGAATTCCTTTTCCGCAGCGAGGTGTCGTCGATCTCGCAGCGCGAGATCGGTGCCGACACCGACGGTTTCGCTGGCGCCTTGCGGGCGGCGTTGCGGCAGGATCCAGACATCATCATGGTGGGGGAGATGCGGGACACCGAGACGATCGACGTCGCCCTGAAGGCAGCGGAGACGGGCCATCTGGTGGTGTCGACGCTCCACACGCCGGACGCGCCGCGCACGGTAAACCGCCTGATCGCGGTCTTCCCGTTGGAGCAGCAACGACAGGTGCGAATTCGCCTGGCGGAGTCGCTCCGGGGCGTCATCTCACAACGCCTCCTTCCACGAGCGGATCTGAGTGGCGCCGTGGTCGCCGCGGAGGTCATGAAGGCGACCCTGACCATTACCGACTGCATCCGCGACGAGGAGAAGACGCATCTGATGCGCGACTACATCATCAAGGGCTCGGACCAGTACCGGATGCAGACCTTCGATCAGCATCTCACCGACCTCTATCTGCGCGGCATCATCAGCCTGGAGACGGCGCTTGCTGCGGCCACCAACCCCTCGGACTTCGAGCGTGCGCTGCGCCTCGGCAATCGGACGGCTGCCGGAGAAGTCGGGGAAGACGTCACCGTCGTTGCCGCATCCGAGGGGAGTCAGTCGCGTCCTTCGGCGAAGAACTCTGGTTTCGGCGGGTTCAGTCGGTTCGGCGGCGATCCGACCTTCGATAAGTAACACCACCTGTTGCAGGGTGAGGGTGGAAGGACAGCGAGTTCGCGCCGATGTGGATCGTTCCCACCTCCGCCGGTGGGAGGTGGCCAAGGCGCGGAGCAGGGGGTTGGATGTAAGCCCTCCTCTGGAATGACCCGGGTTGGAACTGGGATAACTTCCGGCTGCGGCGCTGGGTCGAGGCCCCGTGCATCAGCGCCGGAGGAGCCAGAAGAGCGCGCTGGCGACGATGCTGACCACGATGCAGGTAGTGATCGGGAAGTAGAGCTGGAAGCCGTCGCGGCGAAGGGTGAGGTCCCCGGGAAGTCGACCGAGGCCGAGCTTGGTGAGCCACGGGAGGAGGAGCCCGACGGCGATGAGAGTGACGCCGAGGGTGATCAAGAGACGGGCGGTCGCGGACACAGCGATCAGCGGCGTGCTGCGGCCGCGTCGGCGGTAGTGCGATCCACCTCCGCAGCGAGGGCATGCAGGGACAGGGAGATCTCCACCCGGTAAGGAGCGGCGGGGCCGAGTTGTCGGAGAAGCTCCGGGAGCAGGGCGATCTGCTGTCCGGTGCGTCGGCGGAGGTCATCGAGGCGGGGAGACGGCTGGAGGCGCCGACCGCCGCGCATGACGGGTTGTAGCAGGGGCTCACCGTCGCAGCATTCGTCGGCGAGGGTGAGGCGATCGCCGGCCATGCACCCGTCGGTCCCGAACGCGCGGTATACCTGTTTGCGGCCGGGCCATGTGGCCTTGCCTTCGGACCGTTTGCGCCGCGGTCGCCCGGCGTACTCCTGGAGCTTGTACGCGCAGTCGAGGTAAGGGGCACTGGCCGAAGTGGTGAGGCGGGTGCCGATGCCGAAGCCGTCGATGGGCGCGGCCTCGGATGCGAAGCGAAGCAGGTCACCCTCGTCGAGATTGCCGCTGGCGAAGATGGTGACGCTGGACAGACCGCCGCGATCGAGGATGTCTCGTACCCGGCGCGCGTGGTCGGCGAGGTCGCCGCTATCGATGCGCACCCCCTTCACCTTGATCCCCTGGGCGCGCAGGCGCGGGGCTAGCTCTACCACCTTTTCCGCACCGGCCTCGGTGTCGTAGGTGTCGATGAGCAGGACGACGTGGGCCGGTTGGGCGCGGGCGAAGGCCTCGAACGCCGCCATCTCATCGTCGTGGGCCTGGACGAAGGAGTGGGCCATGGTACCGAAGACCGGGATGCCGAAGCGTGGTGCGGCGAGGACCGTGGCAGTGCCATCGAAGCCGGCGAGGTAGCTGGCGCGGGCCGCGAGCAGACCGGCCTCGGCGCCATGCGCGCGGCGCAGGCCGAAGTCCACCAGGAGCTTGCCTGGCGCGGCGAGGACCAGGCGTGCTGCCTTGGAGGCGATGAGGGTCTGGAAGTGGAGGATGTTGATGAGCCGGCTCTCCGCGAGCTGCGCCTGCGGCAACGGGGCGATAACGCGGATCAGCGGCTCGTCCGGGAAGAACGGAGTGCCCTCGGCGATGGCTTCGACGGCGCCGGTGAAGCGCAGCTCGGCAAGAGACTCGATGAAGCGCGGAGAGAAGCGGCCAGAGTCGCGTAGCCACTTGCGATCGCCATCGCTGAAGCGTAGCCCTGCGAGGAAGTCGAGGGCCTGCTCCAGGCCGGCCGCCACCAGGAAGTTCCAGCCTGCCGGAAGTTTCCGGACGAACAGCTCGAAGACCGCCTCCTCCTCCATGCCCCGGTCGAAATACCCCTGGAGCATGGTGAGCTGGTAGAGGTCGGTGAGCAGGGCGTCGCCCGGCGGCGTCACGATGCTACCCCGTGGCCGACCAGCACGGCGCCCTCCTCGTCCATGGCGTGCAGCGCCTCCTCGCCATCGCACGGATGGAGGTTGACCGCCCGCACCGCGTCCGTCAGGAGGACCACCCCGAAGCCGTTGCCGAGGGCGTCCTCGACCGTGGCGCGAACACAGTAATCCGTGGCGAGGCCACCGATGAACAGGCGAACGATCGCGCGCCCATGGAGCGTCTCGACGAGGCGGGTCCCCTGGAAGGCGGAGTAGGCATCGCGGTCGATCCGGGTCGCCTTGGAGACGATCTCGGTCTCTGCCGGGAGGAGGAGCTCGGCCGGGAATTCCGCGCCGTGGGTGTGGGCCACACAGTGGGTCGGCCATGGGCCGCCCTGAGCGGTGAAGGAGATGTGGTCGGCCGGGTGCCAGTCTCGGCTAGCGAAGATCGGTAGTCCGCGCCGGTGGAAGATCTCGACATAGCCGTTGAGGGGGGCGATGACCTCGTCCCCATGGCGCACGGCGAGGCGCCCGCCGGGCAGGAAATCGTTCTGGACATCCACGATGAGGAGCGCGTCACCGGCCTGCGGAGAGAGGTCGGCGTCGTTGAGCGAGGACATGGCAACCTCCGTCTCGGTTGACTCCATTATATCCACTCCCGGTCGCGGGACCGGGTCACGAGGGATTGCTATACTTTTTAGGCGGTGCGGGCGCTGGTGAGCGCATCCCTACCTATCCCCCACAGGAGGAGGCCGCCATGAGCATTTCTCCCCTGATTTCCAGCCACGTGGTCAGCCTCACGCCGGAGATGACCATCCGCCAGGCGGCGCGCTGGATGAAGAGCCAGAACGTTGGGTGCGTCGCCGTGCTCGACGACGAGCAGCCGATCGGTCTGGTGACCGACCGAGACATCGCCCTGGCGTGCGGTGCCGGCGGGATGTCACCGGAGGAACCGATTGCGCGGCTTGCGTCCCACCCACCGGTCACGGTCCTGGAGAGCTTGGCACTGCCGGACGCGATCGCCACCATGGCGGAGGAGGGCGTGCGGCGTTTGCTCGTCACCGACACGGCCGGGCGCCTGGTGGGGATCTTGAGCATCGACGATCTGGTGCCGTTGCTCGGCGAGGAACTCGCTGCGCTGGGGTCGGCTGTGCGGGCGCCGCGAGCCTTTCCACCGGTTTGATCGGGTCATTCGAGGTCGGAGGATTAGCCATGCCGATTTCCGAGATCATCACCGCCCCCGTCGTCACGATCGCTGCCGATGCCACGGTCGCGGCCGCCGCCCGGACCATGCGCGACCACCACGTGGGCGCGCTCCTCGTCACCCAGGGGGGTGACCTGGTTGGCCTGGTTACCGATCGGGACATCACCGTCTCCGTGATCGCCGAGGAGGGCGACGTGGAGCGCACGCCGGTGGCCAATATCATGGCGCGCGAGCCGGCGTTCGTCCGCGAGCACGCCGGGATTTTCGCGGCGATCCGGGCGATGCAACGGGCCAACGTCCGGCGCCTGCCGGTGGTGGACCAGCACCTCCGTCCGATCGGGGTCATCGCCGCCGACGACCTGCTCATCTACCTCAGTAACGAGCTGGGCACCCTGGCCAAGGGACTGTTCCGCGGCCTGGAGCGGGAGCGTAGCCGGCTGGGAGAGCTGACCGGCGGATCGTGATGATGCCGTGACCGCGCGTTGCTCGTAGCCGTGACCGCGGTCCGTGCGCTCGGCGAGGAGGGGGCCGGTGCAGCGTCGCACGGCAGCCGACCAGGATGGGTCGCCTGGCCGATGACGGCGAGCCCGTGGGGGTAGCGTGCGTCAAGCGGCGTAACGACTTCGCCGATATTAGGAGTATTCCAAAGCCCGCAAAGAAGGTTGCCATCACGGCTCCGGGGCGCGCCATCCACCGAGGAGAGATCGAGTGCAGCGTAGGGCGTTGCGGGGTAGGGCGCCTTTGGTCGCCACCGGATTCGCCTGTCTTGCGCTCGGCGTCATCTTTGGTCCCGTAGTCGCGGTGGCCGACCCGGGAGCGGGGTCTCCAGCCGTGTCCCACGAACAGCTTGTGGGTCCGTGCTGCTCGTTGCCTGCGGTCGATCCCTTGCTGGTGGAGGAGGGGTGGACGGATCGGCCGGTTCGCCACACGGAGGCCAACGCGACGGCGGAGCTTGTGGTCACCCTCGATCAGCAGCTCTATCCGGCGTTGCGGCCCGTGATCCAGCGATTCGCGGCGCAGCATGGCGTGCGGATCGCGGTCGAGAATGGGACGTGTGGAACGTCGGCCGGGGCATTGTATCGCAAGGAGGTCGATGTAGGCGGTTTCTGTTGCCCTCCGGGAGAGTCCGACCGACTGCCCGGTTTGCGTTACCACACCCTTGGCGTCGCGGCGATCGCCCTGATCGTCCACCCGTCCAATCCGCTGGTTACGATCAGCCTGGCCGACGCGCGCCGGATCTTCATGGGCGAGGCCCAGCAGTGGCGCGACCTGCTTCCCGAAAACGCGGTGTTTTCTCAGCCGATCCAGCCCGTGACACGGCTCCACTGCGTGCATCGTCCGGGCCACTGGCGCCTGCTCCTGCGGGACGATGATCTCTTCGGACCACGGGTGATCGATGTGGGCGCCATCTCCGACATGGTCGGGTATGTGGCGCGCTCACCCGCGGCGATCGGCTACGAGACCGTGTGGATGGCGGAGAGATACCGTGATGTCGGGGAGGTGAAGATGCTGCTCCTCGACGGAGTCTCACCGAGAGATACCGAAGCTCTCGCTGCAGGCCGATACCCCCTCTACCGCGCATTCCACGTGACGACCTGGGAGGGTGCCGCGGCCAATCCCCTGGCGGACCAGTTGGTCCAGGTGATGCGCGAGGGGTTCGAGGGGGCCCCGGTGGAGTTCGCGTTCGCCCCACGCCGAGTGATGGCAGAGTACGGCTGGCGATTCGAACAGGACGAGCTGCAAGGCGAGCTAGCGCACTAGCCATGGCTCCGTTTCCGCCTCGCCGCTGGCTCGGTCGGTTGCCCCTGCAGGTCAAGGCGGCGGCGGTCACCTTGTTGTGTAGCCTGTGCGTCTGGCTGTCGTTGGACTATTGGCAAGGCCGGCGACTCCAGGAGTTCGCCGTGGCCAGCATGAGCGAGGAGCTCGACTCCGAGGCCGGCTCCGCGCGTCTGATTTTCGATCAGGAGGTCAAGCGGTACAGCCAGCTCGTGCGTCTCTTTGCCGCTCGTGGTCCGGTGATGGACTACTTGGATGCGTCCTCCCAGGCGAGGCCACCGCATCCGCGGACGCCTTCTGAGGCGAATGACGGAACTCCGCCGTGGGTCCCGAAGACCTCCCAGTGGCGCGGCCTGATCGATCCCGAGCACTTCGTGCTCTTCTCATCGCAGGGGGAGATTCTCGGTCTCTACGCGCTGCGTGGTGCTGCGCTTCCGGACGAGCTGCGCCGGAACCGCCATTACTTTCTGCAGCAAAGTACCGGCCAGAGTTACTTTGGAAACTTGGACGGCAGGCCCCAGCTCATGGCCGCCGCCGAGGTCACGGACGACCACGGCAGGGTTCATGGCTATCTGATGGTGGTGGCGCCGTTCGACGAGGGGTTTTTGCAGTCGGACACGGTGCGCCACTTCGATCTGAAGGGTGGCGTGATTGCATTGGCGATTGGAGATCCCCCACGGATTCTCACCAGCAGCGACGTCGCCGCCGTCCCGATCGATGCCCGCGTCGACGATCTGCAACGGAAGTTCTTGGTGAGGGGGACGGAGTTCTTCGACTACGGCTCTTCGGAGGTGCGACTGCAACTCGTCGTGTTGCTGCGTAACGACACCCTCGCCGGCGTGGAGCAGAAGCTGGTCAACATGGGGCGCAAACAGCGGGCGAGCATTGCCGTGGTGCTGGTCGCCGTGCTGGGGCTCTCGCTATATCTCATGGCACATCGCATCTCCCGCCTCAACCAGCGGGTGCTCGCGTTCTCGCGCGAGGAGTTGCACCTCGGCGAGGAGGACGATGAGCCGCGTGATCAAATCGCGCTCCTGGAACGGCGGATTATGCGGATGATGGAGGAGGTCCTGAGCGGTCGCAGCGCCCTCCTGCGCCAGAGCCGAGATCTCGAGCACATGGTCGAGGAGCGGACCCACGACCTGCGGGCCGCGAAACGGCAGGCGGAAGTGGCCAGTCAGGTGAAGGGCCAGTTTCTCGCCAATATGAGCCACGAGCTACGCACACCGATGAACGGGGTTCTGGGCACCGCACAGCTTCTCGTGGAGACTCCTTTAATCGAGGAGCAACAGGAGCTGATCGACATCTTGATGGAGTCGGGGGAGCAGATGCTCACCGTCGTGAACGACATCCTCGATTTCTCAAAGCTCGATAATGGCCACGTTCTGCTGGAGTGTCTCCCGGTGAATCCCGGCGGGATACTTCAGTCGCTCCGTGACACCTCTCGCAAACAGTGGCTCGACAAGGGACTCGACCTGATCGTCATGGTAGAGGAGTCGTTACCGCCGATCTTCGGGGACCCGGTGCGCCTCAGGCAGGTTCTCGGCAACCTGCTCAGCAACGCAATCAAGTTCACGCACGCGGGGCGGATCGAGGTCTCCGTGCGCGCGGCGGATGGGCGTATTCATTACGCGGTCGCCGACACCGGCATCGGGATTCCTTGCGAAAATCTGGACACGATCTTCGAGGAGTTCTGCCAGGCCGACTCCTCCGCGACTCGCAAATACGGCGGCACCGGTCTCGGCTTGGCCATCACTCAGCGGTTGATCCGGCTGATGCACGGCGTGCTGCATGTGGAGAGCGAGGTCGGCGTCGGCTCGACCTTCTCCTTTTCCCTGCCGGTTGAGGGCGCCATCGGCCGGAAGGACGCCGCCGCGCTGGTCACTGCGGCGGTCCTCGCCGCACCGGCGGTCGCACCGCAACCCGGGACGATCCGGGTCCTGCTGGCCGAGGACAACCGGATCAATCAGATGGTCTCAAAACGGATGCTTGCCCGGGCTGGCTGCGAGGTGGTCGTGGCTGCGGACGGGCAGGAGGCGGTCGATGTCTTCGAGGGCCAGCCATTCGATCTCATCTTGATGGACATGCAGATGCCGGTGTTGGACGGGCTGGCGGCCACGCGAGAGATCCGGCGCAGAGAGGCCGAGATGCAGCTCCGGCCTGTGCCGATCATCGCGGTGACCGCCAACGCGTCGCAGGCCGACCGGGAGCGCTGCCTTGCCGTGGGCATGAACGATTTCCTCGCCAAGCCGGTGAAGATGAACGGGTTGCTGGCGACCATCGAGCGATGGAGCCGGAGGGCGGTGGCGGTCCCGGAGCGGTAGCGAGGTTTCGTCGGTTGGGGTGGTTTGCTAGCACGGTGTGGGGAGTAGACTGCCCAGGTGTGTGCTCGTTGTGTCCGCGACCCCGCCGCTACCGTGCCTTCCTCTCTCCCTCCCGATACGGCTCGCCAGAACATCTGGCGCGCATCGCTGCGCGAGGAGCCGTTTCGCTTGTTCTTTCCCCTCGGCATCGCCTGCGGGGTGGTCGGAGCGGGTCACTGGCTGTTCTACGGCCTGCGCCTCACCGGGAGTTATTCCGGATTCGTCCACGCCTCGATCCAGATTCAGGGCTTCATGGCGTGCTTCATCTTCGGGTTTCTCTTCACCGCATGGCCCAAGTTCACGGTCGGACCGGTGGCGACATGGTGGGAGCTCGCGGGGGTATTCTGCGGGGGGGCCCTCCTCCTGGTCAGTCTGGCCCTGGGGTGGTGGGCCCTGGCGGAGGTGGGGACCCTCGTACAGCTCGTCACCTTCGGCGTGTTCATGGGCCGGCGCTACTGGCGCCGCGCCACTCAGCAGCCGCCGGCGCTGATCTTTCTCACCGTCGCGTTCGTCCATGCGGCGGTCGGCGCCGGTCTCCTGTTGTGGATTCGCCTCGATGGCCCGCCGGCGTTCGAGCTGTTGGGCCGCCGGCTCCTGTGGCAGGGGAGCTGTCTGGCCGTCGTGCTGGGGATGGGGGGCCACTTGATCCCGCGGGTCCTGGGGATGCCGGAGGGGGTCGTGGCGAAGCTGCCGGCGCCGGCGGGCTGGGCGGGATTGGGCGTCGCCTTCCGCGGCTGGCGGGCCTGGTCGTGCTGGTTCTCCGGCGCCCTGCTGTTTGCTAGCTTCCTCATCGAACACGGCGGTGCCGAGCAGGCGGGGCGGCTGATCCGCGCCGCAGTGGTGAGCGTTCACCTGGTCGCTTCCACCCAGGTCTGGCGGCTGCCGCGGGTGCGGGCGACCTTCGTCTCCGGCCTCTGGCTGTCCGTCTGGCTGGTGGTGATCGGGGTGTGGGCCGCGGCACTCGCGACCCGGTACCACGTCGCCGCCCTGCACCTGGTGTTCATCGGCGGCTTCTCGCTGCTGGTGCTCACCATCGGTGCCCGGGTCACCCTGAGCCACGGCGGGTACATGCGGTTGGAGGCACGGAACCGCCCGGTAGCCGTGGTGATCGCCGGCGTCCTGGTGGCCCTGATCCTGCGGGTGAGCGCCGATGCTTCGCCCGAGCGGTACTTCGCGATGGTCGCGAGCGGTGCGGGCGTCTGGATGGTGGCATGCCTCCTCTGGGCCGCCTACTTCATCCCGAAGATGGTCTACCGGGAGTTCCCGGTGGTGCGCCCCACGAGCCGCCTACGCGTCGTGCCACCGGCGCGCGACGCGTAACCGTAGCGGTCGACTGCGACCGCCTCAGCGCGACGCGTTCCGCGTCTGCACCTCTTCCAGTTGCGCGCCCATCTCGTTGAGCTGTTCCTCGCCGAGGTGCTCGGAGGCGTAGCGGTAGAGGGTACGATCTTCCAGGCTGGAGTGGTCCGCCAGGCACCGGGTGTAATTCGTGGCGTAGGTCAGGGCCTCGTGGATCGCCGTGCGGTCGGCGGCGACGCGGCCCAGGGCCTTGCGCAGGCCGTTGATGCAGTACCGCATGTCGTCGTGTTCGGCGAGCAGGCCGGTTACCGGTCCCTCGAGCTCCGGGAGGGCCTTGATGAGCACCGGGAAGAGGGTGTTTTCCTCCG
>Ga0210124_1000333_pt1 | contig 25248 bp, 10 predicted proteins | sample Muzzi_PWC_D2_FD_185554 | JGI IMG/M metagenome (GOLD analysis project Ga0210124, IMG submission 185554) | Wetland microbial communities from San Francisco Bay, California, USA, that impact long-term carbon sequestration - Muzzi_PWC_D2 (SPAdes) | ecosystem: Environmental > Aquatic > Marine >... | reverse complement strand
GGGGTGGGGGCGCTGGGAACCCCGGCGGCGCGTCGGGCGGCGGCGGCACTCCCACACGGCCTCCCCCTGGCCCCCTCCCAGAGGGAGGGGGGACCTGCCACGGGCGGTCGGCTTCTCACGCCCCCCTCAACGCGGGCGCCGCCGGGCCTCTCGCAGGGCGGGCCTCAGCCCGCCGGACGCCGAAACGCCTTCAACACGGCATCGGCCGGTTGAAACCGGCCCTACGGACTTGCGCCAGGCCCGCGGGAAACCGCGCGGCATCTCTTATGGCTGCCGATCCTCTATGAAAGATGCGCGCCGAGAGCGCTCGGACCGGCAACGACGACCGGCGATGCCACCGCGGTGGCCCGCCGCGGCGCAGCCTACCCAGGGTTCGCGCCGCCGGGGACGTCGAGCGGGTTCAGGAACAGGAACTCCCCGCCGTCGGGAAGCTCCGGCCGCTCTTCGTAGTCGAGGACCAATTGTTCGGCGAGCGGCCCGCTCTGCGGATCCACCGCCACGGTCACCCCCTCGCTGACGCTCGTCTGATCCGCCGCGGTCGGGGTGTCGAACCCCATCTGATAGGCCAGGCTGCCGTCCGGACGCCGGCGTACCTGGATGCGCAGGGCGAGACCGTGGGCATCGTTCAGCTCCGCGGAGCGGCGCACCTGCTCGGCGGCGCGTGGGGTAACCGTGACCATAGTTTTATCCTCCTGTGTGAATCTTCCCGTAAAGCTGTGGCTCGTTGCTGCACAGCCCGAGGGGTGTGTCCGGCGCTTCGCGCCGAGCGCGGCCAGAATGACCATGATGCCTGGGGGGAGGCGACAAGGGGAGCACCGCTTGACGCTGGCGCGGCCACCCCCGGTGGCCCCCGCCTCCGCTGCCGAACACGGTGGGTGACTCGGCGTATTTTGTCTGTCAAGTGTCGCGTATGTTTATCCGTATAACTCTTGCAAAACACAGCGTTTTTATGGCATGTTTTCCATCTTCTTTAGGTTAAAAGAGGCCACCCAGCCAAAAAACTACTTTTTTTCTTATACTTGTAACGAAAGAGGCATCCCCCCCAATGCACTCGTCGTCCCTGCCAGTCGCCTTCGTATGCGAGGCCGGGCAGATCCCCCCTGACTGGGACCGGATCGCCCAGCACCTCGGGTGGGATCTGCAGTTCTTCACCCCCACCGATCTGCGCGAGTGTGCCGGCAAGAACCTCCATTTCATGGCGGTCATCTATTGCCAGTGCACCACGTGTTCCCAGGGGCCGATGCGGAACCAACTCGATTGCCGCGTCGAGCATGCCCAGTGTCACTCGATCGAGGAGGTGCGCGCCCTGATCGGCGAGCTGCCGCTGATCGTCCTCGACCAGGACACCACGCCGCTCAGCTCCGCCCGTGCCATGGTGCGCGGCGCCAGCCTGACGCTGCCCGCCCACCTCGATGAGGAGAAGCTGATCAGCATCCTGCAAGAGGCGCAGACCTCGCCCTGGCTAACGCCGCCGTTCTGCCCGTGCGCGAACGAAGGGTGCGACGACCCGCTGCCAGACATCGTCTGCGAGTCGGAGGTCATGCGCGGGGTCAAGAGGCACATCCTCCAGTGGGCCGACCTCGATCACCCGGGGGGCGACACCCTGCCCATCCTCCTGCACGGCGAGAGCGGCACGGGCAAGAGCGTCCTGGCACGGGCCGCCCACCGCGCGGGTCACCGCCGGGATGGCCCGTTCGTCGAGGTGAATTGCCGTGGCCGCGTGCGCGAGGAGCTCGAGGCGGAGATCTTCGGCAAACCCCTCGCCAAGGCAGGGCTCGCGCCCCCGGCCCGGGAACGCAGGAACCCCCACGGCGCCCTGGCCAAGGCCCGGGGAGGCACACTCTTCGTGGACGAGATCACCGAGCTCACCCCCGAGGCCCAGGCGCGCCTGGTGCGCATCCTCGAGCAGGCCGCGCAAGGGTCCGAACCGGAGTCCCGGCGCGGCGCGCTGGACTTCCGCTTCATCGCCTCCACCAACGCCGATCTGGCGCGTCTGATCGCCGCGGGCCGCTTCCGTGCAGACCTGTTCCACCGCATCGAGTGCCTCACCCTCCACCTCCCACCCCTGCGGGAGCGCGGCAACGACGTCGTGCTCCTCGCCCGCTACTTCCTGCACGAGCTATCGGAGGGCCGCGATGGCCCGCCCCTCTGCCTGACCGCGGCGGCCGTGAGCGCGCTGCGTACCCATCCGTGGCCGGGAAACGTCCGCGAGCTGCGCAACGCCCTGCACCGCGCCGTCGCCCACTCCCCGACCCACAACCTCGGTCCCGGCGCCCTGGGGCTCGGTGGCGCGCCGCCCGCGGCGCGCGTCAATGGCAAGCGGGCGCGGAACGGGAGCGGTAGCAACGGCGCGGCGGCGCGGGTGACCGCCGAGGGCACGGTCGAGATCGATTTCGCCGCCGGCGTCCAGGTCGATTTCGAGGCGATCCGCCGCGACCTCATCCGACAGGCCATGGAGTCCTCCGACGGCAACCAGGCCGAGGCGGCCCGCAAGCTGAGCATGACCCGCAACGCCATCCGCTACGCGGTCAGGAAATACGGCTTGCCCACCGGCGACGAATCCGGCGACGACGAGTAACCGGCCGCGGCGAGTGGCCAGTGGCGCATCCGACCACAGTCACGAGGCCGCCCGTCCGATCCCGCGCCGACGGCCCGAGCGCCGGGGTGCCCCGTCCCACCTGACCCCCGCAGCAGGCAGCGGCAGCGGTGAATTTTCACCACCGGCTCGGGGTTGTCGCTGATCACCGAGGTGGGCGCGTGCGCGGATCACTCGGACACCCAAACGGTGTTGAACCCATTGAGAACATGCGCCCGCAGCCCGGACCTCGCCGGCAGTGGGAGGGGACCATCGGCGCGGTCACTGGCCTCTGAGGCGGGCACGTGAGACAATGACAAAATGCACCGAATTCCGCACTAAAGTTCCAATACATCAATTAGTTACAGGCGGCATTCCGACACGATCCGGACCTCCTACCCAACCAGTCTCATAATTGAGCAATAAATTCTCAGATCGGAACACCTAGGCCGAGGGACAAATTTCTCGCCGCCCCCGGCAACCATGGTCGTCAGAGGACAAATACCAGACGACATCAGGCAATACGCTCCACCCGGGCGAATGTTGACGACCGTTAGCCGTTGGCACCGGTATTGCTTCGCCCCTCAGAAACCCAGCGCAGGCCCTGCCGGGCATACCGGCGGACTAGCGAATACTCACCAGGAGGGGGGGTTAGGCTCTGGGAGCAAGGCGGCAAGGAAATCGATCGTTTGCCACGGACACCCCGACAGGATCGCGAGGCCCGGGCCATCCGAGAGCGGATCGTGGCCTACTTGTTATTTCTTAATGAGGCAGTCGGTGCAGGTCTCGCCGGCGATGTGGGAGTACGTCGCCATGAAGAGATCCCGCGCCACCAACGGCTACGCGGCGGGAGCCCTTGATCCGGCAACTCGCCAAACGCGAGGAGGAACCGGCGATGTCCTCTCCCACCCTCCTTCCTCCAGGAGCTTGGGGGAACAGCTAACCCCTCATTGTTCATCATATTCTTGCCCGCCACCGCCGGCTTCCCCTGTTCTGAAGAACCGGCGACACGCTATGGTTGACAGTCTTTCACAAGAATCACGGTTCCCCACGCGTAAGGAGAGCTCCATGGGAAAGCAGAATCGATGGTGTAGCGCCGCCCTGACGGCGTGCCTCGCACTGGGTGTGGCGCCGGTCGCGCTGGCCACCGGCGATCGGCCCGCCGACACCATCGCCACGGTGGGCGATCAGATCATCACCATGGGTCAGATCGACACCATGATCAATAGCTCGAGCATGGTCGGCATGACGATGCCGGCGATCGGAACTCCCGAGCGCAATCGCACCCGTCTCACCATTCTCGACCGGGTCATCAGCGCCAACCTCATCTACCTCGACGCCCTGCGCCAGGGGGCCGGCGACAACCCGGCCTTCCGCCACGACACGGAGCGCTTCGCCGACTCGGTGCTCGCCGATCTCTACCGGGAGAAGTACCTGATCGGCGACATCCCGATCAGCGACGACGAGGTCCAGCAATACCGCGACCGTTACGTGGCGAAGGATGCCGAGATCACGGACGACGTGCGCCTCGCCATCGAGGCCCGGATCCGCAAGGACAAGTTCCAGGAGCGGGTCGCCACCCTGCGGGAGCGGCTGCGCAAGGGGGTCTCGGTCGCGGTCATGAAGGACGCCCTGGCTCCGGAGGGCGAGAAGGACCGCAAGAGCGACACGGTCGTGGCGAAGATCGACGGGGATCCCATGACCTGGGGCGAGGTCCGCGATGCGGTGATGATCGCCGACCGCACCGACAAGCGGGTGGAGCTCGTCGACGACCTCATCGACGCCCGGCTCGAGGCGAAGAAGGCGCGTGCGGCGGGGATGGAGAAGGACCCTGCCTACCAGCGGCGCCTGGACGAGTTCAAGAAAGTCCGCCTGATCAACCTCCATCGCGCCGCCCTGACCGACAAGATCAACCCGACCCCGGAGGAGCTGCACGCCTACTACGAGGAGAACCGCGACCGGATCGTGGTCCCGGCGTCACGCAAGGTGCAGATGGTGGTCCTCCCCACCCGCGAGGAGGCGGAGGAGGTGAAGAAGAAGATCGACGCCGGCGAGATCACGATCTTCGAGGCGGCCCGCGATTACTCGATCGACCCGAATGCCAAGCGGACCCTCGGAGAGATCGGCTGGGTGAGCGAGGGCACCGGCTTCCCGGAGCTCGACAAGCTCACCTTCTCCCTGGAGCCCGGGACCCTCGGCGGCCCGGTGGAGTCCCCCGCCGGCTGGCACCTGGTGAAGGTCCTCGATACCCGCGATGCCGCGCATACCGACCCCGACGAGGCGAACACCCGCCGTCTGGTCCGGCGCATGTACATGCACCACAAGCTCGACGAGTACACCACCAAGCTGCGCAAGGAGTCGTTCCCCGTCGAGGTCTTCCAGGACACCATCCAGTCGCTCATGCAGGCGGAGGTGGGTCAGCCCGAGGCGGCCACATCCGATGCGACGCCAGAAGAGAAGCCCGCCACCAAGGAGTAGCGAGCAACCGGACGTGATGCAAAGACAGGACCGCGCAGAGGCACAAGTCACCGCTCTTCACCACGAAGAGCACGAAGGACACGAAGGGAAGATCAAGCCACGACCAGCGGCAGCCACGTGGCCCGTAGGGCGGGCTTCAGCCCGCCGGACGCCAGCGCTCGTTGACAGGCACGGCATCGGCCGGTTGAAACCGGCCCTACGGTTGGGTGCCGTCCTCACCCGGAGACAACGCCTTGGCTAGAGATCCTCTTCGTGCACTTCGTGCACTTCGTGTCCTTCGTGGTAAACGAAATCCCAAGGTCATCCGCGTCTGTCCGTGCTGATCCCTGGTGCCATCTTGGCGCCTGCGCGTCTTGGGTATGGTCTCGACCACCGTCAAATTAGGGGGCGCTCTGATGGTTGCTCGTCGGTTCGGTTGCTGGCTGCTGATGGTTGGCATGCTGTCCTGCGCGGTGCCGGCTAGCGCCGGGCTGCTCGACTTCCTGGGCCTCGATCAGGGGACTAAGCCGCCGCGCGACTACCTGATCCTGATCAACTACGAGCTGGGCATGCACTGCACCGGCTTCGACTTCTCCTACTGCTGCGTCCTGCCGCCGTACAACTCGATCCTTGCCCAGGTGGTGAAGACCGAGCGCCAGGGCAAACGGCCGCAACTCCTCGGCGCCGACCCGGACGATCCCGAGGTGCTCGTGGACGGTAAGCGTCGCTTCAAGCTGGCCTACACCCACGAGGACCCGGATGGGGTGCCCAACACCTACTCGTTCGCGAAGAAGCTCATCTACTGGAACGTGCGCGCCAAGGGCCGGGAGGTGCCCTCCGTCTACTTCAGCCACCTCTACCTCTACAAGGACCTGGAGGGCTCCAATCCGGAGCACACCACGGCGGATGCCAAGAAGCTCCACGTGGGAATCGATCTCCCGATCAAACACAACCAGGGACCCACCGGCCAGAATGTCGGCAAGGGGTTCCTGCGCTACTCGGGGGAGAGCGGCACGGTGGTGTACACCGACTCGCCGGCCATGGAGAACGTCCCGATCCACCTCACCAATCCCGGCATCTGGGAGGCCCTGGGGCTCCCGCTCACCCCCCTCAACGACATGTTCACCGCCCTCATCTACATCGAGGAGCCGATGATCCAGCCCTTCCAACGCTCGGTGGTGACCCTGGTCGATGCCGACACCGAGGAGCCGGTGATCGACTCCTCCGGGCAGGTGGTGCGCTTCTTCGGCGTCAATCCGATCGACGTCCCCAATTGCGGCCGCTGCCACGGCGGCGAGCGCGCCAACGGGACCCGCTACCAGAAATGGAAACAGGAATACGCCTTCTGGCGCGAGATCCGCGGCTCCAGCGAGTGGTACGCCCAGCTCAAGGGGGCGGCGGTCTCCATCCTGGAGATCCACGACGCCAAGCACGGGACCAATTTCCTGGCCAACTGGCCGGCCAGCCCCAACACCTACATGCGCCTGGGACGCGACACGGTCCTGTGCCAGGACTGCCACGCCGACAACGTCATCGGCAACCTCTCCTCGCGTACCGTCGGCGATATGGCGCCGGCGGACGTCCAGGCGGGCAATCCGAATCTACCCCCGCCGGACCACCTGATCTCACCGCTCAGCGAGGCGATGCACAAGGTCCATCAGCAGCACAACCCGTTGCCGGACAGCCTCGGCTTCGCGGGCGGCTGCCAGCTCTGCCACCCGAGCCATCGCAGCGACCGGTCGATGGACCACTTCCCCCTGACCCAGGAGGGCCAGAACCTCTTCGCCGATGGGGACGTGCGCGACTCCAAAGGCTGCTTCACCGGCCGCGACGTCCACGCGAACCGCCGCCCGGACGAGGCGGGCACGGAGACCGCCAGCTACCTCAACGCGGTGGGCAACTACCTCCTGGACGAGGTGATGAGTACCGGCGGCGAGGACAAGGGGCTGTACTGCACGAATTGCCACAACCGCCTCTCCCGCGAGCTGTACAAGGCCGACCACCTGACCAATGCGGAGCATCAGCAGGGCCAGACCCTGCGCAACAAAGAGCTCCCCGAGATCGCCGCGGCCCTGGGGGTGGACCAGGCGGCCCTGAAGGCGGAGTTCATCGACCCCAAGAGCCCGCACGCAACCGAGGACGTCACCAGCGGCGTCTACCGGACCTGGCACCGCGAGGGCCAGACCATCGCCCCGATCGCCAAGATCGAGCTGAACGACGACGGCCAGCCGCTCCTGACGCCGCCGGACGTGGACGGTGACCGGTCGGTAGTCATCGCCAGTACCGACCCGCTTGCCGACGTACCGGGCCTCGCCGTCCCGTACGACGCCGCCACCCACGGCCGCGACTACTGGCTCGCGCCCGGCGAGCCCCATTGCGCCGACTGCCACCAGCCACCGTTCGTCGAATCGATGGGTGGCGGCGCCTTCCCCATCGACCAGCCCGGCAAGTACGCCCTGATGCGCTACTCCAAGGGCCACTCGGGCATCACCTGCCAGGGGTGCCATGAGTCGACCCACGGCCTCTACCCGGTCAACCCGGCGGTCGACATCACCGCCTATGAACAGGCGGGCATGCTCAACGCCGATGGCTCCCGCGGCCCGATCAAGTGCGCTGCCTGCCACCGGGTCAACGAGCAGGGCGTACCGTCCCAGCACCGCGACGAGATCAAGAAGAATGGACCCTACTGGAAGGATTACGAGAAGGCCGTGGAGCTCCAGCACACCTTGCGGGGCAGCGGCCGATAGCCATGTCCGCGACCGATGAAGTCTGACGAAAGGTGCCGTCATTAATGCCCGACGCAGAAAGCTGAGACCAGAAGGGCCCGAGGTCCCCCGCTGGCAGGCCTACACCGGTCTCGGGTTGGCCGCGGCCGCCGGGGCGGCAGTGATGGTCGTGGAGCTCGGTGTGGCGCGTATCCTCACCCCGGTCTTTGGTGGCTCGATCTCGGTCTGGGCGATCGTCATCGCCACCACGATGCTGGCGCTCGCCGCCGGGTACGCCTTTGGTGGCCAGCGGGCAGACCGCAAAGGGGGGATCGTCGTGGCCTGTCGTGCCGCGACCATCGGCGCGGTCCTGTGTGCGGCCGTACCGTGGGTGCGCATGCCCCTGGTCACCGCCACGGTAGACCTGCCCACCCTGGCCGGTGCGGCCCTCGCCGCCGCCGTGCTCCTGGCGCCGTCGCTGTTCTTCCTGGGGCAGGTGTCGCCGTCGCTGATCCGCGGTCTCGCGGCCGGTGGCGTGACCCACGTCGGCGGTACCGCAGGCGGCGTCTACGCGGTCTCGACGATGGGTAGCCTGGTGGGGACCCTCGCGGCAGCCTGGCTGTTTCTCTACATGCCCCTCGCCGTGGGCTTCGTGGGGACCGCGGCGATGGTCGTGCTGCCGGCCATGCTGCTGCGGACGATGGTCGCGGTCACCGGCGCGGTGGTGGTCGCCCTGGCGGCCGGGTTGCTGATCAGCAACGAATCGCAGCCCGTCACCGGGATGAACGCATCCGGCCAGCGCTGCGAGCTGGTGACCAAGCGACACTCGCCGTACGGCGAGCTGCGCGTGGTCGACCAGGGCGATGTGTATCGCTATATGATCGTCAATGGCGCGGACCAGGGGGGAATCAACCTGCGCACCGGTCACTCCGCCTACACGTTCGACGCGGGGCTGGTCGCCCTGACTCGGTACTACACGGACCGGCCACGAACGGCCCTGGTCATCGGACTGGGGGCCGGCCTCGTCGCGCCGATCCTGGAGCGGGCCGGCGTCCGCGTTCAGGTAGTGGAGATCGACGCCGAGGTAGCGCGCCTCGCCCGCGAGTACTTCGGTTACGCGGGCACGGCGTTCATCGACGATGGCCGGCGCTACCTGCAACGCAGCGACCGAGCCTGGGACGTCATCATCGTCGATGCCTTCCTGGGCGGGAATCCACCGTGGCAGCTCTTCACCGAGGAGGCGTTCGCCCTGTATGCGGCCCACCTGAATCCGCAAGGGGTGGTGGTCGTGAACTTCATCGGCAGTCACCTCGATCCCGCCCAGCGACCGGCCCTGGAATCGTTGGTAGGCACGGCGCGTGAGGTCTTCCCCACGGTCGACGTCTACCCGCACCCCTGGGAATCGGACGACTATCCGACGCGTAACATCTTCATCGCCGCCGGGACCCAACCCCGCCACAAGCCACTCCATCCCGGCGACCCGGAGGAGGCCCCGACGCTGGCGGCGGCGCTCGCCCGCAGCACGCCGATCACCGTGGCGGACGGCCGCATCCTCACCGATGACTCCGCGCCACTCGAACCTCTGGTGCGCCGCACCACGGAGATTCTGCGCGGCCGGACGCGGGAGTATCTCCCCGCCAACGTGCTCTTACAGTAGCTGATGCCCCCCGCCCCTTCGCCTCGTTGCCATCTTCAGGAGAACCCATGAACAGGATCGCTGTGCGGACGTTGTTGTTGTCGCTACTGGTGACGGTGGCTTGTGCGGGTCCACAAAAGGCCAAGGAGGCGGAGGGCCCCGTCCACACCTTCCTGGACATCCCCATGGCGGAGCTGCGCGCCAACGTCGACCAGTATCGCGGCACGATCTTCGAAGACCGGGTGAAGTACTACCACACCTATCACAGCCGCGAGGACGCCGACCCGACCAAGCGCATGCAGGTGATCGAGGGCAAGACCCACTTCACGGCCCGGCCGGTCGGCCAGCACACCAACGTCTTCCAGATCCAGATCACCCCGGAGCAGGACCAGGAGCTCCTGGCGCACGGCATCTACCGCCAGGACGTGCTGAAGGTGCGCCTGCGCCTCGATGGCATCGCACCGGGCGGGGCACTGGCCTTCGACCTCCTCGACGTCCTCGAGTGGTAACGCTGCCGCGGCGTCGGCGCGGGACCTGAGGCTCCCGCCGCCATCGGCCCCGGGACACGCAAGGGGTCGCACACAGGCGGGCCCGCGCCCGCCGTGCTGACGCCCCGGGCCCTCCTCTGCACCGGGCCGGGATGCCCCCCGGCTCGTGCCGGGCATGCCCGAGATCCATGCGATCCGACGGGGCGCGTCGGCGACGGGAGATCTCTCACCACGGATCTCGCGGATTCACGAAAGATCACGCGCGACAGGGCAGCCGAGTCGTAGGGCCGAAGTCATTCGGCCAACACGGCGTCCCCCGGTCCTACCGGAGTCGTGCGAATGAATTCGCACCTACAGGAAGGGGTCCTCTCGGATGCGTGCGCACCCACGCGGCAGTTGTGCGAAATGCGGTCTAATGGCGACGCGGTCGAGGACTGCGCCGCCGCAAACGGAGTTGTCGGGGTTTTCCCACGACAAGTGGGAAACACTTTTCTCACCAATTTCCGACAGCCCGTTAATCGCCCGCGCGATGCCCGGCGGTAACCGATTAGAAAGGCGCCGCTTGCGCCTTCTGAGGCGCGGCCGCACCGGCGTGGCACGACCCTTGCCTCCCTCCGAGTGAGTGACTCGCGACGGCTCGTCGCGTTCACCCAAGGAGGAGAACGGCATGGGTCGCAGAAGAGGGGTGCGCGCGATCGGGCGGCGGCCCGGCAGTTCAGTGGAGGCGACCTTGCGTGACGCCGCCGCGCCGCCGCGAAAACCGGCGGCCGGAGGCATTCAGCGACAGTGATGCGGTCTGTCTGGGCGCGACTCCCGGCGTGGTGCCGGACGCCGTGGCCCTTTTTTCATTAGAAGGAGGGAGTGATGGATTGGCCCAAAGCAGGAGGTTGTCCCACCGCCGGTTGGCACGCGAGGAGGATCGCCCCGCCGTTCCTGGCAAGCGTCGTCCTGGCGCTGTTATGCGCGCCTCAGGCGCTCGCCACGAGCGGTTACTTGAGCACGTGGTCCGGCCTCTATCCCGGCTCCACGAGTGACAACGCCGCGAGCTGCCAGCTCTGCCACGGTACCAGCACCCAGAACCTGAACCCCTACGGTCATGACCTCGCCCAGTGCAATGGGGCCACCGGCACCATCACCCAGCGCATCCTCGCTGCCGAAGGCCTGAACTCCGACGGCGACGCGGGGGGGTTCACCAACCTGGCGGAGATCAACGCCAACACCCAGCCCGGCTGGACGACTGGCAACATGCCGGTCTGGGGCCGAACGAGCTGCACCGCGGCCGGGACGAACACGGCGCCGAGCGGCCTCAGCCTCGACCCGGCCCCGGCCGGTTGCCAGAGCGACGCCGAGTGCGACGACGGCGTGTTCTGCAACGGGGCCGAGATCTGCGACGGCACCGGCACCTGCCAGCCCGGCACCCCGCCCTGCACCGGCCCCGGCGAGACCTGTGATGAGACAAACAATGTCTGCCTCGCCCCTGACTGCTTGGTGAACGCCGACTGCGACAACGGCGCCTTCTGCGACGGCACCGAGACCTGCGTCAACTTTGTCTGCCAGAACGGCACCAGCCCGTGTCTGGCCGGCGAGACCTGTGACGAGCCCACCGACACCTGCACGCCGCCGCCCAACTGCGTCACGGACGCCGACTGCGACAACAATACATTCTGCGACGGCGTGGAGACCTGCGACGGCAACGGCGACTGTCAGCCCGGTACCCCGCCCTGCACCGGTCCCGGCGAGACCTGCGACGCGGGGGCCGACGTCTGTGTGCCGCCCGACTGCCTCGTCGATGGCGACTGCGACAACGGCTCCTTCTGCGACGGTACCGAGACCTGCGTCAACTTCACCTGCCAGCCCGGCACCAGCCCCTGCGCCCCCGGCGACACCTGCGACGAGGTCAACGGCTGCGTGCCTCCACCACCCGAGTGCGTGGAGGATGCCGACTGCGACAACGGCGCCTACTGCGATGGTGAGGAAAGCTGCGTCGGCGGCACCTGCCAGCCCGGCAGCGATCCGTGCTCGGCCGGCGAGTCTTGCAACGAGACCTCCGACAGTTGCGAGGTGGCCACCGCCACGACCCCCAAGAACCGGTTTAACATCCTCATGAACTACGAGCTGGGCATGCACTGCACCGGCTTCGAGTTTGCCTATTGCTGCGTCCTGCCGCCGTACAACTCGATCCTCGCCCAGGTGGTCAAGACCGAGAAGGGCAACGACTTCCCGCGGCTGCTGACGGCCGATCCGAACGTGGGCCTCGACGCCCTCGGCCGGCCCACGGTGGTGCGCGACACCGAGGTAGACGGCAGTAACCAGTTCCGGAAGTACCAGCTCCGCTACTGGCACGACGCCCAGCCGCGGAACGACGGCAACGGCGCCCCCCAGACTTCCACCCTGATCAGCGTGGTGGAAGGCAACTCCCTGCTGATGTGGAACACCAAGTTCGACGCCGCCACGACGGACGCCGACGGCGCCCTGATCTACGGGGGCTACGACGGTGCCACCGGCGTCATGCAGGGTGATGGCGACTACACCGACGACAATGACAACTACTGGAACGGCGCCTGGAACCACCTCTATATCTACGCCGACGCGGCCCACGCGACGGACCTGGGTCCGAACCTGGAGGGTCACGGCAATACCGGCGTGGAGGCGGACAAGATCCGTCTCGGCGTCCACGTGGTCTATCCCGAGAACACCGGCGCGGCGCTGCACCCGATGGGGCCGGGGGTGGTCGGCGCGGGCTTCGACAACGTCCTCACCTTCTCCAAGGACGAGGGGACCGTGGTCTATACCCAGATGAAGGTGCTGGAAGACCTCCCGGTCATGCTCACCTCGCCACGCATCTGGGAGGCCCTGGGCCTGGCCCTGACGCCGTTCGAGGACAGCATCAACTTCTTCGGCGACCCCGGGGCCATCGACGAGGACTCCCTGCGCCCGTACGTGCGGATGAGGGCGCGCCTCGAGGAGTACCCCTCGGGCAACCCGGTGCTCGACAACGGCCTGCCGGTGATCGGCCTGGGTGACGCACCGATCGACATCCCTAACTGCGAGCGCTGCCACTCCCTGGCCGATGGGGACTCGGTCAACAGCGCCCAGAACGGCTACCCCATCATCGACCAGATGGTGCAAGACGAGATGGCCTTCTGGAACGCCTACTATGACATCGGCCCCGGCGACTCGGACTGGTACTCGCGGCTCAAGGGGGCGGCGATCTCCATCCTCGCGATCCACGACCTGGAGCACGGCACCTCATTCACGGCCAACTACCCGGCGAGCGACTCCGGTGGCGGCAATGCGTGTACCGCAGGTGACCCCAACACGATCGGCGATCCCTGTACGAGCGATAGCGACTGCGATAGCGCCGGCGGAAGAGTGTGCACCCGCGGCTACTCGATCCGCATCGGTGACCCCTGCACCCGAGACCGCGACTGCGGCGGAGAGCACGGGCAATGCGAATGGGTCGGCGGCAACGACGGTGTCTGCGAGCCCAGTGCGTCCGCGGGCACCCCGCAATACACGCGCCTGGGCCACGAGTCCGTGGTCTGCCAGCGCTGCCACGCGGACAACGTCATCGCCGTGGTCAAGTCGGCCTACGGCCCGGACGGCGATCTGATCCCGCCGCTCACCGAGGCGATGCACAACAACCACAAGGACAACCCGTTCTCCGACGCCCTCGGCCGCAACGGTGGCTGCCAGGGCTGCCACCCGGCGCACCGCTCCGACGGCAGCATGGACGGCTACCCGATCACCGAGACGGGCACCAACGCCTACCAGGCCAGCGACAATCGCGACGCCGCAGGTGGCTGCTTCGTGGGCCGCGACGTCCACTCCAACCGCAACAAGGAGACCGACGGCGCCGGCACCCCCGAGCACCTCAACGCCGTGGGCGAGTGGCTGGTGGAAAACGTCGCCTGGGACTCCGGCGAGTGGAAGGGGATCTGGTGCACCAACTGCCACAGCCAGCTCGGCCAGGAGCTGTGGAAGAGCGACAACTGGTCCGACCCGGTGAACAACGTCGGCACTACCCTGCGTAACGAAGCGACCCTGGCCGACATCGCGTCCGGTCTGGGCATTTCCCTGGCACAGGCCGAGAGCTGGCTCGATCCCAAGGTGCCCTCCATGGCCCCCGACGGGATCGACCACACCTCCGCGGTGTGGACCGAGGACCCGGGGCTGTGCGACTACGTGCCGAGCCTGTTCGGCGCCACGGCCAGCCCCTACCAGGACGGCAACGTGGCGACCATCGAGGTGATCCTGCCCGGGAGCACGCCGGGCAGCAGCGCGTGCACGGCGGGCGATCCAGCTAAGATCGGCGCGACCTGCAGCGCGAATAGCGACTGCGACAGCGCCGGCGGTGGCGCGATGATCTGCGTCGACGGCTACCGCAGCCGCAGAGGTGACCCGTGCGAGACCGACCGCGACTGCGGCGGCGAGCACGGGCGATGCGAGGCCGTCAGCGGTAAGGTGTGCACCGCCGGTTACTCCAGCCGCATCGGCGACCCGTGCGACCGCGACCGTGACTGTGGCGGTGAGCATGGTCGCTGCGAAGACGTCGGCGGTGGCAACGCCAACGACGGCGTGTGCACCACGACGCCACCCACCGAGGGGTGGCCGAACTGCTCGACACCGGTGGCGGCCGACGGGCCGGACTGCGACGGGGACGGCCTACCGGACTTCAAGATCTGCGGCACCGTCGACGTCGACGGGGACTTCTCCGTCCACGCCCTGACCTTCTGTACCACGCCGGACTGCGTGGCGAATGCCCAGGCTACCCTGCCTGTGACCTCCGTGGCCGTGCCGGTGCCGTTCTCCGCGGCGACCGACGGTCGTGACCACTGGCTCTCCGCCGGTGAACCCCACTGTGCCGACTGCCATCAGGCGCCATACGTGGAGCAGAGCGGGACCCAGCATCCATATCCGCCGTTCAACTACCCCAACAAGCCGGCCCTGTTCCGCTACACCCGCGGCCACCAGGACATCACCTGTCAGGGGTGCCACGAGTCGACCCACGGTCTCTACCCGACGACCACGATCGATACCACCAGCTACGAGCAGGCCGCGGGGCTGAACACCGACGGCTCGCACGGCCCGCTGAAGTGCGGCTCCTGCCACGAGGCCAACGCCGCGGGCACGCCGGAGTGGATGCGCAGCGGTGGGTTCTTCGGCTCCCTGGTCGGCGACTTCGACGGGGCCATCGGCTGGGCCCACACCTACACCGACGAGGCCGACCCGCGCGACTCGGTGTGCCAGAACTGCCACGACGACTACCGAGACGAAGTGTCCGACGACAACAGCGAGTGGCTGAAACACACCATGCGGCACCGGGTCTCCCGCAGCACCATGGACAAGGTGGAGGTCCTCCAGCTCGGCCAGGTCTCCGGGGCGACGAGCCCGGCCGCCACGGTCTGCCGGGGATGCCACGGCAGTGAGACCGATGAGGTCCGCTGCTCGGGCGAGGAGAGCGGCCAGTGGAAACGCCACCTCACCGAGGGTCGCGTCTCCGAGTCCGTGTGGGAGGCGGTCTCCAGGACCTACGCCGGCTCCACCTGCGGCTACTAAGGAGGAGGTCCTGACGACATTTCCCACCAGGACCTGACAACGGGGTGGGGAGGGCAGCCTCCCCACCCTCACCTCCTCCGCCACCGTCACGCCACGGTGCGCAGGAAGACCGATCGACCGACGGACGTGCGACCGTTTGGGCCGTCGAGTCATCGGCTCGACTCCGGCGATCCCCAGCCAGCGCCTGGGCATTTCATTGCTCATCCTGGCAATCGCAAGCGGCACACAGAAGGATCTGCCCTACACGGCGTGGCAAGGCGCGGCGCGCAACCCGTTGACCCCACTGGAATTGATAATGGGCATCGCCGGGGCGATCGCCCGGAATGGGCCTTGCTACGTCCCTCGTGCATCGGTCGCACACCGTCTCGGGAATCGACCGGAGGAGGGGCAGGAAAGTGGAAAGGAACAATACCAGTGTCGCTGCCGGGGGATTCGGGCCGGTTACCAGCCCCGGACTCCGGCGGGCGTCACACCGCCACCACACGACACCATTAATTTCAACCGGTGATGCCGTGTCACAGGGGGCCGACGAGGGAGAGCAGCCAGGTGTGCGCACGCTCGGCATGGCCCGTACGCGACGGGTGGAGCACCGCTACCTCTGATGGTCCAGGAAGCGCGGAGAAGGTGACCAGATAGTTTCTGGCGTTGGGCGAACCGCAGCGTGGGGCTGCGCGGAGCGCCACGCCGCATATCTTCAGGAGGGAGTGATGAAACGGAATCGGTTGGGTGTTCTCTCGATGTTGTTGTGTCTCCTGTTCGTGGGAGGCATGACGATGGCGACCGTAGCCACGGCCGCCCCGGGTGGGCACGCGAAGACGGAGAAGTGCACGAACGGCCGGGACGATGACAAGGACGGCCTAGTCGACTGCGCCGATCCCGACTGTGCCGGTGACCCGGCCTGCGCCCCGCCGGCGGAGATCTGCAACAACGGCATCGACGACGACGGCGATAGCCTGGTCGACTGCGCCGATCCCGACTGTGCCAGCGACCCGGCCTGCGTCTGCCAGCCGACACCCGAGGTCTGCACCAACGGCTTGGACGACGACTGCGACACCCTGGTCGACTGCGCCGATCCCGATTGTGCCGCCGACCCGGCCTGCGCCCCGCCCGCAGAGATCTGCAACAACGGCGTCGATGACGACGGTGACACCCTGGTCGATTGCGCCGATCCCGACTGCGCCAGCGACCCGGCCTGTGCCCCGACCGCGGAGAACTGCGCCAACGGCCACGACGACGACGGCGACGGCCAGGTGGACTGCGCCGATTCGGACTGCGCCGGCGACGTCGCCTGCGCCACTGGCCAGCACGCCTTCAACATCCTAATGAACTACGAGCTGGGCATGCACTGCACCGGCTTCGAGTTCGCCTACTGCTGCGTCCTGCCGCCGTACAACTCGATCCTCGCCCAGGTGGTGAAGACCGACAAGACCGCCGCCTTCCCGCGGGTGCTGGAGGCGGATCCGAACGTCGGCCTCGACGGCCTCGGCCGGCCGACGGTGGTGCGCGACCCGGTCTTGAGCGGCTCGGGGTTCAAGAAGTACCAGCTCCGCTACTGGCACGACGCCCAGCCGCGCAACGACGGCCGCGGCGCCCCGCAGACCTCGACCCTGATCAGCATCGTGGAGGGAAACTCCCTGCTGATGTGGAACACCGTAGCCGAAGGCGCTACCACCAGCGGCGGCGCCCTGGTCTACGGCACCACCGACGGCGCCACCAACGTCGTGCAGGGCGACGGCGACTTCAACGACGCCAATGACAACTACTGGAACGCGGTCTGGAACCACCTCTACTTCTACGAGAATCTGGAGGGCTCCAACTCGACCAACTCCACCGCCGAGGCCGACAAGATCCGCCTGGGCATCGACGTGATCTACCCGGAGAACACCGGCGCCGCCCTGCACCCTGTGGGGCCGGGCGTGGTCGGGGCCGGGTTCGACAACGTCCTGACCTTCTCCGGCGACACCGGCACGGTGGTCTACACCCAGATGAAGGTCCTGGAGAACCTGCCGGTCATGCTCACCTCCCCGAGGATCTGGGAGGCCCTAGGCCTGCCGTTGACGCCGTTCGAGGACACCATCAACTTCTTTGCCGACCCGGGCGCGGTGGATGAGGACTCGATCCGCCCGTACGTGAAGATGAATGCCCAGCTCGAGGAGTACCCCTCCGGGGCCGCCGTGCTCGATAACGGCCAGCCGGTGATCGGCTTCGGTACCGCGCCGATCGACATCCCCAACTGCGAGCGCTGCCACTCCTTAGGCGTCGGTCCCGTCAATAGCGCCCAGACGGCGAACCCGGGCGTCAACACGATGGTCCAGGACGAGATCGACTTCTGGAATGCCTACTACGGCATCGGCCCCGGCGACTCCGACTGGTACTCGCGCCTCAAGGGCGCGGCGATCTCCATCCTCGCGATCCACGATGACCAGCACGGCACGAACTTCACCGGCGCCTGGCCGGTACTGGGCGGCGGACAGGTCCAGGCGACCCGCCTGGGCCACGGCTCGGTCATCTGCCAGCGCTGCCACGCGGACAACGTCATCGCCGTGGTCAAGTCGGCCAACACCGGCGCCGGCGATCTGATCATGCCGCTGACCGAGGCGATCCATAACAACCACAAGGACAACCCGTTCTCCGACAGCCTGGGCCGCAACGGCGGCTGCCAGGGCTGCCACCCGGCGCACCGCTCCGATGGCGACATGCGCAACTACCCGATCACCGAGGACGGCCTCAACGCCTTTGCCGCGAGCGACAACCGCGACGCCGCGGGCGGCTGCTTCGTGGGCCGCGACGTCCACTCCAACCGCAACAAGGACGCCGACGGCGTCGGCACCCCGAGCCACCTCAATGCAGTCGGCCAGTGGCTGGCGAACAACGTCGCCAGCGACACCGGCACCTGGAAGGGCATCTGGTGCACCAACTGCCACAGCCAGCTCGGTCAGGAGCTGTGGAAGACGGAGAACTGCCCCGACCTGATCCACGGGGATTGCATCACCAACCCGCGCGGCGCAAGCAGCCTGGCCGCCGTGGCGGCGGCCGTCGGGGTCTCCGAGGCGCAGGCGATCGCCTGGCTCGATCCCAAGAACAACGCCGACACGGCGACCATCTGGACGCCGGCCGCCTCCCTGTGTGACTGGCTGGTCGGCAATGCGGCGCCGGAGGAGAACGACGGCAACGTGGCGACCATCGAGGTCGCGATCACGTCCGGCGGGGCCGGGATGACCTGCTCCACCGGGGCCTCCATCGGGCCGGTGGACTGCTCCGGCGTCGGTGGGCCGGTGTTCAACATCTGCGGCACCTTCGACGGGGACGTCTCCCCGGACTTCTCCGTCAACATCCTGGACTTCTGCACCACCGCCGACTGTGTGGCGGCGGCTCAGGCGACCCTGGTCAACTCCGCCGCCGTGGCGGTACCCATGTCCGCGGCCACCGACGGCCGTGACCACTGGCTGGCGCCCGGTGAGCCCCATTGTGCGGACTGCCATGCGGCGCCGTACGTGGAGCAGAGCGGCAACATCACCGCCTACCCACCCTTCAACTACCCGCGCAAGGCCTCCCTGTTCCGCTACACCCGCGGCCATCAGGACATCACCTGCCAGGGTTGCCACGAGTCGATCCACGGCCTGTATCCGTCCGCCCAGATCGTCAACCAGGACGGCGACACGGTGACCATCGACACCACCACCTACGCCCAGGCCGCCTACCTGAACGCGGACGGCTCCCACGGGCCGCTCAAGTGTGCCGCGTGTCACGATGTTGACGGCATCGGCATCCCCCAATGGATCCGGAGTGGTCTGGGTACCGACGTCAACACCAACTACGACGCTGCCGTCGGTTGGGCCCATACCTTTACCGATGAAGCGTCGGTCCTCGGTACGGGACAGGTCTGCCGAAACTGCCACGGCGTGCAGGGGACTAACTGGTCCGAGATAGTCAACCCCGATGGGACGTACCTAAGGCACGCCATGGACGGTCGGGTCTCCCGTACCATGATGGACAAGGCGGAAATCGAGAAGCTGGGCCACGTGCACGGCGACCCTGCCTTCGAGAATCCGCTTGCCAACAACAGCAGCGCCATCTGCCAAGGCTGCCACGGCAGCGAGGTCAGCAACGTGTCGTGCAGCAACACGACGTGGAAGAGGCACCTCACCGAAGGCCGCGTGGCCGAGTCGGTATGGGTCTACGTCTCGCAAACCCTCACCGGCACCACCTGCGGTTGGTAAGCCCGAACCGCTAGAGGGAGTCCCCGTCCGACGGGGCGGAGGGGAGGTCGCAAGACCTCCCCTCCTTTTTTTTGCCTATCCCTTTACCGCGGGTCGACCCCGGAAGTCCTACAGGACCGCGTGACCGAGGCCAACGCCGAACCATCGAGCAACGTGGCTCCTGGCAGGTCTTTTTTTACCACGGGGAACACGGGGGGCTTTGGGGGCAAGCCACGATCGGCGATCCACCGGCCCACTGCCGGCTCCGTGGTCCGGTCACGAAACCACTTCTGCGGGGCCTGATCGAGAGGCCGCCGTCTGCCTCTTTGCCCCCCAAGCCCCCCGTGGTCAATCCGCTTGCCGGGAGGCGACCCGCTACGGACTGACCACCCTCGCGACGACCTTCCCGAGCACGGGGATAGGTCGTCTTTCTCTGCGGCGTCCGAGATCGGACAGCCGGAACCCCGCCCTCGCCCGGGGTCGCGGCCCGGCTGACGCCGAGCCGTGTCGCGGCTGCCGGCCCGCCCCTACGCCAGGGCCGTCTTGACCAGGCCGCCGAGCTCCGAGGGGTTGCGGGTGGTGAGGATACCCGCGGCCTCCAGGGCCGCGAACTTCGCCTCCGCCGTGCCCTTGCCACCGGAGACGATGGCACCGGCGTGGCCCATGCGCCGCCCCGGGGGGGCGGTGGAGCCGGCGATGAAGGCGACCACCGGCTTGGTGACCTGCTCCGCCACGAAGGCCGCGGCGCGCTCCTCGGCATCCCCGCCGATCTCGCCGATCATGACCACCGCGTCGGTGTCGGGATCGGCCTGGAAGAGGGCGAGACAATCGATGAAGTTGGTGCCGTTCACCGGATCCCCGCCGATGCCGATGCAGGTCGACTGGCCGAGGCCCACCTCGCTCACCTGGTTCACCGCCTCGTAGGTCAGGGTCCCGGAGCGGGACACGATCCCGACCCGGCCCGGCTTGTGGATGAAGCCGGGCATGATGCCGATCTTCGCCTCGCCCGGGGTGATGATGCCCGGACAATTGGGGCCGATGAGCCGTGAGCTCGATCCCTGGAGGTAGTTCTTCACCTTCACCATGTCGAGGACCGGGATCCCCTCGGTGATCGCCACGATCAGCTCGATGCCCGCATCGATCGCCTCCATGATCGCGTCCGCGGCGAACGGCGGCGGCACGAAGATCAGGGAGCAATTGGCGCCGGTCGCCGTGCGCGCGTCATGGACCGTGTTGAACACCGGCCGGTCTAGATGGGTCTGGCCCCCCTTACCCGGGGTGACACCACCCACCACCTGGGTGCCGTACTCGATGCACTGAGAGGCGTGAAAGGTCCCCTCCTTGCCGGTGAACCCCTGCACGACAACCTTCGTGTCCTTATTGACCAAGATGCTCATGGGAACGCTCCGCGTGATAGCGATCAGCCTTCAGCGGTCAGCTATCAGCTAAATAGGAAGTATTTTCTTTCGGTCGACCGACGACGTTCCGGATCACTCGAAACAGAACAAATGGTCAGCGTAGCTGTCCGAACAAGCTGATAGCTGACCGCTGATAGCTACTCCGCGACAGCGGCGGCGATCTTCTGCGCGCCTTCCCAGATCGACTCGACCGCCTCCAGCTTCACCCCGGACTCGGCCAGCATGGCGCGGGCTTGCACGGCGTTGGTGCCCTGGAGGCGCACCACCAGCGGCACCTGTAGGTCGACCAGCTTGGCCGCGTCGATGATCCCCTGGGCAATGCGGTCGCAGCGCACGATGCCGCCGAAGATGTTGACGAAGATCCCCTTCACACCAGGGTCGGCGAGGATGATCTTGAACGCCTCCGCCACCCGCTCGGCGGTGGCGGTACCGCCCACGTCGAGGAAGTTGGCCGGCTCGGCCCCGGCGAGGGCGATGATGTCCATCGTCGCCATCGCCAGCCCCGCGCCGTTCACCATGCAGCCGATGTTGCCGTCGAGCTTGATGTAGTTCAGGTCCCACTCGGAGGCCCGGATCTCCAGCTCCTCCTCCTCGCTGAGGTCGCGTAGCTCGACGATCTCCTTGTGACGGAACAGGGCGTTGTCCTCGAAGTTGACCTTGGCGTCGAGGGCGACCAGGTTGCCGTCGCTGGTCACGACCAGCGGGTTGATCTCGATCTGCGAGCAGTCCTTGTCCAGGAACAGGCGATAGAGGTTGGCGAGCATCTTGCCGCATTGCTTCACCAGGTCGCCCTCCAGCCCGAGGGCGAAGGCGACGCGGCGGCAATGGAACCCCTGGAGGCCGATCACCGGGTCGATGTGCAGGGTGACGATCTTCTCCGGCTGCTCCGCCGCCACCGCCTCGATGTCCATGCCGCCCTCGGTCGAGGCGATGATCACCGGCTTGCCGGCGCCGCGGTCGACGATCATGGAGAGATACAGCTCGCGGGCGATGGGGGAGCCCTTCTCGATCAGCAGGCGCTGCACCTTCTTGCCCGCCGGCCCAGTCTGATGGGTGACCAGGGTCTTGCCGTAGATCTCGGCGGCCAGGGCGCGCACCTCGTGCTTGTCCTTGGTGAGCTTCACCCCGCCGGCCTTGCCGCGACCGCCGGCGTGGATCTGGGCCTTCACCACGTACACCGGCCAGTCCTGGGCCTCGGCATACCCGACCGCCTCGTCGAGGTTCCCCACCGCCCGCCCCTCCGGCACCGGAATGCCATACGTGCGAAACAGCTCCTTCGCCTGATGCTCGTGAATGTTCATATCGTTCTTCCTATCTGATGTTCACCACAGAGACACGGAGATCACAGAGAACTTGCGTTTGGTCGTTTCGGAGAGATATGGGTGTTGACCGTAGGAGCGGGCTTGCCCGCGAACCGACCTCGATCCTGGTCCGTGAGATTCGCGAGCAAGCTCGCTCCTACAAGTAATTCTCCGTGCCCTCTGTGTCTCTGTGGTGAAAAAACGGTTCGGGTTACCCGACGAAGGAGCACTTCGACGCGGCTGTCCGGGTATCCATGTTGCGGCCGCGGTTGATGTGGTCCTCCACCTCCGCGGCGCAGCCGATCATGCGGCCGAACAGGAAGGTGGTGAAGGCGGCGGACTCCATGGTGTGCTCGGAGAAGTCACCCGCCTGGTACGGCTGCCAGAGGATCTTGAGCAGCAGCACGGCGATCACCGCGTCGACGTTGACGCAGTAGACGTTCTTGCTCACCCCCTTGTCGAACAGGGCCTGGACCAGGGCGTGGTAGTAGTCGTGGAAGACGTTGTACTCACCGCGTTCCTGGAATAGCTCGGCGACGAACACCTCGCGCGGGTCGTAGTTGACCGGCCTGTCCTTGAACACCGGGTGGTTGACACACGGCACCTTGTCGTAGCCCAGGTTGCCGATCGCCTTCTGCTCCGCCTTGTACTTCTTGTATTGACCGGCGTAGTCCCCGGCCATGGCCTTCAGGTCGAGGCCGTGAGCGCTCTTGGCCGGATCCGCCAGGGCGGTCCCCTTGAAGCGCTCCACCAGGAAGGCGATCGCCTCGAAGCCGTTGCCACCATGGGCGTAGCCCGTGTGGGTCAGGAATCCGGTCATCGCCTTGTTGATCTGCACCCGCTCCGGGCTCTCCGGGCCGTCGGCGGAGACCCCGCCCTTGGCCCCCTGGGCGGAGATCGTGCCCGGGCCGTTGGTGATGATCAGGCCGAGGAGGACGTTGAAGGAGAAGAGCTGCTCGACCGTGGGCCGCTTGCCCATCAGGGCGAGGTAGGCCAACTCGGCCATCGACCACGACGCCAGGAGCTCGTCGTTAGCCACGCCGCAGAAGGTGTTCGGACCGTGTTGATCGCCGGCGACCGCGGCACCGATGAAGGTCCCGTAGAGCCTCACGTACCAGGGCAGGTTGCGCACGGTCAGGGTAGAGATGCGCTTGCGCGCCAGCGGTCCCCAGGCGAGGGTGGTGGTGATGGCGCCGAGAACCGCGTCGGCGGTGACGTTGGGGCCCAGCCCGCGGACGAACTTGACGAATGCCGACTTCGCGCCGCGGGCGTCCAACGCCTTGAGCATCGCCTGGGCCTTGGGATCGGGCTCGGGGCCGACGAAGACCGCCTTATCCGCCGCGATCTTGGCGGTGTCGAACTTCTCGTCCGTGGCATCGCCCAGGCCCGAGTGAGCGAACAGATCGAGCAACGCCGTCGCCGCCTGGCGCGCGCCGTCCACCCGCTTCGGACCGACGATGGAGCAGGCCGCCGCCAACACCGAGTTGGGCGCGTTGCCCGCCTCGCGCGCCGCGTCCGCCGCGATCGACAGGGGGCTGCCGTGGAGGTTGACCTCGGCGGCGATCGCCACGTTGGCGAGCTTGCAGCCGTTGTCGTCCAGGGACTCGCGGATCAGGGCCATCACCAGGTTGGACTCGACCGGCTGGCGGGTGGCGTCGAGGACCGACATGCCGTGGATCTTGGAGACCTGGGTCTTGGGATCCATCAACGAGGCCCCGGAGCAATCCTTCATGGCCTGACGCGGGAAGATGGTGCCGACCTGACGGCTGATCACCTCGATCTGCTCGTTGTAGGGCGCCACCGCCTCGACCACGGGCGGCGCCAGCTCGGGCGGAATGTCCAGCCCCTGGGTGTTGCCGAACCACGGCTTGAGGGACAGGGAACCGGTCGGTTTGAAGTCCGGCTGCACGCCGTTGAGCTTCATCACCTCGGTCATGGCCAGGGGGATGTGGGCGATGTTGGTGACCACGGCGCCCTTGGCGGAGCACACCGGGTTGTCCGGGCTGAAGATCGAGTCGACCCCAAACGCCTCCATGAACCACCTCTCCTTGGTCGCGGCATCGTCGCCGGAGCCACCCATGGCACCCGCATGGCCCACCGCACGGGTGAGCTTCGCCTTCCACCGTCCGACCACGCACGCGACTGTCGGCTTGCTGAGCTTGACGCCGTGCTCGTAGTAGCCGCCCGGCTCCACGTACATCACCGCCGCCTTGGTGCGATCATCATTTGCCAGGGCGTGGGCGAACTCCGGGGCGGCGAAGTGGATGTAGAGGTCCTTGCCCGACGACACCGAGACCGTGGTCCCCCAGCCGGCGGTCCCCAGGTAGACCGCGATGGTGGTGGTGAAGTTGCCCGAGTTGGAGAAGATGGCCACCGTCCCCTTCTGCAGCGACTCCGCCGGATTGGAGCCACCCAGGGCGCCGCCGAGGCGCACGTGGTTCCAGGCGTCGGCCAGGCCGAGGCAGTTGGCGCCGAAGATGTCGATGCCGTTGATCTGGCCCATGGCGCGGATGATCCGGGCGTCGCGGACCGAGACCTTCTCCGTGAGGATGATCACCTTCTTCAGGTCCGGGTTGACCCGCACCAGCTCGGCGACACCGTCGCGTACCCCCGACGGCGGCAGGTAGACGACGCCGGTGTTGAAGGTGTGGCCGGCGGCGAGGCCGTTGCGCACGTTGTTGAAGACCGGGATGTCGCCGATCTTGGTCTTCAACACCTGGCCCTCGCGTCCCGGGCTGGTCCCGAAGACGATGTTGCCGCCGGAGTACTCGTGGCTGGTCGGGGTCACGCCGCGGGACTCGCTGCCCAGGATGTTGAGGACGCACACCCGGTCCTCCTGGGTGGCCAGCTCCGCGAGCGAGTTGATCCCCACGTAATACCTAAAGTCACCTACGCCCTGTGGATGCATCG
>Ga0210124_1000332_pt1 | contig 25344 bp, 15 predicted proteins | sample Muzzi_PWC_D2_FD_185554 | JGI IMG/M metagenome (GOLD analysis project Ga0210124, IMG submission 185554) | Wetland microbial communities from San Francisco Bay, California, USA, that impact long-term carbon sequestration - Muzzi_PWC_D2 (SPAdes) | ecosystem: Environmental > Aquatic > Marine >... | reverse complement strand
AGGCAGCGGGCAACTGCTAATGTTTGCCTTTCTGACAACTGCTTTTCTATTTTTCCGCTTTCGGCTATTTCGGGCTAGAAGCTTGTGGCTCTTTTTAGGGAGCTACATAATAATTGCCAGTCCGCTATGGCTTTACAACACTATCCACTATGGCAGCCCCACCTTTAATTACGCCATCACTCATCAATTGTGGTTGGATAGGTGGAATGATTGGCATCCTGATGATACCGATAATTTACCTACGCTTGTTAGCTACCTGCAAGACCATTCGCTACAAGAGATTATCGACCGCCAGTGGAATGGTATGAAAGCAATGCGTAACATTTTGGTCAAGACCCTATGGCCCACTCGCACCCTCAAAGTTGATGAATTTTTATTATCACCCTTCAGTGGCTACCTGCTGGCTATCCTTGCAATTTTGCCTCTTATTTTTTGGCAGGCTACCCAAAAATATCTACAGCGCAATGGCCGAGCGGTCTATCTGGCATTGCTCATTGTTATTCCATTTTTTATGCTGTTTGCCTGGTACGTTACCATTGTAGCTCTGGGACAACGCTTTATCCTACCGGTGATTCCTATTATCTTTGTGTTGATGGCCCATATTACGAGTCAGGTGGGGCAAAAAATCATGTTCCAAGGCATCTGGGCTAAACGATTTGCGCTTGCGGCTGTCATCATTGTTGTCATCCTTCAACTAGGTTGGGCTATTCGTACGAATATCGAGCCAACATATTCCCTGTTCACTACAAACGTCTTTGAATTAGATCGCCGATTTAATGCTGGCGCAGCCACTCCCTTGGAGTGGCTGGTAAACCAACACCTACCAAATAGCGTGGTGGCCTGGGGACCATCTGGCAAGTCACTACCGACTTGGGCTTACTCAGACAAACTTACGTTTAGACTCTATCCACCACGTGTTGATAGCATCTCGGCCTTGACTACAGACTTCGTCAATGAGGGAGTTGACTTTGTGATTGTAGCCCCAGAAATGGTTTCTCGCTATCACTCAGTGCTTGAAACGCACTTTGCCTCAGATGAGGCCAGTATGGAGATTACCGATATTCCCCCAGGCTGGGCCTTATCCTATGTCTACCCCAGTATGCCTTGCGAGTGGTGCGTTTTTAGGATAATACAGAGCAATCTACCACAGCATGCTGTCAGTTATCAATTAGGGCAGGCGATTTTGTTAAAAGGGTATGACCTCCGTCAAGCTGAACTTAAAGCTGGTGAAACAGTCTACCTCACGCTTCATTGGACAATCCAAGCTCCCATCAACCAAAATTACACTGTTTTTACCCAACTGCTTGGGCCGGATTTTCAACTGCACGGCCAACTCGACAATCAGCCTATCAACAACCTGTGGCCCACTAGCCGCTGGCAGCCCACCGATCAACTGGCCGACACCTATGCTATCCCAATTGACGAGCGTGCTTCAGCGGGGAGATATCAACTATTGGTCGGAATGTATGATAGTCAAACTGGTAAACGTCTACCCATTGCACAAAATGGCAAATCGATACCGGATGACGCTATTTCTTTGACGACAATAATCATTAGACCTTAAGGTGAGGTCAAAGACGACCCATCGTATCGAAGCCGTGCCTTTGCTTTTTTTGCCTTTTTTGCTGATATACTTATACTATACTTTCTCAAGTGGGCTAAGGGGTGGTTAGGGAACAATCACCCCTTAGCATAATTCTCTCTGCCATTGCAGGGGGATTTTAATTTATAGACTTTGCTAATGGATATTCTTTAATTTTTGACGATTTGACCGCTGACTACAGACGGTAGACCGCTGGAAAAATTGGCCGATGTTACCAAGTGCGGCGGTCAGCGGTCGATGGTCTGTGGTCACGTGTTAGGCAAATCATAGGGGTGTTTGTTAGGAAATCTTAAGCAAACCACTATATGTTGTAGTAATCAGGATTTTCAGGTACAATATGTAGTGGTCAATTGCCATATCTATCTTATTTGATACGGCTACAGAAGGAAAGAAGAGGCGTTTCGTATGTCATCAAACTCCAGGAGAGTGACTAATCCATTTGAATTGGTTCTAGAGAGCAAGCTGGGTGGTATTGTCATCAATTTTATTCTGATACCGCTGCTCATTTTGATTGCGTTGATAGCTCCCCCTATATCGGCGGTCGATCGCATCCTCAGTATTGGTTTTGAACATATTGGGCGCGATGGGGGCGCTATTCAAGACCCGGATGGAACCCAAATTACATTTCTGCCGGAAGGGGTCAATCACTCATTTCGGATAAAATTAACCGCCGTTCCTCGCAGCTTATTCTTAGAAGGAGCCGCCGGTAACAGCCTGTTAGCAGCCGCCGAAAATATCCCCCCCAACCTGATTATGAAAAGCCCCTTCTACCAGATTCAGGTTAAAGGCACTTCGCCAGAGAAAATTGTCGTTCGGATTCCTATCCCTAATGAAGCGGAACCTTATGGCACCCTGGATTTATACGGCTGGACCGGTGAAGGCTGGGAGTGGATTCCCAGCCAGACAATTCTGGCTGAGGATGTAATCGAAAGCCACCTTGATTTCTTGCCAGAGTCGGTGGTCGCTATGCAAACTCAGGCGGTTAATCCCAGTGTATCCACCGACTATGCCGCCACCGATCCCCTCCCCAATGACTTTAAGGATACCCTGGTTGAAATTAATCCCCAGGGAATTTATCTTGAGTCTGATGGCAGAATAATCGGTAATGTAGAGCAACTGGCTCCCCAAATTCAAGATAACAACTTTAATGTCATTCCCACTATTCGTAACTGGCTTGATGATGGCTCTATCAGGTCTGACCTCATCGACAACATGCTGATTGAACCCGAGGCCCGTGATTTACACGTTCAATCTATTGTCGACTTGGTTGAGCGCAGTGACTATCCCGGCATAGATATTGACTACCGAGGCATAAGCCCCAGTTTACGCCGTGAATTCACCTTCTTTTTGCGGGAACTACGAGACGCCCTACCGCCTGACAAGCAACTTTCCGTTAGAGTAGAATTGCCTACACAGGTTTCGGCTGATACCTGGCAAACCGGCGCCTACGATTGGCAAGCCATTGGTCGCGTGGCTAACGTTGTCAAGGTGCCAACTTCACCCGACCCCAGAGCCTACGCCCCGGATGGCCAAATGGATGCCATGCTCAGTTGGGCGGTGGGCGAGATTAATCGGTACAAAATCCAATTGCTGCTCTCCACGTTCAGTACGGAACAGGTCAATGGAATCAGCAGAGATATTAGTTATCAGGAAGCCTTCAACCCCATTGGAACGGTATCCATTGTTGGGGGTCAGAATGTTGTCGGTCCCGGTCAGGAAGTCGATTTTACTTTGGCGGGCCTCCAAGCCTCAACTGGCATTCAATTTGATACCAATAGTGGTACCTACTGGTTTGCCTACCTGGATAACAATAATGTTCAACACACCATCTTTATTGAAAATGCAGCCAGCATTGCCCGTAAACTGCAACTTGTGGCTCAATACAATTTACGCGGGGTGGCCGTACAGAACCTCTTAGATGAAAATAGCGATGCACAAATTTGGTCTGTGATGCGCAAATTTGCCGATTTGGTGATTCCGCCGGTTGAAAACCAATATTCGGTTGTCTGGCAGGTACAGAATGCAGAGGGTGGGGTCATCGCCGAAGAATCAGTAGATCTGAATAACCCCAATTACAAATGGACGGCTCCACAAGCAGGCGGCTCTTATGAAATTAACGCCGCTATTGCTTCTGCTAAAGATACTACCAGCGCCATTCCTAAGGGTGGAGTTGAGGTGCTGGTCGCTACCCCTACTCCTACGCCATCACCGACACCTATTCCCACCCCAACCCCAGAGCCTACCGCAACACCAGAGCCGGAAGCAGAACCAACCGAACCACCTGCACCGGCCCAACAAGAAGCTCCGGCAGCCCAATCAGAAGCACCCGCTGCTCCGGCTACACCATCTGTATCCAATGCGGTGGGAGATTTGCCCTTTGCTTACGGTGTCCAAGCCGACCCACGCGGCAATACCGCCGCAAATATTGGCTTGATTCAAGGGATGGGCTTCAACTGGGTTAAGTTCCAGATGGCCTGGAAAGAGGTTGAGCCTGCGCCGGGTACGTACAATTGGGGTATGTGGGATGACATCCTTAGCGCGTATAGCAGCAACGGTATTAAAATTTTGCTCAGTATTCCCAAAGCTCCGGATTGGGCGCGCCCTCCTGACGATGATAAAAGCGTGGAAGGTCCGCCTCAAGACCCCATCAAATATGCCGAATTTGTGGGTCGAGTTGCAGACCGATATCGGGGCAAAGTGCAAGCTATTGAAATTTGGAACGAGCAAAATCTCTATTACGAAGCCGGTGGTCAGGGTCGCATCAATCCAGCAGCTTATACTGAACTGCTTAAAATCTCGTACACGGGTATCAAATCGGTCAATCCCGATATGATTGTGGTGGCCGGGGCGCTCACGCCCACCGGTGCGCCGCCACCGGTGGCCCTCGATGACCTGGAATACCTCAAGCAAATGTACGCCAATGGCGCTAAAGGTTACTTCGATGCGATTGGCGCTCACCCCAGTGGCTTTGCCAATCCGCCCGACGCCCTTTACCAGGGCGGCGATTACGACCCCAGCCGGGGCTACGATGACCATCGCAGCTTCTTTTTCCGCAATACGATGGAAGAGTATCGCCGGATTATGGTTGAAAATGGTGATGGGGGTAAGACCATCTGGCCCACCGAGTTTGGCTGGCCGGTTTGGCGCTTCACCGGTGACGAGCGTTTTGTTTTCGCCCAGCAGAATTCAGAGGCGCAACAGGCCGAGTACACGGTTCGCGCCTATCAAATGGCCCGTGATTGGGGCTGGGTAGGCACGATGTTCTTGTGGAACCTGGATTATAATGTCACGGCTCCCAACTCGGAGTTAGCAAATTTTGGCATTGCCGGTACTCAAACCTATAATGCCTTGGCGAATATGCCTAAATAGATAAATTATATGTAATAAAATTGAGTCTGGGGCCAGGCTAAAATAATTGCCCCAGGCTTTTTTATGTGATGAGTTCCCAGATTTTGGGATAGAGGATAATTTCGATGGGACCCGAAAAAAGATTACAGCCCCAAAAAAAAGGTTTTAATTTAATACTGCTGGTGTCAATATTGGGCGGTTTGGCGATTGTCCTGATGCTTGTGTGTGCAGCGGGCTTTGCCATTTGGGCTTTTGCCTTTTATGAACCCGAAGCCCCTGCCGGTGAGCCTGTGCCTACCGCCACCTTTGCGGTAGTCCGCTTCGCCGACGATGGCGAAGAGCAGCAGCCACAAGTGGCCGAGGGTACTCCTGCTCCACTACAGCAACCGGCTGAAGGACAACAACCGGCTGAGGAATCCTCCAATCAACCTGTTGACCAATCTGCCCCAGAAACGTCTAATAACACTGGTGAGACTCAACCCGTCATATCTGTGGAGCCAATTATTAACAACGAGCCTGTCACCATGACCTCACCCGATTATGGGATGCAGGTTTTTCTCTTTTGGCAGGCAGAAATTGCCGACCGGGATCTAAAGTTAGTAGAAGATGCCGGATTTCGCTGGGTCAAGCAAGAGTTTGCTTGGCGCGAAATTGAACCGGCCCAAAAAGGTGCCTTCGACTGGAGCCGCCCTGACCGGATTATGGATCAGATTGACGCCCACGGTCTCAAAGTTATTATTCGCCTGGGGGTACAACCCGAATGGGCCGGTGGCGGCTTTCCCGAAGTAGGGCCACCCAATAATCTGCAAGATTTTGCCGACTTTGTTACGGCGGTTGCCACTCGTTATAAGGGGCGTATTGATGCCTACCAAATCTGGAACGAGCCAAATCTGTCTCGTGAGTGGGGTAATCGTCCCCCCAACGCCGCTGAATACACCGAAATGCTCAAGGTAAGTTATCAGGCTATTAAAGCTGTCGATCCCTTTCCTATCGTTATTAGCGCCGGCATGGCTCCAACCACGCGCAACGACGATGTAGCCCGCCCCGACGTTTACTATATTCAAGAAATGTACGATGCCGGGGCCAATGCTTACTTCGACGCTTTGGGCGCTCATGCGCCTGGTTATAAGTCTCCCCCCGAAACAGACCCTGCCGAGATTGCTCGCACCCCTGGTTTAGCCAATCCCGGCGACTTCAAACCAGAAAACAATGTTCCCGAAGAGTTGCGTCGGGTTTATGGCTTCCGCCATGTAGAGGATATACGCGCTATCATGGTAGCCAACGGCGATGAGAACAAAAAAATAGTATTACTGGAATTTGGCTGGACAATTGACCCTCGTCCGGACTCTCCTTATGCCTGGCATGCCGTTACTGCCGTAGAGCAAGCGCAATATTTTGAACGGGCCTATGAATACGCCAAAAAGAATTGGCAACCCTGGATTGGCGTTATGAGCCTTATCTACATTGCTAACCCACAATGGACCATGAATGATGAACAAACTTACTGGAGCATTGTTTATCCAACTTACCCGGAACTCACCGCTGCTCCGGCCTACTTTGGCTTAAAGGCAATGCCTAAAAAGTAAAACGTGAAACGTCTTCTTAATAGAATGATTCATCGGCCAGACGTACATCTCCTGTTACTCTGGCTATTGGCTATACCAGCAGCGATGCCATTGGTTCAGCCAACCATCACCCGGAGTGCGGATGGGTTGCTCCATCTATATCGGGTTGTAGCTCTAGGCCATGCCCTTCAACAAGGCCAGACCCTCTTTCCCCGCTGGCTTCCCGATTTGGCCTATGGTTATGGATTTCCACTTTTCGTCTTCTACGCGCCACTGTCTTACTACATCACCCTGGCTTTGAGTCTTTTTAGTCCTACGATCATCGCTTTCAACCTTTCATTTGTACTGGCCCTGCTTTTATCAGGCAGCGGGGTATATCTCTTTGTAAAAGATATATTTGGACCAAAGGCCGGGTTGTTAGCCGGTGTGGCCTATATCTATGCCCCCTTTCAGTTACTCAATACACTATCCAGAGGTGGCTTACCGGCTGCCTGGGCGATGGCGTTATTCCCCTTTGTATTTTGGATATTTGGTCGTTTGATGAGAGGAGTAAGGGTGAGGCAACTCGACGCACGGTCTATTTGCTCCGAGAGCTTCAATTCGAGTTGTCTCACCCCTATATTACTTAGCGCCTTGATTTTGGGGATTGCTTTGCTAACCCATAACACTTTGAGCCTGCTCTTTGTGCCGCTGTTGGGACTTTATTTGGTGCTCGAACTTCTGGCTCGGTATTTGTGGCAGCCCACAAAATTCCCCCAAAAGGTCATTTTACAAGTTGGTCTGGCTGTGATATTAGGGGTGGGTTTAGCAGCCTTCTTCTTGATTCCGGCCATCATGGAAAAGGATTTCGCCCAGGTTGAGCGGGTCATCACCTCACCCGATTTTGATTTCCATTTCAATTTTGTCACACTCAAGGAACTCTTCTCCCTGCCACCGCCAGCCGATACAGGCCTGCTCAATCCCGATTTTCCCCTAACGTTGGGGCTGGCCCAGGTTGGGCTTGGAGGGCTGGGATTAATTGGTTTGTTGAGTTATCTTCTCCTAAACAAAGTGGATAACTCCGCGCCAGTGAGCACAGATGTGTCTCATTCTTTCGCTCACCTCTTCACTATCATCACCTTTGCGACAATTGCTCTAGGTGGCATCATTTTCATGATGCTCCCCGTTTCGGTGGGAGTGTGGGAGCGTATCCCACTGCTGGCTTTTGTTCAGTTTCCCCATCGTCTCTTGGCACCGGCTGCTTTTGTGCTGGCGATTTTGGCCGGAGCAATTATCGCTGTGCTGCCTCAACGATTGAGCTTTATCATGGCCCTCACCGGTATCATCCTGATTTTTGTCACATCGGTCCCGTTGCTCTATCCCCGCTATTATGACCAACTGCCAGACGAGCCAACCCTGGTGGATATGATGACTTACGAACACGCCAGCGGGGCTATCGGCACAACCTCCTTTGGTGAGTATCTGCCCATATGGGTCAAGCAGGTACCAGGCGAGTCGCCGGTAGAGCCGATGTACCAAAGTGGAGCCACCATCGAACGACTGGACCCGGCTTATCTCCCTTTGGGAGCAAGAGTAGAGTCCGGGACGTATGGCTTCAATCAGGTAGAGTTGGTCATCAATTCGCCAGAGGCTTTTCAAGCGGTCTTCCACACTTTCTACTTTCCCGGCTGGGCGGCCCTGGTTGATGGTCAATCGGCTCCCATCGGGCCCGTCACTGAACGCGGCCTGATTGGAGTCAGTTTGCCGAGTGGTCGCCACCGTCTAAATCTTTATTTTCAAGAAACCCCACTGCGCCGAGTCGCCAATGCGATCTCAGCGGTGGCAGCGATTATTATCATAGGCGGTCTATTAGGTAGCAAATTGCGTTCAAACGGAAATATGTCAATCGTCAATCGTCAGCCGTCAGTCGTCAGTCGTCAGTCGTCAGTCGTTGGACTAGACTTTAGTCGCTCGGAGGAGTTTATTCTGGCCGGACTAGCCATTATCCTGGTGGCTGTTAAGGTGGTTTATCTCGACCAATTTGAGAACCCATTTAAGCACACCTTTGATGGCACGACCATCGCACGGGCTGAGGTGTCAAGGCAGGTTGATTTTGGCGGGCAGGTTAATCTTCTGGGCTATGATTTGGATGATGCGAGGGTTATGTCGGGGCAAACCTTTATTTTGACCGTCTACTGGCAAGCTCGTCAGCCTTTGACGACCAACTACAGCGCCCTGGCCCAACTGGTTGATGATGAAAATTATCTGTACGGGGGGCAGGATAACCTGCATCCCGGCACATTGAAGAGCACGCTCTGGCAGCCGTGGGGGTATGTCCAGGACCCTCACAGCGTTCCGATACCACCTGGCACACCCCCCGGCGACTATTTTCTGGTGACTGGTCTCTACGACCCGGTAACGGGCGTTCGATTGCCGGTGATAGACGGTGGTGATTCCGGCTGGAGCGACGTGGTTGCTATCCCGGTGACGGTGACTGAGTCAGACCATCTACCCACGATTGAGGAGTTGGGGATAAGCTGGTCTGCTCCGGGACAGACATCGGAAGTTTTGAAAACTTCCGATGTCTCAATACGTCTGCTGGGTGCTACCCCAGAGCGAGAGACCATCCCCCGCAATGATTTTTTGCGGATTGCTCTTTTTTGGGAAGCCACGGCAGCACCCACCATTGATTATCAAGTCAGCCTGCGGCTATTGGCCCCTGACGACAGCGTAGTTCTGCAAGAGACGACTCGTCCCTCCCACAACCGCTATCCCACGACCTTGTGGAGCGTCGGTGAGCGCGTACGGGATAATCACGCTCTGTGGATTCCGCCAGATTTTCCAGCCGGGGAATATCGGGTGCAGGTACAACTGCTTGATGAGGCGGGAGAAGCTGTGGGGGATTGGGTCGAGTTGGGGGTGATGGGGGTTGAGGAGTAGTGGAAAAAGACCTGACGGGTTTTCGAACACCCTTTCATGACAAATCAAGAGGCAATTGTCCTAGACTTATGCCTAAAATCGCCACCTAAACCCGTCAGGTCTGACTATTGAGGGGTGAAATTGCAGCGGTTGTTGTGTATAATGAGGCTAAATCGGAGTTATGGGGTATGAATTTTACAAGATTATCGCGACCAATATTTATGCTTTTCGCAATAATTTGTGCAAGTTGTACATCTCTTTCAGGTTCTAATTTTTATTTCAATGGGGATGGAAGTGAATTGCTGGTCAAAAGTGATGAATTACCCCTTGGTTGGGAGGTTGAGGATGCTTCGAGTATACCGTTAAGAGGAGGTGAGCAGTGGAGAAAAACATTTATTACTCCCAATCACCCACTCAAGCGTATTGTGTCTAGTGCAGGAGTATTTCAGGGAGAAAAAGAAGCTCAAGAATATTGGGAACTATTCTATCAAGGGCAAGCAGAATTTCGATCTCAGAAACCAGCCTGTATAAATCCGCCAGAGGAATACCAAAGTAAAATTGCCAACGATTTCAAAGTGCTCTGTATCGATTCAGATGGTCTAGTGGGGATATTCGCTTATGATTACTTCATCGTGGCACGATATGGTAATGTTGTTACTACATTTAGTGCCGTTGCAGTAAATGAACCGGACATGACTGTAACTCAAGCCAGTGAAGCAGGTGTACTACGCTGGACGGAAATGGAAGCATTGTTAAAGCGCATTGATGAACGATTTGAAAAAGCGGGAAAGGTCAAGTAACCAAGATGTTTATGCAAGTTGTTGAGAAACAGACAAAAAATATACAAATTGTTTTTGTAATTTCCTTGATTCCTGTGCTGTTGGGAAGCTTAATATTAGCTTTAGCTTGGGTAGATTATCGAGCCTTTTTATTTATTTTGATTGGGTATACCTTTGCCGGGCACTATCTTATTCGGTATTTGAGCCAACGGGGTAAAAATAATGAATGGTTCATTTCTTTGGCTGTAATCCATCTATTTATTCTTACCCCCGAGGTTTTTTTACGCCTTAACGAATTTTACTATACTACGGGTATTCAATTTGGCTACCCCAAAACGTTTGAAGAATTTGTGCCGGATGAAGAACTGTTTTGGACCCTACCTCCAAATCAGCCACAAGTGAACTCCTGGGGATTCCTCGGCAACGAGGTTGAAATACCTAAACCAGCCGAGGCATGTCGAATTCTTTTTTTAGGCGATTCTGTATCGATGCAGGGTTTTCCAAACGAGGTAAAACGTGTATTAAATGAACGACAGTTGCCGGTGGAAATCGTTAATTTGTCAGTAGCCGGTTATTCTACCTATCAGGGGCGAGTGGTGGTTGATAAGTATGGATCTGTTGTAGCCCCGGATATTGTGGTGGTTGTTTATGGTTGGAATGATCACTGGTTAGCTTATGACAGCATAGACTCGCAAAAAAAGATTGAGTTTGGTTTGTCGCAACGTGCATTTTCATATGTGTATAACAATTTGCGAATATTGCAGGGGTTACGGTATCTGGTTACACCTGTTCTAGGCCAAGATATACCCCTACCAGTAGTAAGAGTCCCTCTAAATGAGTATGTTGATAACTTAACATATATTGGCGAATTTTTTACAGCCAGAGATGTACCTGTGGTTTTTATTACTCCGCCAACATCACATTACGCTCTGGGCGTGCCCGCTTTCCTGATTGAACAAAACTTTGCCGTAGATAAAGAAAGTGTAATCCGGCTTCATAAGCAATATAATCAAGCTTTGCGAGAATTGATCGAAGCAAAAGGATGGTATTTGTTAGATTTAGAACAGGCGTATGAAACATCATCTGATCTCGATAGAATATTTACAAAAGACGGTATTCACTTGACTGACTATGGCCAAAATGTTATTGGCAAAGATGTCGCTAATTTTATTAGCGATAAGAGTTGTTGGTAGTGGGCTGATGGTAAGTGATAGTTAGGGAAGCATCATAGGTCCAGATATTAAAGCAAAGGTTACTTGATGGGGAGAATAATCTCCCCATTTTTGTTTTAAACTCCATCGGGGGGTTGTTTTCACTACGGCACTCGTTTATAATTGAAGCTGTGTTATTTACAGAACAGGCAACCAACTATGAGCCTTAATTGGCAAGACTCGATTATCTTAATTCTCAGTACCGACAGCGGCAATAGCCGCTTTGGGACCGGCTTTGTTATTCATCGAGATGATGAAGCCAGCTACGTTTTGACCTGCGCCCACGTTGTCGAGGATGTTGGGGGACCAGATAAAGTCAAAGCCGGGGGGAGTATCGCCACGGTGGTGGCCTCCGGCGAGAAAGAGGGCCTTGATCTGGCCGTTTTGCGCTGCGACGGGGCACTCAATGAGCTACTATTGCCATTGCGTCCGGCAGGAGCCAGAGATCGCCGCTTTGTGACAGCCGGTTTCCAGTTGTTTGGCAAAGATTACCTCATCAGAACACTGCGCGGTAAATTGGGCGAACAGGTCGGCCTGGAATCCAGGCAGCGGCAGGAGCGTATCGAAGCCTGGGACTTGCAGATTACGGATAACTATTTCTTACAGCCCGGCTACAGCGGTTCGCCAGTGATTGACCAAAAAAGCGGCTATGTGCTGGGCATCGTCAGCCACCGGCAGGGCGAGGGTGAAAAAGGGTTAGCCATTTCGCTCAAGGCCCTGGAAGCCGTTTGGCCGGAGATGCCCTCCGGCCTGTTTGAGGGCCAAACCCCCTTAACCTTCCGAAGCAGAACCGAGGAATTCACCCTTAAAGAGGTGGTGCAAAGAACACGTCAGGATTGGGGAGAAGCGCCTGGGGTTCCTGTCTTCTTTGGGCGAGCCAAAGAACAGAGTACGATAGAACAATGGATCGTTCAGGATCGGTGCCGGTTGGTGGCTTTATTGGGCATGGGCGGAATCGGCAAGACTGTCCTGGCCGCGAGGCTGGCCCAACAGCTTCAGGGGGATTTTGAGGTGGTTATCTGGCGCTCGCTGCGTAACGCCCCGCCCATTGGTGAGTTATTGGCCGAGTTAATCCGGTTCATATCGAACGAGCCGGATATTGAGCTACCGGATGATAACGCCGCTAGAATTTCGCTGTTATTAAATCGGCTGAAAACCAGGCGCTGCCTCCTGATTTTGGATAATGCCGAAACAATTTTGCAGCGACAACACAGCGGCGACTACCTCGAAGGCTACGAGGATTATGGCAAACTATTGAGACGAATTGGTGAGGGTTCTCACCAAAGCTGTTTGGTGCTCACCAGTCGAGAGAAACCGCGAGAAATCGGCCCTATGGAGGGTGAAACATCTCCGGTGCGCTCTTGCCTACTCACTGGCCTTAGCTCGGAAGAAGGCCAGCAAATGCTGATCGGCAAAGGTTTATTTGGCTCGAATAAGGATTGGGAGACGTTGGTTGAGCATTACTCTGGCAATCCCCTGGCCTTGAGCCTGGTCACAGAGATGATTCGAGAGGTATATGCCGGGGAGGTGAGCGAATTTTTGGCCGAAGATGAAATGATCTTTGGCCGTATCAGCGATGTCATCGGCGAACAGTTTGCCCGGGCCTCGGCCTTGGAGCAGTCGCTGATGTTTTGGCTGGCAATTGAGCGAGAACCGGCCTCACGAGAAACACTGCTCGACAACCTCGTTCAGCCTATGCCAAAACGAAACCTCATGGTGGCCTTACGTGCCTTGCGACGACGCTCGTTAATCGAGACGAGTGGGCCAAACTTCACCCTGCAAAATGTGGTGATGGAGTATATGACCGACCGCTTAATTGAACAGGTCTATGGGGAGATCATATCATTCGCCGGGCAAAGTGAACGGTCACCGAGATTCTTTGCCCCCTTGCGCTCTGTTCGAGAAGGGGGTTCATCGGCCCTCATCAACAGCCACGCCTTAATCCAGGCCACGGCCAAAGATTACGTGCGAGAGACTCAAATTCGGCTGATTCTCAAACCCGTTGCCGACAGGCTGCTCGCCGTATTTGGAAATGCTGCCGGGGTTGAGACCCAGCTCAAACAGGTCTTAGCTCGGCTGCAAGAGGAGACGTTGCAGGCATCACCGTTGCAACAAAAATCAGGTTATGCTGCGGGAAATATCCTCAACCTGCTCTGCCAGATGGAGATAGATTTAACCGGCTACGATCTTTCCCACCTGACTGTGTGGCAAGCCTTTCTTAGAGATGTAAACTTACACCAGGTCAACTTTGCCCAGGCTGATATCGCCAGGTCGATTTTTACCGAAACAATGCCCAGTGTCTTTGCGGCGACATTTAGCCCCGATGGACAGCTTTTCGCTATGAGTGATTACGCAGGCGAAATTCATCTTTGGCAAGTAGCGACTAGAAAAAAACTTTTCACCTACCAGGGGCATACCCGGCAGGTCCATTCGATTGACTTTAGCCCCGATGGATTAACATTAGCCAGCGGCAGTGATGATGAAACGATAAAATTGTGGGATGTCAAAACTGGCCGACATCTCAGAACACTAGAGGGTCACACGAGTTGGGTGCGGGCAGTGGCTTTCCATCCTGATGGACAGACCATCGCCAGTGGCAGTTACGACCAAACGGTGAAGTTATGGAATATTCATACCGGTGAGTGTAGCATGACCTTACCAGGACATACCAGTTGGGTGCGGGCCGTCGCCTTCAGTCCAGAGGGTACAGTACTCGGCAGTGGTGGCGGTGACCATTTGATAAAGCTGTGGAATATCAACACCAGTACCTGCCTGGCCGACCTACCGGGTCATGATGCCCCCATTTTTGGTGTAGCTTTCGATTCTACCGGGCAGATGCTAGCCAGCGCCAGTGGAGACTATACGGTAAAACTGTGGGATGTTGGTGATACAAGCAATCATCAATGCCTGGCGACATTGGAAGGGCATACCAATGAAGTGTACGCCGTCGCTTTTAGCCCAAATAGTCCAGAGGGGCTCGATGGTCATATCCTGGCGACAACCGGTCAAGACCAAACCATAAAACTATGGAATATCGGGGACGTTAAGAATAGCCGCTGTCTCAGCAGCTTGCGAGGCCATACCAGTTGGGCTTGGGCAGTTGATTTCAATCCGGTCGGTAATCTCTTGTTGAGTGGCAGCGCCGACCAGACAGTAAAGCTGTGGGATATTCAGAACGTAAATGAGGGCAAATGTGTCGCCACCTGGCAGGGGTACACTGGCTGGATTCGTTCCGTGGCCTTCAATTCTCAGGGTGACCGCCTGGCCAGCGCCAGCGCCGACAAAGTGATTAGAATATGGGACGTTGAAGCCGCTAAAGTTCTGGTGGTGATGGAAGGGCATACCGATCAAGTCCATTCGGTGGCCTTCAGCCTGGATGATAAAATCCTGGCGAGTGCCGGTTGGGACGGTCTCGCTAAGATATGGGATGTACAATCCGGCCAATGTCTGGCCACTCTGGCCGAGCATGCCAGCACACCCTGGTCGGTGGCCTTTCATCCAGATGGTAAAATTTTGGCGACCGGCAGCAATGATACAACGATTAAATTATGGGATGCCCAATCCGGCCAATGCTTGATGACCTTGACCGAACACACGGCCCAGGTCTATGACGTCACCTTTAGCCCAGATGGTTCGATACTAGCCAGTGGCAGTTTTGATTCAACGGTGAAGCTATGGGATATCCAATCCGGTGAATGTGTGGTAACATTGCCGGGATATGAAGGGGAGATGATTGAGACTGTCGCCTTCAGCCCGGATGGCTCAATGTTGGCCTGCGGCAATCGTGATAATATCATCCGGCTTTGGGATATTGACACCAAGCAGCGCCTCACTACCCTGGAAGGACACAGCGGCTGGATATATTCCGTGGCCTTTAGCCCCCGTGATAAAGTTCTGGCGAGTGGCAGCAGTGACAATACCGTTCGTCTATGGGATACTGAGACATACCAATGTCTGGCGACGCTGGAGGGACATACCAGTTGGGTGCATGGGGTAGCCTTCAGCCCAGATGGCTCGATCCTAGCCAGTGGCAGTGGCGATGAAACCATCAGATTGACAGATGTCAAGACGAGACAACACCTGAAAACACTCAGAGCACAACGACCCTATGAAGGCACAAACATTACCGGCGTCACCGGCATATCAGAGGCGCAAAAAGCGACTCTGATAGCTTTAGGTGCTGTTGTGGGGGGAGATTAGGAGATTAGAGATGGACTTCAATCTCCCAATCTCCAGTTCCCTAATCTTTATTATTTAAAGAGGAGTCATCATGATCCTGTGGGACACCACCGACCGCAGGTGAAAATGTGTAGGGGCAGGTCTGAGACCTGTCCCCTACAAAGACTATTTTTGAAGGAGACAACAACATGAACGAGACCCCCAATATTCAACGAATAGCCGAATTTGTCAGGCCAACTCTCTTTGGTGCATTTAATATTATTAGCTATAACAAGGATGGCAATTTTATCTTTGCTGTGACCAAGGGTGATTTACCGCAAGAAAATCTACTGGTCAGGGTCCAATCGGCTTGTATGTTTGGCGAATCGCTTGGTGTCAATTCGTGCGACTGTGGGGAGCAGTTGAGAGAGGCATTAAAGCTCGGCTCCGAGCAAGAACACTTTTTGCTGGTTTATATGATGAACCAGGAAGGGCGCGGCCTGGGCATGTTCCAAAAAATCAAGGCCATTGAGGTTGAAGCGGTGCAAAATGTTAATATGGCCGAGGCTTTTGAAATATTAGGGCTGCCGATTGACCTGCGCGAGTACCGAACGGCGGCAGAGATTATTCGGGATCTGAATAGCGATCTCCCCATCCGGCTGATGACGAACAATCCCAAGAAAGTGGCCGGATTAGAGGAACATGGCACCAATATCGCCGAGCGAGTACCCCTCTTGATCGAGCCGCCCCACGAGGCTTGCCGGACTTATCTGTCGGTTAAGAAACACAAGATGGGGCACATTTTGCCGCACATTGATTAATCGAACCTTTGGTCTGTCCTTGTCACTTTGCAAGATCACAAGCCGTAAAGTACACTTAGATATGAATAGTAAAGGTGGAGTTTAATAATGACTGGATTAGAAACCTTACAATCTGTTCAATTTGTAACCGTTAAAGGACAACGACTGGTTGTTATCGACCTGAACGATTGGGAAGCTCTGATTGACTGGTTAGAAACCTTGGAAGATATGCAAATTGCCAAGCAAGCATTTGCAGAATTAAAGACATTTAAGGGTAATCGAGAAAAAGCAGGCTGGCTAAAGTGGGATGAGGTCAAAAAGGAATTGGAATGAGCCGTTACACGGTTTATATCATTCCGCAAGCGTGGAAAGAAATCAAGAATTTACCAGGCCATATGCGGCAGCGCATCAAACGAGAAATTGATAGACTGGCTGACGAACCGCATCTACCTAAAAGTAAATCTCTCGAAGTGCCAGAGGCTGAGGATGGATAGGTGGCGCGTAGTCTATGCTATTACCGAAAGTGATAAAACAATCGACATTTTGGCTGTTCGTAAACGTCCACCATATGATTATGGCGATTTAGAAGAACTGCTTGAAGCGTTGATTTAAAATGGAAATTAGAGGACAGATTAAAAATTACAGGGCATCAGCCCTTTTTTTATATGACAATAGGGTTCCAATATGAGTAATGTCACTCTAAAATTCCTGGGTAGCGGAGACCTATTCGGCAGTGGGGGGCGATTACAAACATGCATCTATGTCGAATCGGGTTCGACACGATTTCTATTGGACTGCGGCGCTTCCTCCTTGATTGCGATGAAGCGATGGGGCGTAACCCCGACGACAATCGACACGATTCTCATCACCCACCTGCACGGCGACCACTTCGGGGGTCTGCCCTTTCTCCTGCTGGAAGCCCAACTTATTTCTAAGCGAACGAATCCCCTTACCCTAGCCGGTCCACCAGGGTTGGAAAGCCGGGTCCGGGAGGCGATGGAGGTTCTCTTCCCCGGCTCCTCGCAGATGCGGCCAAAGTTCGCCCTTGAGTTTATCGAACTTCCTGAACGGGAGGCTACCAAGATTGGCTCGCTGATTGTTACGGCCTTTCGCGTTATTCACGCCAGCGGTGCGCCGCCTTATGCTCTACGGGTGGAGTTTGGTGACAAAATTATTGCCTATTCAGGCGATACAGAATGGACGGATGAACTGATTCAGGCGGCAACAGGGGTAGACTTATTTATCTGCGAGGCATATTTCTTCGAGAAGCGAGTAAAATACCACCTTGATTACCAGACCCTGCTGGCTCATCGCGCTGAGTTAGGCTGCAACCGACTCATCCTGACCCATATGAGCGAAGATATGCTGGCCAGACTCGATAGCCTTGAGATAGAGTTCGCAGAGGATGGGAAAGAGGTGGCCCTTTAAACATTTGTCCGTAAATTCCAGGAGTGTGGAATTTATTCCGCGCCATAGAAAGGCAGACTAAAGTCTGCACTCCTATTTACTATGGGTTCTAAATAAAAAGGCCAGCGTGTTGATATGCTGGCCTTTGTTATTGATAACTATTTTTGAGGGTTATTTCTCGACCTCTACATTCTGTGCCGGTACCTCGACCACGAGTTCATCTTTCTTGACAAATACCAGCCCTTCATCTTCGTTGTAATCTACAACCACCACATCACTGTCTTTAAACTCCCCTTGCAACAGCTTAACCGATAAGGGTGATTCCACCTGCTTTTGCAAAGTGCGGCGAAGCGGTCGAGCGCCAAAGGAGGGGTCGAAGCCCTGCCCGGCCAGCCAGGTTCGGGCAGATTCGGTTAGCTCGATGGTAATCCCATGCTCACCCAAACGACCGGCAATATCTTTCATCTGTAAATTAACGATTTGGGTCACTTGTTCCAGAGTCAAGGTATGGAAGACAATAATTTCATCAATCCGGTTGATGAATTCGGGCCGGAAGTACTTACGCAGAGCATCCTGAATATCGCCTTTAATCCGGTTGTCGTCAAACGTGCCCTGGTCGCCACGCTGCCGGAAACCTAACGTGCCCCCTTTAGGCCCAAAAGCCGTGCCAATATTACTGGTCATAATGATCACGGTATTGGAAAAATTAACATTATGACCATGCCCATCGGTTAAACGACCATCCTCTAAAATTTGCAGTAAGGCATTCCAAACATCGGGATGAGCCTTTTCTATTTCATCAAAGAGGACCACCTGATAGGGACGACGCCGAACGGCCTCGGTTAATTGCCCGCCTTCGTCATAACCCACATACCCCGGCGGTGAACCAAAGAGACGGCTGGTGGTATGCCCCTCTCGATATTCGCTCATATCAATTCGCAGCAGGGCGTCCTCGTCATCAAAGAGGAACCAGGCCAGGGTCTTGGCTAACTCAGTTTTACCAACGCCGGAACTTCCCAAGAACAGAAAACTGCCGGTAGGCCGGCGCGGGTCTTTGAGACCGGAGCGTGCCCGCCGGATGGCATCGCTGATGGCGTTGATGCCTTCATCTTGGCCGATAATACGCTCGTGTAGGGCTTCTTCCATGCCAAGCAATTTTTCAGCCTCAGTTTGCAACATATCGTGCAACGGTATACCGGTCCAACTTGAAACCACCTCGGCAATATCACTGACCTCGACTACCTCATCCAGATTTTTCTCCTGTCGCCAGGCATCACGCTCTTGTTGAAATTCACCTTCCAAACGCAGGCGTTCGGCTTTGACTTGGGCCGCATGTTCCCAATTTTGCTTCTGTCCGGCTTCTGTTTCCTCATTTTGTAGTTTGGTCAGGGCCTTCTTTTTTTCTTTTAGCGCATCCGGCATGGAGTAGATGGCGACCCGCAACTTACTGGCTGCTTCATCAATCAAGTCGATGGCTTTGTCGGGCAGATAGCGGTCGGTCACATAACGGTGCGATAGACGAGCAGCGGCTTTGAGAGACTCATCGGTGTAAGAGATGTTGTGATGATCCTCATAGCGATGCTTGAGACCCCGTAGCATCTCGATAGTTTCGTCAACGGTAGGCTCTTCGACATACACCGGGGCAAAACGGCGCTCTAGGGCCGGGTCTTTTTCGATATATTGCCGGAATTCATCCAGGGTGGTGGCCCCAATACAACGTAATTCGCCACGAGCCAGGGCTGGCTTCATCATATTACCCGCATCGACCGCGCCCTGGGCGGCCCCTGCCCCAACAACGGTATGCAATTCATCGATAAAGAGGATGATTTCGCCTTGCGCCCGCTGAATTTCTTCCAGAGCATTCTTAAGGCGTTCTTCAAATTCGCCTCTAAAGCGCGACCCGGCAATCATGGCCCCCAAATCTAAACTAATCACCCGACGCCCCATCAAAATTTCTGGAACATCGTCATCGTGGAGCTTCTGGGCCAAGCCTTCAACAATGGCGGTTTTACCCACCCCGGCTTCGCCAATGAGAACGGGGTTATTCTTGGTTCGCCGAGAAAGAACCTGAATTAGACGTAAAATTTCCGAATCACGGCCAATGACTGGGTCCAGCTTGCCCTCTGCGGCCATGGCCGTCAGGTCTCGGCTGTACTTTTCTAAGGTGCGATAGCGAGTTTCGGCTTGGGGACTGGTGACTTTTTGTCCCCCCCGAATTTCTTCAATAACAGTGGTTATGCGGCCTCTAGTAACCCCAAGTTCTTGTAAAATCCGGGCCGAAGGGGTACCACGCTCTTCGCAAACTGCCAAAAATAGATGTTCGGTTGAGATATACTCATCTTGCATATTTTTGGCTTCTTCTTGAGCATTATCCAGCACACGCTTTAAGCGGGGGGTAATATAGACCTGTCCAACCGCCATGTTGATTGTTCCACCTATTTTAGGAGAAGCGGCTAAAATCTGATCAATCCGCTCTATGACCATTTCCGGGTCGATATTAATTTTTTCTAGAATTTGCGGGACTAATCCGTCGGATTGCTCTAACAGCGCCAAAAACAAATGCTCGGTATCAGCTTGAGAGTGCTTGTATCGCTGCAAAATTTCATACGCACGCATGGCAGCGTCTTGGGCACGCTCAGTAAATTTATCAAACCGCATCATAAGGAGTTCTACCTCAATTCTAAAGTCCGTGGAAAGCATCTTAGCATTATACTCTTATTGTACTAGAATAATATTAGAATCCAAAGTAGCGCTTGATTATTCCTTACTCTGGCACATTATACTGATTCATAGCGATATCAAGACCCTCAGTTACGATGGCCTCAACCGCCCTGGCCGCCCGTTCATACGTAGCAACCATAGCTTCCCATTCATCTGGTTTGAACTTTTGAAGTAGAAAGGCTTTCCCCGGCATTTGTCCAGGCGGACGGCCAACCCCCAGCCGTATCCGGGGAAACTCTTGTGTACCGAGATGTTGGATCACACTACGCATGCCATTATGTCCACCAGCCCCACCTTTTTTTCGTAGGCGTAATGCGGCCAGGGGTAAATCCAAATCATCATAAACCACCAAAATACGTTCTGGCGGCACTTTGTAGAAGCGAGCCAGGGGTGCTACGGCTTCTCCACTGAGATTCATGTAAGTTTGTGGTTTAAACAAAGCCACCTTTATTCCGGCCAACTCTCCACGGGCCAATAAGCCTTTGTTACGTTTCTCGTCAAAGCGAAAACCATCATAATCACGCACAATTGTATCCAGCAGATGCCATCCGGCGTTATGGCGGGTCTCAAGATATTTCTGACCAGGATTACCCAAGCCAACAATTAGCCATTCTACCGGGCCAGGGTCTTTTTCTTTTTTAGCACGTCCAAACAACGGGAATGAAATTGGCATGTTGGTTGAATTTACCCTGATTTTCTGCGGCGTCTATTGATAAAGCCCATAATAAACATGCGCAGGGCCGAGAAAAAACCAAACAAAACGAAAATACTCAACATAATCCCCGCGCCATAGAGGCAGGCATCTCGAAGGGGTATGATGGAAAAATCACTAACTGTAGGGATAAAGGAGGTGTTTTCATCGGGGTTCTCCAAGGGAGCGCTTGTCGCTACTGGACGTGGCGTGGGGGTATCGACAATAGGTTGCTCGATAACGATTGTTGGGGTCGGAGGAAGGTCGGTGGGCGTGATGGTTGGGGTTACAATTTCTGAGGTGGGCGTGACACTAGGTGTCTCGGTTGGGATAGGTTGGGCATTGGAAATAACCACTTGTTGGACAAAAAATTCGCTGTAATTACCGTCCAGGCGTACCGTGCGTAGACGTAAGGTATAGCTGCCATCAGGGAAGAGCGTTGTATCCCAAGTCTCTAAGACCCCATCAATTACCGGTGTTTCCCGAATATTACCGATAATTTGCCATTGGTCGTTTGTGACCGGTTCAGGGTGGAATTCGACAATATAAAATTGAAAGGAAGGATGATCGGCGCTACCGATAATTTCTACGGTTCCTTGTACCACAGCGTTATTGCCCGGACTAGTAATGACAGCCAAATCCTGATTCTGTCGTTCGGGGGCAGCCACAACCGTCGAAAACTGAAGAAGCCAGAGAACAGCAGAAAGGACGAGAAACAAAGACACACGATATTTTTGTAACATTATCCTATATTCTTTAGACATCAATTATTTATACCCAATAATCATTGATTTTAGCTGACCAGTATACCACAATTGGCGCTACTTGTTGAACGTTATACCCCCGCACAACCAATGATTATCCTGCATTTTTACAAAAGCGCAACAGTTTAGCACGGGTAAAGAGGAATCACAAAAGTATAGATACTTCTGCCCACCTAAAACAAAAAGAGCCACCTCGAAGTGGCTCTTGGTTTAAGTTAGTAAAGTCTTTAACTTTCTACCAAATGCCCGGTTACAATCAGTCGTTCGGTATAACGTTTTTCATTATTATCCCAATTGCTACAGGTAATTAAGGTTATCTGCCCTGTGTTGGAGGGAAACGTGACGTCAATTGCAGCCTTATCAACGGTTTGCATCTTATCCACTATGTACTCAAATTCTTGGCCCTCCTCGTAAACGTAGACAACATCACCCGGGACCAAATGACTTAATTCATAAAAGGGACCATTCACTCCAGCCGAGATGGTCACATGAGCAGCTAAAACAAGGTTACTATTGGAGCCAGGCGGCGCTGTACCCTCCAAATGTCCAACGGCTTGCCCTAGGTGATCTACCTTCCAGGTTTGGTTTTCAATGGGCGATAAGACGATAGGAGCATCCAAGTTCAGTTCAGGAATGACTAACCGATTAGCCAGCCCGGCTGAGGTAAGTGAATTTACCGAGCCTTCGGGCAAAGGAAACCCCAGCTTTTCTTCTACCTCATCGGGAGTTACAGGGTTATCAACTTCTGCCTGTACTATTTCTGTAGCAGCCGATGGCTCTTGTACCCCTGAATTAGCCTCACTTTCAGCTAATTCGGACGATGGAGAAGGTTCTTGCTCCTCTGCCTGAATTTGAATAGCCTGGGGTGTTGTCAGAGGAGCCAAAGATATGATACGAATTATCCTAGAGCTTTCTTCTTCGTCAAAAAACCATCCCCCAACCACACCAACCAATACTACACCGACAACACAAATAAACAGTAGGACCAAGGGGCTGGAAATTCCGAGAAATGCTATTAACCTTTTTTTCATAAGGCATACCCCAAGTCAGCTATAATCACTCAGTTACATAGCATCTCAGTTATACAACCGATGCTGAGAAATTTCAAATTGGCAGTTAGACGATAGGAATAAGGACAGTGATAGTTACGAGGTTAAAATGGTAACTATCACTGTCCGTTCATTCCCTATCAGCGCTTGTTCTTTGATTTTCTCCGAACATAGTAAATAGCAATCCCAACGCTTAGGACAGTGAGCAAAGCATATACGCCACCAGCAATTCCAACACCGGTATCAGCCGTCTCCCGTAGACCAGTTTCCGGCAAGAATAGTACCGGTAACTGCGGCGTAGCCGGGGGCGGAGGTGGAGGTGGCAAGGTAGGGGTGGGTGTGGGCGGTGGATCATCATCACCACCACCAGTACCGCTACTTGGCGGCGATGATGGGGTTGGGAAGAAGACCTCCGCATTGTCGCTTAAGGGGGGCAACACACTACCATCAATCCCTTCTGCTCCTTCTACGGTAGCCACATTCATGGTACTAGCCACATTGCTCGGTATTTGGTCAACGGTATAGCTCACAATTATGGAAATCGACTGGCCCGGGAAAAGCGGCCCAAAGAAAGTAGTCAGGTCATTCCAGTTAGTAATTCCTGGGCCGTTAGAATCGGGTGCTGGTGTGGCGCTAAGGAAGGTCAAATGATCTTCGTTGAAGGTATCTCGTAAAGGCAATTTCGTAATACTGATATTCCCGGTACTGGTGATGCTGATACCAAAGGTAATCACCTGTCCAGAAGATGTCAGACCATTCGCGGGAGAAATGAGACGCTTATCCATTTCGTAACTGGCAACGGGAGGCGGAAAGAATACCTGCGCAGTATCAGTTAAGGGGGGTAGCACCGTGCCATCGCTACCTTCTGCTCCGTTTACGGTAGCCACATTAACGGTGTTGGTAACGGTATTGGGTATGGGGTCAACAGTATAAGTTACACTTATGAAAATTGTCTGGTTAGGAAAGAGAGGGCCAAAGACGGTCGTCAGGTCATTCCAGTTGATAATTCCTGGGCCGGTAGTATCAGGCGGTGGGTTGGCATTAAGAAAGGTTAAGTGATTCTCGTTGAAAGTATCCTGCAGAGGCACTTTGGTGAGGCTTATATTCCCGGTACTGGTGATGGTTAAGCCAAAGGTAACAGATTGCCCGGCACCCGACTGTCCATCAGCCGGAGAAATAAGACGCTTATCAAATTCGTAACGGGGTACTCGAAGCGGTATCGTAATACCACCCGGGTCCGAGGGTGTTACCCCGGAAGAACTGGCTAGAGCTCCATTGGCCAGGCTATCAACATTTTCGTTCACAGAGGTAAGAAAGGTCACGTCCACACTTGACTCGTTGGGAATAACTCCAACATTGTATCCACCTTCATCAAAGGGAAAAGGCGTAGCCCCTCCATCTGGAATGGAGACGCCGTTCACAGTGCTGGTGCCGGGGATATAGGTCAAGTTGACCGGGAGGTTGTCTTCAATAGTACCATCGAAAATATCAACAGCCGTATTATTGTAAGCGGTTATTTTAAACTCTACTATATCCCCCCAGGTGATAGTACCGGTGCCATCGGCATCGGTGATAAGGGCGACACTTTTTTGTATGGCCAGGGCGGGCAAGGGCACAATACCGGTTCCAACATCAATGGAAGGCGCGGCAATGTCGGCACCTGCATCTTGGCCCCAGACGGAAACAAAAGGGGTTTTATCGATGGTATAGAGAAAAGCACCGGTCATAATATGGTTGGTAGCCGTGATAGGTACTTCCTGTAGCGGTCCAACCAGAACGTTAGTGGTTGAACCATCACTATATCTTACCGTTAGGGTCGTCGTAGTCAGGGCGGTTACATAGACTCGCGACTGGTCACCATCTGGGATGGGTTTTTCGTTGCCGGGGCCCCAACCGACAAGGTCTTGGGTACTTAGATTGGCTACCGGCAATAAAGCATAGCCCCAATCCTGACGATAAAGATCATCAAGGGCGGCAATACCATAAAATGGAGCGGTAGAGGTGAAGTGGATACCGGTTGCATTATTCATGCCCATAGGGGCACCATTATTAGAGAATGGAACGGTGGTCTTCGGCGGAATGTTCAAGGTTGCCATGGTCATCGACATCTGTACGGTAACCACCAAAGTGGTATTATTTGGGTTATAAAGCCAGTAGTCACCATCGGAACTGCGTGGCGCTAGATAATCAGTTGTCCACTGAGTGACAGGAATGAGCGTATAAGCCCGAGCCTCATAATTTTCGGCAGGGTTGGCTGTAAAAAGGTGTACCTGGATCGGTTGCCCGTTTGTAGAGCGTACAATAGTGCCGGTTGTGACACCTTGCGTAAGGGCGAAACTCTGGCCCTGGT
>Ga0210124_1000330_pt1 | contig 25366 bp, 25 predicted proteins | sample Muzzi_PWC_D2_FD_185554 | JGI IMG/M metagenome (GOLD analysis project Ga0210124, IMG submission 185554) | Wetland microbial communities from San Francisco Bay, California, USA, that impact long-term carbon sequestration - Muzzi_PWC_D2 (SPAdes) | ecosystem: Environmental > Aquatic > Marine >... | reverse complement strand
CTAACGATATTGCTGTGATGGCAAAGACTTCTTTTGAATCTCTGTATGAAAGTCTTGAGATGGCTCAAGAGGATGAGGATGAGGATGCTCAAGAGGCTAAAGAGCCTGTACCTAATCCTTCCAAAGTCGAAGGTGCGCCCAAAACTGCTGCGCAAGTTTTAGCAAGCTTGACTCCGGGGAACAAGAAGGATGGCGGTCAGGATGAATAACATCCCCTGTGTTTAAATTTTAAACAAAGGAAAGCCCCCTTCCTTGATTGGTTGGGGGCTATTTTTAACTACCTACTACCTCTACTACCTCTACTACCTCTACCGCCTCTACCACTATTCTTAGACTTTTTCCCTTTACCCGCATCCAGTTTTTGAATCCCTAGCATGTGAGACAGCGGGCTTTGATAATAGGATGTAGGATAGTTGTTATGAAACATCTGGTATGTTTTAGAAAATTGGCCCCAATACTGGAGATGCTCCTTGGTGCCGCTATAGATTCCTTTATCCCCCATTTGGGTAGCCCACTCAAGCATTGGGCTAGTGCTGAGAGTGGGTTCATGGAGTTCGTAGAAGGGTGCATCTTTCTTTCCTTTAAGAATATGACTCACGTAAGGGAAGTGAGCTATTTGGTCTATCAAAGAGTTACCAAAGAATCTAGAAATAGTTTCTGCCATTCCCATTAAGAATATATATCTCAATAGCATGGTAGAATACTTGGTTCCAAAATGGTCTACCTCACCACGTAAAGCTTTTTGAGCCAGCTCTGCACGATACTCAAATAGCTTAAATGGCGTCATCTGGAACATACCTAATATACGGCCAATAACTCTCTTATAAAACAAAGGCTGGTCCCAGCCGCCTCTAAAGTTAGCTGTAAGGACAGTTTCCCAGATGATTCTAGAAGTCTGCTGTGGTGTAAGTCGGCCACTAGACGCTGCGGCAATCGTAGTAGCTAGTATACTTACCCCATTATCGAAAGTCTCAACAGCCATTGTCGGAGCTGAAATTAGATACTTAAACTTTTGCGCTAGAACTCCGACACCAGGGCTCTCGTCCATAAGACGAACCATAGCTCTGGAGTTGACAAAAGCTCGCATCAACTTTCTCTCAGCATTATCGTTACCTTTAACCCCAACCTTTTCTGCTGCGGCCTGTCCGATAGCTTTAAGGGTGGCATTAACAGCCTTAACATTGGTAATAGAATCAAACCGCGAAAATGTATCAGCTATCTTAGTCAAATGCTTAAATGCCACAGAAAGACTACCACCTATTAAGCGCACATACTGAAAGGCTACAACTTTATCCAGCGCCCTTTGCCACACATCTCTAGGTTTAGCCAGCAAGTTTGCCTCTACCCATCTGTTCATATAATCACTAATGTCAGGCGGCAGTTCATCTATTGCAACTCTCCAACGATTCAAGAAAGGCTGGAAAGCAATCTTGCGCTCGACCATAGGAATGTAATGTTTCAAGATCATATGAGCACTAGGATACCAAAGTCTTCCTTCCTGATTCTGATGAAGGAATTTGAGGATGACTGGAACTTTTTGATCCGCCAGAAAGCCCTGAGCATCTGGATCATTCAACACGTCAGGAATCATCCTGTGCATATATGTCCGGTCTTTGATAACCGGTATGCCGACACTCTCTAGTTTATCTCGAGTAGTGTCTAAAAACTTCCTGATATATTTTGCAGCTTTGAGTTCCTTAGGGGTGAGCGTAATGCCTTCGGGTAACTCTTCTGCAGCTTGCAGAATGATCCTCACATCGGAATGTTTCTCAGCTAGACCTTTAACCTGAGAATCATACCGAGCAAATAACTCATCCTGAATCTTCTTCGATCTACGAATTTGTTTCTTCTCTTCAACCATAATCTGAATCTCAAGATCCCTACGTTTAGCTTCGTCTTGAGTATTAGCAGCAGCTTGACGAAGGTTGGCAATCCTTCTATCTCCTCGAGCTTTAGCTTGCACCAAAGGTTTGACTTCAGCATAGAGATCATCAAGCTCTTTGCGTAAATCGAGAGTAGAATCCGGCACACCTTTAAGAACCCCTGTTGCCCATCTCTCAGAGTTGTGCCAGTTGTTGATGAAAGCCATAGAGGATTCCATAACATCTGTCACAGGATTGTTCTCAAGATCAAACAGCCTACCTAAGATATGAGAAGGACTCTGCAGCTTGCCCAAAAGATGCGGGGCTATTTTCTCTACCTTAGGCTTAAGCTGTGGAGCAACCTTAGGAACCTGCGGCTCTTGGCGTATAGGTGGATTAGGATTAGTCAAGTCATGTGTAGGGACAATTCTCCTATCAGCTTCCATAGAAGCTACAAGATCTCTGACGGCCTTACTAGAGTCAGTCTTAAAAGCTTTGACTAACTTGCTAGTGGTATCAACCGCTTCTCCAAGCATATACTCACGTTCACTAGACTTGTATTGGCCATAAGGAGAAGAGCGTCTATCTGAGAGTGACCAATCTTTGGCAGCTTTAGCCGCCTTCTTCAACCCTTTATACGCCCTCTTAATAGCCTCAAAGAGTTCTTTAACTGCATTAGCAAAAGGGCTACGTTCTCCAGATATATATCCTCTCTCATTATTAAGTACTCTTTTAAACAAACTCCAAAGAGACTCAGTTTCAGGAGGCTCTATTTCCATCTCAGGCTTTAATTTACCTTTGAGCTTTGTAGAGATTTTTCTAAGATTCCGCACATCATTCTTAAGACGTTTCTTTGCGGCAAGAATTTCTGGGTTTGTTCTAGGATTGATTGCTCCTCTATCATCCCCAAACAGCGTGAGAAGATCGCTAGCAACATCTCCTATATCTCGAGAGCTATAATAGTTATCTTCGTCATACTCTTCTACAGCTTCCTCTTCTGCGAGTTCTTCCCAAGATACGATATTCTCTTCACCAAGAAGGTCATCTTCTTGTTCTTGCATCAATCGAGCTAATTCATCTTTAGGAGTTTCTGCAGCTTTATATGTTTCGACTTGGTCCCGTAAATAAGAGATGATCTCATCTGGATCAAGCTTTTCTTTAATCGTAATTTCCTTACCTTCTTTAGAGCCAAAGGCCTTCTTAGCTTTAGGCAAAGAGGTAAACTGTCCTACTGGTTCAGCCGTGCCTGCTTGAATCTCCTCAGCAGTACCAAGAAAGGCTTCATAATCTTTAGGCCCATTCTTAACAATAGCCACTGAGCGGCTATTATCTACTGAACCTATATAGATATCGCCAGCCTTGGTGAAGGACTCTACTTTGATAACCTCTCTCTTCTGTACAGGAGCAGCTTCCTCCACCACAGGAGATTCCGCAGCTTTGGCAATAGCCTCTGTGTCATACTCAGTAGGATCAAACAGCAAGTCTTGACCTACTTTATATTCATCACCGATCTTGACAACTTCCCAGCCTTCGCCAAGAGATTCAGCTTGTTTCTGTGCCTCAGCTTCAGAGGGATAAGTTTTAGCCTGAAGAGTAAAATCTTCTTCGGCAGCCTCAACAGAGTCATATCCAGAAATGTCCTCTACTACTGGCTCCTTAGGTACTGCTCCTCTAATCTCAGAAGCAGGTCTAAGTTTTAGCTCTCGGTTCGCTATCTTTTTTCTCAAAACCTCACTAAGAGACTTCTTAGGCTTAGCCTCTACTGGAAAATCAATAGCTGAAACATCAACAGACTTAGCCTTATCTCCTTTATTAACTATCTGAACAGAGCCATCTTTTTCCTGTACTAATACATCATAAGCGTTAAGAGGATTATCTTCAGGTCTTGGCCCTATAGCAGGACGCAAGCTTGTCTGAGGATTCCTGGAGTCCAGCACATAGTGCTTAATCCCCTGAGTCTTTCTAGACTTCTCAACACTCAAAGCTTCAAGAGAAGCTGCAGACTCCCCAGAAGCGTTTTCAACTACAGGCTCTTCAACCGACTCTGTAATCTCTTTCTCCTGAACTCTCGCAGTATCTTCTTGATTCGCACCTTTCTCTGGTGTCGCCTCAGGAGGAGTTGCTTCTGCTGGGGGTTCCTCTCCGATAGGTACCTCAGTAGTTGCCTCAGGTCCTCCGTAAAGTTTGTTAGCGATACTCTTTGCCAACCCTTCTGCCTTCGTACCAGCATAGTGTTCCTCCACAGCTTTGAGGGAACCAAGTTCCTTAACCTTCTGTTCTACACGTCCTTTGAAAGTTTTAGCTCTTGGCTCATTAGACTTAGGAGGAGACTCCTTAGCAGGCTCTGGAGTAATAACATTATCGTATTCGTTTACAGCCTGAAGGAGTTCCTCAGAAGTCATAGACTTAAAGATTGGATGATTCTCTGGGATATTCTCATAGCCATCAAACTCATCTGCTACCTTAGCAAAATCGGATTTGCCAACAGTTTCAGCAGCATCAGGTTCTGGTGAAGCTGATTGAGTAGACTTAGGATCAACGAAATACTGAAAAGCTTCCTCTTTAAACTGAGGATACTTACGAATAAACTGCCCGACAGATAAGTCTGGATTAGCATTAAGAGCAGCTTGAAAGTCAGAACTAAAATTGGAAACTTCAGCAGCTTTGGCGCTATCTTTAGTAAAAGTACTAATCTTCTTTCCTCGGATAGAGTGCTTAATTCTTCCAAGCACACTAGCGCCTTCAACAAAGCCTCCAAATTCCGTAGCAGAATGCGCAACAGACGCAGCACCAGCGGCTATCTCTGGCGGCACAGGACCGACAGAGTATTCTCTGTCTCCAGATTTAATAGTGAGAGGCTCCTGCAGGTAATTTAAATACCTATCCCCAACACCCTCTGCAAATTTACCGAGAGTTTTCTGCAAAAATTCCTGAACAGGTTGAGTAAGAGCCTGAACTTGAGGAGTAGTGTTCTGCCCCAATTGAAGAATTGCTTCAGAGATTTGTTTTGCTCTATTATAGCGAGCATCTTCTGGGGCATCCTCAGGTACAGGAGCAGCTAATGAGCCTAGTCCTGCCACACCTGCAGCAGGCGCGGTGAACAAAGGAAGCAACAAATTACTGATAGCCCCCATAGGGGCACCAGTATAATCTAAAACATTATCAGTACTATCCAAAAAGTTTTGCACACCAGAAGGCTTTTCCACTGGAGCAGCCTTAGGAGTAGCTAAAGCTTCTGAAAGACTCTGCCCTGCATCGTTAACCCCTAAAGTATCTTTAGGCTGTGAGGAATCTATCTCCTGCCCCGTAAAGATATTTCTTGCCATTAGTCCACTCCTTGATCTGTGTCGTTGGCGATCTGAAGAAGAATGTCCTCAACACTACGCTTCTCATCCTTAGCAGTAGCCCGAACATCCTCCATAGTAAATCCTTGATAATCTCCGGTAAACTCCACGCGGATAGCGTCCTTTGCATTGAAAAATCCTGAGCCGTCATCCCAGATGAAGCCAAAGTTCTGATTGTCTGGAGAGTATTTATTGACATCCACTACATCAGCAGCAGTCTGTTCATCCTTACCAAAGTTGGAAAGAGCCTTAGTATATCTGGCAAACTGCTCATCTTTCTGAATCTCAGTCAGACGACTCTCGGTAATGTTTTTAGAGATAAAATTCTCCATCTGGACCGGACCGAAAAGTTTATAAGCCTTATCAAAACTCAGGTCTGAAAGCTTAGTACCTTCTGGCAACTCTCTGAGAATACCTCTCTGTTCCTCCGTCGTAGCCTTCTTCAATCTCAGATCAGCCGCCTGAGCTTTCAAGTGCTCAGTGGTTGCTTCAGTCTTAGCAATATCCAGAGGTTCCATCCTATTAGCTCGACGCTCTTTGTTCAAAGCCGCTAGAGCATTCGCTCTTGCCGTATCCGCGTTTACTCTTGCAGTACCAGACGCCGCTCTTTTGTAATTAGCTCCAGACACAACATCCAAAGTCTGATTACCCAACTGTCCTAATGCCAAGTCATTCTGAGAGATAGTAGCTATCTGCTCAGGAGTCAGCCCTGTAAGATCGACCGGCGGGGTACCTTGCAGGGCTAGGGAAAGAGGGAGAATATCTGTCAGGTTAACACTGTTTTGCCCAGGCTTGGGAGTCCCAGAGACATTAGAAACAGTGTTCGAAGTTACAGTACCATCAGGCCCCATCTTGTGTGTAACACTGGTAGGCCCAGCTTCGTTTGGCAGCGTTAGATTCAACCCTCCAAACGGTGTCTGCTGTGCCGGTTGCTCAGGATTTCCTGATCCTGGAACTCCTGCAGGAGCCTGAGCCGGTTGTTGCCCACCTAACAAGCTAAACAAAGATGTCATCAACTTCTTGCGTTCATCCTCTTGCTTATTGGCAGCTTTGTTCGCCAATGAGGATTGAGCAATAGTGGATCCCACCCCTGCAAAAGGGTTGTTAGGATCGAGATTCTTCCCAATCATGTCTGCAATCGCAGCAAACTGCTCAGGCTTCTCGGTTGCAAAATTGCCAACTTTGCTCACTCCACCAGCGAGCATGTCAAAGATACTAGACATTACTTACTCCTTTCTTATGATAAGAGACCACCTAATCCGCCAAGAATTGCTCCTCCAGCCCAACCAATAGGGCCACCAGCGGCCCCGATCATAGCTCCCGTGGCTGCTCCACTAAGAGCCCCACCAAGAACTGATTGAACTTTAGAAGGTTTATCCCCTGTTGTAGAATGAGTCCCTCCTCCAATACCTGCAAGGAGGTTAGCGCCATGTTGATACTTTTCCAAAGGCCAAAGAGCGTCAAGCTTCTCCAGTTCATTATCTCCGTCTATCTGCTCTTTCTTGGCTACAATCTTAAGCTTGTACATATCTATAGTAAGAGTCGCCAAAGTATTACTCATCTGGATCATGAAGTGCTGGTTATCAATAATACTTTGAGTTCCTTTTAGCACCATTTCATTTCTATGTTTATGCAACTCAAGACGTAACGCAGCGCCGTACTTACTAAGCTCTACTTCCTTCCTGGCCCATATACGAGCTTCTCCCATTACAAAAGCAGAGTTAACCACTGCGTTAATGTCTCTCATGCCTGCCTGAAACTGCGGCAATACAGAGTCATTAATATCATCGTCAAGACTGGCAGAGTGTGCTGCAACTGCAGCATCAATATATGCAGAGTCGATAACATTATCTACTTGCACAACTGCCGCATTCATTGCGGATTCCCAATTTGCCTGATAAGATAGGGCAGTAACAGCAGTCCCGAATACAGCCAAGGCCGCTACCATACTATCGATATCTGCATCAGGATCATAAGCGGCCTGAAGCGTATAGGGAGAGGATGCTGCCTGAATATAACTATCCATCTCCCCTAACCAAGCTTCATGAGTGTCCTTCATATACTGAGGATAATCCACAGCACCAGAAGAACCTCCACTTCCCTTACAGCAGACCGTCAGACCTAAGTCTTCTTGCAGTTGATCTGCAAGTCTAAACTCGTCATAGCTCATATTGATCCCCTTCGTTTAAAATTTAAACACAGGTTATAATTCTTTAGTTGTAAAGGTCCAACTCTCGTCCACCCCAAAGCGTCTGACCATTTGAAGCATTATAGGATTCTGGATATATGCAGCAAGTCTCTTACACTGTTTAGCTTTAGCGTATTTAGAGAGACCTTCAAATACAACTTGCATATCCTCTTCAGTCACACGAACAAAACCGTAGAAGCTATAGAGTAGAAAACTCTTAACTCCGCTCAACGGATCTGTCATAATGTAACTAACAGTCAAAGTCCTAAGTTGAGAAACTTCCACATCTGGAGATGTTGCCCAAACTTGCACGCCTCCAAGAAGAATTGCCTGAAGAATGTTATTCATCTTCTCAGGACTCTCTCCTGCTACTGGAGGCAAAGATTGCCGAATAGCGAGTTTGATCACATCCCAGTTGTTAGCTACCTGCTCGTCCAGTAGTCGGATCAAATGCATAAGAGCCTCTTATAAATCTTTTGTCAGAAAGTTGGAGTCTAGCCTGGAGATAGTCGACAGAGAATTCATCAACTCTATAGTCGTCTACTTTCAGACCTATGAGAAAATCTATACCAGACACGTTAGGGAAAACTACTCCTTCCATATTCAGAGTCTTCCACGGAGTGTCTGAAAAAGTTCCGTTTGTGTTGCGCCACTTGACCATACCTTTAGGAGTTTGACTTCCTTGATAGCCAACCTCGAGAAGTCTAATTACTTTAATAGCCCTAGCAGCAAAGTCTGTAGTGTTGGTAAAGAACCTGCCTTCATAGTCCGCTGTGTCAACAAAGAATCCTGAAAGAACTCCTCTGTGATATCCTATAGAGGTCACACACTGGTGGCATTCATAGAGTCTGTCATCAGAAGTTACTACATAACTCTTCAAGCCGTTGGAGATATAGAACCGATCATGCTGAGGCTCATACACAACTCTTACAAGTTGCCCAAAGAGCGGCTGCAGGAACTCTTTAAACCCTAACTTCTTCCACCCTTCAGAAGTCACTGTCCAGAGTTCATAGTTCTTGTCAATCATAGCATGACGATGTTTCCCTCCATCAACACACTGAGGATGTATCACAGGCACAGTGAACTTCTCATTTACACTCCATCCTACAGCCGGTGCAGACATAGGTGTCATGAACACAGTGCCTTCATTTGCATAGACGATGGCATTAGTATCAAGCTGCAGAATTTTCCAAATCTTGGTAACTCCAGCTTGGCCAAATGGCACAGGGGCATTACCAGCAGTTGCTTGATCTTGGATGCGGAAACTGAAATGCCCAATAGAAGACCAAGCCACTGTATGATGCTTCAGTCCTTGCCACTGGTTTATACTGGTCTCACCTTCTATTCCGCCTATCAAACATTGTCCGTTGTAATTACAGGAAGCAATGAAATTAGGTGCCTCAATTGTAGGTAAAGGTCTATAAGCTCCTTCAACAGTCCCTATCATATTCGGATTACGAATCCAACAAGTTAACAATTCATTAGTATCATCATACACAGATAAGGCAAAGAATGCTCCAAAATCTGCAACATTGATTACACTAATAGAATTCTTATCTCCTATGGCCATGATAGGAGTAGCTTCCCAAGAGTCTCCAGTTATCTTCATCTCATACAACCAGAGGACATTTACTATAGGAGCAAATCCCAGAACATATTGCTGCAGAAACTTAACCTGCGGCCAAGGCCATGCAGCGTCCCATTCTCCTGAAGAGCTAACAATCTGTGACATAAGGCCCTCTCAACAACGCAGATTTAATAAACGTACTTTATAACTCTATGTAAGATACTAGATACCACTTTGAATCTATATATCTAAAAATAACAACTTCTTCAGTTGTAGGAATTAAGTCTATACCAGCATTCCCTTGTAAATCCGTATCTGAGAAATCAAAAGTCGTGTTCCCGTTACCCATTCTAAATCGGTACTCTTGCCCCTCTACTGGATTACCAACAAAACCTATGACAGTTGTCGGAGCAGTGTTACTAAGAAGAAATACACTACCGCCTACTATATTCGGAGTTGCGGAATTACTATTGAGCAGTTTTTCTCCGATCGTCCGAGTCACCTCTCCAGGTGTAGTGGACAGCTGGCACTCTCCTCCAGCTTGAGCCACAGTAACCGTCCCGAATGGGGAACCTGTTCCGGCGACTAAATTGGTGGTTGCCCCGTGGACTTTAACATCACCAATAAGAATTTCTTCTGCCGTATAAGACCCTTGCAGTTGTATTGCAGTGGTGGAAAAATCGTGGAAATTCCCCCCAAGAAGTCTCAATTTGTCCACAGACATCTGAATCCAAATCCCTCTTGCACTAGGGGCACTCAAATCAGTTCTGTAAACGTTTCCGTCTCCGAGAGTCAACTCAACTAAATTCTGAGCAAATAGGGCATAGTCAGCACCAATGGTAGTCAGATCATTATTATCGATATGAGTACCTACACCTCCACTACCGTTAAGATAGATACAGCTACTGTTGGTTGTGTCATCTCTCTGTATGACGCGATTACCCTCGATCCGAGTATGATTGTAATACGCCATTGCCGAAGAGCCGATACCAAAGTTAACATTGGTCAGATTATTGTAAAGCCAAATAACCTCATTATCAGGTATCTCTGCAGCACTTGTACCTGTTGGCCCGCCTGATGAGGCAGACGTCCCCGCAACAATACACTCATACACATTACCTTCATTAGTCACGGTTTGTCCGCGGTAATAGTATACATCAGGTTGCCACGGCTGCTGATAGTTATCAGTTTGCGCAATAAAGTTATTACGGATATCGGTGTAGTAAACATCTCTAGCGACATTGTCAAATAGATTAATACCTTTGGCGGAATCAATCAACCTGTTTCCGCTGACTTTGTTGCCAGGGCCGACATTTTCAAGACCGATTGCTGAATTATTTCTTGGCCCATAAAAAGCGTAATTGTTTTCTACAATTGAATATTCGGACCTCAGAGCATTTAAAATATAGCATCCATCACCAAAACCGATTGTGATGTTATCAGAGATTGTTACATTGCCTGCTTGAGTAAATACTGCACCACCCTGAATATTTCGAAAGAAGTTCCCTGAAATCTCAGACCCCTTCCCATTATTTATAGCAAAAGCTGCAGCGCCCTCGTATCCTGTCGTTGGTTGATACCACTCTGTTACTGTATTCCCAACTATTTTTACATTATCAGAATTCTCAATCAGCACAATGCGATGGTTGGTTCCTGTCGCACTCGTAAGCCTTCCACTGGGAAGAAATTTGATACCGTGGATTTTTAGGTCATCACAGCCATCTCCATAGATAACCCTAAATGTAGCGGATGCCCAGTTGGTACAATCAATCGTTAAGATTCCTGACCCTTGCGTAATAGTTAACCCGCTTGTCCCGGTAGGCAGTGTGAGTGTCTCGGTGATGGTGTAATTACCGTTTATCTCCAGGTGGTCCCCGTCCGTAAGGGCGTCAAACGCAAGTTGCAGAGTCGCGTATTCCCTTGAGTCCACATTAGGCATCCCATCCCACGTTGCAATCTTTCCAGACTCAGGGACATCTGTTACTGCATCCCAAGAAACTATTTTTCCTGCTGATGTAGTGTCGCTGACCGCATCCCAGGGAATTAATTTTCCTGACTCTGCCGCCTCTGAAACATCCAGCGCCGTTAACCCTTGGTGCACCATCCACTGACCTGCCGCGATCTCATCAGCCAAGGTCTGCCCAACAGTACCATCTCCAGAAGTAAAACTAGACAGCGCAATATAAACAGTCCCCGCCCCATTTCCTCCATCATCTGCAGCATCCACCACAAGATCGAGAACATTATAGGCTGTCGAGTTAGCATAATCTCCAGTAGGATTAAACCCTGATAATTTGGCTATAGCCTTAGCCAAAGTAGGAACATCTCCGCCCTCAGTAGTGACATCTGCTGTCGGGCTTCCATGAATAACTTCATGCAGAATTGCACTATCTGCTGAAAGCTGTTCCAAAACCTCTGCAGAGGTCAGCGCAAAAGAAGTAGAACAGAAGAAAACCAGAGTTAGGATCAGACTAAAAATACGCATTTTGTACTCCTTACCAAAGAGAGGGACCAGGAAGTTCTTCATGAATAATCTCATGCAACCTATCGCTAATTTCTATAAGTTTGCTAAGAGCTAGTTCATGATCCAAAGACAAAACATAAACATACACACGTTGAGTTTGAGGAAGATCTGTATTTACAGGCACGCTGATTTGCTCAATAGTATTCATCACACCACCGTAAAGTAATTATTAGGAAGAACGTCCTCGTCAGAATTCACAAAACCTGTTGCAGTGACTTTTATAGAATGCCCCCCAACAGCTACATCGACAAGAGCTACTTCACCATTCTCATCTGCGATACCTGCCAGGACTCCATCCACATAGACAGAAGCTCCCTCTACCTCAACCAGATCCGTGAAGTTGCGTACAACTAGAATAATATCTCTAGTCTCTACACTAGGAGTATACAACTCTTCCTCACCCCAATCCCTATCTTCATTCATAGAGACAACAGTCTGGTGGGCTCTTAGACCTTCATCCTTAGGCTCAAGATTGAAAGCTTCGGACAACCCTTCAGCATTTCTAGGCCTATTGCTGAAAGGTCTTAGACCTATTTTCAGTTCTTTAACTAATGAGCTGACGAATTCCTTCATCACCAATCCCCAGAGAGTTGTAATCTATTTTAATTTCAATAGAATCCTTATGACCTATCTGATACAAGAAACTTGTCATAAGCCCTTTTACCATATCAGGGTCTTCTACTGACAGAGTAATCACAGCCCCTTCCTTAACATCCAACTCCAACTTCTGCGCCAGAACATCTTTCCTAGTGGAAAAATTAACAGTCTGAAGCGTATCATCCTGGGTAAGCCCAACAGTAAAATTGGCCAACCCCGGCTTCAGATACTCAGAAACTCCCAAACAGAGTTTTGTAATCTTTCCATCAGCTGGAAGGATGGCCCCAATAATCTTGCCATTCTCTGCAGGAATCTCACAATACCCGAATACTGGCACAGGAGGAACAACCCCTGTCATATGATTAGACGCTCTAGCATTCAGCAATCTAATCGCTCTTTTAATCTTATCAAGCTCACTCATTATCACGGCCTCCTAACTGCTTAAGAGTTCCAGATTCTTGCTCAACACGATCTTTAAACAAATCGTCAAGATGCAAAGTAATAGCCGAAAGCCAATCTTTAGCACCTTCGGTATTTCTATAAGAAATTTCAACATGATACAATGCCGCCCAGACAAGCAGCATAGAATGATTAGAAGACCAGTAATTTGTACTAGCATTACTGACAAGTTCTGCAGAATAGAACTTACCAACAATACTCATGATACCGTCCCGGTCGAGTGGCGGGAAGATGATCCCCGTCAACTCTTCTCCTTCAATATCTACATATTCCAAAAAGCCGATTGGAGGAGTGTCAGACCCATCAGCTATTCGAACATTGATAGGAAGATACATGGCCGGTACACCAGTTTCCATGGTTGAGAGAAGTTTCGGAAACTTGGTTAAAAGCTCTTTTCTTGTAGCATCTTTTAATTGCCCCCGCTCTCCTGCATCATAGAACCAAACTTCATGGATGGTCCTACAGAGATCAAACGTTACGTAAAAGTCTCCCTCACTAACATTCTTAAACTTAATAGCCTCAGACTCTGTGATCTCTGCACGGCGATCCAGGAACTTTGAACCTTCGCGGATATAGAAATCAGCACCAGCGTCTTCGTAGTCCGTAGTGTCTACAACTAAGTCATAACGTCCGGAGAGTTCAACAAACTTCTTTCTGATTTCTTTAAGGTCCATCATTGACTCCTAGTCAGCAAAGCGCATTTCGAAAGAAACTGTAACAATGTCACGACTATCATAGCTATAGTCTTCCATCACAGTTTCAGGATCATTCTTGGAGGACTTCTTAGGCCTCTCCCGCTCAATGCTCATATAGTTAAGTCGTGTCCCAGTTTTCTTTTCGAAGTCCTTGATCATCTTAGTGATCTCATTCTCCATGTCAACCTTGGCCTGTTTTGCCTCTTCTATCGTCATATCAGCCATGAGTTTTTCCTTTGTTTAAATTTTAAACATAGGGCGGGGAGCGGAAACTCCCCACCCAATTACATTGCATGCCCAGGTGGATTACGCCGCGTTATCGCTGCCGAATCCGGTCAAATAGGCACATTTTGCAGGATGATGAAACTCCATGCCAGCCTCAGTCAGGAACTCTTCCTTGGTGCCGTCAATCCGATCACCGGAGGTAGAGACCTTTTTCTCGTCCTGGCCATAGAAGGTAGTGTCATCAATGTACCGATAACGCAAATCCTTCGGGTCAAAGACTACCATAGAGTTCCGAGTAGTTGCCTCGTAGGAGAACAACGGATGGCGCTTCATGTAGACAACACCAAAAGGCGTTACCCATTCAGTAACCTTGATCCCGTAGGCACCGGTCTTGGTGTTGATTTCGAACTTGCTCGAAGCCTGGGCTTTGACGAACTTGTTGATTGCCAGGATAACCCCGGAACCTACAAAAGCCATCCGCTCGTCTGAACCGTGACGGAAGACATGCTCCAGGATGTTATCCATCCAGTCGCCACCACCCTGAATCCAGGTCTTACCACCGATGCCTGCTTCCACAGCATACGCATCGTCCAGAGTGTAGTCCGCAACGGTAGCACCGTCAGCAGCTGCTTCACGAATCCAGTTGATCAAACCCTTGGTCGTGCGCTCAGGCTTCCCGTTGTCCCCGGTGTTCTCAGTCATGATGCCCCAGAGGTAGTTTTTCTCCTGCTCCATGGCATGAAGCTGCAGACATTCCCGCTTGGCTTCCTTGTACTGGTCATAGGTCCGAAGACGCGTACGACGAGCAGTACGAGTGATTTCCAGGGAGTTCCGGAAGATCTGGGTTTTGTTATAGTACTTGACCGGATCGTAGGAAATCGCATCGGTCATTCCAGCACCTTCAGAATTCGCGTTACCGACGATCAGAGCGGTATCGCAATCCTGGAGGTCGCCTGCAGAGGAGTTGTCGTCATCTTCCAGCAACTTCACAGTGAGGCGAGAATTGGCTGCCGAGGCCAGAACTGCGGTAACCTTACCGATGACGTCGACAGTGGGATCACTCGCATCGCGCAACATGACCAGATGACCTTCCCGGAAATGTTGTTCAGTGGCCAGAGGTACGTGGACGTAAACAGTATCTCCAGCAGAACCTCCACCAGCATACGGAGTCGACCCAGCAGGCCAGGCAGTGATGTCGGTGAAGATTGCAGTGACGGCCCCACCCTGCTGGGGCAGACCTTTTGTGAACCAGTAGAACTCCGGGTCCATAGCTCGCTCAGACTTCATGAGAGCTGTCAGGCCGGTCAGAGGAGTATCACCATTGGGATAGAGGAAAAGAACAGTCTCACGCCAGTCTTTCGGACGGAAGTCGGAATCACTCCAGTCGTCAGTGCCACGCTGTCCAAGAAATGCTGCATCCATGTTACAGGTCTCCTTTCAAGAGAGTTGATTAAAGTACATCGGAAATATGCTTGCTTTGGCCTGTCAGGGGCACACTACCCTTCCCTTTCTGCCCACGTTGGGTACCAGGAAGAGCAGGTTTTTTCTGACTTGATGCCGGAGAAGGCTCTTCTACAGAAGGAGTATCCTCACCCTTCCCTAGAGCTTTAGCCTTCAGCCCCAACATCTTTCGAGTTCTCGCAGCCGTCTCTTCAAAAATCTGATTGAGCTTCCAGTCGGGATGTTCACTATGAACTTCATTCGCGACCGCTCCAACAGTTTTTCGCACAGGCGCTAAGTCCTCGTTCTCTTTGTAGAACTCATCTACGTAAGTCTGAAAAGTTTGCTGCTGCTTGACTTGAGCGTTTACTACCTGAGGCATAGAACGAAGAATGTTCTCCATCGAGGTAGTTACAATCTTGGTCAAGACGCCATTGAACTTGTCTTTGTCCGCAAGGATGTCATCAAGATCTTCATCCCCAATAAAGTCCATAGGCTCCCCAGGGGCTGCTTGAGGAGTTGGAGTAGGAACATCTTCTCCTTCTTTCGGAGGCTTGGCTTCAGTAGGAGTCAACCCTTCAATACGTTCCAGGAGTTTGGCATTCTGCTCACGGAGAGTCGCCAGTTCATCCGGCTCGTCAGAAGGCTCATCCTTTTCCGGAGGAGTCTTTTCGTCACCTTCTTCAGCAGCAGGAATATCTCCAGCAGGAGGAGTATCCTTGTCACCAGCATCCTCATCAGCATCAGCATCAGCATCAGGAGAAGGAGAAGGAGTATCTTCTTCCTCACCATCATCTGCCTCTACACCCTGCGTCCGACCAAAGAACTCATCATCATTGTCGAGGTTGTCCTCTTCAGGATCAGCAGCACCATCCAAAAACAGATCAATTTCACTCTTTTCATTTTCCTCAGCCATCTTCATTCTCCTTTTCTTTCTCCCGGGCTAATTGAATTTCTTCCTCTTCCTTTGCTTCCATAAGAACAGTAGGAAGATTCAACATATTCCTAACTGCCCTCAACGATCCTTGCGCTTGGTGAACGTCTTTAATCTGTGTGTCCATTTCAGGATCCTCTAACAAGGAGCGAAGATCCTCTATCCAAACATTCAGTTCAGCAGCAAGCTCTTGCCAAAACTGACCAGACATCTCACGACGAAACTCTTCTGCTGACAGGGCCATGTTATGCCTCTCCTACTTGACGAAGGTTACCTTGCTGAGCTTGTTGCAAAACCTGCTCATCGGGCAATACTTGAATTTTCGTAAACTCTTCTACATTCTTAGCACCGTTGTTACGCGCTATGTGTTTAAAGATTTTAACCAAATCAAACTGATCATGAAGTTCTGGAACAGTGGCTATAGTCTGGAACATCTTTTCCCAAACAGCCGAATAGTTTCCTCCAGGAATAGACCCATCTCTAACCTTTACATCGAAACCAACAAGAAGATCCATCGGGGAAATCTTAACACGCCCACGAGATTGTTTCATCTCTTTGAGTAACACTTGAGTCCAACCCTCTAAAATAGGAATATAAGACTCTTGCGTCATCAACTGCTGAGTGTGCGAAGCGAAAAAGTAGCCTATATCTTGCATCGCCTGAAGACCTATAATCTTAGCCATCCTCTCTAAGCGATTCAAGCCTCCTTGCTTTGTCCCTTGGTATTCCGCTCCAGTAAGTCGATCAGGGCCGCCTTGCCTCATGTCGCCCATAATAGAGCCATCAGTTGACCCTATCTTTTGCATCCACTGGACTACCCAAGAAGAGTCTCCAATATTCTGACGAGTGATATCGTTTACGTTAAGCTGCTGGATGGCATCCTTCACCCCTTTACCCCAGACTGGACGACGAGTTCTAATCAACCACCCGTTGTGGGGATTTTCTAGGTCCCTACTATTAATCATATAAGGATCATACACAAACATGTCGTTGACAGCTTTACGGACATTAGCTATATGCACATTAAACAACCAGTCCAAAGTTCCTTGAAGCCCAAACAGCATTTCAAGTCTTGAGATAGGAGACGTGCTATAGCCATCATAGTCTGGTGCACATACTGCTGCAGGATACTTATTATGCCCAAGACCTAATCTCTTAACTTGAAGCAACAGCCCATCGCCAGCAACTTGGAAGTACCACTTCTCCGGATACTCACTATCACCAAGCTTCCACTCTTTCGGAATCAAGTTGACATACATATGGATGCGGTCAACAGGGTTAGTACTGGAACTATTATCATCAGGCTTGCCGCCGAAACGCACTTCCCTTTTCGAGGAGTCCCGATCCATGATAGCAGTTCGCGCATTCCTCATGTGATTCAAATAGCGGGCATTAAAGATATCTTCATCAGAAGATGCCTCCTCGCTAAGGATAGTCATCTTGTTAGTATTCTCCACCCAACCAAAAAACTCGCTTTCCTGAAAATTTTGAATAGGGACGTTGGGGTCCAAGAGAGCTTTATACGGATCTATATTGATCAAGTAATTTCCCTCAAAAAGGAGGGCTTCTTCCTCTACCTTAGCCTCTCCAGTTTGACGAAATCCTCCAGATATAGCCGACAGAAAACCTTTCTTCTGCTTTCTATACACAAGACCATGTTCGGTCTTCCAGGAAGCCACAGTGATTCCTAAGCCGTAGGCAAAGGCATCCCTGAACATAGTATGCAAGGCTAACGCCACTTTGGTTCTCGTACAGTGGAGGTCCACAGCCTTAGTCATAAGAGTGGCTCCTATGACATCTTCAGGACCATGCCCTTCATATTCAAATACAGGAGTCTGATAAAACGCAGCTAGCATATAGCTGATGAGAGATTCCAGTATAGCATGAGAGTAGGGAAACACAATACTCACAGGTTTCCTATCATCCTTAGCTACAGACTTTAGCTCTTCTTCATCAAGAGGAGTATACACAGATAAAGTCTCATCTATCTTATTCCAAGACTTATGTCGCCTACTCATGTAGTTTTGACTAGTTCTTGCCCTTTCCAGAATCTTATTAACCAACTTCTTTGACAACTCTGAAGTAGGACTAAGATCAAGACCTTCTGGATACTCATAGTCATAAGTCTTATTAGGATCATCAAATGACTGAGTTCCTGGCTCGCCTTGAATAATTGTAGGCATTTTACATCCTTCCTTTAAGCCTTCATTATAAATGCAAGAGCATAATAACTAGGACGATTATCAAAAGCAGTAGCGCTACCAACACTTCCAGTACTACCTGTATGGCTATGATCTCCTGGGGAAGAATCTCCAGTGTTTACAAAAGTTCCAGAACCGCTTTGAACTTCAACAGTCCCTGTATCATGCCCTGAGTGGTCTCCATCTGCAGAAATACTATGCGTATGTGCAGGGAGATTACCTTCTACCAACGTAACACTGTCTTGTCCCCCAGTATCTCCAACAGCTGCTGCTCCTCCGGCGCCAAGGATAAACTTATCAGTTAAATCAGGGGTCCCATTAGCCCCATCACACAAGACCCAACCAACAGGAATAGCCTCAACTGCTCCAGACCACATAAGGATCATGCCAGAAACTAAGGCAGCCTCAAGGTCTTTTTTCCTCAGGACATGATTATCTTCTGTAGGAGCCTCATCTATATGAACTTGCCCTTCACTATAAACAGTCTTCTGTGTATCAGAAATCACTCCATCAGGATCATGCAGAGCATCTGTATCATCATAGAAGAACGGGCCTAATGACCCTATCCAAAACCTTTTCTGTGCCATACATTCCCTGTGTTTAAAATTTAAACATAGCCAGCAACATCCAACGGATCGTCATTATCCAGATCAGCATACTCATCTTCAGGATTATCATACTTATCCATCGGATCGAAGTAATCTCCTTCAAGCTCCATTAGCTCAACTACATATGCCGCAGCATCCATAATGTCCCAGTATTTAGATCTAGGAAAACCTATCAACTGAGATTCAAGCCTTCTGGCTACATCTGGATTATGATAGACATAGCCTAAACGGTAGAATGGAGAAAGGGTTTTAACACGATCTTCTTTATGCCCTCTAGCTTTTAGTTCCACAAAGCGAGGAAAGATTCCCCTAACTCGCATCTCGTTTTTGATAGGCTGAGTGATAAACTCGTTTAGAGAAGTCACCTCCACAGCAAGAATTTGTGCATTAAGCCTTTGAACCATCTTAAAGGCTTCATCATATAATTCATCAGGATGGAACTTCCCTGCCACCACATCACGAACATACATCTTGTGGGAACTTCTATCAATACCCCATCCTACAATGCCAGACTCTGCAGAATGCATCTGGACAGTTTTAGCAGGATCGACAATAACACAGTTCATTAAAGCCTTAGGGTCAATGTCTTCCTCATTGTAATACTTGAAGTATTCCGCTTTGAATACTGCATCTTCAGTCGAGATAGGTATATTGCGATACTCTCTATAGAAAACATCTGCTTGGCTTTTCCTCTTATATTCCTCATACAGTTCCAAACATGCTTCAGAGGACATAAAGTCTGGCCAATTAGAGTTGAAATCATCGTCGCATATTTCCAGCCTAATTGATTTCCAACTAGGGTCTTCCAACAGTTCGATTAGCAAAGAGTCTTCATGAAGAACTGTGCCAATAAAGATAATTTTCCAATTCTTGCTTGAGCGATCTACACAGTTACACAAGTCTGAGTAGAACCACTCTTTGGTCTTCTTACGCTGTTCATCAGAGAATACTCCTTCAGTTGTTTCAAGGTCATCTATGACGATCAGGTCCGGACGATGTGCGCCAAAGAGCTGACCACGAACCTGTTGTCCAGCACCTCTAGGCATCACCATAATTCCATTAGCAGTGACCCACTGCTCTTTGGAGAAAATGTCAGATTTCATAGGCCCAAAGAGGCGAGAGATATGAATGTTACTGAGAAGCTCTCTCTTAAGATTTTCCCCTTGAGACATTGCTGATAGTGCTGTAGCCGACACGGGCATTATAAACTTTTTCTCGCCAAAGAGAATCTTCTTCGCAGGATAGGTAATAGTTCCTAGAGTCGTCTTACCAAATCCTCTAGGAGCAGCAATACATATCTTCTGAGCGGAATCATCATCTAAGAGTTTAAAAAAGTCGTCATGAATAGTTGTAAACGGCCTAAACATTCTCTCAGGAAATAGAGTATTAGCAGTCACTCGAGTGCTGAGATAGCACTTCTCTAAGAGCCTGTCCATCTCTGGAGTTTTTATAATAGGCCCTTCAAACATTAGTGAGATATTCCTTTACTAAATCTACGATCTTCTTCCAATTCATGCACAGATTTTTCTAAAACTTTTTGATTTTGCCGCAATTCAGAAATAGACTTATCCTGATTACGATCGTTAATATCAATCCTAGTCACATCCTTAGCATTTTGTTCTATGCCGCGCACCTGATAGCCAGAGTTATAGATGCTTAACACAACTAAAGCCAACACAGCCATTACGGCAGTAAACGTCCACCCTCCTAATCTCTTCATCCAGCGAACGTCTACTGCTGTACTAGCTAGAGGACATGAAGAAGAATCTTCTCCTTCCTTCAACACGCAGTCCTCAACTTTCTTCATAAGACACATCCTCCTAAATGCCTGAGGGTTAACGAGGACTTACAAACTTCAACTCTGGCCAACTCTCAGACTTGGAGGCTTCGATAGCTTTAATAAGTTCTTCTTTGGTAAGATTCTCAGAACTCATTTCCAACAGCTCACTTCCAACCCTGAAGATGATCGAATCTGCCACAGGAATCAGACCGAGAATAAGATTAACTTGTGCCTGCGTCATTGTACTTCTCCTTTCTCAACAGTTTCAAGAATCCCTTGAGTGGCAAGATAATCTATTAGAGATACATAGAGATCCATAAACTGTGTATGATATGCCACATAAGCATCCCAGCCGGATTGCTCTGAACTTTCCAGCGCCAACTCCATAGTCGTTGCGGCTAAGTCATAAGTGCCTTTGGCTTGAGAATAGATCGATGCAACCTTATCACACTGTACTTGAGTCAATGCGCCTTGAGAGCACAGCTGATCAGCACTAACCGCAAGACTTACAATCGTTGCCTTTGTCCCTAACAGAGTATCAGCCACTTTGTTTTCCTGATTCTTCTGCGCCCAACCAGCACAACCGAACAGGATAAAACTACACAGGATCAGACTGAATAGGTTTCGAATCATCTGGAGTCTCCTCTTTGTTATGCTCGATAGATGAACCACGAGCTTTGTTTAAGAACAACGTCGCTACAGCAATCAGAAGAGTTGGAGCACTTTTGCTCAAATCTTCGACACTTGAGAGCATGAACCCCACGGCAAGGATTACTACCAAGAGACAATAAATAAGCCTCTCTCCATGCCCATACCAGAATTTACTTACCCAAGTTTTCATAGAATCTCCTATTGGTTGTGGTATTGTGCAAGTTCATTTGTCTCCTAAAGCCCTTTGAGTGTAAAGGCAATATTCACGTGGTCTTTGTCACCGCCGAGTGTCCAGTCGGTACCATCGTAAGTCGGGCCATCTTCTGTCGAAATTCCAGCAGTTCCGTAAGCAGACATAGTATTAACCCGCTCAGTCTGATTGCTACCGGCTGTTAATGAGACAGCTCCGCCCGACCAGATAGCCATCGTCCCATCTACAACAATATCAGCGGGGCTTTTCGGGAAAGCAAGATTTGCGACGTTTGTCAAGTATCCATCAGTAACAAAAACATCTTCGATTGGGGATGCTTGGAGCACTCCAGTAAAAGACACAGTTTGGCAAAGCAGACCGAAATGACTTCCCCCGGTTAAGGTGGCCACTATTGTTTTTGTTCCTGGAGTTGGTGCGAGTGTATAATACCAAGCCCCTGACGTATGGTTGGCATATTCACCTGAACCACCAAGAACAGCAGTCATAGGTACGCCCTCATAGGTCACGCTGGAGAGTGATTCGGTCGTGCTGTCCCACCCGACCCACGCGAGGAGAATGCCATTCGCACCAACCCCCATCGTATGAGAAACTGAAACGCTTGTCCCACTCTCTGCAAAATTTTCTCCTGCCGAATCAAAGACTGGTTGAGTTGTCCCCTCGTAGAGAATATTGCCAGCCTTGAAGTTGTCGAGGCCCGTTGCGCCGGTCCCGAGCGTGTGAATCGCCCACGTTCCGACGGAAGTAATCTGCCCAGCGTTGTCATCGGTAAGAGTGCCAACCAATATGTCGTTGACATAAACCTGAATCCTAGGCCCAACATCTGGCCCCTCGATTTCAGCCCGTAGCACGTCGCCCGGAACGAGCGTTGGAACAGTTATGCCCCCTATCGCTGTGTCTGTCCCATCCGTCCACCTATGCACACCGATGGTGGTCGCGTTTGTGGTCCATACTACATAGAATGTGCCGTTTGTAGCGTTAAGGTTGCGCAGCATGACCCCTTGGTAAGCAACGGACTGACCAGCACCGATCTCTATCGAGGCCCACTGCGCCTTCCCCGTCGGCGTAGCATCGGTCCTGTAAGCCATTGAACTGGTAGGACCACTTTGGCCACCTCTGGCAATCCCTGACACAATTTGAACAGGGTTAAAATCAGGAACGGTTGCCCAACTCCCGCTGAGGGGGTTTGAATCAGTTCGGTTGAAGTCGTCAAAAATTATGTCTTCTAGTCTGGTAAACACAACACTACTGCCGGCATTCTGCCAGGATACCCCGTCGCAGATATAAAAATTAAGGTCGGTTGTCCACGCCATATCGCCTGAGTTGCTGGCGCAGGGCTTGGCTGATTCGAGCGCGCCTGAGTCAGCGTAAGCCAGGTAAACGTCTGGTTTGGAATCAGGAGCGGTGTCACAGGTACCATCGGATTTGAGGTAGCCATTACAAGCGGTCCATAATCCTACAATGTCTCCATAATCTAAAAAAGCTGAAGCAGGGGTACAAAGTATTAAGACCAAAAGTGTTGACAATAACAGTCTCATAATATCCCTTTCTAACTAATCTGCTACAAACGCTAAAGCTTCAAATACAATAGTCCCAGAAGCTGTTTTAGCTTTAAGCTGCCCACTCACAGTGTTAATCCAGACATCATCTGTGTTAGGCGCTCCAGGGTCTCCGGCATATAGAGGAACTCCTCCAGCAGCTATTAAAGCATCCAAAGTTTCTAGAGCTTTCTGAACATCAGTGTCGGCTACTCCAAGATTCTTTATAAAATTTGCGGTATCGACAACAACTTGAGAAGCAGTCAGAAGGGACAGTGCGCTCGGAGAGAGATCAACAGTCTGCACGGCACTCCAGGAAATATCTCCAACTCCATCAGGGATCTGAATTTTATAAGATGCGCGCTTAACTTCATTTAGGGTCAAAGTTACTAAATAAAACGTGGGAATGTTTCCTCGTTCATTTGGCCATAAAGGAACTGTAAACAGCCCTGTACCATCTATAGAAACCTCACTCTGGTCTATATGAATAGGTTCCAGGGTAGTAGTATCATACACAGAAGGACTTCGATCTCCTTCAGAAACCAGAAGAAATGACAAATTTCCATTTAGAAAGCTGGTAAACTCTTCTCCAAGATTTGTCAGGTTTCGTGTAATCACTATAACATATTCCCTGTGTTTAAATTTTAAACATAGAAGCGGCTATACTCTTCGCTCAAAATGACCTTGGTCCCAACCCCAAGCGAAACCACAAGTGTTCTTTTTGTTGAGCGAGAGCCAGAAATCCCCAAGGTCAGTCCCAATAAATTGGTATTCTTCGGCAGTGTCAATATAGTCTTTGATGCCATCGTCGTCCACGTCGAAGAAAATATTAAAGTCCATGGCTAAACGCTGCAGGTGCATGGAGTCTAGAGTTTTACTAAGTTTAGGCGCTATGGCCAATCCTAGTGGAAGCGCCCCAGAAGCCCAACGTAAAACCTTAAACCCAAAGAAATAGAGATACTGCATAGACATCGGCCGATAGAGTTCCCCACCTGTGAGCTTATACCCTTTTGACTTGGCATAGGCTACAAGTTTACAAATGTCTTGTAGGAACTCCCACTGTTCATTACTCAGACTCATTGACTTCCTTATATTCCACATCAAGGATTCCCGCACCTTGAGCACTTTGAGTGGCGCGTTGTTTCAGGGCTTCGAGTTCATCTGGGGTGTAATGTCCGTGGAGATTTAAAGAGCGGATTTCTTTAGGAGGCATATGCCCGGCGCGGTCAAGAACTTTCTCTGCATGATGAGCTCGGAGCTTGGCCGGGATTGTTTCAGAAGCTACCTTGCCTTCAACTATGATCTCTTCTAAAAGTTTCAAAGCATGAGGGGCTAGAGACTTGATCCTCTTTGATACAGACACAGCGTCATCATTGGCCTGTTCCTGCAAGTTCCCGATTTGCTGCTTTATAATATCAGAGTTTCTCACATAGGAAACCATCTGAGGAGTGACTCCTAGGTCATTGGCGATCTCTACATTACTCTGCCCGACCACCACTCTCCTAGCGATCTCTTGATAGCGATCCCACATCTGAGTAGCTTCAAAACCTTTTTTAGGCTCTCCAGGGATTCTCCGCCTCTTATCCAATTGCTGACGGAATTCTGGAGTTCCTTTGGTGTGAACTAATTCTGGCATAAACTTCTCCCTCTTGTTACTCCTTTCTCCCGTTATAACATTATTTCCGATAGTAGTCAAGACAACATTTGTCACAATTGTGGGCAGAGGTATTCCCTCTTTGGAGAGATTTCCTATGTTTAAATTTTAAACACAGCGAAGGTTGCTTCCTCTATATCCCCCAACCCAGGACAATATTTACCCCCTCCACTCCTCGTCTCCTCCACCAATCCCACCATTTGGTGCCATATATAACAGTTGCGCATTTTGGTTTAGTGGGACTCTAAGTATGCGCGGCCCCTGGAACCCCCCGATGGGGGCCAACCGCCCATGGTTGCGAGGTTTGACGAATTATCTTGACAATTGCCACGGGATATGCGATAATGTTTATAACAAATCGGGAGACAGGCAACGGGCGTGTGGGGCCGTGAGGGCTGTCCCGGGATTTATCAACCCTCGATCTTTGACATCCTAGACGACCGGTGAGAGTGGTGTTCCACGTGGAACATGAAGGTAACCGGAGTAATCCTGCCCGATTGAGGGACGGAGTAAACCGCTCAGGCGATGCAGGTATCTAAAACATGGTTCCAAGGGTCATTCATGCTCTGAGATTGCCACAAAGGAGCGAACAATGGCAACGATGAAGCGTGAAGGAAAAGTTATCAAAGTGACCGGAATGTCTGTGGCCGGTGGTGACCTGAAAAGTCTCCCTAAGAATCACAAATATTTCGTGAATTTGGAACTGGACTACGGATCGGTTGAACTCGAAGACGCAATCGAACTCGCTTCGGGGGGATCGAGTGTGAGAGTCCAGGCCCAGGCTAAACTCCGTGGGATGGAAGGGAAGTTGAAGGAAAGTGGAGTTGTGGCGGAGGATCTGAAGACGGCGGAGAGTAATGGCCTGAATGAGAAGGGGTTCATCAGGTTTGA
>Ga0210124_1000325_pt1 | contig 25661 bp, 18 predicted proteins | sample Muzzi_PWC_D2_FD_185554 | JGI IMG/M metagenome (GOLD analysis project Ga0210124, IMG submission 185554) | Wetland microbial communities from San Francisco Bay, California, USA, that impact long-term carbon sequestration - Muzzi_PWC_D2 (SPAdes) | ecosystem: Environmental > Aquatic > Marine >... | reverse complement strand
TTCGCACCTTCGACGAGGGGGTCCACGATGGGAACATGGACGCCTTCCTCCGGGGTGCCGATCTCGTGGTGGATGGGCTCGATTTCTTCGCCCTCGACATACGCCGAATGCTCTTTCGCGCGGCGGCGGCGACCGATCTCTACGTGGTGACCGCGGGGCCGGTGGGGTTCTCCTGCGCGATGCTCATCTTCTCCCCCGATGGCATGGGGGTAGATGAATATTTCGGATTCACGGCGGGACAGACCGAAATCCAACAACGCAACCGTTTCGCCGTTGGTCTTACTCCCCGAGCGACCCATCTGCCCTACATGGGCCTATCAAAGACCAACTTCAAGGCCGGAACCGGCCCTTCCCTGGCACTCGCCACGGATCTATGTGCTGGGATGGTAGCGACGGAAGCAGTCCGTATCCTACTGCGCCGCGGGCGAATACGGGCGGTGCCGCACTACGTGCAATTCGACGCCTACCGGAGGATCTACAAAAAGGGATACCTGGCATGGGGAAATCGCAATCCGATCCAACGTGCAAAGATCTGGTACCTGGATCGGCGTTTCCGCTAAGCGCGGCCCCGACGAGGCCCCCCCATGGCACTAACGATGACTAGGGAATCGTTAGACGACCTGATCGAGGCCGGTATCCGTGCGCCGTCGGGAGATAATGCGCAGCCGTGGTCCTTCCGCTGGCGGGACAATGTGCTGTCAATCTACCTGGAAGCTGAACGCAGCCGCTCGTTCTTCGACGTCGGACATGTAGCCGGCCTGATCTCCATCGGTGCCGTAGTGGAAAACATCGCCCTGCAAGCCGCGTCCGATGGCTGGGCCGCTCAGGTGGAGTGGTGCGCGGATAAGAGCGATCCCGACTGCCGAGCGCGGATGGTGTTTTCCCGCACCAACCGGTCACCAAACCTGCCGGTACAGCGGGCCATCCGCGAGCGTTGCGTGAACCGGAGGCCCTACCATCGGAGGCCTATTGACCCGGCATGGCTGGTGGCCCGGCGCGACGAGGTTCGCGCCGCCGGAGGCAGCCTGATTTGGCATACCTCCCGTCCCGAGATCCGGGCCGCGGCCGCCCTGGCGCGCAAAGCCGATTGGCTGCGATTCAGCCACCGGCAGCTTCATGAGGATTTCATGTCCGAGCTCCGGTTCACTGCGGCGGACGCGCAACGCACGCGGGATGGCCTTCCCATCCCCACCCTGGAGTCGGGCCCGTTGGCGGGTCCATTTCTTCGTTTTGTCGCGCCCTGGCGCCGGATGCGGGTACTCAACCGTCTGCGGATCCACCATCTCCTTTCGTGGCAGACAGAATTCCTCGTACGCAGCGCCCCCGCCCTTGGCCTGCTCGTCATGCCGGGGCGGGATGATGAGGTGTTCCTCGCCGGTGGGAGGCTGATGGAAAGCGTGTGGCTATCCGCTACCGCCATCGGTCTCGCATTCCAGCCCGTCACGGCGCTGACCCTCTTCTTAATGCGGCTACTCCGCCACCATGGCACTGGGCTCAGTGTCAGTCAGAGGCAGCACATCGAGAGCCTCTGGGAGCCGTTCCGCACCGTCTTCGAAATCGATGACGCTAACCAGGCGCTGATCATGCTGTTTCGAGTCGGCTATGCCTCGCCACCACATGCCCGCACCCTGCGCCGCCCGGCAGAAAGCTTCTGGAGGAGGTAGCGGTCTACGCTCCGCAGTTAACGCTTTATTCCCGCGTGGCCTAAGAAGCGTTGCCAGTCCTGCTCGAAGCCAGCATCCCGATACGCCTCTGACACGGCAGCCAGCTCCTCTTCTCCCAGGCTCCGGAGAATCTCCGCAAAGAGGCGGCAGAGTGTCGCTGGCTTGCAGCGGATATTTTTCGGGATTGCCACCTCGCCGCCTTGCCATGGGCTAGAAAAGAAACCGTATAGATCCTGCTCCACATCGCCATCCTGGTAGACACGATGGCCCTCGGCGAGAGTCCTCTCAATATTCATCCGGAAGGGAACCCCGGGGGCGCCGGATACGGCACCGTAGGAACGCTCAGGTCCGATCTGCTCAAAGAGCAGTAAATCCCGGTAGAACCGCACGTGCTTGGGGTTAATCACCAGGACGAAGTCGGTCAAACCTGCCTGCAGGCCGATGGCCAGCAGCAACTTGTAGAGGTACATGAACAGATTTGCCTGCCGATGCTCCGGCAGCGTCGCGAGGCTCGTGATTTCCGCCAGTCGTGCACCCGTTTTCCGCAAAGGAGCGAGTCTGTCGCCAAACTCATGGTCCATCGGCAGACCGAAACAGCCGTCGGGGACCATCGTAAGGGTGGAATGAACCATCGTGGCCTTTTTCGCGACAAGGACGTGGCTGTCCGGCAGCACATGGTGGAAGGTGACGCGGCTCTCTTCAGCGGACGGCGGGATCAATCCGAACTCACGGTAACAGGTGTACACCACATGCAAGGCAGCCTTGATTTCCTCACATGTGTCAGCAACTTTGAAGAGATAGCCGACGACCTTTGAGGTATCGATAAGATTCGACCGGCTAAGGCGGCGACGGCGGCGTGTGTCGACGTCCCTGCCACCGGCTGGGTCGTACGAACGTTGCGCGTCGGGACTTGGTCGCGGCACGGCCGGAGACCTTCCCCCCGTCACGAGTTGAGCCCTGCTGGACATCTTAGGTACCGGCCTTTTTGCGCCAGTGACGGGAGTGCGCCGTGGGCTCAAAATCACGGAAGGGATGGCAACGGGCTGCAACACTTGGTGCCACGTGGGCAAGCACAGAAATGTCCCCACCGCTGAGCCAGGCACGCATGCCGAGCTGCTTGGTCCCGCACGCGTCATTGATCACGACCGCCGTATACATCGCCGTGCCCGTAGGAGTAACTCCCTCTCGCTCTATCGGTCTCGCGACCGTCGACTATTAGTAGGGTGTTGTACGGCACCGGCGATACTTTGTCTCACGTTGGATGAGGGCTCCACACCACGCAGAGGCGTGACTGTGCGGTCACCGGCCTCTCATGCTTAGCCGGCAGACAGTCGAAGTAGCATCCAGCCGGCGATCACTCATGTCACGGATCGCCACCCTTTCCCGGTCCCGTCTGGAACTCATGGAATCACCCTCAGGCCCCTGGCCATTCGAAGGCAACCGGGGGGATCTTACGGCGGAGGAAGTCCCATCGAATCTGGACCTACCAGGGGTCATCAGGGAGTCGGGCTTGCGCGTGCGTAAAACCTAGGTCGTTCACCGTGTTTTACGCCCCACAGCCTCTAGGGGACGCCGTAGCGAACGCCCAGAGCCGCGTGTGCCGGCCGGGCGGTCTCTTTTCTCCACCCGTGGGAATGGAGATTATTCCGGTCTTGAGTGGTGGCGGGACATGTTTCGCCGCGCACGTCGGGGTCCTCCGTGCCTTGGAACACCTCGAATTGTCGTTTCAGAGAGTAATCGGGTTGTCCGGCGGTAGCATCGTAGCAGCACTGTATTGTGCCGGTACTGGGACGGAAGAGTTGGCAGAGTGGACCTACAGAGTAAGGTTCAACGAGGTCGTCCGCCTCTTCCCTCCGCGCCTGCTGTTCAGAGGCGGGATGTGCTCGGGGCGCCGGTTCGAAGAGTGGATGGACAACCGGCTCCGCGGCGCACGCTTCCAAGATCTCGAGCGCGACCTTGTGGTCGTGGCCACGGACATTCGCACCCGTAAGGCAGCGGTGTTCTCGAAGGCGACCAGCCCCGATCTTCCGGTCGCCCGCGCGGTACGATTCTCGATGGGAATTCCGGTGCTATTTGACTACCAGAAACATGGCGACATGATCCTTGTCGACGGCGAGATCCTAGCCAACCAAGTCCTCGCGACCGAGTCCCTGGCTAGCCCGATGCCGGTCGTGGTTTTCCAAGTGGGATCGCAACAACGAGCAGCCGCGCCCAGGCAGAAAACCAGATTTCGAGTGTCCGACTACTTTGTGCAGTTAGCCGATGCTTTCGTCCTCGCCCTGTCGTCCAAGCGCCTAAATTCATGGGCCTGGCAACACACGATTCTGATCGACACCGGCACAATCCCGCCGATCAAATTCGACCTGTCGCTCGCGGAAAAGCAAACCCTTGTCGAGTGTGGGTACACAACGACGCTCGAGGTCTTGCCTCTAAAACTCGGCAGATCTAGGGAGCACCTACGTGCCGAACGTGGAAGCCCACCCCTTGCCGTGCTGGCGTCGGACGGGCTGATCTCGCCCGACCGAGGCTAACCCGCGCTACCCGCGGGGTGGATGCCTCTAGCGGGCTGCCGTCGGGATCGCGGCAGCACAGGAGGTACATCCGTCGTAGACGTGCTAACGGCCCCCGGGTCTACGAGTACCGATCGGGCCTCACGACAAGCTAGTGATGGAGACCGTTATGCATTTGCCATCACAGCGTGCTCGCTGAGAGCGACCCTGGCCGGAGTGTCATACCTCACCTGGCGCGCCATCGCCTCGTGACATCGCCCCGACCACTCAAAGTCAGGAAACAAACCCCGCAGGTAGCCGCAGCCGGTCTCCGTGACATACCCCAGACCAAAGCGCATGCGCTGCGCCCAAGCTGCGAGACGCCTACTGTCCCAGACCCAGGGCTGCGTCTGCTCGACAAACGCGTTGACGAAGGCCTCGTGCTCCCGTTTCTTCCGATTCCACCAGTGAAGATGTTGCACATCCGTTTCTTTCGGGTACCGCAACAGAACCGCATCGGCCCCCTGGACCGCGGCGAAAGGCCGTGGACCCGCGATTCTATTGAATCCTAGACGTCCGGAGTAATACGCCACATGGCGCGGGTTCACGGTGATCACGAGATCGTCGGTACGCCCACTCGATCGCGCAATGTCCTCAATAGTCTGAAACAGCCACACCGCCACCTTGGCCCGATCCTCGGCACGAACACTCTCCTCGATCGCCAGACCGGAGATCTCGACCAGACGCCGGCCGGCTGAACGGATCTCTTTGACCTCGCGGCCGAAGACCCGCTCCGAAGGGAGCCCTAGGGGAGAGTCAGGCACATATGTAGCTGTCGCCACGATGCGATTCGCGGCCTTTACCAAAATGGTGCGGCTCCCCGGGAGGACATGGTAGAGAGTCAGGTCCGCATGGTCGGCACCACCAGGGAGGTAGCCACGCAGCTCGTAGCGCCGTTGGACAAGGCGTAGAGAATCGAGCAGGTCATGATCGCTCGTGGCATAGGCCAGAGACCAGACATCGTCCGATCGGCCATGCCTACGTTCATCAGTCTGACGGTAGCAGTGGGTATACACGGGCGGGGGCACTCCGTAGGGAACTGCGACAGCAGGAGATCTGTCGCCGCGGGAAGAGGACTCAAGTGAGGTACGCTCTCGAAGTTCTTAAGAGGCAATCCCGGTGCCAAAGTTCCCGGAGCCGCTTATAAACTACCGAAAGACAAAATAATCAATTGGTTGCGATAGCCCATTGAGATGGATCGTGGGTCTCCATGGGGTCATGTGTAGCAAGAATGAGACGCCCGGATGTCGGGAATATCGCTACACGTTCGCGATGAGCGCCACGACTGGCGGCGCGGTGCACGACCGGGTTGTGTCCAAAAACCTTCGCATTTTGGCCTGGCCAGAGGGAGATTCTCGAGCGGGCTGGGTCGGGGCGAAGTATGGGCGGATACCCTCCCTGGACCCCTGGTGCCGGGAGGGCATCGGTTAGCTCGCGGCCGTCAGGGGAGTCTCCTCCAAGGGCAGAAAGAGGCCCATGCGCAGCCCACCGCACCGTTCGGCGCTTCGCCGGCGGTCGGGAGACAGGGCAGCGATTCACGTGACTCCTTCCGTGTACATCTACGGGATCCGTGGCCATCCCCGTCACCCTGCGTGCGGCGACGGTCTATTTCCCGGTCGCAAGGACTTTGGTGAGCTCCTCCCGCCATGCCTGGGCGAGGGCCGGGACGGCGAGGAGGCGGCGTACGCCGTCCGCGTCGCTGCGCCGGTGGCGGTGGATCGCGTTCGCCGCGGCGATGGAGATTGCCGCCGGGTCCGCGGCTACCAACCGAATAGGGTCGCCCGCCGCGACCTCCCCCTCCTCGATCACCCGCAGGTAGAAGCCGGTGCGGCCGCTGTGCTCGACCGCTTTGACGAACCCCTTGCGCTCCCGCATGGCCGCAAGGGTGGAGCATGGCTGGCGTGGCTGGCTGACCTCGACGAGGGCCGTGCCGACCCGGAACCGGTCGCCGATGTGGACGGTCGCCTCGGTGAGCCCCGCGGTGGTGAAGTTCTCGCCGAAGGCGGCCGGGCCGAGGGCCTCGCCGAGCTCTTGCTCCCAGGTTGAGTAGTGCTCCGACGGATAGCAGCACACCGCCTTGTCCGGACCGCCGTGGACCCTGGGGTTGCCGACCCCGTCCCCGGCGAGGCCGGTGCGGGTGAGGCGAATCGGCCCGGTGACCGGCCGCTTGGCAAAGGCGGTGTAACGGCGCTCGCCGCCCGCGGCGGTGTCGCGCGGCAGGCCGATCTGGAGGGAGAGAAGCCTCATGGGCGCTAGGGACTTGGGGTCAGCGACCAGGGATGGTGCCGGGCCTGCGGCCCGGCGAGATTAATCTGTCGGGTGTGACCTTCAAGTTCTGCCCTGGCCGCGACAGCGGCCATCACGCCCTAGCCCCGTTCATTCCGCGTCCTCTTCCCCCTCCTCCTCATCATCCGGCTCTGCCAGGCGCATGACGCCGGAGACCAGGTCATCGTCGAGCTCGACCAGGCGCACGCCCTGGGTGTTGCGGCCCACCGTGGAGATGCCGGCGACCACCATGCGGATGATCTTGCCGCCCTCGGTGGAGAGCATCAGGTGATCGTCGGAGCCCACCTGCATGGCCCCGGCGACCATGCCGTTGCGGGCGGTGGTCTTGATGGTGATCACCCCCTGGCCGCCGCGGTTCTGGGTCGGGTAGTCCTCCAGGGGGGTGCGCTTGCCGAAGCCGTTCTCGGTGACCGTGAGGAGGGTGGAGCCGGGGTTGAGGACCTCCATCGTCACCAGCTGGTCGTCGCCCTTGAAACTCATGCCGCGCACCCCGCGGGAGGTGCGGCCCATGGGCCGGACGTCGGCCTCCGCGAAGCGGATCGCCTTGCCGCTGCGGCTGGCGAGGAAGATCTCCTGGTCGCCGGTGGTGAGGCGCACGCCGATCACCTCGTCCCCTTCGTCGACGGTGATGGCGATGATGCCGCCGGCGCGGATGTTCGCGTACTCGGAGAGGGGCGACTTCTTCACCACCCCCTTGCGGGTCGCCAGGACCACGAACCGGTCGTCGGCGAAGTCACGCACCGCCAGGCAGGCGGCGATCCCCTCGCCCTTCTGCAGGTCGAGGAGGTTGACGATCGCCTTGCCGCGCGCCGCGCGCCCGGCCTGCGGGATCTCGTAAACCTTGAGGCGGTAGACTCGCCCCTGATCCGTGAAGAACAGCAGGTAGTCGTGGGCGCTGGCGATGAACAGGTGCTCGACGAAGTCCTCCTCGCGGGTCTGCATGCCGGTCTTGCCCTTGCCGCCACGGCGCTGCGCCGTGTACAGGGAGGTGGCGTTGCGCTTGATGTAGCCGCCGTGGGAGAGGGTGATCGCCATGTCCTCGTCGGCGATCATGTCCTCGATGGAGATGTCGGCGGAAAACGGCACGATGACGGTGCGGCGCTTGTCGCCGAACTGCTCCTTGAGGGCGGTCAGCTCCTCCTTGATGATCCGGTCGACCTCCTCCTCGTGCGCGAGGATGTGTTCCAGGCGGGCGATGGTCGCCAGGACCTCCTGGTACTCCGTGATAATCTTGTCGCGCTCCAACCCGGTGAGGCGCTGCAGGCGCATGTCGAGGATCGCCTGGGCCTGACGCTGGGAGAGCTCGAAGCGCTCCATCAACTGGTTGCGGGCGACCTCCGGACCGGCGGCCGCGCGGATCAGCTTGATCACCGCGTCCAGGTGGTCCAGGGCGATCTTCAGTCCCTCCAAGATGTGCGCCCGCTCCTGCGCCTTGCGCAGCTCGAACTCGGTGCGTCGGGTGATCACCACCCGCCGGTGCGCGAGGAAGTGGCGCAGCATCTGGCGCAGGTTGAGGACCTTGGGCTGGCCGTCCACCAGCGCCATGAAGATGATGCCGAAGGTGGTCTGAAGCTGGGTGTGCTTGTAGAGCTGGTTGAGCACCGCCTGCGGCTGGTCGTCGCGCTTGATCTCGATGACGATGCGCATCCCTTCGCGTCCCGACTCGTCGCGCAGGGTGGCGATCCCCTCGATCTTCTTGTCGCGCACCAGGTCGGCGATCTTCTCGATCAGCCGCGCCTTATTCACGGTGTACGGCAGCTCGTTGACGATGATCGCGTCGCGTGCCGACTTGCGGCCCGCGGTCTCGATCACGCAGCTCGCGCGGAGCTGGATGCGGCCCCGTCCGGTCCGGTACGCCTCGCGGATCCCCTCCAGGCCGTGGATGATGCCCGCCGTGGGGAAGTCCGGCCCGGAGACGTGGCGCATCAGCTCATCTACCGTGGCCGCCGGGTCGTCGATCAGATGGATCAGGCCGTCCACCACCTCGGTGAGGTTGTGGGGCGGGATGTTGGTCGCCATGCCCACCGCGATGCCCGTGGCGCCGTTGACCAGCAGGTTGGGCACGCGGGTCGGGAGGAGCAGGGGCTCCTGCAGGGAGTCGTCGTAGTTGGCGCCGAAGTCGACGGTTTCCTTGTCCAGGTCGGCGAGGATCTCGTGGGCGATGCGCGCCAGGCGCACCTCGGTGTAGCGCATGGCCGCTGGCGAGTCGCCGTCCACCGAGCCGAAGTTGCCCTGGCCGTTGATCAGCGGGTAGCGCAGGGAGAACTCCTGCACCATGCGCACCATGGTGTCGTAGACTGCCGAGTCACCGTGCGGGTGGTACTTGCCGATCACGTCGCCGACGATGCGCGCGGACTTCTTGAACGACTTGTTCCACGCGACCCCCAGCTCCTCCATGGCGAAGAGGACGCGGCGGTGGACTGGCTTGAGCCCGTCGCGCACGTCCGGCAGGGCGCGTCCCACGATCACGCTCATGGCGTAATCCATGTAGGAACGCCGCATCTCGTCTTCGATGTCGACGGTCAAATAATCGGCCATGGATCGGGCTACCTCGGGAGGGACTTGGAGAAACGGTGGGGCGAGCGGGGAGGGCGCAGGTTACCACACCGGGCGGAGGGGGAACACGCGGGCCGCTGCGCGGCCGGGATGGGGGATGGGGGGTGTGGAGTGGGGGGGAGGTCGGCCCCGCGGGCCGGATGAGGTGCCGGTGGGACGAAGAGCCACCCGTCAGAAGTTGCGGCCGCGCCAGCGGCCATCCACCCAACCCTCACCCCCCAACCCGAGCCTTCGGGGCCACCTGGCACCCTCGCCGGCATGGCGCCATGATGGGCCGGTGAACCTACTCGATGTCGTCCTCCTCGCCCTCCTTGGCCTGCTCGCCTTGCTGGGGGCGTTGAAGGGGTTGGTGAAGCTCGCTGCGACCCTGGCCGGACTGGTCCTCGCAGTACTGTTTGCCGGGCGGCTTTCTCCGGCGATGGCGGAGATGTTCACGGCCAACGGTGTGCCCGACGGCGTCGCCGCCGTGGTCGCCTACGGGGTAGTCGCTTTCGGCATCGTCCTCGCGGTCGCCCTGGCGGCATGGCTGGTCACGCACGGGCTGGAAGCGGTCGATATCGGCTGGCTGAATCGCCTCCTCGGGGGGCTGGCCGGGGTCGCGATCGGCGTGGTGCTGGGCAGCGGCGTGGTGCTGGGCTGGACCGCGATGACCGGGCCGGAGAGCCCGACCCTCATCGAGTCCCGCCTCGCGCCCATCGTGGTGCGGGGCAGTGGCTGGCTCCTCGCCACCACCCCGGAGGCAGTCCGGCAGCGGTTCCGGGAGCAGCGCGATCGGCTTGAGGCTTTGTGGCAGGCGCGGGCTCGCGCCGGGTAGTCGGAGCAGAACCCTCGCTGTCGGGTTGTCATTATTAGTCCAACGCAAGTTACAATCCGACGCCGCGCCTCGCCGCATTCAGTGGACCTATCTGGACACCTCGGATGATGGAGTCGAACCACACCAGGCGGTTGAGTCGTGAGTCTGACGGGCAGGTGCGCCGCCTGAAAGAGTACTACTTTCGTGCCTACGGCCTGCCGGACACCGAGGACAACACGGAGCGGTTCCTCGGGGTCTACGAGTGCTTCATGCATGCGGTGCCGCGGGACGAGCGGGATGCGGCGCGGCTCGACTCCCTGATTCGCGCGGCCTTTGGGGTTCGCGACTCCGCCCCCAGGACCAAGGGCCAGGACACGGCCCAGGTGACGGCAGCCCTCGCAGCGCTCACCGCCCGCTTCTCCGAGGAGCAGGCCCTGCGCCAGCAGGAGGAGTCCCTGCGCCTGCAAATTCAGGAGGAGCTGCTCAAGGTAGAGGGCACGGTCGCCACCCTGTACGGCGACCTCCTCGACCGGCTCGAACACCAGCAGCGCCTGCTGGCCGAACGCGAGGCGCAGCTCGTGCGCGATGAGCGGGAGACCCAGGTGCGGCTGCAATCCATCCAGGCCCTGGAGGCCAAGCTCCAGACCGCGCTAGAGCGGCGTTTGCACGCCGAGGCCCACACGGCTCTGGAGGGACGGGTCGTGGAGCTGAGCGGGGAGCTGGCCGCGATCCGGCGCGAGCTGGCCGAGATCGACGACATGGAGCCAGCGGCCAATCCCCAGGATGGATCGCCCCTGGTGGCGGCGATCCGGCGCCTCAAGGGCGAGGCGCGGGCGGCCGGCATCGATCCCCTGACGGGGTTACACACCCGCGACCGCTTCGAGGCGGAGCTCGGAGAATGTCTGGAGAGGTTTTCCCAGGCGCTGGGTACCGGCGATCCGGCGTTGGAGAACGTCGCGCTCCTCCAATTCCATATCGACGACCTCCCGGGGATCAGCCAACGCCACGGTCGCAGCACCGCCGACTCCGCCTTGCAGCAGGTGGCGCGGATCCTCAAGACCCTCCGGCGCGGCGGTGACGCGGCCTACCGGGTCAGCGGTTCGGACATGGTTGTAGTCCTGCCGCGCACCTCGGTGTCCGGAGCGCGGAACGTGGCGGAGATCCTGCGCCGGCAGATCGCGGACCTCACGGTCGAGGTGCCGCCAGCGGAGACAGTGTCGCTCACGGTCAGCGTGGGTGGCTGCGACGCCCTCAGCGTCGGCGCCGCGATCGTCAGTTGCGCCGCCCTGGCCTTGCGCCAGGCGCGAGAGGAGGGAGGCAATCGCACCGTCCTGTTCTCCGACGACGAGACCCTCGCCTCCCTGGCCGCGGTCGTCCCGGCCGAGTTCGGGACCGCCGTTCGCGAGCGGCTGTTGCGACAGGAGAGCTTCTCCGTGGTCGCCGTGAAGACCACGGCGCCGGACCGGTTCCCTGAGCTGCAAGCCCGGATCGCGGACAAGTTCCACGATCATGCCGCCCACGGGGATGGTGTCATCTATCTCCTGGCCGACATCGCCGACGCCAAGATCGCCCTGCAGGTGGTGGAGAGCGAGCTCGAAGAGATGCCGTCCCGGGCCGCGGCCACCGATGTGAGCGAGGTGCCTCCGGCCACCGAGGCCTCCCCCGGTGCCCGGGCCCATGCCCTCCTCACCCAGCTCGTCGAGATGATCGCCTGATCCCGTAGGTTTTCGCTGACCAAGGACGCACCGCGTACCACCGCGGTCGCCACCGACGAAAGGATTTCCGTATGGCCCTTGCGGACCGAACCTTGCCCTGTTGCTGTCATGCCCTGTTCGCGGCCCTGCTGGTGTTGGGCAGCCTGCCGGTGTTAGTCGGGACGGCCGCCGCCGCCGACTCAGAGCGGGCGTCTTGGAAGGGCAGCGGCCAGCTCAGCCTCCTCACCGCGTCGGGCAATAGCCGCAGCAAGTCGGGGAGCGTGCGCTTCGAGCTGATCAACGACTGGCCGGAGGTCGACCGCATCACCTTCACGGCCGGGGCGCTGTACAGTGAGAGCGAGGGGGATAAGACGGCCGAGGCGGAGTACCTCACAGGCAGGTACGACTACTTCCACACCGCCGACACCTACTCGCTGTACTCGCTCCTCGTGGAGCGTGACGAGTTCGCCGGCTTTGATTACCGGGTCACCGCCCGCGTCGGTCTCGGCCACCAGTTGGTCAAGACCGACAACGATACCCTGGATGTGGAGGCCGGCTTCGACTACGTCTACGAGGAGAAGGAGCCGGAAGCGGAGGACTTCCCCGCCGCGCGCCTGTACGGCAAGTACACCCACAAGTTCGCCGAGCACATCTCCTTCTTGCAGGACCTGGAAATCCTGGAGAATCTGAGCGACACGGAGGACTACCGGGTCAACACCCTGACCGCGCTGGAGGTGGGTCTCAACTCGCGCCTCTCCTTCAAGACCGCCCTGACCGCCAAGTACGACCACCAGCCGGTGGAGGGTAACCAGACCCTGGACTACTTCACCGAGACGGCGTTGGTGCTGAACTTTTAAGGACAGCGAGTGGCTGTCAGCGTTTAGCTGTCAGCTTTCCCGGCCTCATCCGGGGCCTGCCGGGCCGGGCCGTAGCCGCCTGTAGGAGCGAGCTTGCTCGCGAACCCGTGAGGGTTGGTGTCGGTTCGCGAGCAAGCTCGCTCCTACAGGGATTCCTGCGGGGTCTCTGGAGCCCCCTGTCGTCGTGCGGGTCGTGCGGCGGCGCGTGGGCGTACGCACCGCGCACCCGGACTCGCGCTAACCAGAGCCAACAGATAACCGCTAAGAGCTAATCGCTACCTCACAAACGGCCGCAACCGCTGGAGGAGGTAGCGGAAGGTGCCGGTGACCACCAGCTCGTCGGTGGCCAGGCGCGCCGGGATCGGGTTGTAGGGTGCGCCGTCCGCCACCGCAGACAGGGCTTCGCGGTCGAGGGCCTGGAAGCCCGAGCTCGCCAGGAGCTTGATGTCCTTCACCCGGCCGTCCTTGAGGATGGTGAACTGGATGACGCAGTCGCCGTGCTCCCCGCGCCGGGCCGCGGCCTCCGGGTAGGCCCAGATGTACTCGATCTGACGCTTGATGCTCAGGAAGTACGAGATGAATTTGTCGTCGTTGGTGTCCAGGGGGATGGAGCGCCGGCCGGGGTAGGTGAGATCCGGGGCGCCGGCCCGCGGGGCGGTATACGGCGCGTAGACCGGGCTCTCCCAGCTCGGCACCAGGTCCGCGTGCCGCGGGCGGGACGGCGGTGGGGCAGGCGTGCTCTCGCCTTCCGTGACGGGTGGCGTCGGGGCGGGCTGCGCTTGTGGCGTGGCCCGGGTGGGGGGTGGCAGGAGGTCGCCCTCCCGGGCGATTGGCGGGGCCGGTGGTTGCTTCGCCGCCGGGGCCGGGGTGGCCGGCTTTGCCGGGGTAACCGGGGTCGGTGCGGGCCGGGCCTCCTGGGTTGGTGAGGCCGGCGACGGCTTGGGCGCCAGGGGAATGGTCTCGACCTCCCCCTCCAGGGGCGACGCGGTCGGCCTGCCGGTCCCCTCCTTTTGCAGATTGCGCTCGGCGAGCGCCTCGGGTCTGGCCGGCGGTGGGCTCTCCGGGATGGGGGGTGTCTCGACGATGGGCAGCCGCTTGGCTGGGGGCGGCGTCGGTACGGGCACGACCTCGAACCACTCTTCCTCCGGCGCGAGGCGCGGCTGCCACCAATCCCCGCGGAACAGCGTGAGGAGCAGCAGGTGGAGGAGGATCGACAGGAGCAGCGGGATGAGGAACCGCCGTCGCTGGCGGTCGTCGAACGGCTCGAAGAGGGGGCCCATGCCGCCTGTCGTCGGTAAGAGAAGGTCCATCGACAAGGAGTTAGTGGCCCGCCGCCGCCGAAAACGGTTGACTCGGAGGGGGGGCTGCCGATCAAGTTGACCTATTCTCATCGTCCCACACAAAATCGCAACGCAGTCCCCCGTGCGGAGCTTCCAGCTTCGCCACGGCGGCCCCGCCTCCTCCCCCCAAGACCACAGGCCGTGATGAGCTCAGGCATGCATGACGCAGACGATCGCGAATCCGCGGATTTCGATGAGTCGGCGGTCGAGGAAGTGGAGCCGGAGGAAGAGGTCGCGGCCGAAAAGGAGCTTGGCGCCAAGCTCGACAGCCTGAAGATCTACTTCCAGGAGATCTGCCGCGTCCCGCTCCTCACCAAGGACCAGGAGGTGGAGCTCGCTCAGCGCATCGAGCAGGGAGACGAGGACGCCCGCCAGCACATGATCGAGGCCAACCTGCGTCTGGTGGTGAACATCGCCAAGCGCTATCGGAACCGCGGGCTACCCTTCCTCGACATCATCGAGGAGGGCAATCTCGGCCTGATCCGGGCGGTGGAAAAATTCGACTGGCGCCGTGGCTTCAAGCTCTCCACCTACGCCTCGTGGTGGATCAAGCAGTCGATCGAGCGCGCCTTCGTCAACCAGCTCCGCACCATCCGCCTGCCGGTGCACATCGACGACCGTCTCAACCGCCTTCTCAAGACCCTGGCGAAGGCGACCCAGCGCTACGGCGAGGTCCCCTCGGACGAAGAGATGGCGGAGCTGATGGACACCACGGTCCAGGAGGTGCGCAAGCTGCGCTCCCTTACCAAGGACGCCCAATCCCTCGACGTGCCGCTCACCGACGGCTCCGAGACGACCCTGGTGGAGATGGTGGAGGACCGGGAGACCACCTCGCCGGGCCACTTCACCGAGGTGCTGAAGCGCCACGAGCTCATCCAGACGTGGATGGAGCGTCTGAGCGACGCCGAGCGGAGGGTGATCGAGCAGCGCTTCGGTATGCACGACGATGGTGAGGGGATGACCCTCCAGGCGATCGGCAAGGAGTTCGGCGTGACCCGCGAGCGCATCCGCCAGATCGAGGCGGGGGCGCTGAAGAAGCTGCGCCAGATCGTCCGCGAGTACGGCGCGGTGCTCGATGAGTTTCTGTTGGATTAGCGCTCAGCACTCAGCGATCAGCTTTTAGCGCGTTCCCTGCTAAGCTCTCGCCTTACTAAATAGCTGACCGCTGAAAGCTGATCGCTGATGGATTCCTCCATCCAAGACCGTCTCCTCGCCGCCCTGCGCGACGTGGTGGACTTCCCCAAGCCGGGGATCGTGTTCAAGGACATCACCCCCCTCCTGGGGAACGGTGAGACCTTCGCCCTCGCCATCGACACCTTGGCGGACCGCTATCGCGAGCAGGCCATCGACCGGATCGTGGTGATCGAGTCGCGCGGCTTCCTGTTCGGCGCCCCCCTCGCCCATGCCCTGGGGTGCGGCCTCGCCCTGGTGCGCAAGCCCGGGAAGCTGCCCGCCGCCTCCTACAGTGAGAGCTACGACCTGGAGTACGGCAGCGACACCCTGGAGATCCATACCGACGCCCTGGGCAGGGGCGACCGGGTGGTGATCGTCGACGACCTGATCGCCACCGGCGGCACCCTCGCCGCCACCGTCAAGCTGGTCGAGCGGCTGCAGGCCGAGGTGGTGGAGATCGCGGCCCTGGTGGAGCTGTCGTTCCTCGGCGGCCGCATGCGCCTCTCCGGTCACGCGGTCCACGCCCTGATCACGATCGACGGGGAGTGATTCCACCCGTCTGTGCGCCGAACGCTACACTTGGTCATCCCGCCAGGCACGGTCCTGTGCGTCTCCGGAGGCTGCCATGTTGCGACGTACCCTGCTCATCCTGCCCCTCGTCGTCCTCACCGCCTGTGCCACCAGCGTCAAACGGCTCGATGTCGATGAGATCGCGGACGTCAGCGGCCGGTGGAACGATACCGATTCCCAGATGGTCGCCGAGGAGATGATCAAGGATTGCCTCTCCCATCCCTGGGTCGACCAGTTCCGCCGTAGCCACACCGATAAACAGCCGGTGCTCATCGTCGGCACCATCGCCAACCGCAGCACCGAGCACATCTCCACCCAGACCTTCACCAAGGACCTGGAGCGGGCGATCCTCAACTCCGGCGACGCGACCTTCGTCGCCAGCTCCGGCGAGCGGGAGCAGCTCCGCGAGGAGCGCGACGCCCAGGCCGGCTACACCGCCGAGGCGAGCCGTTCGTTTCACGGCGACGAGAGCGGCGCGGACTACATGCTGATCGGGACCGTCAACTCGATCATCGACAAGGAGGGGCGGCGCGCCGTGGTCTTCTACCAGGTGGACCTGGAGCTGGTCGACATGCGCACCAACCGCAAGGTGTGGATCGGCGACAAGAAGATCAAGAAGTACGTGAAGCGCCCCGGGGCCAGACTGTAGCTAGGGCGAGTGATGCTCTCCGTAGGGGAGTTGCGGGGCTCCCCCTCCCCCCGGGAGGGGGATGGGGGGCGGGCGTACGGACCGAGCGGCGTGTTCGGCCCATGCGCCCCCACCCTGACCCTCCCCCGGCGGGGGAGGGGATCGGCGCGGGAGGGCGGCAGCGCCAGTCCGATCGTCTGGTGGCTTCTGGCGCTGGTAGTCGCCGCGTCCGTGACCGCCTGCGCCCGCACCACCCTGCACGGCGCCATCGACGCCCTCTACGCCGGCGACGTGGGCGCCGCGGACGCCGGTCTGGCGCGTTACGGCGAACGGGTCGGGAGCAACGACTCCCTGCTCTACCTGCTCAACGCCGGGGTGGTGAAGCAGATGCGCGGCGACTACCGGGAGAGCAACCGGCTCCTGGAGGCGGCCGAGGTCTGGGTGGAGGAGTTCCTCACCCGCAGCGTCTCCCGCGAGGCGGCCAGCTTCCTGGTCAACGATCAGACCCGCCCATACGCCGGGGCTACCTATGAGCAGGCCCTGATCAACTACTACAAGGCCCTCAACTACCTGCTCCTGGGGGAGGTCGGCGAGGCGGTGGTCGAGTGTCGCCGCCTCGACGTGCGCCTCAACGACCTGGCGAGTCGGGTCGGCAAGGCGGGGCTCTTCGGGGAGGAGGCGTTCTTGCGCTACTTCACCGGCCTCCTCTACGAGGCGGCGGGGGAGCCGGCGGACGCCCTGGTCGCCTACCGCAACGCCCTCGCGCTCTACGGCCGCACGGCGCCTCCGGACGTGCCGGAGGCCACGGTCCGCCTGGCCCGTCGCCTCGGCTTCGCCGACGAGGCGGCGGCGGTGGTCGCCGACTTCCCACCGGCGGCCAGCGCCGCTCCGGCCGCCGCCCAGATGGTGGTGGTCGTGCACACGGGCCGGGTGCCACGCAAGGTGACCGAGTCGGTGGTGGTGCCGACCGTCCATGGCTTTCCCGTGCGGCTCTCCCTCCCGGTCCTGAGCGGTGATCGCGGTGGACGCCATACGGTCACGGTCACGGCCGGCGGCGCCGCCGGCCACGCCGCCCTCGTCGAGGACGTCGCGGCCGTGGGCCATCGCGAGCTCGACGACCGCCGCGGTCGCGACCTCGCCCGCCTGGTGGCGCGCGCGGTCACCAAGGAGCTGGCGGCTCAGGCGGCGCGCCAGAAGGGCGGCGACGTCGCGGGGATCCTCGTGCGGGTCGCCAACATCGCCACCGAGGTCGCCGACACCCGCTCCTGGGAATCGCTGCCGGCGCAGATCTACCTGGCCCGGCTGCCGGTCGCCCCCGGGGCTGTTACCCTCGATGTGGCCGTCGACGGCCGGCGCGTCGCACAAGAGGCCCTGGAGATCCGCGACGGCGCGACGGTGTTCCGTAAATACCGGGTGTTCTGACCTACTCCGATTCCCTGACAGCCTGCGAGCAAACCGCGCCGAGACACCCAAATCGCTTGACCCTCCGTAGGGGCACTGCATGCCGTGCCCATCCCGCGTCCGCGATGGAAAGGACCCCCATGAAGACCTCCTCCCTGCTCCTCTCGATCGTCGCCGTGGTCACCTCCCTGGCCTGCGGCCACCAGCGACCCCTGCGGGAGGAGCTGGCCATCCCGGCGGTCGACGCCACCCGCCTCTCCGCCGCCGCCCTCCCCGAGGTGGACGAGCGCAAGAGCCCCCCCAAATGGCTCGACCACGAGCGCGAGGACGGGGATGACCTGTTCGGTGTCGGCGTGGTGAAGGGCCGCGGTAACCGCGACGTCGACCTATACCGGGTCCAGGAGGCGGCGGAGGCGGCGGTGGCCGACTGGCTGCGTGCCCGGGGGATGCGTGCCGACGCGCCGCGCGGCCTGGCCGCGCCCATGGACGTCGAGCTGCGCGCCATCTTCATCGACGAGATCGCCCACAACAAGCGGAGCAACACGTGGTACTGCTTGGCACGCCTCGACCGCGAGACCGAGGGCGATTACTTGAAGGACCGGTGGAAGGAGGCCAACGACCACCTCGCCGTGGCGCGTAAGGGGCTCAAGGCCGACGCCCCGGACGAGCGCCTCGTGGCTGGCCTCGCCGTGCTCTTCGACCTCGACCGCCGCGCCCAGTACGAGGCCCAGTACCTCACCCTCACCGGCAAGGACCTCGATCCCGCCAAGAAGCTGCGCGACCACACCCTGGAGCCGGACGCGCGCGCGGTCCTGGCCGCCTACGGGGTCCGGATCACCACCGCCGGTGCGCCGGCGCCCGGCGTCTACGCGGCGGTGGAGGGGACCCTGCAACGGCTCTCCCTCCAGCCGGCGGAAGACGGTGCAGGGGAGGTTGACGTGCGCGTCGACCGTCGCGACACCGACGCTGACAGCCGGCCTTTCGTCTACCTGGACGGCGAGCTGCGCGTCCGCCTGGAGGGGCCGACCGGCCCGGCGCGCGTCACCCCGCTACGGGTCAAGGGTAGCGGCAGCGACCTCCCCGAGGCCGCCGCCGAGGCCGCCCGCCGCCTCAACGACACGGTCCGCACCGCCCTGATCGCTACCCTGCGCCAGATCGCCGAGCGGTGAGCCGCCGGGAGCTGAAGGCTACGGATGCGCCTGCTCGCTGAAGCCGGCGGTGGCGCGGTAGTTGGCGACGTAGCGCAGGTAGTTGGGGACGGTCTGGGCGATGCGGGCGCGCTCCGCCTCGGTGAGGGGGCGGACGGACTTGGCCGGTCGGCCCATGATGAGGGTGTGGGGGTCGTAGTGCTTACCCGGGGGGATCAGGGCGCCGGCGGCAACCAGGGCGCCTTCCGGGACCTCGGCACCATCGAGGACGATGGCGCCGATCCCCACCAGGGCGCCGCGGCGCACGGTGCAGCCGTGGAGCAGGACGCCGTGGGCGATGGAGACGTCGTCCTCGATCACCGTCGGGTGGGTGTCGTGGGTGACGTGGATCATCGCGTGGTCCTGGATGTTCACCCGCTGCCCGATGCGGATGGAGTTCACGTCGCCGCGCACGGTGGCGCCGTACCACACGGACGCGTCCGCGTCGATCTCCACGTCGCCGGCCACCACCGCGGTGGGGGCGAGGAACACCGTCGGGTGGAGGCGCGGGGCGTGGCCGAGGTAGGGGAAGAGGCAGGATTCCATCGGGGGAGGATAGGGAGGGGCCGCGGTCGGGGGCAATCGGGGGATGCGTCAACGGGCGCCGCCGCGCAGGATGGTACCTCGCATGAGATGTTCAGCGTCCCCGGGTAGGGGCACGGCATGCCGTGCCCCTACGGTTGGTGCACCCAACGATGGTTGTTCTCCTGTGGGGGCGCGCTTGCTCGTGAACCGATGTCACGGCCGGGGCGGCGCTCTGGTTCAGGTTCGCGGCCAGGGCCGCTCCTGCGGGGACGATGGTGATGTGCCGTTCCCCGCTTGCGGCCGGCGGGCATCTACGGGAACCTGTGGAGTCATGCGCGCCTTCCTGAGATTCTCCACGGCGGGCCTCCTCGTGGGGGCCATGGTTATCACGATCGCAGCGCCTGCGGTTGCCGCCCCCTTCGAGCAGGACGTCACCCTGGACCAGGTGGTGGAATGGGCCGTGGGACGCAATCTGGGGGTGGCGCTGGCGCGCCTCGAGGTGCCCATCGTCGCCGAGGGCATCGACGCCGCGAACGGCGAGTTCGACCCCACCTTTACCGTGGGTACCGCCTTCGACCACCAGGAGACCCCGACCACCTCGGCCAGATTCTTCGGCTCGACCACCGAGTCGGTCAGCCTGGAGGCTGGCCTGGCGAAGCGCTTCGCCCTCGGCACGGAGACCAACCTCACCTTCCAGACCGCCCGCAGCCGGGACAACTCACCGATCACCGACACCCAGTTCGAGCCGCGCTATGATGCCGGCCTCTCCCTCGAGGTGGCCCAACCCCTCCTGCGGGATGCGGGCCGCGACGTCAACCTCACCACCGTGCGCCTCGCCCGGGTGGCGACCGAGGTCGAGGGGTTACGCCTGCGGGCGGCGATGGAGGATGTCGTCCTGCGGACGGAGGCGGCGTACTGGGAGCTGGTGCAGCGGGAGGAGGCCCTGCGTGTGGCCCAGACCTCCCTGCGCCTGGCCGAGGACCTGGAGGACAACATCCGCGAGCGGGTGCGGGTCGGCAACCTGGCGCCGCTGGAGAGTCTCGCCGCCGAGGCCGACGTGGCCCTGCGCCGGGAGGGGGTGCTGCTCGCCGAGCAGGCGGTGGAGGACGGGCGCGACGCCCTCCTGCGGGTAACCGGCGTGGGCGAGGCCGACCCGGAGAGCTGGGATCTGCGGGCGCGCACCGCACCCCTGCCGGTGTTCGCCCCGGAGGAGCCGGCCCTCGCGGCGGCCCTGGAGCGGGCGCGCGACGCGCGCACCGACCTGCGTATCGGCCGCCTCGCCCTGCGCCAGCGGGCCATCGAGCGGGCGCGGGACGAAAACCGCCTCCTCCCGGATCTGCGCCTGGCGGGCAGCGCCGGGGTCAAGGCCCTGACCGGCGATCAGGAGGTGCAGGAGCTCTTCGACCAGATGGCCGCGCGCGATTTTCTCTCGTATCGCATCGGCCTCAGCCTGAGCTACCCCCTGGGCAATCACAGCGCCGAGGCCGCGGCTCGCCAGGCCGACCTGCGTCGCCAGCAGGCGGAGATCGACCTGCGCAACCTGGAGGCCGGCGCAACCCAGGCCGTGCGCACGGCCGCCCGCAACGTGGCGACCCAGGCGCAGCGCATCGCCACCACCGCCAAGGCGGTTACCCTGGAGGAGGCGCGCCTGGCGGCGGAGGAAGAGAAGTTCCGCGTGGGCATCTCCACCAGCCACGACGTGCTGGAGGTGCAGGATGACCTCACCGCCGCTCGCCAGCGCCACGTCGACGCGAAGGCTGCCTATCTCGTCGCCCTGTCTCGTCTCCACTACGAGGAGGGTAGCCTCCTCGACCGTTACCAGATCGAGATCGCGGTGGGGGAGGGGCAATAGCCTCTCCATGGAAGGGATGGACGCCCCTGCCGTACTCCCTGCGGCGTCCCACCGGGCCGATGAGGCCGCCGGCTCGTCGGTCTCTCGGCCCTTGCCTCACCGTCCGGCACCGTGACGTGGCGGGGTAGCCAGTTGGGCCGCCAGTGGAACCTGCCAACTCTGGCAGGAGTAGGTCCGCGATGGCCTGGACATGCGGTGGGAAGTGCTGTGGATAACGCGTGGACAAGGTCGATAAGCTACCGTCACTACACGGCTCTATAACTGACCCTATGTAACAATGGGGTTACACTTCACCGGCCGTGCTCCGTAAAAACAATGAGTTGCGATGCAGCCAATGGGTTGTCGCCCGATCTTCGAGAAAATTCGGACCGCCGGGAGACTTTTCCACACCCATTGTTGACGTGTTCGCGCTGGCATTCGTTTTGCTGTTGATTTTCCCCTACTCACGGCGGTCGCCGGTCGGGCGGCCCGGCGGCGTCTCGACCGTCCCTCCAGGCTTGCCTCCTTCCCTCACAACCGACCTTCGGAGACCGCCCTCCCGACCGCATCTCTTGGCCGGGTCCCCGGCGGAGTCCTCACCGGGCCGCCTATGGTCCTGTGGGTACGGACGGGTGGGCCGACCCGGATCCACCGCCGTTGGCAGGTTCCCGCAGCGACGGCTGGTGAGAAATACCGGCTAACGCGGGGCGGCTTCACAGCGGCTGTCGGCCATGGTCAAGCTCCTCCTCCGCCTGCTCTCCGCCCTCGGGGTGATCCTGCTGGCGGTGGCCTACCTCCTGTCGTGGGATCGCTTCACCGGGCTATTTCGCGACGAGATCGAGGCCCACCTCGCGGCCCGCTTCGGCACCCCCCTGGAGTTCGACTCGGTGCGCGTCAACCTCCTGTGGCTGCGCCTCCAGGTGGAGGGGGTGCGGGTCACCCTGCCGGAGGTCGGTGAGATCGGTCTCCAGCGCCTCGACCTGGAGCTCGCGCCCGGGCCATTGCTACACGGCAGGCTCCAGGGGCGGCGGCTACGCCTCGTGGAGCCGCGCGTGGCCGTCGCGGAGCTGCGCGCCCTGCCGTCGCTGTTCGCCGGTCTGGGGGGGCAGGGTGGGCACTTGGCGCCGTTCCCGGTGGAGGTGGAGGCGGGGGCGGTCAGCCTGTTCGACTTCGCCGGCGCCAACGCCGTCCTCCTGGAAGGGATCAATGCGACCCTCGACCCGGGTGACCCCGCGGGGATCGTCCTGCACACCGAGATCGCCACGGCCCGGCTGACGGCCGCCAACGTCGCCTTCCCGCCGGCCACCGTCGCCGCCGACCTCGGCATGGAGCCCGGGAAGGTAATCCTGCGCAGGATGGTGTTGGCGAGCCGCAGCAGCCGCCTGCGTGGCTCGGGCGAGGTGGTGGTCGGCGAGACCCTCGCCGCCAGCCACGGGATCTGGCAGGGCAAAGTGGACCTCGATCTGGCGGACCTGCGTTGCCTGCCCGGAGAGCCGGAGGACTTGCGCGGCACCCTGCACTTCACCGGCCGCGCGGAAGGACCGTTGACGGCCCCGACCATCTCCGGTCGCCTGGGTCTCGCCGAAGTGGTGCGCGGCCCCCTGCAGCTGCAGGCGATCGCCGCCGACGTGACCGGTAGTGGCAAGGTGTGGCGGATCGAGGGGATCGACGGGGTGATCGCCGGTGCGCGCGCCCAGGGCGCGGTCGACCTGGACCTCGGGCAGCGGGAGGCGGCCGGCCGGATACAGGTCAGCGCCTTTTCCTGGGCGGCGTTGCGCGACGAGTACCAGCGGTGGCGTGGCGTCGTCCTGCCCGATCTGCCGTTCGCCATGACCACGGCGCTGGACGCGACATTCGATTACCGACAAGCGGGAGGGCTCACCTTCCAGGGCGACCTGCAGGGAGAGATCGCCGGCCTCGGCGTCCCGCCGGAGGCGATCGCCGAGCGCCCCGGGGCGATCCTCAACACCCTGCCGCCGGCCACCTTCCACGCCGGCCTGCGGCGCATCGCGGGGGATGTCCTGGTCGAGGACGGGATCGCCACCATCGGCGACGGCCAGGCGCGGGTTGCCGGGCGTATTGGACCCGGCGCCGAGCTCGACCTCGCCGTGGCCCTGGTCAATGCCGACAGCACGGCGGTCGCGCAGCTCCTCGGCATCGATCTCACCGGCATCGCCTGGGCCGACGGCCGGGTGACCGGCAGCGGGGCCGAGTGGCGCTTCGACGGCGACGTCCACGGCCGGGACATCACCATCTTCGGCGAGGAGCTGGCGCGGGTGGAGGGCTGCCTGCACCTCGACGAGCACGGCGCGACCATGGCCGAGCTCGACGGCCTGCCGGTGGCCACGGCGGCCACGGGTCCCTGGGTACGCGGCGATCTGGAGGCGGGTAAGGGACTGTTCGAGCTTGCCCTGCGTGGGCGCGACCTCCCCCTCGCCGCGATTCACTATCTGGACCCATGGCCGTTTCTCTCCGGTCGCGGCACGGTTGGGTTCGCCATCCATGGGCCGGCTCCGCTGCGCTTCGACATCGACGGTGACCTGAGCGAGGCGAGCGCCTGGGAGATCCCGGTCGCGCCCCTGCGCATCGCCGTGCGGGTCGCCGACCAGAAGGCCTCCTGGGAGGCGAGCGGCGTCGACGGTGCCGTCACGGGCCGCGGCGAGGTCGCGCTCACCGGCGCACGCCCGGTCCAGGGAGAGGGGCAATTCCACAACCTGTCCCTGGAGCGGCTGCGCCACTTCCTGCCGCGGGTCCTTGCCGAGCGTGAGCCGACCGGCGTCGCCAGCGGCCACTACCGCGTGAGCGGCACCACCGAGCCGGTCGACGGGCTGGTCATCGAGGCCACGATCGACGACGTCGCGGTTCAGGTGGTGGGGCGCGAGCTCACCGCCGCGGGGCGACCGGTCACCGTGCGCTGGCGCAATATGGGGATCGAGTTCGACGACCTCCGGTTGACCGGGGGTGGCGTCGGGATCGACCTCCTCGGCAGGGTCGGCGCGGACGGGGCGTTGCAGCTCACCCTCCAGGCGGAGATCGCGGCAGACACCGTGGCGGAGGCGGTGCCGTGGTGTGCGAAGAGCGACGGTCAGGTGGCCATCTTCGCCGACATCGGCGGCATGGCCACGGCGCCGGACCTGTCCGGCGGCGCCGTGATCGACGGGCTGGAGATCCCCCTGCCGGCCCTGGGGCTCCACATCGGCGGCCTGAGTGCGGAAGCGATCTTCTCCGGCGGCCAGATCCTGGTCGATCGGGTCCACGCGGACGTCGGTGGCGGCACGTTGACCGGCGAGGGATTCGCGCTGTTCGCCGACGGGCGAGTCGATCACGTGGTGTTCGACGGCCGCGTGGTGGGCGTCGAGATCGAACGCTTCGGGGCGCACGCGAAGGTCAACGGCGAGCTTCAGATCCGTGGGGAGCCGACCGCACCCCTGATCGCCGGAGACCTGATCGTCGGCGAGCTCATCTACGACCGGCCCGTCGACGCCGCGGCCCTGGGCCGCGCCCTCCCATCGCGCGAGCCGACCCCCGCGGCGACCCAGCCACGTGGCCCGCAACTGGATCTGCGCCTGCGAGCACCCGAGACCATCGTCGTGCGCAACAATCTCCTCGACCTGCGTCTCGGGGGGCAGCTCAACCTGGTCGGGCCACTTGTCGCCCCGGGCCTGCTCGGCGCCCTGACCGGCAGTAATGGCACCTTCCACCTGCGGGATCGGGACCTGCTGCTCAACGCCGTCTCGATCACGTTCGTCGACCCGGAGGGGATCGAACCCATCCTGGAGGTGCAGGGGGAGACCGTGCTGCGCGGCCTGCAGGTCACGCCGGCGCAGCTCGGCCAACAGGGAGAACGGTTCGAAGCCGGCGGGGCACGGAACTATTACGTGACCTTCATGGTGGCCGGTCCCCTGGACGACCTGTCGATCCGCGCCTCTTCCACCCCGCCCCTGGACGAGGGCTACATCTTGGCCTCTCTGATGGGAAGTACCATCGGTGGTGAGCTGGGGGAAACGGCGACCAATCGGTTCGTCTCCCTCCTGTCCGGCGGGCTGCGCAAGGGGCTGGGATCGAGCCCCGTGGCGTCCCTCTTCGAGGCGCCGCTCGAAGAGCTCCTGCGCTTCGACCGCATCGACATCGACCCGTTCGCCGTCTCCAGGAGCAACGTGGTGAGCCCCCGCCTCACCCTCGGACGGGATCTCTCCGAGCGGCTCGCGTTGATCTACTCGACGAGCTTCGTGGCCAACGAGGAGCCCCTGATCGAGCTGCAATACCGGCTCTCGGACAAGTGGCAGCTCCTCGGCAACAAGAACGAGATCGGTTCCCTCGGCGCCGACCTGCGCTACGAGTTCCGCTTCTGATCCGGGCCGCTGCTCCGCGCCAGCGCAGTCGCAGCCATCCAGCGCAACCTGCCGTCATCACCGGAGCGTCCCCGGCCGTCGCACCGGAACCCTGTAGGGGCGCGGCATGCCGTGCCCCTACGGCGGACTTGTTGTGCCCGGGTAGACGATCGTCGTGGACATCCTGCATGTCCATCGTGGGCCATCTGTGGTTCCATTTCTCGCCCCCACGAACCCCGCCCGTGATCCACTCTCTCCCCCTTCGACAAGGCCGCA
>Ga0210124_1000322_pt1 | contig 25737 bp, 21 predicted proteins | sample Muzzi_PWC_D2_FD_185554 | JGI IMG/M metagenome (GOLD analysis project Ga0210124, IMG submission 185554) | Wetland microbial communities from San Francisco Bay, California, USA, that impact long-term carbon sequestration - Muzzi_PWC_D2 (SPAdes) | ecosystem: Environmental > Aquatic > Marine >... | reverse complement strand
GGGTTTGCGATGCCGCCGGGATGCAAGCTCACCGGCTCAACGCCACGGGGTATAGTTTAGGCACCACTTTCTCCCCCAATTGGATGGACTGGCCGATGTTTTATCACGGTAATCCGATTATCGCCGAACCCAATATGGTTTTCTTTCTGCATATGGTCTTGATGGACAGCGATGCCGGACAAGCTATGTGTTTTGGACACACTGTCGTCGTCACCGATACGGGCTGTGAGGCTCTTTCGCGGCTGTCGCTTGAACTTGTGGTAAAGTAAGATGTTTTAGTCACTATAAACCTTTTCAAAGAAGAGTAGGGGAGACTCGCGAATCTCCCCTACAGATGTTATTTTCAAAGGAGAATTTAGATGCAAGATTTGATGATGAATTACCAATTAACCTTAGATCGGATTTTGGAGCGGGCGAACACGATGTTCCCCAGAAAGCGGATTACAACTAAGTTGCCAGATGGTTCGCTGCACCGGTATACCTATGCCGACATGTACACGCGAACCAAACGGTTGGCAAAAGCACTCGGCAAGTTAGGCGTCGAGCCTGGAGATCGGGTTGGCACCTTTGCCTGGAATAATTACCAGCATCTGGAATTGTATTACGCCATTCCGGGCGCGGGCGCGGTCTGTCACACGCTCAATATTCGGTTATTCCCAGAGCAATTGACTTATGTTGTCAGCCACGCTGAGGACAAGGTGGTCTTTATTGATGCCAGCCTGCTGCCGCTGTATGAACGGGTCTCGGATCAGATAGATTGTGTAGAACATTACGTCCTCTACAATGCGCCTAAAGATATTGAGACAAAGCTATCCAATGTTTTGTTCTATGAAGATTTGATTGATGGCTCGGATGATGATTTTGAATGGCTGTCCACCGATGAGCACATGCCGATGGGGCTTTGCTACACCAGCGGGACCACGGGGAATCCCAAAGGGGCACTTTATAGCCATCGGAGTATGTTTTTGCATACGATGGGGGCCAATCAAGCCAGCGCCTTGGGGCTTAAGGAGTCGGATATAGTTTTGTCGGTGGTGCCCCAGTTTCATGCGATGGCCTGGGGGCTGCCCTATGAATGTGCCATGGCCGGGGCAGAAATGATCATGCCTGCTCAATTCTTACAACCGGCACCCTTGGCGGACATGATTGCCCAAGAGCAGGTGACGATAGCTGCCGGTGTCCCGACCATTTGGATGGGACTTTATCAAGAGTTGAAAGCGAATCCACGGGACATTTCCTCCATTCGGGCCTTGGTCGTCGGGGGATCGGCTATGCCACGAGGCTTAATCGAGGCTTATGAGAAGGAATTGAATGTGAATGTGTTGCATGCCTGGGGGATGACGGAAACGTCGCCGTTGGGAACAGTCTCCATTTTGCAAAGCCATCATCGTGATTTGTCGGATGCGGAAAAATGGGACGTCAAAGCCACCCAGGGCTATGCGGTTGGCGGTGTTGAGATGCGTATTGTCGATGAGATGGGCAAAGCATTACCTTGGGACGGCCATCAAATGGGCGAGTTACAAGTCCGAGGCCCCTGGGTCGTTCGCCAATATTTCAAACGAGAGCCAACAGAAGAGAATTTTACGGCAGATGGCTGGTTTCGGACAGGTGATGTATCCACCATTAGCCCGGATGGTTATATGAATATCATGGACCGGACCAAGGATTTGGTAAAGAGTGGCGGCGAATGGATATCGACGGTTGAGTTGGAAAATGTGTTGATGGCCCACCCAAAAGTTAGGGAAGCAGCAGTTATTGCCATCCCCGACGAGAAATGGGCTGAACGCCCCTTAGCCGCTGTTGTACCGACCCAAAGTGAAGAAGAGTTAACAGCCGCCGAGTTGAACGAATTCCTGGCCGCAAAGGTCGCTAAATTTTGGCTGCCCGACAAAATTCTGTTCATCGACGAAATTCCAAAGACCAGTGTTGGCAAATTCGATAAAAAAGTACTGCGTGGCTGGTATGCCGAAGGGAAGCTTGGCTGAAGCGGCGACAGAAATCACTGCAGCAGCCTAATGAAAAAGGAAAGGATATCATGACTGAAAGTACTCAATCGCAAAATGACCGTTTTAACCAAAAAGATCGCTATGATGCTCTCATGGAAGTGATCCAAAGCCGGATGACAAATCGGGCCTTTGATCCAGATTATGTGATTCCCAAGGAGCATTATGAGATGATCTTAGAGGCGGCACGGCATGCGCCGTCCGGGGCCAATGCCCAACCCTGGCACTACATCATCGTCACCGACCCGGAGATGAAGGAACACTTAGGCCAGCGTTTTATGGATGAGCAACAGGAGCGGGCCAAACTGAGGATGAAATTTCCTACGCCAAATTACGCCGGGATGAAAACTGCGCCCGGTTTTATTATCGTTGTGGCAGATTTTCGATATGTGAATGCCTTCCCGGTGTTGAACGACGGCTCGGAGAAGGATCGCCTCTACAAACAAAATGCCGAGCGTATTTTGTTACAAAGTGTCGCCGCCTCGGTGATGTCGGCGCATCTGGCTGCCGCAGCTTTGGGCTATGCGGTCTGGTGGGTCACAGCGATTGGGCAGGATGCCATCCAGCGAGAATTTAAGCCCCGTCTGGGTGTGCCGGAAGAGCTTTCAATTCTTGATATCATGTGCTTTGGCCCGCCCCTGAAACCATCCTATAAGCGGTGGAAAAGAGAGCTAAACGAAATCGTGAACTGGGATAAGTTCAACCCAGATCATCGGATGACCGATGAGGAACTTAATGAGTGGATCAAAGTCAGGCGTCACAAAGTGATGTACAAAGACGAAGCAAACGTCGATTGATTCGATCAGTTCTAGGTTATTAATTGTCTAAATAACCCAAGTTGTGACCTTAACCAGACGATAAGGATAATTGTGGCCTTATTTGCTGGAGTCGAGGCTTCAGCCGGTAAAAATTGAGCCTGAGTCCGGCTAAAGCCTCGACTCCTCTTGAAAATAGAATGAGTCACAACTTGAGTTAAATAGTAAAGACGCTGGTGGCACTAATTTTCAGACGGTTTCTAGATATTTATGAACAAAGTTAATGGTCGAAGAACCTTGCCCTACCGCGGCCGCCACCCGTCTGATAGCGCCTTGTCGCACATCACCGGCAGCAAAAATACCGGGTACACTCGTCTCTAATAAATACGGGTCTCGTTTCAATTTCCAATTCTTTGGTCGGCGACCCTCCTGTATCAAATCGGGGCCGGTAATGATAAATCCGGCCCGATTTCGTTCCACCACATCTGCCACGATGTCGGTATGAGGCACAGCCCCAACGAAAATAAAGAGAGCTGCAGCAGGCAAGGTTTCAGTTTCATCTGTATTACTATTCTTTACGGTAATGGCTTCGAGCCGTTGTTCTCCTTGGACCGCCACCACGTTTGTGCGCAGACAGACCTCGATATTCTCGGTATCGTTGATCTGATTGACCAGATATTGTGACATGCCCTTTTTCAGACTGCTACTCCGCACCAACATCGTCACTTTGCTGGCATAACGACAAAAGAACATGGCGGCCTGTCCAGCCGAGTTAGCCCCACCTACCACAAAGACATGTTCGCCCCTGTAATTTGCCGCTTCGGTCAGCGAGGCTCCGTAGTACACTCCGGCTCCGGTAACTGCTTCGATGCCGGGAACGTTAAGCTCACGAACTGAGACTCCGGTGGCGATTAATAAGGCTTTGCAGCTTAACTCTGTTCCATCACTCAGAACCACATAGCGGTATGGGTCTTCTATCCGCACCCCTGTCACCTCTTGTGGAGTCAAAATCTCGGCCCCCAAGCGTGTGGCTTGAGCTACGGCTCGCCGGGCCAGGTCTGCTCCGCTCAAGCCTTTAGGAAATCCCAGATAATTTTCTATGCGCGAACTGGTTCCAGCCTGTCCTCCCGGCGCTTTTTTCTCGATTAAGGCGGTATGGTATCCCTCCGACGCGCCATAGACGGCAGCCGCCAACCCGGCTGGACCACCCCCGACGATAATCAACTCGTAAAAAGGCTGTTCCGCATGCATATGTAAACCAATCTTCTCCGCCAGAGCTTGAGTATTCGGATTGGCCAGTACCGTGCCATCCGGGAAGAAGACTACCGGCAAGCGACGTTTATTTTCAGGGATGGCCTCAACCAATGCTTTAGCTTCCATATCTTTCTCAATATCCAACCATTGATATGGAATTTGGTTGCGGCCCAAAAAATCTTTGGTGTCGTGACAACTGGCCGACCATAAAGTCCCGGCTACCCGGATGCCATCGTATGGCAGGGGAACGGTTGCCAGCCAATCACTCAACAAATCATCCAAGATTGGGAACAGATTCTCTTCAGGTGGATCCCATGGCTTCATCAGGTAGTGATCCAGGCCAATGGAGTTAATTCCGGCAATGGCAACTTCGGTGTCGGCATAGGCAGTCAGCAGCACTTTGCGTGCCTCAGGGTAGAATTGAGCTGCCTCTGCCAGGAATGTTATGCCATCCATATCCGGCATTCGTTGATCGGCTACCAGTAGAGCTATCGGCGTGTTGCGGTGCTTAAGCCCGTGAACTGTCTCCAACGCCTCAGTACCAGAACCGGCTTTAACAATGCGATACTCACCGCCATAATGTTCCCGTAAATCACGGGCAACAGCGTTAAGCACCTGCGGTTCATCATCAACGGTAAGAATGATAGGTTTTATTGCCATTAACTGGCTCCCTACTTTATTTACATAAGAGCTTCAAAGTGTACGTTGACAACCACACTTCATCTTAAAGAATCATCCGCTATCGGAGAGACCGGATGCAGAAATGATGCACCGAAAGCGCCCAAAAGGGCCGCACCTCCAGCAATCAAGAAAACCAGGAAAAAAGAACCGGCCATATCTGCGATGGCCCCAGCAACACTCGGTCCGATGACCTGTCCGATACCGAAGAAAATGGTAACGAACCCAAAGGCCGCTGGAGCCAGCCTTGGCCCCAACATATCGCCAGAGGCGGCCGCCATAATAGCCGGAATGCTCCAGGCCGACAAACCAAATAAAACCACAGAAAGTGTAAAGCCAAATGGAACGGGCCATAAAGCGAACAAACTAAACGCGACAGCATGGATCAGGTACAAGATAATCAGGGCAAGTTTGCGGCCAATTACATCCGAAACCGCACCCCAGATTACTCCGCAGAGCAGGCTGAACCAGCCCATCATCATGAACAATCCCCCTGCGGCTTCTTGAGTGTAGCCACCGATGGTAATTAACTGCTTAATAAAAAAAGTGGCATAAATGATATAGGAAAATCCAAACGCGATATAGACTAGCCCCAGATGCCAGACGGCCGTTGAACGATACACTCGTCCCCATTGTAATCCTGCTGTTTGCGATGAGGCGATCGGAGAGTTAGCTTCCGCTCCAAGAGGTCTCAGTCCCAACTCAGCAGGATGATTGCGCAAAAACAACAAGCTCCCTATTGTCACTACTAGGGCCATCCCGCTGAATACAAACCATGATATGCGCCAACCATATTCACCATAAGTAACCAGGATACGAGGAACAAGTGGACCGATAACAATGATTGCTATCGACGTCCCTGCTACGGCAATACCCGCAGCCAGCCCCCGTCGCCGGGGAGCGAACCAAGCCGCTAACATAGCCATTGCAGGCACGTTGCTTGCTCCACTACCAATACCGGTGAGTATCTGTCCGACTATCGCCGGGAAAAAGCCATCGGCCATGCCGGTCAACAACATACCTACCCCAATCAAAGCTAAGCCAATTGAAATGACCAGCCGGGGCTTGAAGCGTGAGGCCAGTACCCCGCTGATTATTGAGAAAGCGAGGTATCCCGTCAAACTGACAGTAGCCAAAATACCAGCCTGGGTGTTGTCCATTCCCAAGCCAACCTGCATTGCAGGCAAGATCGTACTGTAACCGAAGCGTGCCAATCCTATCGAACTAAACACAACAAATATGACAGTTACAAGAACCACCCAACTGTAATGGAAGGGAAGAGAATATACTCTTTCCTCCGACTTGACGGTTTCTTCGATTACGCTTTTCACTATAACGCTTCCAATATAGCTTTAGGGTTTAAACCCAGCAATTGTAGCCCGCCAACCGGCCTCATCTTTGTCTGGTTCAAAGGGAAAGTAATAACTAACTCTATCGAGCAATCCACCGGCATATTTGGCCTTAATCTTACCAGGAATCTCGGCCCAGGTACCATACACAACGAAGGTCTCCATCATTTCATCGGTGAGTAAGTTGGGCATCTCATCCCACTTGCCCCGGGCAGCCAGGTGGCTCAACTGTTCGGCAGTATCGCCCCAGCCATGAATATCCATCACGACCTTATAAGATGGTGTACTGGCATAGAAAGAAATCTGTTGTCTGGCCCCCTGCTCATAGACTTTGGCTTTTTCAGCATCGTCAGTTGGCACCACAAACACCGTGCTTGATAATTCAATCTCTGCCCGTTTCCGGTCCGTTTTTTTCATACCGCTTTCAATGTGTGGCAGAGCAAACTCTTCCAAATAGCGCTTAGTGTGCATCGGGTGAATATGAACCCCCTCGCACAACTCACCGGCCAATTGGCACATGAGTTTGTTGACTGCTGCGATATAGATTGGAACATGGGGATAATCGTGTGGGCCAGGGTTAAAAAAGGGCGACATCAAGGTTAATTTATAAAACTCGCCCCGAAAATTGAGTCTGGTTCCGTTTTGCCAACAATCCCAAAAGGCCCGCATCGCCAAAACAACTTCCCGCATCTTGGCCACGGGCCGCTCCCACTTAACCCCCAACCGCCGTTCATTGTGACCTTTCACCTGTGGACCAAGCCCCATAATAAACCGGCCTTTAGAGAACTGTGCCAAATCCCAGGCCATATAAGCCAAAATGGCCGGGCTGCGAGGAAAGGCTACCGCAATACTAGTCCCCAGAGACAAGTGTTCGCTATGCTCAGCGGCCAGGGTTAAGGGAAGTAGGGCATCATGTGCAGTATCCGCCGTCCAAATACCATCGAAGCCCATCTCTTCGGCGGCTCTGGTTAAGACTGGCATCTCCCTCAAATCGCTAACAAGCAGGGTGGTGTCAATTTTCATCAGCGGTAATTCCCCGTTGGATAATGTTGAGCCAGTATACCATCATTCCCAGATTTAACCAAGAAATTCGTAGAATGTGCTTTTGCTGATCGAGTGCTACCGGCACAGGTCAAGGACTGGTACCCCAGCTTCGGCTTCTTTCAGAATACCGATTATCTGTGGTTCGCTAAATCTCGATTGCTTCACGGTGGACCTCTTTCTGCCTTTATTCTAGCCTAAAGCGTCCACTTTTGCTTGGTCCTATTTTAACGGCTGTTTACCATTGATCACTTGACCTCGTCGTCCACACCACGAATAAATAGACCGGAGGCTCAGAGGAGCATTACAACTTTTACCGTGTGGGTCGGACCCTCACCTGGCCCATTATGTAAAGTAGACGCTTCGTCGCCGGGACGATAAGCGTCTTTTTGGACAGAATGACTGAATACCGGGCCGAAATCCAGGTCAAAGCTGATTTTTCTTTGCTGAAATTGTCGGTTACGCTCAGATATATCACGAGCGCAAGGTGGTGGGAATTCGGTCAGGTGAGCATGGAAGATTTGAAGCTGTCGTTAACTACTGTCTGTACTTTGAGAACCGGCTACGATAAAGCATCAGGGATTATGCCACTCATTATACCGTCAGCCACAGCCCGAACTTTGGTCACGTCAGCGAAGGGGGCATACCCAGGAAAAGTGAGGAGGTGTTCATTGCCATAGTGGTTGATGAGATGGTCGTCATTTACACTTCATAACAAGGGGAATGGAATGGATGGCGGTGAACGACCTTGTGGCTATCAATTCGGAACTATCTTAAAGAGGCATCTATCGATCAACTTCGTAAGAAGGGTTCCCGCCCACAGATCTGACTTGGTCGGGTTTCCAGGGATAGAACTGTTGGCCAGAATATCCGGCGCTCATAATTAACTCAGTCCCTTCTTCCAGGGGGACCGGACCATCAGGGGTGTATACCATTGGCGAACCTGGATTGCGTTGACCATGGGGGTACCAGGTAATGATCAACCGACCATCCTGCGTCCACCGCGGCCAATCATATACAGCATTGGAGTCAGATTTGTCATCTGGACTCAGGTACATTAGCTTTCCAGTTGCAAATTCGTAGTACCCAACACCGTTTCCGCTCCTAAAGGCAATATACTCACCATTGGGAGACCAAACGACATCTCCCGAAATATCGAATCTTCCAGCCGGATCGATCACTCGTTCAAATGAGTTGCCCTGTACGCTGACTACCCACAAAGTACCATCATTAGCCGGAGTGGCAATCTTTTGTCCATCCGGCGAAAAGCGACAAAAAGTAGCTTGAGCAGTTCCCAACCTTTCCTGAGAAATTCTGCAGCCGTCTGTTTTACTTACCTCAATGGCACTGTTGTTAGGCAGGGCAGTCGGAGTAGAAGGAATGACAGTTGAAACAGTAGTTTTAGAGATGGTAACAATCCGCTCTGCGTTTTCTGATACTTTCGTTTCAAGAGCAGCTACCTCTGTGGCTTGGTACTGTTGGTTAGCCTCAAGCTTACTGAGCGCGGTTTGGACTGATGGGGCAGGTTGGAGCCATAAAAACAGTAAAAGTACCAAGAATATCACTGCAATGGCGCCAACGGCCAAGCCCGTCCAAAAGACCTGGTGTCTGGTTAAATTGATCATGGGTCATGTTCCTCCTGTAAATTAATTAATAAGGTAAAGTTTTGCCCTAGCCCAAGGTGACGATGATATCAATCGTCACCGGCTCGGTTCTGCCATTCGATTCGTACACACCGAGCGCTTTACCGATGAGGGCGCCGGGTCTGAGGAAAGCCTCGCCTCTTTCGGCGCAGCCATCCTTGGCGGAGGGAACTAACAGATCACCCGGCTTGATATCGCCAACCACTTTGCAGCGTGCCTGGCCGCTGGAGACGACCCGGTAATGCTGTTCCCCGGTCATCTCTTCAGCCACTACCCCAATAACCAAGGGCGCGTTTTGCTCATTTGCCTTGACAACCTGATCGCTGGTATCCGGCACGAGCGCTACCACATCGCCGACCTCCAGCGACTCTTCACACGAATAGAGTTGAAATAGATCGGCCGTCGCCTTGGCTAAATAGGATTCAAATAGATCGGCCGCAATCCTGGTCAAATAGTCTTGAAAGGCCCCAGCCGCCACATCGGCCAAATAGGCCCGAAACAGAGCCAGCACTTGATCCACCAGCCGGCGCTGCTGCCGTTCGTCCTCGACGGCGCTGCCGGCCGAGAGTTCGGTCAGGGCGGTAAATCTGCGCCGGTAATCCTGAACCGTTGGCCGGCGGCCCTGACCCACTTGTAATACGGCCAGCAGACTGTAGTGATGCTGAATGCCACGTGGCGGCTGGGCCAGCGGGCCGGAGTCGTCGCGGGCCATTCGATATCGCCGCTCAGGCTGCGAGCCGGAATTAACCAGCGGCCGCTCCTGCGGCGGTGTATGGCTATAGCGGGCCTGATAGGCTTCCAGATCAGCCGCAAAAGCCTCCCGGTTTTGGGACAGGGGCAAGGTTAATGGCTTCGACCCGCTGAGTCAGCGTCGGCCTGGATTGGGGCCGGTTGAACAAGGGCAGATCGCGGCCAAGCGGGTCAAACGTAAAACAGCCCGGCGGAAGAGCACGTGCTGCTTCTCTATCCCGGCCAATGGCCCGGGCTGGGCTGCCGTTGACAACATAACTCTGCAATCGCCACAAAAAGACTCCAACGTGGGTCAGGTTATATTTGCCCTGGAGACGCGCCGAACGCTGCCCCGTTTCGGCTGAATTGGGGGCGGGTTGGCGCACGTCTATGGTGTGCGCCGCCGTGTCAAAGGGGCCGGTCAAGGTGGCGGTCTGGCGCAGATCGATGGAACCTCCCTGACCTGGCCGCACATGGCTCACATGTTGGGTAGTAGCCACATGTTGAAAAAACTCTACCACGCGGGCAGGCCAGCCGCTAACATCTACAATTACCTGCTCCAGAACGGCAACGGTGCCTTTGCGGCGGCGGTAGCCGATGGTATTAGCCACCCGGCGGCGCTGGCTGACCAGCAGATGTTTTTCATCCGCCAGATCAGAAATACCCACCAGGTCGGCCAGGTAGGGCACGGCCCACTCATCACAGGTTTCAATAAACCAGTTATCATAAAGCGCTTCGATGTCCGTTTCCAAAGCCTGAAATTCGCCTTCAATGACAGCCATCAAGGCCCGCAGCGGCTCACCCTGGGTCAGGTCGCGCTGACGGTAGATCGCCGGCAGCAGGTTGTAGAGCCGTTCTTTGCTCAATGGGTTCATAGGGCAGTCTCCAGCTTTATCCCGGCTTCACCTTTGGCATTAATTAACAGCATCTGGGCCGGCCGAATCGCACCCTGTTGCCGGCGGGCCGGATGGGCTTCAAGTATTGGATTTAAGACCGCCTCGCTGCCCTGAATATAAAGCGTCTCAAGCTTGACCGCACTCACCCCGGGTACGTTTTGGATACAGGCTCGATCACCAGCGTGGCTTTCAGATTAAAGACCAGGCGTTCAAACGAGTCGAGGTGTAGCGGTGGCATCGGCGCGGCCCGGGCGGTGTTGATGGCCCGGACCAGTGCCTGATACAGGTCCGAGTTCCTGGCTACTTCCTGACCGGCGGCATCGGCAATGGTGAGATGGAGCGCCCGATTCCGACCATTCCACAGCAGTTTAGCCTGCGCCCGGCCAATGCCGGCAAAGGCGCTGGCAAAGTCTTCATAATCATTCAGAGAAACAATCCGCTGTACCAGCCTAACCTCAAGTGGGGCTTTGATGCGGGCCTGGTCCGGTGTCTCCGGCGCGAGGCCACCCCTAGCCGGAATGGGATTGGTCACTTTCCGGATTCCGGGCGGGCGGGCCTGTAATTGGCTCAAGCTTCCGGCCTCAACATTTCCTTCCGGTCCGCTGCCGGTTCGATAAGTCGCCGCCACGTGGTCGATACCGCTGGGTAAACGGGCGCCGTGCCGGCCATCGCCAAAGATGACGACGGTCCGATCCCGGTCATCTCGACGAGTGCTGAAAACCCGTTCGTCGCCGTTAACGCCATACAACGAGGGCTTCTCGTGCCAGCGCAGCCCATTGACGGTGACCGTCAGCGTGCTTTCAAGACCTGGCGCTGTTGATCCCGCCAGGTAGGTGAGCGACCCTTGCTTAAGCCCAAAGCGATAGTTTGCCTGACTGCCCTCGCTGCTGCCCAATACTTCAGCGGCGATAGTCTGGCCGTGCGTGGCGTGGACCACGTTGGCGTAAATGGTCACAGTGGCCCGGTCGTAAATATTTTGTAGCGACTCCTGCAACGTGATCCTCGTCTGTTCCCGATTATCTACGGCCAGTATCACGGCTAACTCACTTACGCTTTCATCATCCGGGTTGGCCGGCTCCAGGATAATTTGGTCCGCAGCTACGGTAACAAAGCCATCAAATCCGTCTCTGTTTTGCAAGTACCAGTGCGTCCTTGCTGATGCCTGAGGCTCGAGTGGGGCCATCACTTGAAGCAAATCGCCGGGGTTCAGTTTAGCGCGCTGGAGGCCATCAGCCGAGGTCAAGGCCAACTCATTGCCGGCGCTGCCAGCCACTCTGGCTCGTGGCCGTTTGCCGCTGACGATGATCCTATGGCCGGCGGCCAAACCCGGCACCAGGTTAGCCAGGGTCAGGCTGTTCCCGGCTAGCGGTTTATCGTCAAATAAGGCCAGTTGTTCGCTCTGAGCCAAAACAGTCGTCGTTAGCCGGTCAAATGAACCCAGGTCGTCTGCTGTGTCCACCACCAGCCGGGTAAAGGCACTCTTCTTTTTGAAATCCTGGCTGGTGGCAGTCACCACCTCCTCAGTCCTATAAAGAGCGATGGCCGGTTTCTGGTTTTGGCGTAATACCAGCCAACTTCCGGCTGAAATTTTTGGAAACGTCTTTGGCAAATCAACCTGCTGATTTTGAACTTGAAAGCGCGACCATTGACCTTCGGCGGTTTCTTTCAAAGGCGTTCCTGCGGCAAAGGTTCCCTTTTGGGTAGCCAGCAGCGCCTGGATATCTTTAAGCCTCAGGTTGCCGGTCAGGGCTACCCAATGGTCGCCATTGTCGGTAGAGCAAAAGACCTCCCCCTTAGCTGTGCCGGCCAGCAGATCGCCCTGGGGACTGATAGCCAGAGTCTGAATAGACCTACCCCGGTAAACAGCGATCCCCTCAGCTACTTTCCTGAGAACGTAAAGGGGGGTCTCATTTTTGTCGACAATTAGCCAGCGGCTGCCGCTGCTTTCCACTATCAGAAAGTTATCCTGGGTCAGGATTATTTTATAGTTGGCCATCGCCTGGCGCAGCGCTACCGAAATGGTCCGGTCATCCAATGTGGATTGGAAGGTTGGCTCAAGCACACCAAGTTGCGTTAGCAGGCCTTGATTAACAGGTTGCCAGCCTCTTACCGGCCGCCAGCGTTTGATGAGCCGCCACAGTCGGCCCCCGGTCTCGGACCGAAAGATGCCATAGTTCGTTCCGGCCAACAACCGGCCGCTTTCATGCCCGACCAGGGCCTGAGTGGGCAGGCCCAACTGGGCCAGGATATCCAGATAACGGATGAGCAATCGCCGCAAAAGCAGCACACTTAAAACAGCCAGCGCCAGGAGCAGGAGTGAAGGGCTCATTGTGGTCGTGATTGAATTAAAGGCCTGGGCGTACCGGGCCATAAGGCCGGAAACCAAGGCATTGCTGATTGAGCCGGTCAAGGTAGGTAACAAAAATAGCACCACCCCCAGGGCTAAGCCACTGACAACGGCCACCCATAACTTGAGCTTAAGGCTGGCCTTCAGGCGAAAGACGCCCTGCTCCGTGCCGGCAAAGAGATGACGCCCTTGTTGCAGCGTGGCCAGCGCCGAGACGCCAACCCGGGCCAGACCGGTTTTGGGGTCCGTTTGGGGCAGGTCAAGATTGTGCGGCAGCCAGCGCTTACCCCGGTCTGTGGAACGAAAGACACCGTCGTCGGTGCCGGCCACAAGATAATGCTTATGCTTGCAACTGACCATCATTAGCTCGCGGATAACAGTTTGGGGCAGCGCCGGGCTGGTCCGCCGCCACAGCCGGCTTAACCCCCTTGGGTTTGGGGTAGAGCGCCCGCTGCTGATGGCGGTCCAGCTTTGCCCCTGGTCGGTAGAGCGATAGATGCCGCCCCCATCGGTGCCAGCGTAAAGAGATCCTGCATCCGAAACAGCCAGAGCGTAGATGGGCTTCTTGGTTAACCCGGTGTTGGCGGGTTGCCAGCTTTGACCGTGATTTTCCGAGTGAAAGACCCCTTTTTTTGTTCCGGCAAAAAGGCGTCCATTTTTGGTCATCACCAGGGCCCGAACCGCCTCATCCGGTAAGCCGATGTTGGTGGGCGCCCAGCGCGCCGTTTGATCAAGGGCATAGTAAAGTCCGGTCTGAGTATAGCCCAGCAGCGTTGTTTGTTGGCGTAAGGCAAATACTTTGGGATTGCGCAGCGGCCTCTGGCCCATTTCAGATCTTTGCCCGTTTTCCCAGGCCACCTGGGTAAAGCCGGCTTGGGGTTTCATTTCGACCGCGTTCAATATTGCAAACAGCCAGGGCTGTGATTTATTTTCCTCATCACCGGCTCCCTTTCCAACCACCAGAATAGCATCGCCAGGTCGTAAGCCGGTCTTGATCCCGGCTAAACGTAGTGAGGTGGTCCCCGGCCTGATATCCTGCCAACCCATCGGCAGGAACCGGGCCGGTTTCAGGACACTCCACTCAGAGCGAGCCTCGAAGTCCTGGCTGGTCTCAAAGGTCTGGGGCAGTTGGGCCGGCCTGGGCGGCCGGTGGGCCACCAGGTCTTGAGGAACCTGGGGGCGATGGCTCTGACTGGGCACGCTCTGCACGGCCAACCCTTTGGGCACCAGTACCCGCCGGGGCGGTTTGTCGGCCTCGGCCAGGACGGTAAAGGCCAGGTAGGTGCTGGCAGCAACGCCGGGCCGCGGTTCATAGCCAATTGCCCGGATCAGTTCCAATACAGACCGAGGCTCGGTGGCCGTGCGCAGATAGCCTTCGTTAGCGATGCGTTCCTGGTAAAAGGCCAGCACATCGGCCACCACAGCCCAGGCATAGAGTAAGGCAACCGCCCAGTCCTGGTGGGCATTTCTATTCAGCCCGGCCAGGGGTGGTTTACCGTTTGGCTGCACTGAACCTGGGCCGGTTTGGGCTAGTAAACGCGCCAGCATCTGCTGCACAAAGGTGGCATACGTCCCCAGGCGGTAACAGAGGGCCGATAACCCCGGCTGGTTAAAGCGGGTCAACCGGAAGGAAAGCTTGTTCGGGGTGTGATTCATAAGCCTCCTTTGAGATAAAACTGAATGGTGCCGTTTTCCGGGTGGTGGGGATCATTATCCAGCCGGGCGATCTCCAACGGGCCGATTGGGATTTCTTCGACCTGAAGTTCATTAAGCCCCGGTTGATCCTGGCGGCCGAAGCGCTCCACCGCGACCTGGGCTACTCCGAGCACGGCCATAGCCGTGGCAACTACCCAGCTGAGAAAAACGGATTGACCGAAGGTGAAATTGTCAGGATAAAAGAAACCGATTTTACCACCGGACAGGCGGACGTTGCTAAAGGTTTGGCGCAGGGCATCGCTAACGGTGCGGGCATAATGACCGGATTTGAGCCAGACGGTCAAAATAATTTCCATGGGGACATACATCGGGCCGCGAATGGCCAGATCGTAGCCGGTCAGGCGGAACCGCTCCATAAACTGGTGGAGTTCGGCCTGGAACGCCTCGTCCACCGGCCGACCGCCGCGCCGCTGCACATAAATGAAGGTGGTCTGCCAACTTCCCGTCCAGCGGAGTCGCGCCACGGATTTGGCCACCTCGGGGTGGCGCGAGACGATAGTGGCATAATCAGCCTCGGTCACGCAGCGTTCTTGGCGTTGAAAGGCCACAGGCGCATATTGGCGGGCGGCTTCGATTGATTCCGGGTTGACTCCACCCTGGGCCAGGAGTGGATTGTGGACCTGATCGATACCCTCAACATCCGTGACAATATGGGCAATGGCCCCCGGCCCAACATTGCCCGGCACCCCATTTCCAATACGATAGGTAACGACGAATCGCTCTCCGGCCACGGGCTGCCGACCCCGTCCCTCAAAGCCAAAGCGCAGGGTGGCCCGCCCATCCTCTTCCATCTCGACCAGGTAATGGCGCGCCCGGTCATCGCTGCTGAGCAGGTCGCGTTTGACGCTCCAGGCCCAGCCGTCTTCGACCAAGTGCACGGCGGGCATGGCCAACTGCGGATTCTGGGCCAGGGTTTCCGTGGCTGGTTGACTCCGGGCCAGACGATGCTGGTAAGGTACGCCATGGGTCAGGCCTGTCTGCCGCAGGTGGGGACGATAACGGGCGTTTTCCAGCACCGGGGGCAGGGCTTCGTCCTGGACGGTTCGGCCATGGTCGGCCAGCACAATATTGCCCCGAACCAGGCTCAAATCCGACACAACCTGACCGCTCAGGCGGGCCGAAACGGGTAACGAAAAGGGCAAGGCGTCGGCCACCGGCCACTCGATGGTCACGACCGGGGTGTCACGGTTGATGCCACGAGTCAGCTTGCTTATCCGCAGCGGATGGGATCTGGACATCCCCGGATCGACGGGCGTACCGGTCTCGGGGTCCCTAACCTGCTCAAAAATAAGGACGTCCCCCACTTTCAGATAATCTAGCTTGCGCCGGGTGTGATGCGGGGGGTCAAGCCATTCGTCTTGCAGAGTGACCCCGGTTGTGCCAGGGGGCAGGGTCTGTTCGACCGGGCCGGCGGCGTGGAAAGACATTTCATTGTGGGCCTGATACAGCCGAATATCGTGCATGGTTTCAAACACCTGCGGTCGTTGGGCCAGGGCCTGCCCGTAGGCCGGCGAGTCGGCCAGAATTGTGACCACGCCCGCCGAGCCTGCCAGGCGAGTCAGCAATTGGCTCCCCTTTGGCAGGTGGACGTCGTCGGCGGTGACCCGGACCTGGACCCAGACCCGGGCATTACAGCCTTCGTGCAGCACGTAGTCCAGCAGCCGGGCATGGCGTTTAACGGAGCGGCGTCGACGGGCGGTGCCCAGGTAGGCCTCGGTGGCCACCGCGTCCTGGTAATAGCTCAGGTAGTCGGCGGCATAGGCCAACACCTCAACCAGGGCCTGGCCCAGATCAGCCGGATTACGCTCGGCCCAGGATGGTACCAGCGTGGCCAGGTGATCCAGCATCAGGCGGCGAAAGCTCGCGTAATCTTTGATCAACAGGCCTCGTACACCCGGCTGCACTGCCGCACATGGATGGCAATTTCGTGCAGCAGATCGCGCTGGGCCTCGGGCAGGATCAAATCGTTCCAGGCAGCAGCCGGCTCAATGCACTGGGCCAGGTCGTCCAGGCGGGGCCGCACTTGCACCCGGCAGATGTCCCACAAGGCCGCACCCAGGGTGTCGGCGTTCGGGGGGGGCTTCCTCGTCACTGTCCGCGGCCAGGCGGCCCCATGCCCCGGTGGCGGCGGCCTGGATGGTTAGCCCACTCAGGTTGAATTGAGAGACCAGCCGGTCGATCTGACCGTTGAGGTTGGGCGCGGCATCGCCCAAGGTCGCCCGCCAGATGGCCCGCTGCTCGGCCTGGGTCGGCTTGGCAACATCAAAGGTGAGCAGCGGTCGCTGCCAGGGGCCGCGCCGCTCCCGGCCGGAGATGATCAGCAGCCCCAGACCGGCCTCAACCAGGCAGGCGATGGCGCTCTCCCGGCTGTGGTCCGTCCGTTCCACGGCATCGCAATCCAGCAGCAGGGCGCTGTCGCTCAAGATTGCTTCCCGCTCCCACAGGCGCAGCAGCCTGACCAGCTCGCCCGGCTCGGCGGGGATGACCGCGGCCGGCAGCAGGTACAGGTTCAGACCCAGGTGGGCGCAAGCGGCAGCGGCCAGGGAACGCTTGCCCTCGATCTCCGGGCCGCACAATTGCGCCACCGGCAGTTCGGTCTGGCCGGCGGCCCTGGCCCAGGTAGTGGTTATCTCTTCGGCCACGGCTTGATGGGAAGGTGCCCGTTGTAACCTGATGCGGCTCTTGGCCTATAGCGGTCAGCGTCATGCTGCTCTGACCCAATATAGAGTCTGCCGCCAAATTCTAGCCGACGAGTTGGGGGTGGAACCTATGGCCCAAACGACGGTCCTGTATGAGCAGTGATGTTGCGCCGGTTTAGTGGACACGAGGTTAAGTCACTACTGCAAGGAAAGGCTACCGCAATACTAGTCCCTAGAGACAAGCGTTGGCTATGTTCGGCGGCCAGGGTTAAAGGAAGCAAAGCATCATGCGCGGTATCCGCCGTCCAGATACCATCAAAACCCATCTCCTCGGCAGCCCTGGTCAAGGCTGGCATCTCACTCAGGTTACTAACAAGCAGGGTGGTGTCAATCTTCATCGCTCGGCCTTCGATATTTGATAATCCATTGATACCCCCAAATTTTCGGAAATTTCTCGTCCTGCTTCAACTACATATGGGACATACTCGGCTATTTTAGCCGGAGAAAGCCGCGAGCTAAAATTGACCAGGGTAATCACGGCCACGACTTCTCGCCCTAACCCGTTGCCATCACCTTCTGAAGATACGGGGGCAGGCGCAAAGACCGGGACGGAAATCGCCCCAACATCGAGCAAGTATTCTTGATTATCATCAACCGCATAACCCTGCCTTCTAACCGTAGCCAGGGCGTTCCGATATTGGTCGATATCGGTGATTGAGGTTGGGGTAAAGGTTTTAAGGCCAGGATTAACGAGTAACTCTTCAACTACGTCATCTGGTAGATAGGCCAGGAATACCTTACCAAAGGAACCGGCGCAAAACGGTAATTGCATTCCAATCGAGGCGGCTACTCGAACATCGCTCAAGGGTTCGTCTTTGTCAATAATGGTAATTGTTGCCTTGCCCAAAGTGCCAAGCATTATGCTGGCGTTGGTCTGCTCCATGAGGCGGCGCAGGTAGGGACGAGCCACCGCCCGCATATCGATTTGGCTGCGGACTAAGCCCCCCAATTCGGCCAGCGCCGGACCCAATCGGTAGCGGCGAGTCATCTCATTTTGCACTAAAAAGTTGTGATGGGCCAGCGTATTCAAGATATTGTGGGCGGTGCTTTTGTTGAGGTCCAGCAACCGGCTAATCTCCGAGACCCCATACTCCTGCTGCCCCCCATTCCTGAAAAGATGGAGCACTCGTATGGCTCGATCAATGGCCGGAACCAATGAGACCATATCAACACCTCTTGAGCGTACTTTATACAGAATGACGTTTATTATACAGGATTTGATTATAGAAGATAATGGAAAAGATGTCCAGTAGGGTAAGAAGAAGATTGGCCGAAGGTAGAGATTAGAGATTGGGGATTGGAGATTTCGTCCTCGTTCCAACGCAGAGCGTTGGAATCAGTTTTTACGAACCCTTCACAATTATTGGCAAATAAGCCCAATTACTGGCCGGAGCAAGCAGCCAAATTTCATTTTGGCTATCTGGAATGCCCTGACCAAAGAAGTCCGAGTCACTATGAAAGGCAATTTTCGAACCATCCTTGCTCAGGGTGGGGAACTGGCTGTCTCGGTCACTGGCCGAGGCATAAGTGAGGCGGGTGAGGGTCATTGTGGTTGTATCATACAACCAAACTTCAAATTGACCCTCTTGAATCCCCTGGCCCAGAAAGTCGGAGTCACTTCGGAAGACAATTTTCGACCCATCGCCGCTCATACTGGGGAATCGGCTATCTCGGCCAGCAGGCGAAGCAGTGGTGATGCGGGTATAAGTCATCGTGGTTGTGTCATATAACCAGATTTCCCATTGGAAAGTCGGAATGCCTTGATCTAGAAAGTCGGAGTCACTAAAAAAGGCCATTTTCGTTCCATCCATACTCAGACTAGGGCTACCGCTGCCCCGGAGATCAGTCACGGAGGATGTGGTGATACGGGTAACGGTCATTGTCGCCGTATCATACAGCCAGATTTCACCTTCCAAAACCGTAAGGCCTTGGTTCAAAAAGTCAGCGTTACTGTTAAAGGCAATTTTTGACACGTCCCCATTCAGACTAGGACCATCGCTACTCCGAAAACTACCCGAGGACGTGGTAATACGGGTCAGGGTCATCTGGGCTATGTCGTATAACCAGAGTTCACTTTGAAAAGCCTGAATGCCCTGACCAAAGAAGTCGGAGTCACTAGAAAAGACAATTTTTGATCCATCCGCACTCAGAACAGGGTCACGGCTGCGTCGATCATTATGTGAGGCAGTGGTAATCCGGGTAAAGGTCATCGTAGTCGTGTCATACAGCCAAATTTCAAATTGGTTTTCCGAAATACCCTGACCCAAGAAGTCAGAGTCACTCCAAAAAACAATTTTTGATCCATCTCCACTCAAGTTGGCATGCCGGCTAATTCGACCACTAGGGGTGGCAGTAGTAATACGAGTGAGGGTCATCGTAGCTGTATCGTACAACCATATCTCCCGTTGGAAAGTCGGAATGCCCTGGCCTAAGAAATCAGAATCGCTTTCAAAGGCAACCTTTGACCCATCCTTATCCAGGCTGGGAAAAAAGCTACTCCGGTTGGCAGGCGAAGCCGTGGTAACGCGAACCATCAAGTCGAAGTTAGCCAGAGCCAGGCTTAATCTGGCTCCCAATACCAGTAGCCCAGCCAGGGCTAGGCTGCTCAATACCATCCACATTGTACGATATTTGCGAAGCACAACTTCCCTCTGTGGTTTCAATTCCGTGTTGGGTAGTTTGTAACCATTGCCGCTCTTGCGATGGTTATAAATAGCCTACTCAAAGATATATACCTGTTAAAGGAGAAAACCTTCATTCTTTCCAAAGAGAATAGGGGAGCCGTCACCCTTGCGAAGGTTTGTAACCTTCGCAAGGGTTAAAAAAGCAGAGGAAGTAGAGTATTAACGCCCGCCCGTGACCATCAGCACGTGTCCGGTCACATAATCTGATAAGGGAGAACAGAGAAAGAGAACCGGGCCAGCCGCCTCTTCGACGGTACCGGCGCGGCCCAGGGCAATAATTTGCTTGCGAGACTCCAGCCCAACCTGGGGAATGCCCAAGGCTACCGTTTGTCCGGCCACGTCGATGGTTTCGCCCAGAGCTTTATCGGCGGTCAGGCGGGTTTCAATCCAGCCGAAGGCCACTGCATTGGCGCAAATATTGTAGCGGCCCCACTCCTTGGCGATGGTTTTGGTCAACCCGATAACCCCCGATTTTCCGGCGGCATAGTTGGCCTGGCCCACATTCCCGTAGGTCCCGGAGGTGGAGCTGATATTGACGATTTTGCGCGACTTGGTCTGCCCATCTCGCTCGATTTCAGCTTTGGCCTGTTCGCGCATCACCCGGGCTGCGGCCCGAACCATCCGAAATGGGGCGGTCAAATGGACTTGAATGATGGCGTCCCACTGCTTGTCATCCATCTTGTGAATCATGCCATCCCAAGTGAATCCGGCGTTATTGACCAAAATATCCAGCCCGCCATACGTACGGACGGCCTTATCCATAATCGCTGCCGGAAACTCGGCATCGGTTACATCACCAGGGAAAATAATAGCCTCCCCACCCGCTTCCTGAATGGTCGAAGCTGTCTCTTCCGCCGCTTCGTCATCCAAATCACTGACGATGACACGAGCGCCATGCCCGGCCAGTAATTTGGCCGTCGCCGCCCCAATACCTCGTCCGCTACCGGTAACGATAGCGATTTTACCTTCTACTAATCCCATTGTATGTATCTCCTTCATAAAGAAAGTCGCTAGAGGAATGAAGCACGCCTACGTGCTGCACTCGTCGCCGCACGAGGGCGTGCTGGCTCCTCGCTCGTTAGGAGTGCAGATTGCAATCTGCACTCCTCATTGTCATCAAAATCTCTCACCCATGCAAGGGTAACGCGACCACAAAACTACCTGTCACTTTTTGCTCACCCTCCTGGTCAGCCGCAGAAACCTCACAGCGAACGCGATGCTCACCATCAACCTCCAGCTTTTCAACCACGGTTCCGGTAATGGTGATACTCTGTCCGGGGCGGGTGATATTCACAAAGCGCACCCCAAATTGTCGCAGTGGGGCCATGCCTACCCAATCGGTGATGGCTCGGCCTACCAGGCCCATCACCAACATCCCATGCGAGATGACGCTACCCAATCCGGCTTCTTCCGCCACATGATGAACGGTATGAATGGGGTTAAAATCGCCCGACGCGCCGGAGTATTTCACCAATTGCGTCTCGGTGATGGGTGCTGTGGTTAATGAGGGAATCTCATCACCAATATTGAGATCATCAAAATGAACTGTCATTGTCGCTCACCCCCTGATGACAATCGTTGTCCGGGCGATAGCCACCAATTCACCCTTTTGATTGTGATACTCGGTTTGCATTTTTGTAATATCCAGATGGCTGCTCCGCCCCTTTTTCTCATCGATATCAACCACCGTAGTCTGGCCAGTGATAACATCACCCGGTCGAATAAAGGCGTGATATTCGTACTCCTCCTCACCGTGAAGCAGACGCAGCAAATTACCCCCCATCGCTTCAATATGGCGGGTACTTCCCCCTTCACCCCACATTTTGAATAGGGTCGGAAAGGTTGGCGAAGCGACAATACCGGGCAATCCGGCTGCCTGAGCCGCTTCATCATCTACAAAAATAGCATTTTCATCACCAAGGGCTTGAGCCAATTCCCTAATCTTGCTTTTATCCACTTCAAACGAAAATGGCTCAAACGATTTGCCAATAAAACTCTTATCAAGGGCCATTTTTCACCTCTTTATTTAAGGATACCGGACTCTAACACCAAGCAGCGAGAGAGTCAATTCATTGGGATTTCACCTCGCAAATTTGCCCAACCGTCAGGGTGCATATTGTATAGGCTGCAGTCCTGGTTTATAATGCGAGAAGCAAACTATACTCACCCCATAAGAGATGAGGAGATATAATGTCGGGTTGCTTTCAGCATCAGGCGAAGGTGTCGGAACTGAGAAAGGGTAAACGCCTATGAGTACCCTGTTCCTGGTTCGGCATGGGCAGGCTTCATTTGGCAGCGATAACTACGACCAACTCTCCCCGTTGGGCGAAACACAAGCTCATATCTTGGGCCGCTATTGGGCCACTTTAGGCATGAAATTTGACCGGGTATATGTGGGTCCCCTCCAGCGACACCGACAAACGTACGCAGCGATGGCCTCCGCCTACCGGGAGCAAGGGCTTCACTTGCCCGAACTAGGACCTTTGCCGGAGCTTGATGAACACCAAGGCGTGGAGATTATGGAGCATGTCTTGCCAAAACTGGCACGCCAAGACCCTATCATCAAAGCAGCGATTGGAATGCCAGGAAGCGCAGAACCGGATGCATATAAGCGCCATATGAAGACGTTTGAGCGAGTCATGGAACTCTGGGTCCGTGATGAGTTGGATCTCAACGGCTTTCAATCCTGGGCCAACTTTCAGGCTCAAGCGCGACAGGCTCTTAAAAAGATCATGGCCGCCAATAGCGGCGGGAAAATAGTTGCTGCTATTACCTCAACTGGACCCATTGCGGTGGCCGTGGGAGAGGCTCTCAGCCTCGACAATGAACAAATCCTGGATTTAAGCTGGAACGTGCGAAACGCCTCATATGCCGAGTTCAAATTCTCCGGCAAGCGCCTGTCGCTGAGTACATTTAATGCCGCTTCGCATTTCCAAGAAGCTGAACTATTAACCTATGTTTAAAAAATGTTTCGAGTTTAGCGTTTCGAGTTGCGCGTCATAAACTCAAAACCTAAAACTCGAAACCCAAAACCATTTTACGAGGGAGGTAAATTATGCAAATCGGTTTTACAAATAGAGTGCAAGGTATTTTGCCTCAAATTAGAGAATTTGTGCAGCAAGAACTGTATCCATTGGAGTCAACCTTGTTGCAAAAGGGGTTTGGGGCCGTGTTGCCAACCCTTCGAGAAAAGCGAGAAGCGGTAAAAGCAATGAATTTATGGCTACCTCATATGCCAACTGATGTGGGCGGACTGGGGCTTTCGTTAACTGAGTTCGCCCACGTCAGTGAGGCGTTGGGTTGCAGCCCGGTAGGTCATTATGTTTTTAACTGCCAGGCCCCAGATGCCTCGAACATGGAAATCTTACATAAGTTTGCCACGGCGGAACAACATGAACGGTTTCTTTTGCCGCTAACCCGGGGGGAGGTCAGGAGCTGCTTCGCCATGACCGAACCGGAACATGCCGGTTCAAATCCGGTTTGGATGAGCACCACCGCCGTCAAGGAGGGTGACAGTTACATCATCGACGGTCACAAATGGTTCACCACAGCCGCCGATGGGGCCGCCTTTAGTGTGGTCATGGCCGTCACAAACCCGGAGGCAGAGAGTCGGCACCAGCGGGCCAGTCAAATCCTCGTGCCAACCGACACACCGGGTTTTAACCATCTCCGCCGCATCAAAATAATGGGCGAGGAGGGCGAGGACCATCTCAGTCATTCTGAGATTCGGCTTGAAAACTGCCGCGTACCCCAAGAGAATATCCTTGGCGAAGAAGGAGCCGGATTTACTATCGCCCAGGAGCGTCTGGGACCGGGCCGTATTCATCATTGCATGCGCTGGATTGGTATTTGCGAACGGGCCTTCGATTTGATGTGCCAGCGCGCCGCCACGCGAGAACTTGCGCCGGGCAGGGTTCTGGCGACGCGTCAAACGGTTCAAAATTGGATTGCCGAAAGCCGGGCCGAAATTAACGCCGCCCGCCTGATGATACTGGATGCCGCCGAAAAAGTTGATAATGAAGGCATGTACGCTGCCCGCGTGGAAATTTCGCTGATTAAGTTTTATGCAGCCGGAGTTTTGCAGCGGGTGCTTGACCGGGCCATCCAGACACATGGCGCGCTGGGCATGACCGATGATGTTGTCCTGTCCTTCTGGTACCGCCACGAGCGTGGCTCGCGCTTTTATGATGGTGCCGATGAAGTCCACAAACATGTTGTCGCCCGCCGGGTCATGCGAGATTACGGCGTCAATATTACGCATTAAATTTACCAGGAGTCCGACAGTCTCTAAGGGGACAACAACATGAAAATGTGTAGGGGCAGGTCTGAGACCTGTCCCCTACAAAAGCTATTTCCAAGGGAGTGCGACAGCCCCTCACGGGACGAAAACTAGAATGAAAGTTTTATTCGGCGGTCGACGGTCAACCGTCGGCGATCATATTTTCAGAGAGGAGTTACCTATGGGCAATGATTGGGTTGACCGGCCCACACCCGTCCGAAAAGGGGAAGAACTAAATACCGAGCGCCTCGCCGCTTATCTGAAGACCCGCCTCCCCAACCTCAATGGCCCCTTGACCGCACAGCAATTCCCCAAGGGCTTTTCAAACCTGACCTATCTACTCCAAATCGGGGAGCAAGAGTTGGTCCTGCGCCGCCCCCCCTTTGGTGTCAAGATTAAATCGGCGCACGATATGGGGCGCGAATATAACATCCTCTCTCATCTACACCAGGTTTATCCCAAAGCGCCTCGCCCTCTGCTCTATTGCACCGATGAGGCCGTTCTCGACGTACCATTTTACGTGATGGAGCGGGTGAACGGCATCATTCTCCGCAATACCATGCCGGACGAAATGATACCATCCCCGGACCTGATGGCGAGCATTGCCAACTCCTTTATCGATAACCTGGTCGAACTCCATGCGGTGGATTATGAGGCGGCGGGCTTGGGCGAATTGGGCCGTCCGGCGGGTTACATCCAGCGCCAAATCACCGGCTGGAGCAAACGCTATAAAAACGCCCAGACCGACGACATCCCAGAGATGGAATGGTTAATGACCTGGCTATCGGAAAACATGTTGCCGGAGTCGGATGCGACTCTCATTCACAATGACTTTAAGTACAACAATATGATGTTAGACCCGGACGACTGGTCGCAAATTGTGGCTGTTCTGGATTGGGAGATGACAACTTTGGGCGATCCTTTGATGGACCTGGGGACCTCGCTTAGCTACTGGATAGAGCCGGATGACCCGCCGGTGATGCAACAATTAAAGTTCAGCCCGACCCACTTGCCCGGCAATCCCTCACGCGCAGACCTGGTGGAGCGCTACACCCAAAAAAGTGGCCGCGACGTGCCGAACATTATTTTCTATTACGTGTATGGGCTTTTCAAGCTGGCAGTGGTTATCCAACAGCTTTATGGCCGCTACAAGTTGGGCTTCACCCAGGAAGAACGCTTCGCCCACCTGGATGAGGAGGTCAAGCTATGCGCCCAAATTGCCATCCAGGCCATTGAGAAAAAGCGGATTGATGGGTTGTTTAGCTGATGGTTGTGGTCACGCATAGCCTGTTTACAGTATTGGTAAATGGGAATATAATTTATGAAGGAATTGTCTTCCCGAAAAGATTCGGTGGACTTGTCCACCCTAAAATTTAGGGTGGAATTGACAGTATAATAATTGTTGGGCGGCTTGTAAGTAGAAGTGTCTCAATTCTTGTCATTTAGATTAGGACCGGAGGGAAGTCACATGCGAACACTATTCTCGTTGTTTGATTGGATCCAATCTGATACGATTACAAGTATGTTTATTCTTTTCGGATTATCAATTCTGATAATATTGCCAGAAATCTTTCTAAGGAAGCCGGAATCGGTAAGTAAGGGCATATATATACGACCAAAACTAAAGGGAACATCAGACGGATATGAGTATCATGAAGGGTACG
>Ga0210124_1000320_pt1 | contig 25743 bp, 23 predicted proteins | sample Muzzi_PWC_D2_FD_185554 | JGI IMG/M metagenome (GOLD analysis project Ga0210124, IMG submission 185554) | Wetland microbial communities from San Francisco Bay, California, USA, that impact long-term carbon sequestration - Muzzi_PWC_D2 (SPAdes) | ecosystem: Environmental > Aquatic > Marine >... | reverse complement strand
GTTCGTCGCCAGTAGCACCTGGTCGGCCGACACCGCGCCGCGCGGCGTCCCGACCCGCCAGCGCCCGCCCGCGCGGGTCAGCGACGTGGCCGGCGACCCGCCGTGGACCGCGGCCCCGGCGCGCCGGGCGGCGGCGGCCAGGCCGCGGGCGTAGGACAGCGGCTGCAGCACCCCGCCGCGGTGGTCGATCCAACCGCCGGCGTAGCGCTCGGTCCCGGTCAGCTCCGCTATGCGCCGGCGCGAGACGACCTCGGTCCGGGCACCGCGGCGAGCCCATTGCGCGGCACGGCGCTCGGCGATCGGCATCTTGGAGGCGGCGTGCACGCCCTGGATCCAGCCCGAGCGTTCGGCGTGGCAATCGATGCCGTGGCGCGCCACGAGATCGAACACCAGGTCGGCCGCCCCGCCGGCGAACGCCACCAGGCGCTCGCCGCGCTCAGCGCCGTACTTGGCGGTCAGCTCGTCGGGATCGAGCTTGAGGCCGCAGATCACCTGCCCACCGTTGCGGCCCGAGGCGCCCCAACCGGGCTCGGCGGCCTCCAGCACGACCGTCCGCACGCCGCCCTCGGCCAGATGCAGGGCCGCGGAAAGGCCGGTGAAGCCGGCTCCGACCACGACGACGTCCGCGTCGCATTCGCCCTCCAGGGGCGGCGTCTCCGGCGCGGCGCAGGCGGTCGCGGCCCAGAGGGATTTCGGCAGGCTCGGAGCGGTCATCGAGGCGTCCTCACGCTTTCGGGGATCGGTCGAACAAGCGGTTGACCTGCACCAGCAGAACACCGCACAGCACCAGGGCGCCCCCGACCAATTGTTCCGCGCGGGGAACATAGCCGAGAAGCATGGAGACGAGCAGCGCCACGATGGGGACCAGGTTTATGTACATCGACGCCGGGACGACGCCGAGGCGCGCGACGCCGAGGTTCCACAGGACGATCCCGACGACGGCGACGCCGAGGACGAAGAGCGCGAAGATCGAGAGGTCCGCCGGCGTGACGTCGAGCAGCGAGCCGTGGGTCGCCCCGAACAGCCCGGCGATGCCGTAGACCGGCAGCAGGAAGAGCGCCGCGAAGATCAGGCTGAGCCCGGTGATGCGGATCTGCGAGGCGCCGGGCAGCCGGCGCTGTGCCTCGATCGAGTACCAGGACCAGGTGGCGCTGGCCAGGACGATGAGGATCTCACCGCCGCGCAGACGGAAGGTTCCGGCCCGCGACAGGTCGATGGTGGCCAGGATGCCGCCGCAGGCAACCAGGACCAGCGAGATCATGACCGTCCGGTTCGGTCGGACGCCCAGCATGGCCCAGGCCACCAGCGCCGCGACCGCCGGTGCCATGGCGCCGAGCACGGCGGCCGTGACGGGGTGCGAAAAGGCGATGCCGGCCGTGTAGAGCGTGCCGAAGGCGGCGATCGCGGCACCCAGCGCAACGACCCATCGCAGGGAGTAGCCGGCCAAGATCGGGCCCGGCTCCCAGACCTTGAGGGCGAAGAGAAAGAACGGCACCGCGCCGCAATACCGTATGGCCGCCAGCAGATAGGGATCGTAGCGGTCGGAAATGAAGCTGATGAGCGGGACCTGCGCGCCCCACAGGATCATGGTCAGGATGAGACCCAGATTGGCCCCGAGCATCTCGGTTCAGGTCCGTCCCCGAGATTCGCGCCGCGCGATCACGGTGCGATGCGCCGTCGAGAATGGCCCGAATCGGCCTTGCGGCATAACGACGGCGTTACGCCGTATCCGATGGTCATCCTCCAAGGCTTCCGACATCGCGTCCTGGTTTTCCCCGAGGCTTTCGCATCGAATGATCGTACGCATTTTCAAATCGGTCGTGAGCAGGCAGAGCGCAGGGAACCGACGCCCTGTCGGCGCGGACCCTGTAAATACGGACCCCTAGGCAAGGACTCCGTCAGCATGGGTTACGATCCATTAAGCCAACGACTGGAAAATTTAAAGCTTGTAATTTTTCTCCGCGGTAGCGTAGCTCCGATAACTTGTCGCCATAGGGGTTCTGATACCTACATGCCACCCAGGCCGCCAGGACACATCGTGACGGCACAGGAAAAGCCGGACCGAAACGTCCACTCCCAGGAAGCCCGATCGGCGCGCCTGCAACCTCTCCTGGCGCCGCGCTCGATCGCGCTGGTCGGCGCGTCGCAGAGGGCCGACAGCTTCGGGCGCACGGTCTTCGAGATGCTGCGGATCGACGGCTATGCCGGGCGCGTCTATCCGGTCAACCCGAACTACCCGCGGATCGACGACCTGACATGCTATCCCTCGCTGGCGGTTTTACCCGAGGCGCCGGAGCACGTCGTGCTGTCGGTCTCCAATGCGCGCCTGGAGTCGGCGTTCGAAGACGCGATCGCCTGCGGCTGCCGCGCCGTGACGGTGTTCGGTACGACCTACCTGACGGACGACACGCCGCCGGCACTCGGCCAGCGCCTGGCGGCGCGTGCCAACGCAGCGGGAATCGCGCTTTGCGGCGGCAATTCCATGGGCCTTTACAACCTCCGCGAGGGCTTGCGGATCGCGACCTTCCCTTCACCCGCAGGGCTTCGCCGCGGCGGCATCGTCTGGCTGGCGCAGTCCGGTTCGGCCTTCTCTGCCCTGACCCACAACGACCGCCGGCTCGGCTTCACGCTCTGCGTCTCGACCGGCATGGAGCTGAATACGACCGCCGCCGACTACATGGACTGGGCGCTCGACCAGCCCGAGACGCGGGTCATCGGCCTGTTCCTGGAGGCCGTGCGGGACCCGCAGGGCTTTGTCGCCGCGCTGGAGAAGGCCCGGACCCGCCAGGTGCCCGTGGTCGCGCTCAAGGTCGGGCGGACCAAGAGAAGTGCCGCCATGGCGCGCTCCCATACCGGGGCGCTGGCCGGATCGGATGCGGCCTATCGGGCGCTGTTCCGGCGCTACGGCGTCGTCCCGGTGCAGGATCTCGACGAGATGGCGGCGACCCTGGCGCTGTTCGACATGCCGCGCCGGCCCGGACCCGGCGGTCTGGCGACGATGCACGATTCGGGCGGCGAGCGCGAGATGCTCGTCGATCTGGCGGACGAGCTGGGAGTGCCCTTTCCGGAGATCGGCGAAGCCTGCCGGCAGCGTCTTTCCGCGGCGCTGGAGCCGGGCCTCGAGCCCGAGAACCCGCTCGATGCCTGGGGCACCGACCGCGACTACACGGCGCGCTATGCCGAGTGCCTCACGGCGTTGCTGGACGATCCGGCCATTGCCGCCGGCGCCTTCTTTTCGGACGTACGCGACGACTACTGGTATTCGGCCGGGGTCGTCGAGTCCGTGCTGCTGGCCGCGCAGCGCAGCGCCAAGCCCATCTTCATCGCCTCCAACTCGTTCATGACGGTCGACGCGCGCCTGGCGCGGCGCATCGCCGACGCGGATATTCCGGTCGTCAAGAGCGCGCGCGAGGCGCTTCTCGCGGTGCGTCACGTCTTTGCCTGGCGGGACGCCCGCGGCCGGGCAGGCGAGGCTGCGCCGGAGATCGAAGCGGCCATCCTGGCCAAGTGGCGGGATCGGCTGTCCACCGGGGAGACGCTAAGCGAAGTCGAAGGCCTGCAGCTTCTCTCGGATTGCGGCGTGCCGGCACTGCGGCCGCAACTCGTCGCGAGCGCCGAGGAGGCGACCGCCGCCGCGTGGGAGCTCGGCTTTCCCGTCGCACTCAAGACAGCGGAAGGGCACGCGCACAAGTCCGATGTCGGCGGCGTTCGCCTCGGGCTTGCCGATGAAGCGGCGTTGCGGGCGGCCTACGCCGAAATGGCCAAGCGGCTCGGGCCGCGCGCCATCGTCGCCCCGATGGCCGGGCCCGGCGTGGAGATCGGCCTCGGCGCGTTGATCGACCCGTCGTTCGGGCCCCTGGTGATGGTTTCGGCCGGCGGGACGCTGATCGAGATCCTGGCGGACAAGGCGGTGGCGCTGGCGCCCTTCGGCCCCGGCGAGGCCCGCGAGCTGATCGCAGAGCTCCGCATCTCGCGGCTTCTGGCGGGCGCGCGCGGCGCGCGGCCCGCCGACATGACCGCGCTCTGCGCGGCGCTGTCCCGCTTCTCCGCCATCGTGGCGTCGCTGGCGGACCGTGTCGCCGAGATCGACGTCAATCCGATGATCGCGGGACCGCAGGGCGTCGTTGCGGTCGACGCGCTGATCGTGCCGCGATCGGAACCCTGCTGACGGAGGCGAATTCGAAATGGACATCGCACTTTCCCCGCGCGAGCGGGACCTCGCCGCCCGAGCCCGCGCCCTTTGCGACGAGGTGCTGGTGCCCCTGGAACTCGTGACCGACGAGCACGGCGAGCTGCCCGAGGAAAAGCGCGCCGGGATCCGTCAAGCGGTGCGCGACCGCGGGTTCGCCGGACTCAACCATTCCAAGGCCGATGGCGGCTGCGGCTTCACCATGCTGGAACAGGCCGTGATCGAGGAACAGCTCGGCCGGGCGACCAACGGCCTGTGGTCCTGCGTCTGGCGGCCGCCGGTCAGCCTGAAGTTCGGCACCGCCGCACAGAAGCGCGACTATCTCCTGCCCAGCATCCAGGGCGAGCGCCGCGGCTGCTTCGCGATCACCGAACCGGGGGCCGGGTCCGATCCGCGGCAGGTCGCGACCCGCGCCGATCTGCGCGACGGCGTCTGGTACCTCTCCGGCGAGAAGTGGTTCGTCACCTCCTACAACGCTTCCGATTTCATCATCGTGCACGCGCACGTCGGCGGCGATCCCGACAAGCCGACGCTCTTCCTTGTCGACAAGCCCTCGCCCGGCCTGACGCATCTGCGTTCGCCGAAGTTCATGCACAACTTCGCGTTCGACCATGCCGAGCTGCGGCTCGCAGAGGTCCCCGTGCCGGCCGAAGGGATGCTGGGCGAGATCGGCCAGGGGTTCGAGCTGACCAAGGACTGGTTCGTGGAGGCCCGGCTGCAGATCGCGGCCCACACTCTGGGTGCAGCGGTCCGGGCCGCCGAGGTCGCCAACGATTATGCGGCGGGGCGCGTTCAGTTCGGCAAACCGATCCGGGATTTCCAGGCGATCGAGTTCATGCTGGCCGACATGGCGGTGGAGATATTCGCCGCCAAGTCGATGCTCTACCGCGTGGCGGCCGAGATCGACGGCGGTCTCGACCGCAAGCGCGTGCACGCTCACGCCAGCGCTCTCAAGCTCCATTGCTCGGAGATGGCGGGTCGCGTGATCGACAAGGCCGTGCAAATCCTCGGCGGCCGCGGCTACATGCGGGAAAACCCGGTCGAGCGGCTGTTCCGCGACATCCGCGTCGACCGCATCTGGGAGGGCACCTCCGAGATCCAGCGCGCCGTCATCGGCGGCCAGATCCGCAAACGCGGCCTAGAGGTCTATTCCGGCTGGTGAGTTTGCCTCCGCCCGGCGAGCGCCTGCCGCACGTGGCGCGCCAGCTCCGCCCGGCGGAACGGTTTCTTCAGCACCGGCCCGTCACCATCGTCCTGCGTCTCGTCGCTCGAGGATCCGGAAGCCTGACCCGACATGTAGAGCACCGCGAGCTGCGGTTGGCGCGCCCGCGCCTCGCGGATCGGGACGGATGCCCCGGCGCGCGCGGTCAGGCGCAAATTCGCCAGCAGCAGATCGAATGCCGGCGTCTCCAACAGCCGGTCTCTAGCCTCCTTCGCAGTGCTCGCCTCCAAAGCCTCATAGCCGAGGGAGTTGAGAAGTTCGACGGCGAGCCGCCGGAGACCCGGGTCGTCGTCGAACACGAGAATGCGTTCGCCGCGTCCGGCTTCCACGGGTTCCTGCGCCGACGTGACCCGAGCCGGTGGCCTCTGCCAACTGCGCCGCAAATAGAGCCGGACTGTGGTGCCTTCGCCGCTTGCCGATTCGATTCGCGCGGTCCCGCCGCCCTCTGTCGCAAAACCATACACCGCCGACAGCCCCAGTCCGGTTCCCTCGCCGACGGTCTTAGTCGTAAAGAAGGGATCGAAGGCCCGCTGTGCGACTGCCGACGACATACCGGTACCGTTGTCCGTTACCTCGATCACGACGTAGGCGCCCGGCGCCAGATCGGCCGACGTGACGGCACTCCGCCGATTGATTTCCAGGTTGTGCGCCGCGATGCGGATCCTCCCGCCCTGCGGCAACGCATCCCGCGCATTATTGATCAGATTGATCAGCGCGCCCTCCAAATGTGCCGCATCGCTATGCACCGGCCATATCCCCTCGCCCGGCTCGACGTCCAGAGTGATCGAAGGGCCGAGGATCGGTGCCACCAATTGCGCGGTTTCCGCCGCAACGGCCATGGCGTCGACCGGCCCCGGCGACTGCGGCTCCCGGCGGGAAAACGACTGCAGCTGCGCGACCAGATCCGCACCGCGGTCGGCCGCACCGATCGCCCGGTCGATCACCTTGCGCGTCGCATCGCCCAGGTCTTCGTCGTCCTGGGCCAGCTCGAGATTGCCGACTAGAACGGCCAGGAGATTGTTGAATTCGTGGGCGACACCGCCCGACATGCGAACCAGGGCCTCCATGCGCTGCATCTGCCGCTCCGCCTCCTCGGCCCGCCGGCGATCGGTAATGTCCATAACGGTGCCGACGAGTCCGATGGGCTGACCGTTCGGACCCTGCTCCGTCGCCGTTTGTCCGAGAACCCAGCGCGTCGCTCCGTTCGGCGCCAGGTACCGATACTCGAGAAGGAAGGGCTTGCCCTTCTCGCAGAATTGCGACCACTCCGCCAGGACACGCTCGCGATCTTCCGGATGAATGGCTTCGACCCAACCCCTTTCCAGCGCCTCGCCCAGAGAGCGGCCGGTGATTCTTTGCCAGCGTTCGTTCACATAGAAGCAGTTGCCCGCCAAATCCGTTCTGTACAGGCCGACCGGAGAGAGGGCCACGAGGGTGCGATACCGCTCTTCGCTTTCGCGCAAGGCCATTTCGGCCCGACGATTGGCCTCGGCGAGGCGTATGCGGTCGAAGGCGCGCGCCAGCACGGCCAGCAATTCATCGTGATTGACCGGCTTTCTGAGGTAATCGTAAGCGCCCCTGCGCATGGCCCCGATCGCGGTGTCGGTCGCGGCATAGGCCGTCACCATGATGCAAAGCAGATGCGGATGCCGGGCCATGAGGTCGCCGACAAGCGCGACGCCGTCGCTGGTGCCGAGTCGTATATCGACGAGCGCGAGTTCAGGCACGCGCTCGGCACAGGCCGCGATCGCCGCCTCCGCGTCGCCGGCCGTCCTGACGTCGTAGCCGTCCAGCGACAGGATGTCGGCCAGACTGTCGGCGAAGTCGGCATTGTCGTCGACGATAAGGACGGCGCCCTTGACGCCGCCATAGACCTTGTTCGGAACCGTCGTCGCAACCGCCATATTCATTCCCTCGGATATCGTCAACTGCGACTCTGCGGATACCTCTCTACGCGGCAAGATGCTCCGGGAATTCGGTCGTCTCCCGGACCGCGGCGCGATCCATTGTCGATACTCACGGCCACCGCAACAGCGCACCCGCAAGAGTGGCAAAAAGACTTCGTATAAATGGTTAAAACGGTGTTTAAGGTTTCATCCCCGGCGCGACAGATCAAGCCCTGAGACGCGGGCGCAGCAGGATCGGGCCATAGAGCGCCAGGAAAAGCCCGAAGGCGGCGATCCACGCCGCCCCCGAGGCCAGGAGCAGTATGGCGCCGAAGTCGCCGAGGGCGGCCCCGCCGCCGACCCGGAACAGGGCCGCCAGGGTGATCATGCCGAAGATCGCCGTGGTCCCGGGCCCGGCGGTCAGGGCCCGACCGGAATGGCCCAGCGTGGCGCGGCACATCACGGCCAGGGTCATGGTGCCGACGGCCCCGGCGGTCAGGGCGTGGAGCGCCGCCGAACCCGGGAGCAGCGGCGTGAGGCGCGCCGCGGCAAGCAGGATCAGGCCAAGCGGCAGCCAGGCGTAGCCGACGTGCAGCACCAGCAGCAGCGGTTCGCTCGCCGTCCGCAGGCCGCACCAGCGCGACAGACGAACGGCCAGGGCCACCCCCGCGGCCAGGGCGAGCCAGGGCGTCGGCGGCGCCTCCGGCGCTGCGATCCAGGCCAGCAGGGCCGCCGCCGTGGCGACCAACGCAACCCGGTCGGTCAGGCCGAAGGCGGCGGGCAGCCGTCCTGCGTCGCGCTTGGCCAGCCAGTTGCGGGTGAAGCTCGGCGTCACCCGGCCGCCTACGAGGGCGATGAGAAAGATCAGCGCGGCGAGTCCCAGGCGTTGCCCGAGCGACGCCGTCGCGGGACCGCCGAGCGCCTCGAGGTGCGTCAGGGCGTTGCCGAGCGCCAGCAGAGCGAGCAGCACGACCATCATCAGGTTCTTTCGGCTTTTCCCGGCGGCGATCTCGCGCGCCACGACCAGGAGGAAGAAGACCGGGAACGCAAGGTCGATGAGTGCCGCCATTGGTGCGCCGATCAGGCCCGAGGCCGCCACCGCGGCGCGGCCGAGCAGCCAGAGCACGGCGAGCCCGGCCAGAGGTGCCCCGCGCACCGGCAGGCGGCCGGTCCAGTTCGGAACCGCCGTCAGCAGGAAGCCCGCGACCGTCGCCATCGCATAACCGAAGATCATTTCGTGGGCATGCCACGAGATCGGATCCAGGGCGCTGGGCAGGATGAGGTGGCCGGCCAACTGCGCCAACCAAAGCGCCATGGCGAGCACCGCCCAGAGCCCGGCCGCCAGGAAGAAGGGACGGAATCCGAGCTGGAGCAGCGCGATGCCTTCGGTATTCGGCCGTCTTGTGCGTGCTGCGTCGCGCCGCTCATCCATCGCCGTCTCCTGCCTTGGCCAGGCCCATCGCATACGCGGTCCCATCCGTGGCCCGCCTTGACACGCGTCAAGCGTGCAGGGGGTGGACCCGGAAGCGAGGCTATTTGACCGCCGTCAAGGCGGGGCGCGCGCGCCTCTTCCAGTGTTTTCCGGCTCCGGAATGCCGACAACGACCTTGGAGGCCGGCTGGCATGGCGCGTTCGGAAAGTTCATTGAAGACCGATATCGAACCGATCCCGGAGAATCTGTTCCGCGCGCCGATCGACTACCTCTATGCCGAGCATTTCCGCCAGCAGGTCGTCTGCAATGTGCTGGACGACATCGCCGAGGATCCGACGCGTTCCGATGCCGCGCACCAGGCCGCCAGGGTTCTTTCATACCTGGAGCACGAGCTGCCGCAACATATCGCCGACGAGGAGAAGGACTTTCTTCCCCTGCTGCGCGAGCGCTGCGCCCCGGCCGACAGGGCGGACCGTGTCCTGCGCCTCCTGTCCGAGGAGCACGACCGCGACCAGGACCTGTCGGCGGTCCTCGTCTCCGGACTGCGGTCGCTCGTCGCGGGAAAGGCCCCGCCCCGACCCGAGGCCTTCGTGCGGTCGGCGACCGCATTCGCCGAATTGCAGCGGCGCCACCTGGCCTGGGAGGACGAACTGATCTTGCCCCTTGCGCGCGAACGGTTGACGGCCGATGACCTGCAGGCGATCGGCCGACGCATGGCGGCGCGCCGCGGGGCCGACTATCCGGAGTGACCGGTGGCGGGGAACCGGAGTGACCGGAGGCGGGGAAATCGTCCGCCGGCCGATCGCGCGGGTGCGGCCATCGCCGGCTAAGCCTTACGCCGGCGACGCGGCGGCGCGCACCCGGACGCGCTGTCGATCCCGTCGCCCATGTCGCTCAGGACGGCCACGTCGGCGATCTTGACCTCGGGCCCCTGCGTCGTCACCCCGAGCGGCCGCAGCTTGGCCAGCGAGCGCGACAAGGTCTCCGGCTGCATGCCGAGTCGCCCGGCAATGAGGGCCTTGTCCATCGGCAGGTAGACGACCGCCGCGCCGGAACGCTGCGGGCACAGGCGCACGAGAAACTCCGCCACCCGTTCGGTCGAGGACTTCAAGGTGAGTCGCTCGACCTGCTGCACCAGGCCCCGCATGTGCCGCGACATCGAGGCCATCATCTTGAGGGCGTAGTCCCCGTGCTCGCGAAGGTGCCGGATGAAGGGCGCGGCGGGCACCACGAGCAGCCGCGATTCCTCGACGATCGTGGCGCTGACGGGATAGACCGCCTGGTCGAAGATCGCCGCCTCGGCGAAGGATTCGCCGGACGCGAAAACCCCGAGCACCGTTTCGTCGCCCTGCGCCGTGCTGCGGTAGAGCTTCACCCAGCCGTCGAGGACGACGAAGAACCGCACGGCGGGGTCACCCTGAAGAAACAGGCTGGCGTTGCGCGGGAAATTCTGCACCCAGGCGTCCGCCAGCAGCTCGTGCAGCCCAGCCGCCGAGAGGCCGTTGAAGAGCGGCAGCTGCAGCAGACGCTCCTCGTCCGCCGCGGTGACGCCCGTCCGCCGATGGAACTTGTCTCCTGCCGCCGCGTCGCCCGCCACCACCGCTCCTCTGGAAGAAACCAAACAGTCCAATAGGACAATAGCCTATCCCACACAGCGAAACCACCGGCTCATGTCATTTCGGGGTTGGCCGCGACGGACGACTTGACCGCCGTCAATCGCCCTCGGCCTGATGACGCATAGACTTGCGCCTCGGGAGGCCGCCTTTGGAAGCCCTGTATTTCACCGCAGTCGCCATCGCCCTTTATTTCCTCTCGGACTGGCTGCTGCGCCGGATCGAGACGGCGCGCGGCCGAGTCTTCGAGCAGCGCTCGCTGATCTTCTTCGGCATTCTGTTGGCGTCCGCCTTGCTCGCCTTCGCCGCCATCCGCCAATTCGCCGGCGGCTAGCTGTGCGCGACGCCCCATGCTCGACTTGACCACGGTCAAGGACGCTTCTGCGGCGCGCTCCCCATAGTTTTCGCCATTCTCGCCGGAGTCGCCCCCGACCGGGGAAGGCGCCGGATACACACGCACCGGGGGCCGTCATGACCGAACCGCCATCTGGCTCACCCGCGCCGGAAGAACACGCCGCCGAACGTGTCCCTTTCATGCAGCGGGTGCTCGACAATCCCTTCCTGCTTTTGTTCCTCGGCGTCGCAATTCCCACGATCCTTTACTTGATGTGGGGCGTCATGGAAGTCGCCAACATTCCCATCGCCAAATAACCGAGCGAGGCAGAGATGGCGCTCACACCTCCGAAGGACCGGCTGTGGTGGAAGGAGTCCCTCCACACACCCGAGATCGTCTGGATCACCGTCGCCTTCCTGTGGGGCGTCGTGATGTTCTCCGCCATGATCTACTGGCACATCGAGGGGAAGCAGAACCTTTCCAACGAGGCATACCGCATCGACCCCGAGGTCTTCGCCGCCAAGGCCGAGGCGATGACGGACCAGTATACCGTGCGCGAGGAGGGCGATACCGGAATCCCGGTCGTGCATCCGCCGCCGGGCAGCGATATCTACTTGATCGCCCGGCTCTGGGAGTGGTGGCCCATTCTCGAGCTCGAGAAGGATCAAAGCTATCGGCTGCACCTCTCCTCGATGGATTGGCAGCACGGCTTCTCGCTGCAGCCGACCAACATCAACGTGCAGGTCCATCCCAAATACGAGCTGGTCATAACAATCGAGCCAAATGAGGCCGGCACCTTCAGTATCGTCTGCAACGAGTATTGCGGAATCGGACACCACACGATGCTCGGGCGGATCTACGTCGTCGAGTAAGCGAACAGCAGGCGAAAGGAACGCGCCATGGCCGCCAAAGCTGCTTTCCGGGTCTGCCCCGACACCGGGCTCAAGGTTCACCTGCCGGCGGAGGCCCTGATCAAGGCCAACGCCGTCGTTGCCGTCGTGTTTCTGCTGGTCGGCGGGATACTCGGCCTGCTTGTCGCCCTGACACGCTGGCCGGCGGTGCACCTGCTGCCGGCAGAGGCCTTCTACAGCGTGTTGACCGCGCACGGCATAAACGTGCTGCTGTTCTGGATCATCTTCTTCGAGATCGCGATCCTCTACTTCGCCTCGGCGGTCATCCTGAGCTCGCGGCTCGCGACTCCCTGGCTGGGATGGGTCGGCTTCGTTCTGATGCTGGGCGGCGCGATCATGGTGAACGTGGCGGTCCTGCAGGGCCAGTCCAGCGTGATGTTCACCTCCTACGTGCCGATGCCCGCCGCGCCCCATTTCTATCTCGGACTCATACTCTTCGCGGTCGGCGCCCTGATCGGCGTCGCCATATTCTTCGGGACCCTGGTGATCGCGCGCGAGGAGCGCACCTATGAAGGATCCCTCCCCCTGGTCACTTTCGGGGCCCTGACGGCCGCGATCATCGCGGTCTTCACCATCGCCTCCGGTGCCATCATTCTGATTCCGACCTTCCTCTGGTCGCTCGGCTATATCAGCCAGATCGATTCTGTGATGTACAAGCTGGTCTGGTGGGGCATGGGGCACTCCTCGCAGCAGATCAACGTCTCCGCCCACGTCGCGGTGTGGTACGCGATCGCCGCGATCGTCCTCGGCGCCAAGCCGCTGTCGGAGAAGGTCAGTCGTTCGGCCTTCCTGCTGTACATCCTGTTCCTGCAGCTCGCCAGCGCCCACCACCTGCTGGTCGAGCCGGGCATCAGCTCCGACTGGAAGATCTTCAATACCAGCTACGCGATCTACCTCGCCGTGCTCGGCAGCATGATCCACGGCATGAGCGTGCCCGGCGCCATCGAGGCGGCGCAGCGCGGCAAGGGCTACACCAAGGGCGCGTTCGAGTGGCTGCGCAAGGCGCCCTGGGGTAACCCGGCGTTTTCCGGCATGGCCTTGTCGCTGGTGCTGTTCGGTTTCCTGGGCGGGATTTCCGGCGTCGTCCTCGGCACCGAGCAGATCAACCTGATCATGCACAACACGCTCTACGTACCGGGTCATTTCCATGCCACGGTGGTCGCCGGCACGACCCTGGCCTTCATGGCGCTGACCTACCTCGTGGTGCCGCTCATCTTCCGGCGCGAGCTGATCCTGCCCGCCGTCGCCAGGTGGCAACCCTATGTCTTCGGCATCGGGGTCGCCGGAATCTCGCTGTTCATGATGGGGGCCGGCACGTTGGGCGTGGCCCGCCGCCACTGGGACATCACCTTCAGCGAGGCGACGCTGACCTTCGACTATCCCGGCACCGCCTTCCTGATGATGGGCCTCAACGGCGTGTTCGCGCTGCTGGCCGCGCTCGGCGGCGCGATGTTCATCCTGGTCGTGGTCGGCTCGATCCTCTTCGGCAAGCGCCACGAGGGGGCCGCCCAGCCCGCGCCGGCCCCGGCGGCGCCCAGGCCCGCGGCGGCGGTCGGCAGCTACGGCAACGCCGGCACGATCTACGTGCCGGGCACCTACATCCTGGTCGGCCTCTTCTTCACCGCTTTCGTGCTGTATTACTTCGTCAACTGGAAGTACCTCTCGGAGGTCTGGCCGCTGAGCTGACGGCCGTGCCTCACGGGGAGGGCGGCCGGTTCAGGGCGCACGGGGAGATCGCGATGGGCGAGACGCTCAGACTCATCGGCTCGGTGTTCAAGCTGCGCATCGCCGTGGCGATCACGCTCTGCGCCCTCGGCGGAGTCGCCGTCACGCCGGGCGCCGTGCCGGAGCCCTGGCAGATCGCCGCACTCGCGTTGGCCGTCATGCTGTCGGCCGCCAGCGCGGGCGCGTTCAACCAGTACGTCGAGCGGGATCTCGACGCCCGGATGCGGCGCACCGAGGGCCGCCCCTTCGTGACCGGCCGGCTGAAGGCGGGGCCGTTGTGGCTCGGGATCATTCTGGCGACCCTCGCCCTCGCCGTCGGCCTGGCCGCCCTCGCGCTCAATTCCTGGGTCGCGCTGCACACCTTCCTGGGCGCCTTCGTCTACGGCGTGGTCTATACCGTATGGCTGAAGCGCCGGACCTGGCTCAATATCGTGCTCGGCGGTCTGGCCGGCAGCTTCGCCGTGCTGGCCGGCGCCGCCGCGGTCGACCCCGGCCTGACCGCCGCGCCCGTCGTCCTCGCCATCGTGCTGTTCCTCTGGACGCCGCCGCATTTCTGGAGCCTGGCCGCGGCCCTGCGCGACGACTACGCACGGGCCGGCGTCCCCATGCTGCCCGTGGTCGTCGGCGACGTCCTGGCCGCCAAGGTCATCTTCGCCCATACCCTGACGCTGGTGCTCCTGTCCCTGGTTCCGGCCTTTCTTTCGCTCGGCTGGATCTACCTGCTGGGCGCGGCGACCGGCGGCGCGTTCTTCGTCGCCAAAAGCTGGCAGCTCGTGCGCGCCCCCTCGCGGAAGGCCGCCATGGGCAATTTCTTCGCCTCGCTGATCCAACTCAGCCTGATGCTGACCGGCGCGATCGCCGATCGCCTGCTGCTGGCGTGAGGGCCGGAGTAATGCTGCGCAGAGCTGCGGCGGCGGGCCTGGCCGCGGTGAGCTTGGCAACGATGGCGCCCGCATGGGGCCACGAGGCCAACCCGGCGACCTTCGAGCCCGAGGCGGCGATCCGCTACAGCCAGTCCGCCATCGGGCGCGAGGTCGGGGCCTACGCCTTCCGCGACACGGAGAACCGCCGCGTCACACTGGCCGACTTTCGCGGCAAACCCTTGGTCGTGAACCTCGTCTACACTTCCTGCGCCGATACCTGCCCGATGATCGTGCAGACCCTGGCCCGCGCGGTCGAGGTGGCGCAGGACGCGCTCGGCGCCGACAGCTTCAACATCGTGACCATCGGCTTCGACAGCGAGGCCGACGACCCGGCCCGCATGCGCGCCTTCGCACGGCGCCAGGGGGTCGACCTGCCCAATTGGCGGTTCCTCAGCACCGACGGCGACACGGTCGAGCGCCTGACCGCCGATCTCGGGTTCATCTACGCGCCCTCGCCGCGTGGTTTCGATCATCTGGCCCAGACCAGCGTGCTCGATGCCCAGGGCCGCGTTTTCCGCCAGATCTATGGCGCGGACTTCGGGTCACCTGCCCTGGTCGAGCCGCTCAAGGCGATGGCCCTCGGGAACGCCGGGCAGTCCGCCTCGGTCGGCGGCCTGATCGAGCGCATCAGGCTGTTCTGCACGTTCTACGACCCGACCCAAGGCCGCTATCGCCTGGACTATTCCATCATTATCGGCATCGTCATCGGCGGCCTCAGCCTTACCGGCATCGGCTTCGTCCTGCTGCGCGCCTGGCTCCACCTTCGGCACCACCCGGCCGGGCCGAAGACTTCATGACCTTTCTGCAACGGCCCCTGCGGATCCTCTTCGCCTGGATCGAGGCGGCGCTCGACCGCATCTTTCCGCCGGCCTGGAATCCCTTCTATCACCTCGGCGCCCTCGGCTTCTTCTATCTCTGGGTCGTCACGGTCAGCGGCATCTACGTCTATATCTTCTTCGACACGGGAACGACCGAGGCCTACGACTCGGTCCAGTACATGACCGTCGACCAGTGGTATCTAGGCGGCGTGATGCGCAGCCTGCACCGCTACGCCTCCGACGGCATGGTGCTGATGATGGGCGTGCACATGCTGCGCGAGTTCGCGCTGGACCGCTACCGCGGCAAGCGCTGGTTCACCTGGGTCACCGGGCTGCCGATTCTGTGGCTGGTCTTCATCGCGGGCATCACCGGATACTGGCTGGTGTGGGACAAGCTGGCGCAATACGTCGCGCAGGTTTCGGCCGAGTGGCTCGATTGGCTGCCGATCTTCGGCACGCCGGTGGTGCGCAACTTCCTGGCGCCCGTGCTGCTCGACGACCGCTTCTTCACGCTGCTGACCTTTATCCACATCGCGGTCCCGCTGACCCTGGTCTTCATCCTGTGGATCCACCTGCAGCGCGTCAGCCGGCCGGAGGTCAACCCGGCACGCGGGCTGGCGATCGGCACGCTGCTGATGCTGCTGGTGCTGTCGCTGGTCAAGCCGGCCGAAAGCCAGGGTGCGGCCGACCTGGCGCGGGTCCCGGCCGAGGTCGGCCTCGATTGGTTCTACTTCTTCGCCTACCCGATCGCCGATATCTGGTCGAGCGGCGCCTTGTGGCTCTTCCTGATGGCGCTCAGCCTGATCGTCTTCGTCCTGCCCTGGATGCCGCCCATGCGGCGGGCCGCGGTGGCCACGGTCGACCTCGCCAACTGCAACGGCTGCACGCGCTGCGCCGAGGACTGCCCGTACAGCGCCGTGACCATGCAGCCGCGCAGCGACGACCGCCCCTTCGAGCGCGAAGCCGTGGTCGACCCGCGGCTCTGCGTGTCCTGCGGCATCTGCGCCGGCGCCTGCCCCACCTCCACCCCGTTCCGCCGCGGCGACACCATGGCGCCCGGCATCGACCTCCCGGACACGCCGCTGATCGAGCTGCGCGACCGCATCGAGGCGGCGACCGCCGCCCTCGAGGGCCCGGCCCGCATCGTCGTCTTCGGGTGCGACCGCGGCATCAAGATCGGGCGCCTCGGCCGGCCCGGGGCGGCGACCTTCAGCCTGCCCTGCATCGCCGCCCTGCCCCCGTCGTTCATCGACTACGTGATCAGCCGGGACCTGGCCGACGGCGTCGTCCTCACCGGCTGCGCCGAGGGCAACTGCTATCACCGCTTCGGGATCGACTGGACGCGCGACCGCATCGCGCAGCAGCGTGACCCCTATCTGCGCGCGCGTGTCCCGCGCGAGCGCCTGCGCATGATCTGGGTCGGATTGACCGAGCCGATGGCCCTGGAACGGGCGCTCAGCGACTTCGCCGCCGAGGTCGCTGCGCTGCCGCCAGAGCTCGGCCGCACGCTGCGGCGCGGCGCCGAACGGCGTCAGGCCACTGCGGAGGTTCCCGAACATGGCTAGGGTTCTGCGCCTTATCGGGCAGGCCGTGGTCTATCTCGGGACGGCGCTATTGCTCGGCTACTTCTCCGATGCTCCAAGCTACACTCATTTCCCGCCCGGCGAAGCGGCGCTCCGAATCAACATCGTGCACAGTGCCAAGCACCTCAAGGCCTGCCGCCGCCTGACCGCCGAGGAGCTCGCCAAGCTGGCGCCCAACATGCGCCGGCCCGAGGTCTGCGAACGCCGCCGGCTGCCGCTCCGGATCGAGATGAAGCTCGACGGCCGCGTGCTCGTCGAACAGGATCTGCCGCCGACCGGACTGTCCGGCGACGGACCGTCCGAACTCGACCGCCGCTTCGCACTGCAGCCGGGCACCTACCGCCTGGAACTCCGCATGCGCGACACCGCGCGGAAGACGGGCTACGATTACGAACTGACGCGCGAGATCACGCTCGCCCCGCAGCAGAACCTCGTCATCGACTTCCGCCCCGAATCGGGCGGATTCATTCTGCTGTAGACCGGACGCGGGAGGAACCGGCGATGGCGCTGATCGACTGGCAGGAAAGCTTCAAGCTGGGGGTCCCCTCGGTCGACCACGAGCACGAGGCGCTGATCGCCCTGCTCAACCGGCTGCACGCGCAATTGCAGCGCCAGAAGGAGACGGGCGCCGATAAGGAGACGGTGCTGGGTTTCCTTGGCGAGGTGCACGCCGGCATCGCCGCGCACTTCGCCCTGGAAGAGCAGATCATGCGGTCGCGCGGCTACGACGAGTACGCCGACCACAAGGCGGACCACGAGCGGCTGCTCGACGAGATCCGCGATATCATGGACCGCTACGAGGCCGACGCCTATCCCGGCTACGAAAGCGAGCTGTCGCAGCACCTGCGCGACTGGTTCACCATCCACTTCAAGACCAAGGACGCCCGCCTGCACAAGATGCTGGGATAGGGCGTCAAGCGGGAGCCGAAAGCGCGTCGCCGTCGGGGCCGGCCCGCCGCCCAGGGACGATCCGCCGCTCTCGGTCGAGCGTCTCGGCGACGGCGTAATCAGCCCCGCCGTCCCGCAACAGGCCCGCTGCCGCCTCGGCCGGCGCGACCGCGAGCGCGGTGGATAGCGCATCCGCCGTGGTCGCGCGCCCGGCCACCACGGTCACGCTGCGCCAGCGCTGCGGGCTCTCGCCGGTCGCCGGGTCGAAGAGATGATGGTGCCGGGCGGCCGGGTCGAAGCGCGCGGCCAGGCCGCTCGACGTGGCCGCGGCGCGGTCGCGCAGCGCAAGCCGCGACAGCAGACGTTCGGGCGCCTCGGGATCCGGCACGCCGATGCGCCAGGCCGGCTCGTCCGGCGGCGCGTCGAGCGCGCGGATTTCGCCGAGCTGCACGAGAACGCGCGCGAACCCGAGGTCACGCAGCAGGTCGGCGACGCGATCGGTGATGTAGCCCTGGGCGATGCCGTTCAGCGTCAGGGCCATGCCCGGCCGCGCGAAGGCGACCCGCCCAGCGGCGATCTCGATGCCGCGGTAGTCGACCAGGGCGCAGGCCGCCGCGACCTCGCGCGCCGACGCTCCCGCCGGGTCGGCGCCGGCCGCCGCGAAGTGCCGCGCGTAGAGCCGCCACAAGGGCTGCACCGAGGGGTCGAAGGCGCCGGCCGAGACCGCGCCGAAGCGCAGCGCCTCGGCGAGCAGGCTGCGGAGGTCCTGCGACGGCTGCTCGAGAATGCCGTCGCGGTTGAGGCGCGAGATCTCGGAATCTGCGCGGAACAGGCTGAAGGCACATTCGAGGCGGCCGATCTCGTCGAGGCAGAGCGCCGTAGCGCGGCGGGCGACGGCCGCGTCGGGATGGGCGACGACGAGCTCCGCCCGCGCGCCCAGGGCGCTGCCCCGCCACCGATAGCGCGGTGCCGTTATGCCGCGCAGCGCGCTGTCGCGGCCGAGCAGCGGCAGCCCGGCGGCCGCGGCGATCAGGGTCAGGGCGCGCCGCCGCGACACGCGGCCGCCTCGCCTTCCATGCTCCATCGGATCGGTCATGGCGATGCCTCCTGCGCCGCTGCCGCCTGCCTGGCCTGCGCCGCCTTGGCGGCCTGGCGCTGCTCGCGCCGCTTGCGCCGGTCGATCAGCGGCGGACAGACGTATTCGTCGTAGTAGTTCACCTGGCAGCGCAGGCAGTGAATGCATTCGTTCGGATTGATCTGCCCGGTCGGATGGATCGCCTGGACGGGGCAGGACTGCGCGCAGGTCTGGCACGGCGTGCCGCACTGCCAGCGCCGGCGCAGCCATTCGAACATGCGCATGCGGGCCGGGATCGCCAGGGAACCGCCCAGGGGGCAGAGGTAACGGCAGAACGCGCGGTTGACGAACGCGCTCGCCGCCAGCAGCGCCAGCGCATAGGCCACGAAGGGCCAGGCGCGCTCGAACTTGAGGATGATCGCGGTCTTGAAGGGCTCCACCTCGGCGCCGAGCAGCGCCAGCGTCGGCTCGCCCAGAAAGATGGCGAAGAGCGCCAGGAAGACGATGTACTTGATCGGCCAGAGGCGCTCGTGCAGCGCGAACGGCAGGCGCCACTGCGGAATCTTCAGGCGCTGCGCCGCGCGGTTGACCAGGTCCTGCAGCGCACCGAACGGACAGAGCCAGCCGCAGAACACGCCGCGGCCCCAGAACAGCAGGGCAACCGCGACGTAGCTCCACAGGATGAACATGAGCGGTTCGAGCAGGAAGAAATCCCAGTGGAACTCCGTCAGGATGGCGTCGGAGAAGGTCAGCACGTTGAGCACCGAAAGCTGCGCTCCCGCCATCCAGCCGAGCCACACGAGGGTCACGACGAGGAAGCCGACGCGCAGGCCGTCGTACAGCCGTTTGCGCTGCGCCACCCAGTCCTGGAACACCAGGATCAGCGTGAGGACGACGAGGACCAGCGTGACCACCCCGATCTCGACCCAGCGCTCCAGCCAGGTCTGGTGCCACAGCGGCGTGCCCAGGTCCTCGCCCGGGCCGGCCGACTTGTTGACGTAGAGTCCGGGCAGGCGATACGGCAGGACGAAGCTGGCGAAGACCGGCGCGCCCGATGCGTCCTCGCCCTCGGCCAGGACCTCCAGCCGCCAGTCGTGCTCGGGCAGGAAGCCGCTCGCGGCCGAGACCTTGAACACGGCCAGCTCGCGCAGCTCCGGCGCCCCCTCGATCTGCAGGGCGTCGACCCGCTGATGGTCCTCCTTGGTGAAGCGAACGGTTGTCTCGCCCTGCACGAGTTGCAGACGGTCGAACACACCGTCACGGACGTAGTTCGTCCCCTTGAAGGAATAGAGGCCGCGGCCTCCGACGAAGACCAGCTGGTCGCCGGGACCGATCTCGGCCATGAGGCGATTATAGAGGCGCTGGCCGAGCAGGTTGCGCCCGACCCGGGCCGGGGTCGCCAGCCCAGTATAAATCTCGAGGAACGGGGTCTCCGGCGCGGGCGTGGCGGCGGCGGGAAAGAGCCGCGCGTCGCGCTCTTCGAAGCGCTTCTGCGCCTCGCCGACGGTCACCGACAGCGAGACCAGCGAGCCGTCCTTGCGCAGGTCGTCCCAGGTCGCAGGGGCGAAGCGGTCGAAATCGAGTCGCGCCTGGGCTTCCCCGAGCAGTCCGCGGCTGCGGGCCACGGCGCGGCCGGCGCGCAGGATCGCATCGTTGAACACCACGGAGGAGATGGTCGCGCCGGCCACCGCGTCGACCTCGCCGGGCACCGTGCCGCCGCGCCGCGCCACGCGCACCGGGTTGCGCACGTCGAGCCCGCGATACTGGGCGACGAAGGCCGCGAGGTCGGCGTCCGAAACGCCGATCACCAGGATCGGCTCGCGATGCTCCAGGATCTCGGCCCCGGTGATGCGCCCCTCGAGGTCGATCCCGGCCAGGATGTCGAGCGGCTTGCCGGAAAACCCGGCCGAGGCCACCACCTGGCGGGTCGAGAAGACGTAGCCGACCAGGCCGCCGTCCCGGTAGGCCGGCGCCGCCGGGGGTGCGCCCTCCATCGCCCCGAAGGCCGTCGCCTGTGGGAAGACCTCTGCGAAGCGGGTCGGATCGAGGGGCTCGGCCGCCGCGGTGGCGCGGGCCAGCAGCAGCACCGTCGCCAGGACGAGCGCGGCTATGCCCAACCGCCCCGCCGGGGTATCCGCAGGTTTCATGCTCTCGCCCTCGTCCCCCATCGCGGCGCCGGAATCACCAAAACGGCGCCACTCTCGCGGCCCCAGGATGGCCCTGTCCTTGACCGCGCTCAAGCCGCGGACCGGGGCCGAATTCTTGACCAGGATCAAGGACCGGCCCCGGCACCCCGCCTAGGGTGCCGGGAGCCAGCTAGCCAAGAGGTGGGACGATGAGAGAGGGACTGCTCCGCTCGGTTTTGGGTGCGACACTTGCTGCCGCCGTGACCTTCGCGATCCATGCGCAGGCGGCGGAACAACCCAAGCCGGAAGACATCAAGAAGCACGAGACCACGCCGGGCGAACGGTACGAGCCCAGCCTCGACGTGCTGCAAAAGGAAGGCGCGAAGCTTCCGGGGACGGAAGCAGGCATTCCGTCCCTGACGGAGGCCGAGTTCGATCACGCCAAGCAAATCTATTTCCAGCGCTGCGCCGGCTGTCACGGCGTGCTGCGCAACGGGGCCACGGGCAAGCCTCTGACGACGGACATCACCCGTGAGCTCGGCTTCGACTACCTGAAGGCCTTCATCACCTACGGCTCGCCCGCCGGCATGCCCAACTGGGGCACATCCGGCGATCTGAGCGAACAGGAAGTGGACCTCATGGCCCGCTACCTGTTGAACGAGCCGCCGCAGCCGCCCGAGTTCGGCATGCCGGACATGAAGGCGACCTGGAAGGTGATCGTTCCGGTCGACAAGCGGCCGACCAAGCAGATGAACGATCTCGACCTCGACAACCTGTTCTCCGTCACGCTGCGCGACAATGGCCAGATCGCACTGATCGACGGCAATACCAAGAAGATCGTCGAGGTCCTGACCACGGGCTACGCGGTGCATATTTCACGCCTCTCGGCGTCCGGCCGCTATCTCTACACGATCGGCCGCGATGCCAAGATCGACCTCATCGACCTTTACATGGATCCGCCAGCCACCGTCGCCGAGGTCAAGGTCGGCCTCGAGGCACGCTCGGTCGAGACCTCCAAGATGAAGGGATGGGAGGACAAGTACGCCATCGCGGGCGCCTACTGGCCGCCGCAGTACGTGATCATGGACGGCTTGACTCTGGAGCCGCTCAAGGTCGTCTCGACTCGCGGCATGATCTACGACACGCAGGTCTACCATCCGGAGCCGCGCGTCGCGTCCATCGTCGCCTCGCATTTTCACCCGGAGTTCGTCGTCAACGTCAAGGAGACCGGGCATATCCTCATGGTCAACTACGAGGATATCAAGAACCTCAAGGTGACCTCGATCGACGCGGAACGCTTCCTGCATGACGGCGGCTTCGATTCGACAGGGCGCTACTTCCTGGTCGCCGCCAACGCGCGCAATACCATTGCCGTGGTCGACACCAAGGAGGACAAGCTGGTCGCCTTGATCAAGACCGGGACCAAGCCGCACCCGGGGCGCGGCGCCAACTTCGTGCACCCGAAGTACGGTCCGGTCTGGGCCACCAGCCACCTCGGAGACGAAACCATCTCGGTGATCGGCACCGATCCCGTGGGCCATCCGGAATACGCCTGGAAGGTCGTCGAGACCCTGGAGGGACAGGGCGGCGGATCGCTGTTCATCAAGACGCACCCCAAGTCGACCAACCTCTATGTCGACACGCCGCTCAATCCCGAGGCGGAGATCGCCTCCTCGGTCGCCGTCTTCGACATCAACAATCTGGAAGCCGGCTACGAAGTGCTGCCGATCGGCGAATGGTCCGGCATCACGGAGGGCGTGCGCCGCGTCGTGCAGGGCGAGTTCAACAAGCAGGGCACGGAGATCTGGTTCTCGGTGTGGAACGGCAAGGATCAGGAATCGGCCATCGTCGTGGTCGATGACAAGACGCGCAAACTGAAGGCCGTCATCCGCGACAAGCGCTTGGTGACTCCGACCGGGAAGTTCAACGTCTACAACACCCGGAACGACGTCTACTAGGACCGCGTCGGGCGGGATCCCAAGGGAACTCCAAGGGGTCCCGCCCCTCGCCACCGCGTCCTTCGAGGCCGAGGCGGATCGGCCGGTTCAGGAAGAACATCCATGACTCCAGACACTGCCCCTCTGGTTTCCCTGGTCGGTGCCGGCCCCGGCGACCCCGAGCTGATCGCCGTCAAGGCGCTGCGTCGGCTGCAGGCGGCCGAGGTCGTGGTCTACGACCGCCTCGTGTCGGAGCAGATTCTCGATCTCGTGCCGGCGGGAGCGACCCGGATCTACGTCGGCAAGGCGAACGGCCAGCACACCCTGCCGCAGGATGAGATCAACGTCCTGCTGGTCAAGCTGGCGCGCGCCGGCCACCGCGTCGTTCGCCTCAAGGGCGGCGACCCCTTCGTCTTCGGCCGCGGCAGCGAGGAGGCGGCATACCTCGCCCGCTACAAGGTGCCGTTCGAGGTGATACCGGGAATCACGGCTGCGTCCGGCTGTACGGCCAACCTGGGCATTCCGCTCACCCATCGCGGCCTGGCCACCGGGGTCCGATTCGTGACCGGCCATTGCCGCGACGACATCGAGCTCGACCTCAATTGGGAGAGCCTGGCGGACCCGGAGACGACCCTCGTCATCTACATGGGCATGGCGAACGTCACCCAGATTTCAGAGCGGCTGATCGCCGCCGGGCTGGCGCCCGACACGCCGGCCGCGGCCATCGCCCAGGGCACCCTGCCCGAACAGCGGATTTGCCGGGCGCCGCTCGCCGCCTTGCCGAAGACAGCCGCCGCGGCCAAACTTGCGGCGCCGGTGCTGATCGTGATCGGGCGCGTCGTGGCCTTGGCCGACGCCCTCGCCGCCCCGCTCGAGGCGCCGGGCCGGTCCGATGCCCGAACACGTTCGGCGAGTCATGGTTAGGCTTTGCGGTATTGCCGTCTTGCTTCTCTCGGTTGCCCTGTCGCAGACCGCGCAGGCCGATCCGTCGGCGGCGCGTCAGGCCGACCTTGTCTATCAACTGAGACAGGATTGCGGCGCGTGCCACGGGATGACTCTCAAGGGCGGGCTCGGCCCGCCGCTGCTGCCCACGGCCCTCGCCGACAAACCGAACAATGCCCTGGTCGAGACGATCCTGGACGGCCGCCCCGGCACGCCCATGCCTCCCTGGGCCTTCGAGATCACGCCGGACGAGGCCGCCTGGCTCGTTCGTCGGCTGAAGGAGGGACTGCCATGAACCGCTGGCGGCGCATCCGGCGCCACGGCGCGACGGCCGTGCTCGTGCTCGCCGTGGCGGCCTGCCAGGCGCCGCTGCGCGGAACCGGCGATCTCGGCCTGGTCGTCGAACGCGCCGCCGGACGGGTCGAGGTGATCGAGACGAGCGGGCGGAGCGCACTCGGCGAGGTCGGCGGACTGGGCGACCTGTCGCACGCCTCCACCGTATTCTCGCGCGACGGACGCTATGCCTATGTCTTTGGCCGCGACGGCGGACTGAACAAGATCGACCTGCTGCGCCAAAAGCTGGTCGGGCGCGTGGTGCAGGCCGGCAACTCGATCGGCGGCGCGATCTCGCAGGACGGCCGCCTCGTCGCCGTGTCGAATTACGAGCCCGGCGGCGTCCGCGTGTTCGATGCCGAGACGCTGGCACCGGTCGCCGACATTCCGGCCACCTACGGCAGCGACGGCGCGCGCTCCAAGGTCGTCGGACTGGTCGACGCGCCCGGCCAGCGCTTCGTCTTCAGCCTCTACGACGCCGGCGAGATCTGGATCGCCGACCTCTCCGATCCCGCCGCGCCGCAGGTGACCAAGTTCCGCGACATCGGCCGCCAGCCCTACGACGGACTCATCACGCCCGACGGGCGCTACTACATGGCCGGCCTGTTCGGCGAAGACGGCATCGCGCTGCTCGACCTGTGGCACCCGGAGAAAGGCGTGCGCCGCATCCTCGACGGCTACGGGCGCGGCGAGGAGCCCCTGCCGGTCTACAAGATGCCGCACCTCGAGGGCTGGGCCTCGGCCGGCAATCTGCTGGTGCTGCCCGAGGTGGGCCATCACGAGCTGCTGCTGGTCGAACGCGAGACCTGGCGCGAGGTCGGGCGCATCGCCGTGCACGGCCAGCCGGTCTTCGCCATCGCCCGGCCGGACGGCCGCCAGGTTTGGGTAAACTTCGCACATCCATTAAACGATGTCGTGCAAGTTATTGATTTACCTTCACAGAAGGTCATCGAAACTTTACACCCCGGCAAGGCCGTCCTGCACATGGAATTCACCCCGCGCGGCGAGCAGGTGTGGATCTCCCTGCGCGACGAGGACCGGGTGGAGGTCTACGACCCGGACACGCGCAAGCGGATCGCCGCGCTACCGGTCGACAAGCCGAGCGGCATCTTCCTGACCGCGCGCGCCAACCGGATCGGTTTGTGAGGAGGCCCGCATGACGCCGGCAACAGCCACGGCACTTGGCCCGGATAGTGGGTCGGCGGAGGACCGCCTGTCGCCGTTGGAGCGCCGTCTGCTCGACGAGTTCCAGCGCGACTTCCCGCTGACGCCCGAGCCCTATGTCGAGCTGGCCCGCCGCCTCGGCAGCGACGAGGCGACGGTCCTGGGCGCCCTCGCGCGGCTGCACCGGCGCGGCCTGATCGCGCGCGTCGGCGCCGTGGTGGCGCCGCACAGCACAGGCTGGAGCACGCTGGCCGCCATGGCGGTGCCCGAGGCGCGGCTCGACGCGGTGGCGGCGCTGGTCAGCGGCTTCGCCGAGGTCAATCACAACTACGAGCGCGAGCACGCCATGAACCTCTGGTTCGTGGTGACCGGCCGCGACCGGGCGCAGGTCCGGGACGTGCTGGCCGCCATCGCGGCCGAGACCGGGCTGGCAGTGCTCGACCTGCCGCTCGTCGAAGCCTACCGGCTGGATCTGGGATTTCCGCTGCAATGGACCTGAGCGAAACCGATCTGCGGCTCGCCGCCGCCCTGGCCGAGGGGCTGCCGCTCGACTCGCGGCCCTACGCGCGCTTGGGCCGGGCGCTCGGGCTGGAGGAGGCCGATGTGATCGCCCGTACGCAGCGCCTCGTCGCGGCGGGCACC
>Ga0210124_1000318_pt1 | contig 25825 bp, 22 predicted proteins | sample Muzzi_PWC_D2_FD_185554 | JGI IMG/M metagenome (GOLD analysis project Ga0210124, IMG submission 185554) | Wetland microbial communities from San Francisco Bay, California, USA, that impact long-term carbon sequestration - Muzzi_PWC_D2 (SPAdes) | ecosystem: Environmental > Aquatic > Marine >... | reverse complement strand
CTCGTAAACTGACTCTTCGAGGTGGGTTTGAACACCGGTATCATAGCTTTCAGCCGCTTCAACCGTACGCATCAAAAACTCATCAGATACCCACTGTGGCCCCGGTGGGGCAAACCAGAGGTCGATACGAGCATGGTCATCATAACTGCGCCAAAGGTTATCAAAGATGTCGAAGTAATCGTCGATTGTGGCCGCATCAGGGCCGGGTAATCGTTGGCGTGCCGCTGCCTGAACCTCTTTCGGAAGCAACCCGATAAAAGCCTCATCATCTCCCCAAATGAGATGGCTTTGCTTACTCATCCCCGTAGCGAAAGCCACCCGAATCCCGGCTTTGTCATAAGCCTTCAACCGCTGCCCGATATCAGAGATCAGGGCTTCGGGTGTTCCCCCACCAGAATGAACCTCAACCACGCTGGTGACGCCGGTACGCAGCAATCGAGCCGCGGCAAGCTGAGTAGTTAAAAAAGGATCAACTTGACGGCGGCGAGCCAGATCAAGCAACCACGGCTCTAGCAATTGATCGGGAACACCGTGTTGGATATGCGTAACCCCTCCGCTGTGATGATGGGCATTAATCAAACCAGGCAGGATAGCATGATGTTCAGAGCCTAGTACTTGCACCGTTGGATGCCGCTCACGCAAATCAGCCCAATCTCCTACTTCCTGAATCAGGCCATCTTCAATAACTAAAGCCCCATCACGGATAACTCGCTCGGCCTCCTGACCACCGGGGAATAGCCAGTATCCCCGCACTAATAAGGGTTCATCTTGTTCAATTGGCATTGCGTTCCTCCAAAAATACCTCAACTTCTTCTGGGGTCGGAAGATGCCCACGCGGTCCCAAAGCCATTACGGATAGGGCCGCAGCCGCGCTGGCAAAGCGCAATCGTTTCGCCAGTGGCTCACCCCGCAGTGTTCCCCGTAGAAAAGCGGCATTAAAGGTGTCGCCCGCGCCAGTTGTATCAACCACCGGCACCTCAAACCCGGCTTGCTCCGCCTCCTCATTGGCGGTTACGGTCAGTGGTCCGGCTTTACCACGGGTAACAATAACCGTATGCGGGCCAAGATCGAGTAACGTCCGCATAGCTTCAAAAGATGGTTCTTGGCCGGTAGCCGCTTTGAAACCGTCTTGGTTGAAATTAGCAATATCGGTTTGTTTAAGAATACGTTCTAACTGACTGCGATCATCAACGGAGGTTGATTCAATATCAACCATGACCTCGGTGCCGTGTTCATGAGCTAACTGAGCCAAAGCCAGAAATTGATCTCTGGGGTTTGGCATCATATAAAGCATCCGGGTCTGGGAAAAAATATTAGCCGCCACATCTAAGGGATACTTATCATCAATGGTTTTCACCACCACCATGGCGCTTTCACCGGTCGGGTCGATTAAGATAACCACAAAAGGTGACTCATGACCTTCGACCACCTGGATTAAAGAGGTATCGACACTATAGCGTTGGAAATCCTCAATGATGGCCTGGCCTTTTTGGTCGTCGCCAATGTTAGCGAAAGAAGCCACCTTCAACCCCAGTCGGCTGGCGGCACAGGCAAAGTTAGCTACCGTTCCCCCTGGCAGCCGTCCGACTAATTCGCCCATGACCTTCTCATCAAATGACGGCAACTCTGGCACTTTCAGAACCAAGTCCACATCAACCCCGCCGACTGCCAGCACATCGATTTTTCGAGGCTCGTTCATATCATCTGCTCCGTTACCTCATAAATTTCGGCCAGACTACCGGCCAGCCGTTCACTTGCATCGTGCAACCGTTCTGATGAAATAGTTGGTGGTCCAATCTGTTCAATGGTGATGGCTGCGCCTACCGCGGCACGTGCGGCGGCTTGCTTTACGTCAGCGTGTTCGAGCCAACCAACCAGAAAGCCACCACAGTAGGCATTTCCGCCGCCGGTCACATCAACCACATTGGCCTGGGCTGCCGGAACCTGCCAGTAGCGTCCGCTATCGCGCTCATAAACTAATGAACCATCAGCCCCCTGACGAAGCGCCACCAAACGCGGTCCCAGCTTGGCAAACATTGTCATGAGTTCGGCTACTGGCCGTTCGCCTAGCAGTAAGTGAGCATCAGTTACACCAGGCGAGAAAATCTCGGCATAGCGAAGACAATCGAGGATGATTTTACGCTGCCAGTCGGATGTCTTCTCATGTACAATAGGTTCGAGGCAGAGCTTTACCCCGGCCTCGGTCAGGGTTGTGACCACTTCAGGCTCCACATCACGACCCCGAAGCGGCATATGAACCCCCTGCACTCCTGCCAAAGGGGGTAAATCATTCGGTGTAGGTGTCAATTGTGCCCACCAATCATCATCCGAAATTCGAGAAACCTGGGTTCGGGTGCCATCCTCCTCATAGAGTTGCCAGGCACGAGGGGTAGGGAGCGCATTGATTTGAACGGCATTTACGGCCAAATCCAATGGTGATAGCAAATCAAGCCCAAAATCGGGGCCAACCCGCGCAAATAGACCAACCTGAGACGACCACAAGCGCATTCCGGCCACAGCATAAGCACCACTACCCCCCAAGATACTCATGGCTGTTTGCCCGTCGGGAAAGACGACATCATCGAGGATCAGCCCTCCCAAACTGAAATATTTAACGCTCATTTAGCTATGATGAATAACTTTAGAACTCTGTTCAAGGAGCGACCTTTGGACGCTGATAACCCGCTGCAATTTTCTGTGCAGAGAGCTGGATACTAAGATTATGCAATGGCAATACAGTAAGCAGTGGACTCATCGGTTCTGGAACTGCCGGGAGTGTAAAGACGGTATCGGCCAATGCTCCCACTGCCTCATCATCCTCATCTACAATAGCAATCAACCGTGCCCCATAATTCCGCAATGATTGGGCAGTATCAAGATTACGACTGCTGACACACCCCGTTGGGGCAATAAGAACCACCGGCTCTCCCGGCGAAATCACCCCAAACCGCAAAGCATGATGAAACTCTTCAACTGCCAGCGGCATACCAGCCTCTTGTGGACCCTCGGCCAATAAAGCGCTACCAATATTTGCCACCGCATAGCTTGGACCACCACCAATAAAGGTATAATATCGATTCCCTTGTAGTTCGCTGCCTAATCTCTCAGATGGCCCCATACTATTGGTCAGCACACTTTGCATGTGATTCGGAATCTTTTGTAATTCAGCCAGGTAGGCATTAGCCTGATTGCCATCCAAATGACCATTTGCTCGACCAAGCTCAATAGCTAAATTGATCAGAACAGCAATGGTGGCCGTTGTCGTCTGGGCAGGCAGACCTTTTTTTACCGCGCCCGGCACTAAAGCCGTATGCGGTTTCTCAATAAACGGATTGCCTTCATAGGCATAGTCGCTGATACCCACCACATAAGCCGGAGTGTCCAAAGCACGATCAAGGGCATCCCACGTAGTTGTTGGACGTCCACTTGAGCTAATCACAATGACCGCACTCTGGGCGTCAACACCGGGATGATCATAAGCGGCATACTCATATGCCTGTAATGGCTCCGCCGGTAGTCCAGCATATTGCTCGAAGGCCAGTCGAGCAGCCATACCGGCAAACCAAGAGTCCCCGGAGCCGAGGAGAAGTAACCGCCGGGTATTACGCTCAACTAGCGTCACGGCAAGCTGTCTCACCGAGTCACCTAACCGTTCAAGCACCCGGGCTACAACAGTAGGTTGCTCGGCCACTTCGCGCCGAGTATCGGCAATCGGCATGATTGCCTGTTCATCCGACATCCACTCCCTCCAACCTTCATATATATTAGTTAACTCAAGTTGCCACCTTGCTAGAGTCGCCAGGAAAGACACCCGGTTTTTGCATGATTACACCGGGTTTATTGAGAATGTGGCCTATTGTTAGATAAATTGAGAATGTATTTCGGAAAAACCGGGTGTCTAACAAAAGGTAGCAACTTAGGTTAGTTAAGATAGAATCGCCTCTTGAAAAATCTGGCGATATCGCTCCTGGTCAACATCAACGGCGACTGATATCTTGGTACCCATAGACGGCTGCCATTCAGACTCGCGTTGAACAGTCATCCAGGGACGTTGATCCACAACGGTTTGCCCCCGAGTCCAAGTGCCGGTGAGTTCAACCCGCACAGGGTACTCTTCGGTTGTCAAACCATCGGGGTCGATAACGCTGGCTACGCAGCCCGCATCCCCGATACCGCCTCGTTCCCGCTTAAAATTATCCATAAAAAACAGCAATAACTTCCCGGCCAATTGTGCCGAGGGCCGACCAGACTGAACAAAAGATTCAGCTTCGCTCCGAGAAAAGGTCACCTGGCGAAACACCTCCAGACCATACATGACAATCGGTAGGCCGCTGGTAAAGACGATATCGGCGGCTTCGGGGTCTTGACGAATATTAAATTCGCCAGTGGCGGAAGCATTACCCATCCCAATAGCACCGCCCATCAAAACAATCTGGCTAATATTGTTCTTAACTTCGGGATATTGTACTAATAGCGTGGCAATGTTAGTGAGGGGAGCCAATGGAACCAGGGTGATCGGATTTTGAGCAGCCGTTAGAGTCTTTCGCAGAAATTCCACAGCATGCTCTGGCTCCGGCTTACGAGTCGGTTCGGGGAGTTCAACATTGCCTATTCCACTACCGCCGTGGACTCCCCCCGCATTACGCTGTACCTCAAGCATAGGGCGATCCATACCACGAGCCACCGGAACATCAGTGGCCCCGGCCGCTTCAAGGACTTTAAGCGTGTTAGGTACAACTTTATCGACCTCCACATTACCCATTACACATGTAACACCCAACAAATTGAGAGCCGGTGAACGTGCGGCCAACAGTAGAGCCATGGCATCATCCACACCGGTATCGACATCAAGAATTACATCCATTAAATTTTTGCTCCTTTTGCAGCTTCAATAAATTTCCGAACCCGTTCGGGGTCCTTACGGATAGGTTGTTGGCCGCCGGAACGGTTGGTATGGGTATTGGAATCGACCCCCCACGGCTGAACCGCTCGGATAGCCTCAGCTACATTTTCTGGCGAAAGACCACCAGCCAGAATAACCGGAATAGACACACGTTCGACAATCTCCCGGCTGATGGACCAATCGTGAGTTTGGCCTGTTGCGCCAATCGCGGTTTCATCGGGACTTTTTGTATCCAATAACAGATAGTCCGATACTTGCTGGAATTGCACAGCAGCAGCCACAGCCTCCGGTCCGCTGACAGCAATGGCTCGCATGAGGGGTAAATCGGGCAACCGGGTTTTTAATTCACGCATGGCCGCAACATCCGGGTCATCCATATCGGCAGAAATATGCAAAATATCCGGCTGCACAGCTTTTGCCACCGCTTCTATCTCATCGAGGTCCGTCGCCACGGTTAGAGCTACCTTAACCGTAGAGGCTGGAACAGCAGTAAAAATGGCTCTGGTCGTGACAAAATCGACTTCATCAGGGGTCTGTTTGTCTTCCCCTACCACTACCCCAATATGTTCAGCGCCCAGATTGGCGACCATAATAGCATCTTCCGGCGTCAGAATTCCATAAATCTGGGTAATCATAAAGCTAAGAATATTGCCCTAAGGTATCAATGAGTAAATCAAAGAAACGAGCCGTGTCTATACGAAGACCAACCTCTACATTGGGAGAGGCGCCTTTGCGGATACCCTCGATGGCAACGATATCCTCGCCGGTCCCCCGTATATGCCGGTAATCACATACAGTCATGCCATAGGTATGCTCGCCTTTTAACTCGATAGCCACATGCATCAGTTGAAAATCGATGATCGTTGGATCAATCAGGGCGGCTACAGAACAGGGGTCATGCAAAGAGCCGCCAGTCAAGCCAAACACATCTTTAAGCGTCCCTTTGTAGAAATCGAGCAATCCAGCCACAATCGTGCCGGTTTTGTTGCCGAGAGCGCGAATGCGTTCAATTTCAACATCGGTGGCGTTGGCTTGACGGGTAATATTTAGCCCGCACATCTTAATGGGGATACCACTGGTAAAGACAACGTGGGCTGCCTCTGGGTCCACATAAATATTGAACTCAGCCGCCGGGGTCGCATTCCCATACGTCAGGCTTCCCCCCATCAGACTTATTTCTGGAATACGATCGGCGATACGTGGTTCGCGGCGCAGCGCGGTGGCAACATTGGTTAACGGCCCGGTGGGGATAAGGGTGACATCATCCATAGACATGACGGTATCGATGATAAAATCAACCGCGTGGCTATCGTGCAACGAGGTAGTAGGGGTGGGTAGCTCGGGGCCATCCATCCCGGTCTCACCATGAATCTCCGGCGCGTGCAGAGGTGGCTGCACCAATGGATGCCCCATCCCTCGCGCTACCGGAATGTGAGTCAGCTCGGCAAACTCTACCACCTTGAGGGCATTGGTCGTCACTTTGTCAATATCCTGATTGCCGCCCACCGTAGTTATCCCTACCACATCCAAATGCTTGGCCGCCAGCAGGATAGCCAGGGCATCGTCATGACCAGGGTCGCAATCCATGATAACTTTTCTCATGATAACCTCCGTTGGGCAATCTTTGTCAAGCCTTGAGCCAGGGTCTCGACATTAAATTCGTCTATGTTCGCCTCTTTGAAGGTGGCGTAGAGGTCTTTCGGTATAGCCTCAAATCCCTTTAGAGCACCAGCCAAGGCCCCAGACATGGCGGCGATGGTATCGGTATCGTTACCTATGTTGGTTCCACCCACAATGGACTCGATAGGGTCGCCCCCGGCGAAGACGAAGAGACCGACCGCAGCGGGCACTGACTCACCCGCATCCACCGAGTTGCCGATGTAAGCCTCGATACTCTCCATCGCCTCTTCCAACGTGGTTGCTTTTAAAGCCAGGCTGACCGCCAGCTCAATCCGTGAGAGAATGCGCGGCCCGGCGACTACACGGGCGTGTTCTGCGGCTAACTCTTCTCCCCGTCGAGCACCAGCTAAACAGGCTTGTACTACAGAGAATACATCGGCCCCCTCAGTTAAGGCTTCGGCTACACCGGCGGCAATAGCACAGGCCGCAGAAATAGCAATTTGGGTGTTATGTGAGGGAAGGCAGGAGGTTAAAGCATCTTGACATGCCCCCTCGATGTTGCCGGGATTCACCAATCCGGCGGGGGCAACGCGCATAGACGACCCGTTGGTCGCGCCCATCTTGCAAGTTTGGCGATTCGAAGTACCCACAACGCCTACCTTGGATGGATCGCCCCCGGTACGTAGAGCCTCAACAATAAAACGGGTAGTGGGACCCATGTTACCCACATGGGGCGACTCATCGGCCCAACGAAGCAAACAATCAACCCACGCTTCGGAGGTCAAGGTTCCATCCGTCCGAATCAAAGCATCGGCCAGATAATACATTTGGCTGGTATCATCCGTAATTTGTCCTAGCTCATTCCCTTCGGCCCCAGAAAACGTATCTGGGGGCGGTTTATAAAAGGTGCGTACGGGGCCGCCATACTGGGCATAAATCTCTTGTGTACTCCACTGTTCGGTGGCGGCTCCCATTGCATCGCCCATTCCGGCGGCAGCCAGGGAGCCTAGAATATGGTTATATAATCTATCTTCCATTGTTTCTCCTTATAGAAGTAGGGGCGAGGCAACTCGCAGCATAGTTTATTTGCTCCGAGAGCCTCATTCCGAGTTGCCTCGCCCCTACGCCATCCTGAATTACTTTTTACAAAAGTTTAATTCTTAGTAATACGCTCGTAATAAAGCTCTAAAAAGCGGGCTGAATCCACATCTAAACAGACGTTGACATTGGGTGGTTGCTTCCAACTACCGTGCCAATCGGCTATGGTTTGGCCGCTGTTTCTTTGCTCACCGACAGCAACATCTACGTAAACCTTTTGGGTTTTAAATAGAGACGAGTCAATCACATAAGCAATCGCCGAGGAATCGTGAACGTGAAAACCATCGGTTCCCCTAACGCTTTTATAAAATTGATGATAAAAGGGGGTGATTGCCGAAATGAAATCGGTGAAGGGTGTGCCAGCCTCCTGCAAACGGGCCAGGTAAGCGGAATTCATGATTGTCTTGGTGGTTACATCCAACCCGACCATTGTAAAAGGCCATCCGGCGTGAAAGACAATGTTAGCTGCCTCAGCATCATTGTGGATGTTGGCCTCGGCGACAGGTGAAACATTACCGGGTACAGTTGCCGTACCCCCCATAATAACCACCTCTTTTACATTTTGCGCGATGCGAGGCTCGATACTGACGGCCAAAGCCAGATTGGTCAAAGGGCCAACCGCTACTAATGTAATTTCACCGGGTGCTTCCATAATGCGAGAGACAAGATATTCAGCCGCTCGGCCTGGGTGGGGGTTGCTCTTAGCTGGGGGCATATTTGTCTCACCCAAACCATCCCGGCCATGAACCCGGTAGCCTGTGCCGTGATACTCATGGAGCAAAGGTCTATTGACTCCGGGCACGACGGGGATATCGCTACGCCCGGCTAACTCTAATACCCGAAGGGCATTTGCTGTGGTTTTCTCAACCCCATTATTACCAAATACGGTAGTCAGGGCTTCCAGCTGAATCTCAGGAGATTGAAGGGCGAAAAGTATCGCCATAGAATCATCAACGCCTGGATCGGTATCTATGATCAGCCGTTTCAATATTTATTTTCCTTTCATATAGAGAAGTTCACACGCTTACGTGCGGCAACACACGTCACGTCGGCACTGGAACGTGCCTCGCTTCGCACAACATTATTTTCGAATGAGCAAGGGATAGCATTACTTAACGAAGATGATGACAGAGAGAACGGGAAAAGTATGACAGACCCGTTCTCCCCATTTTTCTATTTAGCCTTTGAGTCCAGATGTTGCAATACCTTGTACGTAATATTTTTGCAGAAGCAAGAAAAGAAGAATAACCGGCACCGAGGCCAGGACAGCACCCGCAAAGGTACGCCCCCAATAGATCTGGGTTTGAGTGGTCTGGTTCGCGATAGCCACCTGAATCATCTGCAACTGTGGCCTACTGATTACAATTAAGGGCCAATAGAAAAGATTCCAGATAAACTGAAACTCTAACAAGGCTGTGGTGACGATACCAGGAATGGAAAGAGGCACAATAACGTACCGCAAGACGCCAAATAATGAGGCCCCATCGATAATAGCCGCTTCGTCGAGGTCTTTGGGAATATCTCTCATAAATTGCATCAAGGCAAATATAACAAAGGGACTGGCATACCAGGGTACTATTAATCCCCAATATGAATCCTGTAGGTTCAAGCCTCTAACGACAATATATAAGGGCACAATAGTTGCTTGAAAGGGTACCAGCATGGTAGCGATGACAAATACCAACAAAACATTTTTATGGGGAAACTCCAGCCGGGCGAAGAAGTAGGCCCCCATGGTGTTGAAGATGAGAGAGCTGGTAACTACGCCAACGGATACAAGCAAGCTGTTAAAGAGGAAGCGTTGAAAGTACAAACCGTTTCCCTGGCCCGCTTCACTGAGACCAAAGACATCTAAAAAATTCTGAAGAGTCCACTCTACTGGCACAAAGGTATGCCAGCCAAAAGGATACAAATAGGCAAATATCTCAGCCTGATTCCTTACACTACTCAAGATCATCCAAACAAAAGGAGTGGCAAAGATCACGATGAGGACTATGTATAAGGCATATTCAAATATTCCACCAATAGTTTTTCTAACCCAGCGAGGAATGACAAATTCTTGTTTTAAGGGGGTTGTGTCTACAACCAGTTCTCCTGAACTTAATCTATCTTCTAGGCTCATGAGTACCTCCTAATATTCCACATCTGATCTAAAAATTCTCATCTGGATAACGCTAACAACCAACAAAATAACCAGGGTGACAATAGAGAGCGCACTGGCATACCCCATATCCTGGAACAGAAAGCCGAATTGGTAAATATAATAGACGATCACTTTAGTCGCATCTAGCGGCCCTCCCTTGGTCATCACATAGACCGGCACAAAAACCTGGAAAGAGAAAACGGTTTGGGTCACGACGACGAACATGATCACTCGCTTTAAGAGAGGCAAAGTGATGTGCCAGAAGATTTGCCAGGCTTTAGCGCCGTCTACAATTGCAGCTTCCCGATAATCTGTTGGAATCCCCTTGAGGCCCGCCATCAAGATAATCAGGCTAAAACCCAACTCCTTCCAGATCATCATGACCGTGATAGCCGGTAGAGCACGGTTAGCATTGGAGAGGAAAGCCTGACGAGGAATCCCAACCACAGATAACATACTATTAATCAAACCCAGTTGTGAGTGGTACATCATGGACCAGACAATAGAAACAACAACAACCGAAGTGACAACCGGCGTAAAGACAGCGGAGCGAACAAAACTAGTTACCCACTTCTCCTTTTGCAGGAAAATGGCCAGAAGCAAAGAGAGTATCACCTGGATAGGCACTTTGAGTACAACGAACAGGAAGGTAACCCACAACGATTTCCAGAAGTAGGTGTCATGGATCATGTTGAGGTAGTGCGTGATACCATTGAAATCACGGTATCCCCCCAACAAACTATACTGCCACAGGCTGGCCTGCAAAGCAGCCAAAATAGGTAGGTAACGGAAGACAAGAAAATTAACGAGAGCTGGCAGAACAAAGAGAAACGCCATGAAGTAATATCTATTTTTCCGGTTGGTCAATCTCTGCCAAAAATTCGCCCCAACTGGCCTGGGAGCCATTGCCATATTTGCCATATGTCCACCCTTTAGCAGTAACAACTAAAGCCGTTACTACAAATTATCAAATCGTTTATTGCGATGATTAGGAGTGCGGAATGCAATCCGCACTCCTAAATCAGCTCAAGTTATTCTTTTCATTCTCGTTCCCAAACTGAGTTTGGGAACGAGATCATTCCTTCTAAGAAACAAACAATAGGGATAAATTTGAACAAGTTTATCCCTATTAAGAAAATCTATCTTTACTGATTCCAGCCCGTGTACTTGGCCACCAAACCCTCGATCCGGGCAGCGGCGGCGCCCAACTGCTCTTGCGGGTCCGCACCCTGGGAAATGTTAGTGGCTGCTTCGGCAAACATTTGCTGGTATTCAGTATAGCCCGGCGTCTGAATGCGAGGAATACCAAACGCGTTCATGGCATCAAGCCACATGCGTTGTTGGCCGTCTTCAGCATACTCTGGCAACTCATTGAACAGGCCGACGTTAGCCGGTAACTGCCGCAAGTGGTTGTAATAGATACGGGCCCCAACATCGCTGGTGGCAAACTTAATGAAGGCCAAAGCTTCGTCGAAGTGCTGACTACCTGGCGCGATACCATAGTGCCAGCTACCGGTGTGGCAAACTGGAGTTTTGAAGTAGGGAATGCCGGTCACGCCCCAGTTGAAGCTGCCTTCACCATAAATACGGTTCAGGGCGCCAATCCGGTTGTCGGGCGTAACCATAAAGGCCGCCAACCGGCTCTCAAAGATTTCGGGGATAGGTTCTACAGGCGTTACCTTTTGCTTCTGGTGCATATCCTGGTAGAACTGCATGGCCTCAACGGATTCCGGGCTGTCTAAATAGCCGACAAAGGTTACCCCATCATCGCCCATACCCTTGTATGTATCGCTGCCTTTCTCGCCGTTGGAGCGGCGGAGGATACCGTGCTCGTAGTCGCCTGTCCAGGTTCCCTGGCCCCAGCGGATGCCCCATTGATCGGGTACGCCGTCGCCATCTTCATCAACCGTGGTCTTGACCCAGGCTTCCATGGCCTCGTTCGTCGTCCAGGCATCTTCGAGTTTCTCAGGTGGGCTGATACCGGCGGCATCGGTCATATCCTTATTGTACATCATCAAGGAGCAAGACTGCATCATAGGCGGGCCATAAAGTTCACCCCTAAAGCTACCCTCTTCGATGGATTGGGGGAACCACTGCTTTAGTTCCTCATCGGTGAAGTACTCACCCAAGGGTAAAATTACCCGGTTGAAAGCGTAGTGCTTCATATCAGGCCCATCCGCCTGGACTATATCCCAGGGTAGCCCAGCTGCCACTGAGGACTCGATCTTGGGGAAGAGTTCGCGGAATGGCACACTCTCAAACTGGATATCGACCTGCGCATATTTGCCATTGTCAATCTTCTGGAATTCGCCCAGAATCTCCTTCCAGGCATTCGTTTCATCTTCATCAACAATTGTCAAGAATCTCAGGGTTACCGGCCCCGTCTCTTTTTCGGCTGGAGCAGCGGCCTCTCCCTCGGCTGGAGCAGCAGCCTTTTCTTCGGCTGGAGCAGCGGCTGGAGCAGCGCCACCACAGGCAGCCACAAGCAAAGCGATCACCGATAAAAGGGCCATCATTGTGAACCAATGTTTAAACTTCATAAAAATATCTCCTCTCTTTATCGCATAATTAATTTTGGTAGAACCACTTCAATAGTCCTGCAAGATAAGTCGAGATTATGGTCGATGAACCTCACCTCCTTTCGGTTGGTTCGCCGCCAGATGAATTTGGGGCGAAGGTAAACAAATTAAGTGATTCATTTTGTTGTTAAAGTGGTCGATAAATCTGACCTAAGGCTTCAAATCTCCTTTAGGTGAGTACTTAACAGACTCCACAGGTAGAGATGTGAGAGAAAGTGAATGTCATGATTTTTTGGGGTGCTGAGGGTGACGTTTTTCAAAAGTTTTGACTGCTCAATGCAATCAATTGGTACTTAAAATATTAGAAAGACGACAACTTTCCAGATTATACCTGATAGCATTTCCTTAGTCAAAGCATTTACTATCCTCTAAATTTCGCCTCCTCGCACCTGGCAAATCATATACCGAAAAACAAAAATGTTTTAGCGTGTCAGATGAGCGTAATATTTGTATCGATCCGCCCGATAAAACATTTTGACAAACTCCATCGGGCGTCTGTGCTGAGAATAGGTTGTTCGCTCAAGCAGTAGCAGTGGGCTGCGTTCTTTAATCTCAAGTAAAGAGGCTTCTCGTTCGTTAGCTACAATAGCTTCGAGTGTTTCAGTAGCTTCCACAGGTATCAGACCAAATTTTGTTTCGAGCAACGTATACAAAGACCCCACATCCAGCAGTTCTTCGGATGTAATAGTTTGGTCAGTGGTTAATGGTAGATAGGCCAATTGAATTCCGATTGTTTCATCATCAGCATGACGAAGACGTTCAACTTGTACTATCGAATCAACATCTGGAGGTAGCTCCAATTGTTGCCTCACCCGATCAGACGGGGTAATACACTCTAGACTCAAGATACGTTGCCCGGCAACAGAGCCTCGAGCGCCCATATCATCGGTAAAACTATGCAATGTATGGAGGCTTTGCTGCATCTTGGGTCGGGAAACAAAGGTGCCCCGGCCATGTTCACGATAAATATACCCTTGATTTGCAAGATGATTGAGGGCTTCTCGAACGGTAGTGCGGCTGACATTATAGAGGGTTTCCAATTCCCGTTCAGGCGGAATTGGATTATGAGGTTGCCATTCATTGTTATCAATTTTATGGCGCAGAATCTCAGAAAGTTGGTAATACTTAGGAACTACACTGAGGGGATCAACGCGCATGATTTCGATAGCCATCTTCATCGTGCCTATCTTAATGAAGTCATGTGGTTATTACCAATTTCACTGATTGTACAATAGATTTATGATTTGTCAAATAGTTTTCGAGCGGTGATATTAAGACCTATCAGTTACAATTTGTGGCGGCTCAAAGGCTGTCACCGCAAAATCAGACCCCTCATAGCGTTCCACCTCTACTAAGGCGCTGTGAGCTGCACACCCCTGGGCAAGCTGCGAGGTTCCTTTGTCCTGGGTCAGCACATTGGGATTGCCATGCAGTTCCAGGCTGCCAATCTGGCCGGGTTCGAGCGGATTATACCAGGCTCCGGTGGGCAGTTGAATGATGCCTGGCCTGATATCGTTCGACAGAATCAGTCCGGCCAAGCAAGCCCCCCGGTCATTGAAGACCCGGATAAGGTCGCCATCTTTCAAACCTCTGGCTTGAGCATCCGCTGGATTCATCCGGGCCGGTTCTCGTCCCTTAACCTTATTCTGGCGGCTGGTAACACCGTGATCAAATTGACTATGCAGCCGCGTTTTCGGCTGGTTAGAGACGAGATGTAAAGGATAAGTTTTGGCCTTGGCCGCTCCCAGCCATTCCTCCGGGGCAAGCCAGACTGGATGGCCTGGGCAATCGTCATAGCCGAAGGAATCAATCGTTTCAGAGAAAATCTCGATTTTGCCAGATGGGGTTGTCAATGGTGCGCCGGTTGGGTCTTGCCGGAATCGAGTCAGAAATGATGGTTTTGCTTTCACCTGATCTTCAATTGAGATTTGCTCCCCTAGCCAGAACTCCTCAAAATCCGGTAGTTTAATCGCATGTCGTGTCGCGTATCGGATGGCCGTTTCATAAAAATGTCGCAGCCAGCCCATTTCATCTCGATTCTGGGTGAAGCTTTCCTTGAAACCCAGCCGGTCAGCCAGATCAGAGAAGATGCCGTGGTCATTTCTGGCCGATTGGAAAGGCGGTACCGCTTGACGCATAGGGCTAATATAAGTGCTATCACGGATGAAACTGACGTCATTTCGTTCGAGCGCGGTTGTGGCGGGGAGAACAATATCGGCATGACGGGCATTGGCATTCCACCAGGGTTCATGGACAATGATGGTCTCAGGTTTGCGCCAAGCTTTGACCAGCCGATTTAAGTCTTGATGATGGTGGAAGGGGTTGCCGCCAGCCCAGTAAATCAGTTTAATATCTGGATAGCGCATTTCTTGACCGTTAAAGTTGAAAGGCTGGCCTGGCTTCAGTAGCATATCGGCAATACGAGCTACCGGAATAAAGGCCTGAACCTCATTTTGACCTTGACTCAGGGCAGGCCATTTGAAGGGAGGACGACCAGCAGCGCCCAAGCTGTGCATTGCGGCATAGCCAAAGCCAATACCCCGACCAGGGAGTCCGATCTGGCCTAACATAGCAGCCAAGACTGTCGCCATCCAAAAGGGTTGTTCGCCATGCTCTGCTCGTTGGAGGGACCAGCTGACCGAGATCATGGTTCGTTGCCAGGCCATACGTCGCGCCAAATCACGAATGACATCGGCCGGTACTGTCGAGATTCGCTCGGCCCATTCGGCATCTTTGGGCTGACCATCACTATCGCCCAGCAAATAGGGGAGAAAGCGGTCAAACCCGACACAATAGTTTTGCAAAAACTCCTTATCATGCAGGTCTTCAACCACCAAGGTATGTGCCAAGGCCAGCATGATAGCCGTGTCGGTGTTAGGTCGGGGGCTAATCCACTCGGCATCTAAAAAGTGGGCCAGATCATCACGAACGGGGCTAACATTGACAAAGTGAACCCCGGCCTCTTTTGCCGCCTTCATGTCATCTTGAGCGGTATGGGGCCCAAGGCCGCCTGAGCTTATCTGGGTGTTTTTCAATCCGGCCCCACCAAAGAGAACAACCAGTTCGGCGTTTTCTGCCACTTCTGACCAGGGGGGGATTTCATCCAACAATTGCCATAGTTCTCCCACAATATGGGGTGTAATCACATGGCCCGCGCCAAGCGAGTAACTATGGACCGAATAAGTGTAGCCACCAAACATATTAAGGAAGCGACGCAGTTGGCTATTGGCATGGTGAAAACGACCAGCGCTGGCCCAGCCATAGGAGCCGCCGAAGATAGCCTCGTTGCCATACTTCTCCTTAACCCGAATCAATTCGCTGACGACCAAATCCAGGGCTTTATCCCAACTGACAGCCACAAAAGGCTCCGCGCCCCGCCCCGACCGGTCACTATCGAGTCCTCGTTCCAGATAGCCAGCCCGGACCATCGGTTGAGAAATACGGGTACGCTCATCCAGCGCATCAAGCAGCGATTGCCCGATGGCTGAAGGGTTTTTATCCGCCTCGTAGGGATGAACGGCTTTGATGTGACCATTATCCACTTCGACGCGATAATTGCCCCAGTGAGTAGATGTCGGAATCAATGTGTCATAGCCTGTACTCATCAGAAATCTCCCGCGCAAATTTGTTATATAATAGTGCGCGTCGACCAAAGAAGCAACTTCACATTTCATCATACATACCTCAAACCAATGCCTATTCACTTATAAAGCGGCACTTCCAATGCTCGTTCGATGTGACCCAGCTCGTAGATCTCAGAACAAAAAATGAGGTGGGAAGAGCGGACGAAATCAGTTTAATCTGGCTAAACGCTTCTAAGTGCTAAAATAGTGAGCAATTTAAGAACACTGATGAATGATTGACAAATCATAAGAAGGCTGGTATGGTCTCTGCCGAAAATTCATGTATTTGCTATGGAAGGAAAAAACCATTTAATGTCTACCCATCACTCCTCCTCACAACAACACGAAATGCGATTGGAGAAAGCCCACCCCTCCGGTGCCGAAGAGTGGCTATGCCCGACCTGCGGACGGCGCTTTCTCATGCAATGGCCGCCGGCCTACAAGCGGATCATCATGGAAGCCGGCGACGAGTATGCCATTCACAGTGGTGGCAAGGGCGGCCTGCGCATGGAACCCCTCCAGATCAGTCCCAATTACGACAAGCATGAGGCACCCGTCCCGGATGAACTACGTGATGCCATCGAAGATGCCTTAAAGCACATCGACTTCGATGATTGGGAGCATCCCCCCGTCGAATAAACTGGAAATTTGTTATGCCTCCGTCAGAAAAAAGCAGGAATTGCACTTAATTCAAGCTTGTCTCAAATTAAGAGTACAAACAGTGCGCATTAAGTGGATGATGTTATGATTTAGTTGCCTTTCGCATCAATTGGGCCCTAGACAGGCAGAAGAAAGCAACGAATAACAAAATCAATTCATTTAGTGTGTATAGGAGGTTTACAAATGCCGTTTGAAACACCGTTTGGAAACGCTTTTGCAGGTACTATCAGTGCGACAGTGCATGAACATACAGGGGCCGGTGATCCACCAGCTCCGCCCACAACGATTATTCGCAGGAATAATCCCTGGGCTATTAATGTCCGGTGGCAGACCACAGGTATTGGTACGGGCATGGTTACTGGGAAGTGGCATCTACATACATATTTAGAGTCTATTGGCCCTGGACCTGATGTAGATTTGATTGACCCAGCCGATCATGTTATATCCTTGACGCCGGGCCCCTCGCCCGTCAACTATTTTGTTCACTTTGATGTACCGGCAGCCAAGAATCCCCCTGAGGGGCTTTATAAATTGGGCATATCGCTGCGGTATATTGAACCGACAGGCTCTCCAGGCCCGATGGCTGGCTTTATTGAAGGCCCGGCTTTGCAGTTCTACAACCCATAAGCAACTTGAGTTTCAATTGACACCCACTGGCGTTGGCGATTAGCCGGCCAGTGGGCTTCTTATGTAAGGAGATTGTTCCATGGCTACCGACGGGAATGCACATGATGATTTGACACGTATCAAAGGAATTGGCAAGAAACGAGAGGCCTGGTTGCAGGAAAAAATGGGCGTTTATCGGTTTGCAGACCTGGCTGCCCGACGGGCTGATGAACTGGAGACACGGCTGAGGGAAGCTGGGCAGATGGTGTCGCGAAATGCCGTACAATCGTGGATTGATCAGGCCACGGAATTGATGACACTGGCCCAACCTGATGAAGAAGCAGTTACTAATCCGGTTCTTGATAATGAAGATACCCCAAACCCGTTACCGGAGAAAATCCAGGAGTGGCATCCATTTGCTTCATTTATTGTAGAATACCAGGAGCGTGTACAGAAAGGACACAAGCAACTGCGGACAACAGTACATCATATAGAAGCGGATCGTGAAGAGACTTGGCCGGATGTGGTACCGGAACCACTGGGTGAGTGGATGCAAGAACAGGCAGGTGTCCGATCTATGAAAATGACGGAAATCATTGACAAGACCGTTTCTGAGGAAATCATCACCCCTGAATTAGAGCGTTTCGCCCGAGTGGAAGATATCCAAGACCCGATTAAGATTAAGCAATTGCTGGTATACCAGCCTCCTCAGTCCGACGTTCCCGTAGCTATTGGGGAACCGGAACGGCCGTTCATGGGAAATGTTCAGGCCGATAGACCGTGTACCTTAGCGGTTCTGTTGGAGATGCCTGGTCAGAACAGCATTCGCTCTGGGGAAATTAATGCCCAACTTTACGCCTGCAACCTGACGGCTCATACCAAAGTGCAAGTGCCGATCAAATCGGAAGGCAGAAGCGCTCCCGGCAACGATCCATCACCCAAAATCGAATTTGCCAGCACATCCCTGCTGTCAGGTGTCTATCGGTTTGAAATCATCGTACGCAAGAACAAACCTCTCAGCCAGATTAGTTATCTGGAGTTGCCGATTTTGCACGTGCTTGAGTAATTAAGGTAAACTCCGCCTAAGCTCAAAGTAGAGGCAAAAAATATCCTGAAATTTCTCCACCTTGGGGTTAGATGTATTTCCCATTACCATTCTGAATCTGTTCATACAGAGCCGTTGTTGTCTGTGCGGGAGGCACGTCTAAATCCTCTTTAAGCGCCTTCACACAGAGGTGATACTGGCGCAAAGCCAGATAGGGCTGCCTCTGCTGGCTGTAGCAGCGCATTAGCCGGCAATGGGCCTCCTCCCGGCAGGAATCAACCGCCAGCATCTTGTCACACATTGTGACGCACAAATCATACTCCTCCTGGTCGAGATAGTAGCGGCTCAGGCGGTCCAATAGGTTGAGATAGTCAGCTTGCAAGCTTTGCCGGAGCGGCATAAGCCAATCCTGGTAGCGATCCTCCCCCAGAAAATCGCCCTGATACAAGGCCTCGGCGGCACGATACTCGCGTATGGCTGCAACCAGTTCTCCGTGCCGCTCCAGAGTCTGGGCGGCTGTGAGATGCTTTATAAAAGCTTCACTATCAACCCAGATTCGAAGGTCAGGGTTGAACAGATAACATTCATCCTGAAACAAGATATGCGAAAAAGATGCGGTGGTCTGGCGCAGCCCCTTGCGCAGGCCGTAAATGGCCACGTTGAGGTTATTTCGGGCCGCGTCAGGATGGGTGTCCGGCCAGAACAGCTCCATCAGAACCTCTTTCGCCACCGGAAGCGACCGGTGGCTAATCATATATTTAAAAATCAATTTTCCCTTGCTGGCCGGCCAATCTGCAACCAGCTGGTCATCCTGATACACCTGGAAAGGTCCAAGGCAGTGGACGGCGAGCGAGGGTGAACTGGGCTTCTGCGATTTTGTAGTCAGAACGGGGGATATGGTTAGCCTCACATCGTTCGACGTGGCGGGCAAAGTTGGCGCTTCGTCCCTCTTCCGGGGATCCCTTTGCTCGGGTGATAAAAAGGGGCTTAATCGCCATTTCAGCAGGCGCTTGGTACGTTCTAAAAGCGCAAGACCTTTTCCAGGTTCAGGATCGTCATGCGCTGCTGAGGCAGGTTCGGCTATTGAGATTGCGGGCAGAGCCACCCGCTGGGTCCAAGCCTCAGACGTTTCAGCTCTGCTAAGCAAATTAAAGATGTCGTGAAGCTCCTGCCTTAATTCTTGCTCTCCTCGATCGGCTTCGTCACAAGCCCATTTCAGCCATCTTTTCTCTTCACGGCATCGGCTGCAAGCCAGGCAAATAAGGTAAGCTGCACTCAGAATATCGCGCAGGACCCCATCGCGTGTGTGCTCGCAGGATACCTGCGCTTGTTGTAGAAGCTCGGTGACTTGCTTGTACTGCCGGCTCTCAAGTAATCTACAGACCTCGTACCAGTCGAGGGTTAGTTCCTGCTTCATCGTCATTGTTCCGTTTTCCGTCGTGGCTAACGCCCCAAGGATGACCGATGGAGTAAATGGAATAGCCGATGTCTGGTAGTCTATTTTTTGGCCACACTTCAGAATAGTTTGGACTTCAAGTTCCATTATAACACAGAATCAACGTGTTGTGGTAATAGAATCATACTAAAAAGCGAAAATTCTTTATGGGTTTCAGGGAGTTGTCGTAGATGCTCAATCAACTTCACTTTTGATAATATCTTACCATATCTGACAGTCATTTACTTGAATTTCGCCTGAGTCTTAGCTGAATCATTGCTGAGTTGTCCCTGAAAATCTATCCAGAAAGCAAACCTTTGTTTATCGATATGTCTTTACCTACTAGAATCATTGGGTGACAAATAACTCCTTGGAGTCCATCTTGAGCCAAAGTGAATTTATTCGCAGTAAAATCGAGAAATAATAGAAGAGGAGATGAGTGGCGAGGACGAGTGGGTTACTTATTTTTCGTAGCTATAATTTTCGTTATTCGATTGGCTACGGAGCCGGATGATCCGGCTCCGCGCTCTTCATAGTTATTGGGCTTTAACTGTTATTCGCTTGGCCTGTTTCTGGGCCGCTGCGGTTTTTGGCAAGGTGACGGTCAAGACACCTTTCTTGAATTTGGCCTCGACCTTATCAGACTCAACCTCAACCGGCAGCGGTACAGTACGCCGGAATGAGCCATAGGAGCGTTCCATTCGATAGTAGTTCTTGCCCCTGTCTTCTTTTTCTTCTTTCTTTTCGCCGCTGATAGTTAGCACATTTCGGGCCAGGGAGACTTCGATATCATTCTCATCCAGGCCAGGTAACTCAGCAGCTACCTTTATCTCTTTATCCGTTTCACTGACATCAACCGTGGGGTTGAAGGCGTCAAATGACTTGCCAAAAGGCTCAAACGAAGCAAGGCTAAAGTTATCGAAGAAATTATCGAATAGCCGGTTCATATTCCGTTGTAGGGAATAGACAGGGTCGGAGTCTTCTCGTTTAACCGGTACATTCTTTTCGCCATCCCGTTTCCAGGGAATTAAATCCGTGATAGCCATTGTAAACACCTCCTTCTTTTCAATGAATATTTAGCAATTGGTAATGAACAAACTTTTTTACGTGATTGTTCATTACCAATTATTCATTGTTAATTGCTTAGGCCGCTTTTACAGCAATCTTCTTAGTTTGGGCCTGACCGATTTTGGGCAGATGCAGGTGTAGAACGCCATCCTTAACCGTGGCTTCAATCTTGTTCAGGTCAATCTCGTTGGAGAGGGTAAAGCTGCGGACGAAGTCGCCTTCTTCATATTCGGCATAGGCCAAATTGTAGTTATCGGGATGGATTGGCTCTACATTGCCATTGATGGTCAGGACATTCTTTTCAAGGATAATGTCCACCGATTTCTCGTCCACACCGGGCATATCGGCCATAACGACTAATTCCTCGTTGGTTTCATAAATATCCACATGAGGGATAAAGGCTTTTCTGGCCCGGGTGCGTTCGGCACCATCCTCAACTATTTCTTGCTTATCAACTTCTTGAAGTTGCACATCTTTGGTTTCAGTTGCCATCGTAATCACCTCCTGATTATCAATGAGAAATTAACAATTTTGTTTATTACCTTAGGCAGATTTAATGGTAATTTTCTTGGGCTTGTCTTCTTCTGCTCGCGGCAGAGAGATGTGTAAGACACCGTTCTTAAAGGTAGCTTCAACTTTATTAGCCACAACCTGAAACGGCAGTTGGAAAGTCCGGCTGAACTTGCCGAAGTTGCGTTCGCGGCGATGATACTTTTCGCCGTCCTGCAAGGCATTGGGTTGGCGACTGCCGGTTAGGGTCAGGGTCTCACCCACTACCGAGATGTCGATATCTTCGGGATTGACCCCCGGCAACTCCACGGTTACTATCGCGCCGTCCTGGTTTGTCCAGACGTTTATAGCCGGATAACTTGGTCCAACACGCCCCCCCGCCCGAGAGAACGAATCAGAGAAAAGACGGTTCAGGTCTCGCTGCAAGCGTTCCATCTCCCGCCAGGGAGTTCTAATTCCATAATTGAATAATGGTCTTCTTAACATGATATGTTACCTCCTCATAAGACTAATGGTTTTTGTTGAATTCAATTTAGAAGGAAGTTGTGATGTAACTTCAACTCTAATTCTACCCAGCCAGTGTTAGAGCTGTGCTAGAGGAGTGTTAGACGAATATTAGAATTTTGAGTTTTGAACTATTTTGTAGCACGCAACTATCGTAACACCGCCAATTTATTTGAGCATAAGTGTTTTCAACCTGCCTCCTAGACCCCCCAAGATTTGTAGAATCAGCCTTTTTATTGATGACACTCCACCCCTTTTACTTCTATACTGACCTCTATACGAACAGAAAATGAATGTTCAAAGTCAGATCAAAAGATTTACAGGTCAATTAAGGAGACAACATCATGACGAAGTTAACGCTTACTTATCACCGTTACACACACTCTGTGCTAACGAAAATTACCTTTGCAATTACATCTACCGTGGGAAATATGTTCAGATGGAAAACCAATACACTTATTAACCAAACTATCCCAAAACGTGAGACTGTTTCTCAAAATCTGGGGCCGTGGGTTTTGGCGGCGACCATCATTGGCTCTGGTATGGCCTTCATCGACGGTACGGTCGTCAATGTAGCCCTGCCGGTGCTTCAGGGAGAATTGAATGCTACGGTAGCCGATGTGCAATGGATTGTTGAAGCCTATGCCCTCTTTTTATCAGCCTTGCTTCTCGTTGGTGGGGCGCTGGGTGACCATCTTGGCCGAAGGCGCATCTACGCCACGGGGGTTGCCATCTTCGCCTTAGCTTCGGCCTGGTCTGGCCTGGCCGCCAATCCAAGCCAATTAATATTAGCCCGGGCAGTGCAGGGTATCGGAGGTGCTTTACTGGTACCGGGAAGTTTGGCAATTATCGGCGCTTATTTCGACGACGAGCAGCGAGGACGAGCCATTGGCACGTGGTCGGCTTTTTCAGCCCTTACTATGGCCTTGGGGCCGGTACTGGGCGGTTGGCTGATTGAGAATGCCTCCTGGCGCTGGGTCTTTTTTATCAACGTACCGTTGGCTTTGATCGTATTAGTCATTGTGTTTTGGCGCGTACCGGAAAGTTACGACGAAGAAGCGCCCACCACTTTGGACTGGTGGGGAACCGGACTGGCGACGATTGGCTTGGGCGGTGTTGTCTATGGGCTGATCGAGTCGGCCAATTTAGGCTTGAGCCACCCGCTCGTGATTGGAACGTTGGTTGGTGGAGTGTTGGGGTTAGCCGCCTTTGTCGTTGTGGAGGCTCGTAGTAAAGCACCAATGATGCCGCTCAACCTCTTCCGTTCTCAAACCTTTAGCGGGGCTAATTTGCTGACGGTGTTATTATATGGAGCATTAGGCGGAGCTTTGTTCTTTCTGCCCTTCAACTTAATCCAGGTACAGGGTTATTCTGCCACGGCGGCTGGCGCGGCTCTTTTACCCTTTGTTATCATTATATTCTTGCTCTCTCGATGGGCTGGGGGGCTTGTGGATCGTTTCGGCGCGAAGCGTCCTTTGATTATCGGCCCAACTATCGTTGCCATCTCCTACTTTGCTTTTACATTACCAGGTATTGGTGGCAGTTACTGGTTAACGTTCTTTCCCCCCATCGCATTGCTGGGGTTGGGTATGGCGATCACCGCGGCCCCACTGACAACCGCCGTCATGGGCGCAGTAGAAACCCATCACGCCGGTATTGCTTCGGGCATTAACAATGCTGTATCCAGAATTGCCGGATTATTGGTCATTGCGGTCTTGGGCGTCTTAGTGTTGGTTGCCTTTAATAGTAACCTCGATAACCACCTGGCATCACTCAATCTACCGGCAGAAGTGCAGGAGCAGCTTGATGAAGAACGGATCAAATTGGCCGGGGCAGAAGTGCCTTCTACCGTTAACGAGAAGACACGAGCTGCGCTTGAAGATGCCATCAATGAGTCGTTTGTTGTCAGTTTCCGAATAACCATGTTTATAGGTGTTGGGCTGGCCTTGGCCAGTGCGCTTGTCGCCGCCCTGATGATTGAAGGAAAGAAGGCAGACATAGGGCAGGTATCAGCAGGCACCAGCTAAGTATGAGTGCCTAAACCTGGATCGAAAATTTGAAAAGAGACTGTGAAAAATAGCAGCTAGTAGGTCCATTAGCTGCTATTTTAGTTGATAAGCTCAGGATAATACCATGGCTTATAAGGCAATTAAACCTGCCGCCGGGGCCGATACTGAATCGCCTCGGCAATGTGGGGTGTCTGAATATCCTTCTCCCCTGCCAAATCGGCAATGGTGCGGGCCAGTTTGAGGATACGATGATAGGCCCGGGCGCTCAACTGCATCTGCTGCATCGCGGCCTTAAGGAGATTGGTGCTGATTTGGTCAACCGGACAATATTGCCGAATCTCACCTGGCCCCATATCGGCATTTACATACAATCCAGTATTAATGAAGCGTTCCCGCTGAATAGTTCGGGCCGCTTCAACTCGCGCTCGTACCTTTTCACTGGGTTCGCCGGTACGCTTATCGCTCAGTTTCTCAAAGGTGACACGCGGCACTTCAACATGGATGTCTATCCGGTCCAAGAGCGGGCCGGATATTTTCTTTTGGTAATTCTTGACCATCGAAATGGAACAGGCACACTCCTTTTCCGGGTCGGTGTAAAAACCACAAGGACAGGGATTCATTGAACCAACCAAAATGAAGTTGGCCGGATAGGTTACGGAACCAGCAGAGCGACTGATAGCCACCACCTTATCTTCCAAGGGCTGGCGCAGCATCTCCAGCATCCTCATTCCGAACTCTGCCAGTTCATCCAGAAAAAGTATGCCTCTATGAGCAAGGCTTATTTCACCGGGCTTGGGCCAGCGCCCACCCCCGATGAGACCAGCGTAACTGACGGTGTGATGTGGCGCTCGAAAGGGTCGGTGTCGCACCAACGGTTCACTGGGCGAAAGGTGGTCGGCCACAGAGTAGATGCGCGTTACATCCAGCGCCTCTTCAATCGTCAAGCGTGGTAAAATGCTCGGCATTGAGCGGGCAATAAGCGTTTTACCAGAGCCGGGTGGTCCGTTCATTAATAGATTATGTCCGCCAGCTGCCGCTACCTCTACAGCTCTCTTGACGTGTTCTTGACCTTTGATTTCAGATAGATCCGTGGCGTAAGGTGGTGGCTCATCGTTGAGGGACAGATCAACCTCATAGGGCAAGAGTTTCTTGTGCCCACTCAGATGATCGACCAGTTGCAGTAACGACTCAACCGCATACACGGTCAATCCCTCAATCAACGAGGCTTCGGGGCCATCTTCGGCTGGCACAAAGAGGGTGGTAAAGCCTTCCTGCTCGGCTAACTTCGTCATTGGGAGTACCCCACTGACATGACGCACTCCCCCATCCAGCGATAGCTCCCCCATAATAATGGCTTGGCTGGTATCCCCATAAATCTGCTCTGAGGCCATGAGAATGCCGATGGCAATGGGCAGATCGTAGGCCGGACCTGCCTTGCGAATATCCGCCGGGGCTAAATTAACCGTCACCCGCTCCGAGGGAAAGCGCAAACCGGAATTCTTAATGGCCGACCGGACCCGCTCACGGCTTTCTTGTACGGCTGCATCGGGCAAACCGACAATTGTCATCGAGGGCAATCCCCGTGATATATCAACTTCTACTTGAATCAGAACCCCTTCTAAACCTACCACAGCACAACTACTGACTTTTGCAAGCATCTAATCCCCCCCATCATTTAGTCACTATGTTTGCACTTTTCCACAAATACCCAAATAAGAGGCTAAACTTGGACAGGATTTACAAGATTAACAAGATTATGTAAACTTTTTATCCTGTAAATCTTGTTAATCCTGTCTATTTATAAAAAGTGCAAAGGTAGTAATTTAGTCTTCCAGTGAGTAAAAGAACGTGTAAGTCACTGGTTGCTCTAAATATAGCAGAGGGTGGTCGCCGTAGGAGGCTCTTATATAATGAATTTAAGGTATTTGTTTGAAATTGACAGGATTTCTTAAGGTTAATAGAGTACCTCAACCCCCATCACCTATGGTAAGGCTGGAACTCGTGAATATAAACGGGAGACGC
>Ga0210124_1000314_pt1 | contig 25928 bp, 23 predicted proteins | sample Muzzi_PWC_D2_FD_185554 | JGI IMG/M metagenome (GOLD analysis project Ga0210124, IMG submission 185554) | Wetland microbial communities from San Francisco Bay, California, USA, that impact long-term carbon sequestration - Muzzi_PWC_D2 (SPAdes) | ecosystem: Environmental > Aquatic > Marine >... | reverse complement strand
TTGGTTTTTACGGGTAAAATGGACTTTCGGCCTAATATTGATGCTGTTTTGTGGTTTGGACAGCATGTTTTGCCGCTGATTCAGGCTCATCGATCGGGTACAACCTTTGCTGTAGTGGGCCAGCGTCCTCATAGTCGTTTGGATGTGTTACGAGACTTACCTGGCGTGACAATCACCGGCTATGTAGACGATGTCCGACCTTATATTGCCGGGGCAACTCTCTACGTTGCCCCGCTGCGTGTGGGAGGAGGAACCCGGTTGAAACTGATGGAGGCTATGGCTATGGGCAAGCCTATTATTTCCACCAGTCTGGGAGCTGAAGGCTTTCCGGTAGTTAATGGGCGGGAGTTGGTATTGGCCGACGAACCCCGAATTTTTGCCCAAACGATCCTTGATTTGTTGAAGAACCCGGCCCGTCGGGCGGAATTAGGGCGAGCTGGCAGAGCATTTGCCCAGGCTAATTATAGCTGGGATGTTTTAGTACCCCGGCTAGAGCAGATTTATAACGCTAATTTGGTTCAACACAATTAACTTTGCCACAATATCTATTAATTGAGAGCGTCTTCAACAAGACGCTCTCTTTTTCTTGGGAAGCTTGGTCGATTGTGGTACAATTTTAAGATATGGTTTTTATACGTAACAGAAGAAAAGTTTATGGAGCAATTTGATAATGTTTAAGAATGTCTTTAAGGCTGTTTTTGGAGATCCAAATCAGAAAGAAATCAATAAACTCACCCCCTTGGTTGATGAAATCAATGCACTTGAGGCCGAGATGAAGGCTAAAAGTGACGATGAGATTCGGCAAATGATGAGAGAGTTTCGCCAAGAATTGCGGTCGAACTCCGCCGAACAACGAGCCGAAGTTGAAAACCTAAAGCAACAGGTAACTAACGCCTCTGGTAAAGAGCGACAGCGATTGCAAATACAGCTTGAGCAAACCGAGAAGCAATTGCTCAAGTTAGAGGCGGAGTTGTTGGCAGAGATTCAGCCCCAAGTTTTTGCCGCTGTGCGTGAAGCCAGCCGCCGGACGATTGGCCTGCGTCATTACGATGTACAGCTGGTCGGTGGCTCTATTCTCCATGAGGGTAAGGTGGTCGAGATGCGTACCGGTGAGGGAAAAACCCTGGTGGCGACCATGCCGCTTGTACTTAATGCCTTGATGGGACGGGGCGCTCATTTGATTACGGTCAACGATTACCTGGCCAAGTTTGGCTGTCAATGGATGGGGCCGATTTATCATCTGCTGGGGCTGAGTGTGGCAGTTATTGAGAATGCCGGGGGTGGCGGGGTAGATAAAGCCTCATATCAATACGACCCCGAATACCGGAGTGATGATGACCGTTACCAGTATTTGCGGCCCATCACGCGCTACGAAGCTTATCACTCTGATATTACTTATGGCACGAATAACGAATTTGGCTTTGATTATCTGCGCGATAATATGGTACCCGATTTAAGGCGAAGGACTCAACGTGAATTGCATTATGCCATCATCGATGAGGTTGATAATATTCTCATTGACGAAGCGCGTACGCCGCTCATTATCTCCGGTCAGGCCGAGGAGAGCAGCGAATTGTACCAGAGGTTTGCCCTGTTGGTTCGCCCGCTTAAGCGTAGCAGTGATGAAAGTGTTAACGATGAGGACCAGGAGCCGGATGGCGACTATGTGGTTGATGAGAAAGCGCGGATTTCATATCTTACGGAACAGGGAATTGAGCGCATTGAACAGGCTTTAGGGGTCGAAAATCTCTATGAGGGTGAGAGTTCTGATATGACCCCCTATCTTGATAATGCGCTTCGAGCGCATGCTCTCTTCAAGCGGGATGTTGATTATGTGGTCCAAAATGGCGAAGTGATTATTGTCGACGAATTTACCGGACGCTTGATGCATGGACGGCGCTACAGCGAGGGCTTGCACCAGGCCATTGAGGCTAAAGAAGGGGTCCATATTCGGAATGAGAGCTTTACCTGGGCCACCATCACCTTCCAGAATTTTTTCCGAATGTACAATAAACTGGCCGGGATGACCGGTACAGCCGAGACAGAAGCCGAAGAGTTTGGCGATATTTACGAGTTGGAGGTAACGGTATTGCCGACTAACGTTGAATATCGGGCCATACGTGGTGATTTGATTAGAGAGAGCCACAAAGAAGACGGAGCGGAAATCACCACGTATCATAGCGAGGATAACGGCGAATTTTACTACAAGCGTGTAGACTATCCTGATGTTGTCTACAAAAATCCTCAAGCAAAATTCAAGGCGGTGGCCGAAGAAATCAAAGAGATGCAACAGATGGGACGTCCGGTACTGGTTGGTACAATTGCCATCGAAACCTCAGAGCAGCTTTCTCAAATGTTAGACAGGCAGGGGGTAAAACATGAGGTTCTCAACGCCAAGCAACACGAGCGTGAGGCATCCATTATCACCCAGGCGGGTCGTCCGGAGGCCGTCACCATTGCCACCAATATGGCCGGACGTGGTGTTGACATTTTGTTAGGGGGCAATGCTGATGGGTTGGCTCGTGATGAATTACGCCGTAAGGGAGAGGATTTAACCGAAGTTGACCCCGCGTTGTGGGAGGAAACCCTGAGTAAATGGTCAGAACGGGTGAGAAAAGACAAGAAAAAAGTGATGGAGTTGGGTGGATTGCATGTGGTTGGTACAGAACGCCACGACGCTCGCCGCATTGATAACCAGCTTCGCGGGCGGGCTGGTCGGCAGGGCGACCCTGGCTCCAGCCGTTTTTTTGTATCGTTGCAAGACGATCTGATGCGCCGCTTTGGCGGCCAGAATGTTGCCAACCTAATGGAACGCTTTGGCGTGGAGGATGATGTTCCTATTGAAGCCGGTATCGTCAGTAAGTCCATAGAAAACTCTCAGACCAAGGTCGAGGGACACAACTTTGATATTCGTAAGCACTTGCTTAAGTATGACGATGTTATTAACCAACAACGTGAGGTTATGTATGCCGAACGTCGCCGGATTTTAGGCAATTTAAGTCTGAAAGGAAGCATTCAAGATTTAATTGCCGAAACGTTAAGTAATCTAGTCCATAATTTCACGGCCAGTGAATATCCCGAAGAGTGGGACCTAGTAGCATTACACAGTGCCGTGCGAACCATTATGCCACTACCACCTACGCTCACCTCCAGTGCCTGGGCGAACCTGGCTCCGGAACAAATTGAGGAGGAAATTCTGGAGTTGGCCGAACAAATTTATGAGGAAATGGAACAGGCCATAGGCTCGGAGCAGTTACGGCAGGCTGAGAAACAACTCATGTTACAGGTGTTGGATACGCACTGGGTACGCCATTTAACCGCGCTCGACTCATTACGGCAGGGGATAGGATTGCGAGCAGTCGGTCAGCAAGACCCATTGGTTGCCTATCAGAAGGACGCCTTTGAAATGTACGGACAACTTAGAGAGTCAATTAAAGAAGAGGTTGTTCGCAAAATATACCATCCTACCATTATTAAAGAAGCGCCTCGACCCCGAAATGTTCAAGCGGTACACCCCAGCGCTATGGCTGCCGGACAAGCGGAAACACCGGGCGCTACCCCGCAAGCCCCGATGCCGGTGCGGGTGCAAAAAACATTGGGCCGAAATGACCCTTGCCATTGTGGCAGTGGAAAAAAATATAAACATTGCCATATGAAGTCGGATATGTTGAGTGGTAATGGTGGTGGTCCTCAAAAAGCTGCTGGAAATAAAGCCCAATCTAATAAAAGTAAGGGTAAAAAGAAACGAGCGCGGGCCCGGCGATCTTAACTCTCATTGACCATAAAATGCACGTTAGATGGAAAATCTATTGCAATTTCTTGGCAATAATGATAAGATAAAAAACGCCTTCTTTTCCTTAAAATTGGTTGTCTATGGGAGGTTTAGCTATTGATTTAAGGGGAAATGTTGGTCGGTTGTGGGTTATATTCATCAAACTCTTTCGCTCATCCATCTCACTAAAGCTAATTCCGGCTCGATACAAATCTAATTGATTTATGGAGGGTATTGGACTTGACCTCAAATGAAGATAATTTCACGGCTCGTTTGATGGACGACATGGACCCTGTTTTGCTTGATTTTGTAAAGACAAAAGTCAACTCCTTTATTAAATGGGATTTAGTAAGGTTTTTTCACGTGAATCCTCATACACAAGATACAATTGAGAATATTGCCAAATATGCCGGAAGAAATGTAACAGCGGTAGAACCAGAATTGGAAGAGTTGGTTAAAAGCGGCATCATGAAAAAATCGTTCTTGGATGAAACCTCTATTTATTCTTTAGAAACTGATGAAACGATGCAGGCTTTGGTCGATAAATTTATTTTGGCCTGCGAAGATAGACATTTTAGAGTAAAAGCGGTTTATCATATTATTCGAGGGATGCGCTAATGGATAGGGTTAAAACAGGCATTAGCTCCTTTGATGAGATACTAAGGGGGTCTTGAGAGAGATCGCCAATTTTACTGAAGATGCTTCGGATATGGGTAAAACCATACTAGCCCTGCAGTTTATTTATAACGGCATTATTCAACGTAATGAGCCGGGATTAACTGTCACAAATGAATAAACCCAACGAAAAAAATATTAGGTCACGCGACTTAAGAAACATCCTATTTAACATGCCCAAGATAGATTTACACCGGCATCTTGAAGGTAGTCTGCGTATCTCTACGTTGGCCGAAATTGCTCGCGAGCATGGGGTTGATTTGCCCAGCTTAAGCCTGGAGGAGTTGCGTCCCTATGTACAGGTTGTGGACGATGCGCCGGATTTTCTGGGCTTTTTAGCCAAATTCAAATTGCTGCGGCGCTTTTATTCTAGCCGCGAGACGGTAGAGCGAATGGCTTATGAGGCGGTAGCCGACGCCGCTGCTGACAACGTGCGTTACCTAGAGTTACGCATTAGTCCCGTGGCGTTGGCTCTGGCTCAAGGCTTCGATTTTAAGGATGTGGTTGATTGGGTTATCTTAGCTGCCAATACAGCTCAAGAAGATCATGATATTCAGGTCCGCTTGATTATCACAACGAATCGACATGAGCCACAATACGTCGCTCAACTGGCCGAGATTGCAGTGGAGAGGAAGGATCAGGGGATTGTTGCTTTAGATTTAGCCGGTGACGAGATGAATTTTCCTGACCCCGGCCCGTTTATTGAGGCATTTCGGTGGGCTAGAGAGCAAGGTCTGCATATTACGGTACATGCTGCCGAAGGTGGCCCTCCCATAAATGCCAAAGAAGCTGTCGAAAAGTTGGGGGCAGAGCGTATTGGTCACGGGGTGCGCATTAGAGAAGACCTGAATATAATGGATTTTGTCAAAAGAGAACAGATAACCCTGGAGATGTGCCCCACCAGTAATATGCACACGGCCCTCGTTCCCAAATTAGCGCAGCATCCCCTATATCCTTTTCATAAAATTGGTATTCCGGTTACGATTAACACCGACGACCCGTCGATTTCAAATACCACCCTGACCGATGAGTTTCTGGTGGCTACCGGAGGGGCCGGTGTGCCCTTTCGGGCACTTTGCCAGATGATTATCAACGCCGCCAAGGCTGCCTTTTTACCCGAGGCTGAAAAAAACAAGCTTGAAGCTTGGTTTCGAGATGCCTTGAGTAAATATTCAACCAGTACCTTCCCGATTTTGCCAAAATAATTGAGAGGTGTTTCTTTGCCTTATCTTGGAAATATAGAGTATTACATCCCAAATGATGGTCATGTTCTGGTGGATGGGGGCGGTGCTTTTGGCCTGGTTCCTCGGGTTGTTTGGGAACGGCTTATTACCCCCGATGAGGAAAATCGTGTGCCTTTTTCGCTGAATTCCCTGCTCATTCGCTCCGAAGGGAAGACCATTTTGGTGGATACCGGCTATGGCACTAAGTTGAGTAAAAAGGATTATGAAAGGGTGGGCTTGCGGCGACCCGAAGGGGATTTGGTAGCACAGTTAGCCCGCCTGGGGGTTCAACCTGACGACCTTGATATTGTCATTGATACCCACCTTCATGCGGACCATTGCGCCGGGAATACACGGGTTCAAGGTGATGCTATCGTTCCCACCTTCCCCAAGGCCGAGTATTACATCCAGCGTCTTGAATGGGCCGATGCCATTGCCCCCAACGAGCGCACCCGGGCCACCTACATCCTGGACAATTATGTACCCTTACAGGAAAGCGGCCATCTGAAGCTTATCAATGGTAATACCCAAATCACCAGCGAAGTCCGTACCGCCATGGCTCGCGGGCATACTCGGGCCCATCAGGTTGTTATTTTGGAATCAAAGGGGGAGACAGCCCTTTTTGTGGCCGATATGGCAACCCTCCATTACCATTTTCAGCGTCTGGCCTGGGTTACCAGCTACGATGTTGAACCCCTAGAATCGATTGAGACGAAACGCTATTGGCAGCAGTGGGCCGTCGAGCGTGATGCCCTGATTATCTTCCAGCACGATACTCAGGTTCCCACCGGCAAGCTTAGGCAAGAGGGACGACATTTTTGGGTAGAGCCGGTGTCGGTTGGTTAATACACCCAAAAACTCCTATTCAATCCCCAAGTCCATTATTCGGGCCAGAAAAGCCCATCGGTCCGTCATCTCTTCAATGATTTTAGCGGTGGGTTTGCCCATGCCATGACCGGCTTTGGTCTCAATGCGAATCAAAGTGGGGGCCGGTCCGGCGTGAGCCGCCTGAAGCGCGGCGGCAAATTTGAAGCTATGGGCCGGAAAGACCCGGTCGTCATGGTCGCCGGTGGTGACAAGAGTCGGGGGGTAGGCCGTACCCGCTTTGAGGTTGTGATAGGGGGAGTAGGCCAACAGTGCTTTGAACTCCTCCGGCTCGTCGGGTGAGCCATAATCGGAGGTCCAGGCCCAGCCGATGGTAAATTTGTGAAAGCGCAGCATATCGAGGACACCCACATTGGGCAGGCAAGCCCCAAAAAGGTCGGGCCGTTGGGTCATACACGCGCCGACCAGCAAGCCGCCGTTACTGCCACCGCCAATCGCTAGCTTTGAGGTTTGGGTGTAATTATTCTCAATCAACCACTCGGCGGCGGCGATGAAGTCATCAAAAACATTTTGCCGCTTGAGTTTCTTTCCGGCCTCATGCCAGGCTTTGCCATACTCGCCCCCGCCCCGTAGGTTGGCCTGGGCAAAAACGCCACCCATCTCCATCCAAACCAGGTTCGCCGCAGAAAAGGCGGGGGTCAACGAAATATTGTAGCCGCCATATCCATACAGATAAGTTGGATTGTTGCTATCCAGCTTTAACCCCTTTTTATGGGTGATGAACATCGGCACTTGGGTGCCATCTTTGCTGGCGTAGAAAACCTGTTCGGTGATGTAGGCAGCAGGGTCAAAATCTACCTTGGGTTGGCGAAAAATGACACTTTGATTCGTCTCGACATCATAGCGGTAGATTGTACCCGGTGTGGTAAAGCCGGTGAAAAAGTAAAATGCCTCTGGCTCATCATAGCGAGCGTTAAAGCCATAGATTGTGCCCATTCCGGGCAACTCAACATCGTGAATAAGCTGCCCGCTGGTATCGAAGAGTTTGACTTGGCTGTGGGCATCGTGCAGGTAGGTGGCGAGGAACTTGTTGTAATGGATGAAGTTCACATACTGTAAGGCATCCTCTGACTCTGGAATAAGCTCCTGCCAATTGGCCCGCTCCGGCTGAGTAGTATCAATCGCAATCACCCGGCCTTTGGGCGCGTCGAGATCGGTGCTGAAATAGAAAATAGGCCCATCATTGCCGACAAAGCCGTAATCGGCGTCAAATTCATTGAGAAGCTCAACAACCTGACCATCCTTGGCTTGTAAGTCTTTGTAAAAGATCCCGTTTTCCCGGTTCGTACCCCGAAAGATATAGATGATTAAGTAACGGCCATCTTCGGTAACAATGCCCTGGAACCCCCACTCCTTCTGGTCGGGGCGCTCATAAACCAACTCATCTTCGACTTGCAGCGTACCCAGGCGGTGGTAGTAGAGCTTATGGTAATAGTTGGCTCCTTTATAGGCTTGACCCTCTTCAGGCTCATCATAGCGACTATAGAAAAAGCCTTGTCCATCGTGCGTCCAGGCAGCCGTGGAGAATTTCACCCATTGCAGATGGTCATCGCGGTCGCGGGCACTCTCCACCTCGCGGATGTGCCACTCCTGCCAATCAGACCCCGCTGAGGAGAGGCCATAGGCCATCAGTTGCCCATCCTCACTTACGGTATAGCCAGTGACGGCTACCGTGCCATCTTCCGAAAGCAAGTTGGGGTCTAGCAGAAGTTTCGGCTCGTCATCAAGGGATGCCATCCAATAAAGAACACTCTGATTTTGCAACCCATCATTGCGGCTAAAGAAATAACGCCCGCCTCGCTTGAAGGGAGGTTCATATTTCTCGTAGTCCCATAAAGCGGTCAGTCGTCGACAAATTGTCTTACGAGCCGGAATCTGGCTCAAGTAAGCAAAGGTGACGGCGTTTTGGGCAGCAATCCACTTTTGAGTTTGTTCAGAATCAATCTCTTCAAGCCAGCGATAGGGGTCGGCTACCTCTATTCCATGGAGAATATTGATGGTGGCATCACGGGGACTTACGGGGTAATCCAACGTATTGTCACTATTCTGTCGGGTCATATTTTTTGGCTACCTGCGCTCCCATTCTTTGATAGAGGCTTTGATGAGTTCTTTAACATCAGGGTCGGGAACCTCATCTGGACTGCTATAAAATTGATTGTTGACTTCAATCCGAATCCCGCCATGATAATCAGACGTAATTTCTACCTGAGTATTTGCAGCCAGCGGAGAGTATCGTAAGCGGGCTTGAACAATGTCATTGATTTCCTCAGCCAGATTGAGACCGGGCAAACTCGCTGGCGGTGGCGGAGGTTGAGCCACCCGCCCCAACAGCCCGCTTGGCTGAGGTGGCGGTGTTGGCGGTAGTTGTAAAGAACCCAAAGATGGCGGCTCGGGTTGTGGGAGTGGTTTAGGAGAGGGTGGCGGCTCGGCTCGGTCTGGCTTCATTTTCTGCGGGGGCGCTGGTGGTTGCGGAGCCGAAGTGCGCGAAGGCCCAAGGGGCATCGGTACTTCTTTCAAGTCTTTTGGATAGTGGATGGATTTCATCCCCGCACCTGTGATAATAACCCCATTGGTAAAGGCCAATAGATGGGCCGTTAGTTTAAGAATGTATTGCCCAACTTTCTTATCTGTAACACTGGCTAACTTGGCATAGTGTTGTCCGGCAACTTCTACAATAAATTGGCCCGATTGTGGGTCACGGAGTAGGCGCAGTAATTCTACTGGTTCCGTAGCTTGGCGGGGAGGGGTTGAGTCAATTGGTGAGGGGCCTAAGCGTGCAGCTAGGTCAACAGGTTTTTGGTCAGCGGGTTTCGATGTGTTCTCCATAGCAATCTCCGGTTCGATACTTTTGCCTAAAAGACCCAAATTTAACTTGTCTTCAATGGATGTTGATACTTGATTTTTTGACGGTGGTGGCGTAGCAGGTATGGGGTTGGATAAAACATTTGCCGAAGCCTTATCGGGCTTGGCAATTTCCTCGGATAAAACATTGGTATTGATGTTCAATTCATCAGAAGAGGCTTCCTCAGAGTTGGCAACCTCTTTTACCTCAGCTTTTGAGGAACGCAGCAGGCCATGTTTCATTTTGGATTTTTTCCCACGCCGGGTAATGAAATAGACGACATACCCAACACAAAGCGTTCCTGTTACTAGGACCATCCCTATCAGGAATCCTAACCCTGAACTGTTTAAAAAATCTTCCATCATACTTTCCCGTTATCGTTGCTTGATATTAACAGAACCTTTCTTTTCTTTACTTAAACCTTTACTTTGCGTAAAAACGCCGCGCTTTCTTCCGGTATCGCCGGGTTGATGAAGATGCCGCTGCCCAATTCAAAACCGGCAGTACGGCTTAAACGAGGCACAATTGTCACATACCAGTGAAGATAATCATTACTTATTTCTTTCACTGGGGCGGAACGAATAATAAAATTGTAGGCCGGGTCCCGCAACCCAATATAAAGCCTGCGTAGCACATCTCGTAATACACGAGCCAAATCGGCAATTTCATCGGGTTGAGAATATAAAAAGCTCACACTATGTTTGCGGGGTATAATCCAGGTGTGAAACGGAGACGGAGCCGCATATAGAACAAGGGCTACAAAATGGTCACTTACAGTAACAAGCCGCACCTTATTTTTTAATTCGTCCTCCATCATGACGCAGTAGGCGCAATTTCCGGTATCATCAAGATAGCGTCGCGCTTCATCAAGCCTGGCCCGAATATTGTTGGGTACAACCGGTAGCCCGATAATCTGACTGTGGGGATGTTTGAGCGATGCTCCGGCCCGTTCCCCATGATTTTTAAAGTAGATAACTTGCTCAATCCGGGTATCTTTGCGGATACCCCAGCCTCTACTGTAAAAGGTCTTCAAATGAAGTTCTACCTCTTCTGGTTTCATTAAGGCCAGCGTAGTATTGTGTCGGGGGCTTTCCACCACAATTTCATGATGGCCTACCCCGGAGATACTGCGCTGTACCCCGTTAAAAGTACGTAGCAATTCTCCTTCTTTGGAAAGCGCAGGATATTTATTATAAATAACCCTGGTTTGCCAATCATTATCAGAAGGAAAACATTCTATTTCAAGGTCACGTTCTTCATTTCCGGGGCAGAATGGGCATTTTTCATCATAAAAAGCCTGTGTTTCCGTGATAGTACGCTGGTGTGATTCAATGTAATCATCAGGCCGTTTGCCCCGCTCATCAGCAATGATTACCCACTCTTTAGTTACCATGTTTTGTCTAAGTTCGGCCATAATTTGCGATTTGGATTATTTCCTGGCAAAAATGAATTGGACTGCTATCGATTAATTAACAGCGTTAAAAACTCACTGAGAATCATGGCCGTGGCTCCCCAGACTTTATGACCATAAACATCAAAGAATGGCACTTGTCGTTTTCCATAGTTTTCAAAGTGCCAGGTTTCTTTTTTGCGAATGACCGGGTCTACAAGCAGGTCAAGTGGCACCTCAATTAATTCAGCCACCTCTCTGGGGTCGGGTTGAAAAGTTGGGCGTGTCGGGCTAAAAGCCACAAAAGGATAAATGCAAAAGTTGCTGGGCGGGGTATATAAGGTTGATAATTGTCCCATAACTTCGAGTTTTGCGGGCGAAACCCCAATCTCTTCCGTGGTTTCGCGCAAGGCCGTTGCCTGGAGAGACTCGTCCTTCTCGCGTCGACCACCGGGTAACGATATCTGACCACTATGTACGCCGGGGTATTCACGGCGGCGAGTTAGGGTTAGGTATAACTCTGGGCTGCGCCCATTGTCGTTATAGGGATAGAACAGAAGTAAAACACTGGCCTCACGACAGTTGTCTGGTATTGCCCACCGGTTGAGTGGATTGCCAATTGGAGCAGGAGCCATTTTAATCTGTCCGGTTAATCCCGGTAACGGATTGATTAAGGCTTCCTGAATATCTTCAACTGTATATCTCACCTCATGTAGCTCTTGCATTGCATCCTTTGAAAATAACAAGCAATTTTTAGTTATTGGTTAGCCGATTATTTGCTCTTCTATCACTCTGGCCCGTTCCTCAACCGCTTCTTTAAACCGAGTCATATTCTCTTTGGCAACCTCAGGGTCGTTCAACTGTTGAAGAACAATATCGGCCAGAATCTCCATAAAGATGTTAGGCGGACTATACTCAACAACAACTCGTAGTACAGTGATTTTTTTACCTACAGGCGTTAGATTAACTGTCCAAATGCTATCAATATCGCCCGTTGTTTTGGTAATTAAGGTGGTTTCGGTTTGCTCTACAACCTCGCTTTTACCCCCAAAACTGAGGCTATTTATATTATAATGCCACTCATAGGTCATACCTGGGCCGGTACCCTGTATATTATCAATGGTACCGGAGACAGTAGCCCACTCAGGAATGGCTGCAACATCGTTTAAGGCTTTCATAACGAGGGTCATTGGAGCCTCAATAATTATAGATTGCTCAACGAATGGCATGAAATCCCCTTCTTCTAAAATCTCCACATCTTGAAGAGTTTAGATAAATCAATTAATTATTTAGGTGGTGGGCTAAGAGTAACCATCACTTACCCTCTTACCCCATAATTCTCTATCGCTAACAACAGTATTTATTATATCACAAAATGTAATATGTGGGGATAGAGAAAAAATGAATGCAATTGGGTCTAAAGATGATAACTCGAGTTATGCAATAATTTGTAGTAGCAAAGGCAGACTTCCCCAAGCTACAAATATGCCTACGCATATCCCCACCATAACGTCACTGAAATAGTGAATACCAACGGCAATTCTTGCTATGGCTACGCCTAAAGTTATCATTACCAGTACCCAGCCAAAGAGTGGGTAAAAGAAGAGGGCGCTAACTGCCAGCGCAACCATGCGAGCTGAGTGTCCAGAGGGGAAACTGTACCGATCATATGGGAAAACAACAAATTCGCCGGGCAGACGTGGACGCTCTCGCCGGACGAGGTATTTGATAAGCGTGACAAGACCCATTGTCAAAAGAACACTTAGGGTTGTTATTAGCGCAGCTTGGCGAAGTAAGGGGTTGGGCCAAAGCCAACCCAGCAGATACCCTAGCCCCAATACCCCAAATATATAAGGGCCATCGCCTAGATGGGCCAATACTCTAGCTCGTTGCCACCAACTGGACTGCGGAGGTAAGGTGAGATATTGGCTAAATGTTGCATCAAATGCTAAGAGTCGTTTCACCAGTCTAAGTATGTAAGTGGATTGAATTTACCCCTGGGTTTTTTGTGCTTCACGTTTTTCTAAGTAGGCTTTAATCATCTCGTACTGATGGAGTTTATCCACATCCATACCCAATTCTGGAAAGCGGGTAACGACGACCTGTCCATTGTTGAGATTGACTCGTTCGCTGGCTCGTGCCGCTGCTTCGTGAACGGTCATCATCCGCAACAAAAACCTGATGATGAAGCCAAAACCTATCAAGCGGGCCTGTTCTAGATAATTCTTACGCGAGCCGGTTAATGAGCGGGCCATATCGGCGTTTCCATGAGCAGCAGCAACGTTCGCTAAGAAGGTATCACCCCCAGAATAACGCCCCCCTTTGAAAGGTACAAAAGTGCGTTTGGAACCGGGGAAGCGGGCTTCCATTGTTTTTTCTTCAACAATGGCATAATAAATGTCTCCCTCTTGAGAGCCACACTCTTCTACAAAGCCCCGTATGATTTCTGGTGTGACCAGGGGGATGTCTGATGAGAGTAGTAAAATTTTCTTGACTGACGGATTAATGTGCTGAAGCTTATCTAAGGCGGCATATATGTTATCGACCAGGCCACCTTTGGGACCAACAAAATATAGTTGATTATCTTCATAATCTAATTCATCTGGCTTAAGGCCAACAACAGCAATATGGTCTACCAACCCAGAACCACGCAGAGCATCCAATATCCAGCTAATCATAGGCCGGTTCCCTAATGGGATAAGCGCTTTTTTTTCAACACCGGTGAGCTTGTAAAGTGGGTTGTCTGGTTCTAATGTGCCCCCGGCCGTGACAATTGCGTCCATAAGTTTAATCCTCCCTAAAATTGACTGCCAATAAAGCCGGTTATGTTACTAACTAAGATTTATTCATCTTGTTATAGATGATAAGACTTTCTGCAAGTGATTTTTCGCTAATTCAATAGAAGCCCCACTACTCCCAAACATGGCGGGGCCAAAATAGTAATATTAGCGTCCCAAAGCAGCCAGCATATCTTCCACGGTAGTAAGCTTGAGCCGAGGCCGCCCCAAGGCTTCCCCTTTGGCTACTTCTATTTCATCGAGCTTTTGCCAATCGGCAAAGGAAAAGAAGTTCGGTTGACGTTCGCGGATGAGTTTTTCCATTGCTGCGGCCTCTGGATGGGAGGGGCTTAGGGTGATACCTTGTTCCAGATCTTCCATCATGCACTTGACGGTTTCGAGCGCATCGGGTTTGTTTGTGCCGATAACCCCTGTGGGGCCGCGCTTTATCCATCCGGCGGTATATTCCCCGGTCACAGGTTTTTGGGTGTCGGGGTCTAACACGCGCCCGCTCTCGTTGAGGATAACACCCCAACTATCGTTAAAGGGTACATCCGGCAGCGGAACCCCTCGATAACCTACAGAGCGAAAAACCAAACCCACCTGTATTTCTTCAAATTGGTCGGTGGGTTTGGGGCGCATCGTACCGGCCTCGGTGGCATAGAGTTCGTTTTTAACCAGGCGCATGGCTGTTACCTGCCCTGCCTCGTTGCCAATCAACTCAACCGGCGACACCAAAAAACGCAAATTGATTTTACGTGATTTGCCGCTGGGTGGACACGAGGTATAACTTTGGATAATTTCAACGTTTTTCGTTGTGGCCCGGTCTTTGCTGGCTTCAAGCGCGGCTTTACTGAGTGGGTCTAGTTCTGCTTCTTCTGGCAGGACAAAAATAGCTGCATCGGCCATTTCTCCCAATTCCTTAATTTCAGGGTTGGTGAATTTGGCTTGAGCCGGTCCACGCCGACCCAAGATATACACCTCTTTAATATTACTTTGGGCTAAGGCTTCAAGAGCATAATCGGCAATGTCAGTTTTTGCCAGTTCTTCGGGGGTTCGGCTCAAAATACGGGCCACATCCATCGCCACATTCCCTATGCCAACAACGGCAGCCTGTTCTTGGGAGAGGTCAAACTCATAATCACGGAAGTCAGGATGGCCGTTGTACCAGGCCACAAATTCGGTTGCCGGATGGCTTCCTTTCAGGTCTTCACCGGGGATGCCCATCCTACGGTCCGATTGGGCACCGGTGGTATAGATGATTTGGTGGTAATGGTCTCGCAAATCTGCCAGCATAACGTCTTTACCAAACTCAACATAGCCATAAAAGCGAAAACGAGGATTACCGGCGGTTCGGTCGAAAGCCTTGGTAACGGATTTGATTTTTGGGTGGTCAGGAGCCACGCCTAATCGTACCAAACCATATGGGGTTGGTAAACGATCAAACATATCAACTTCTACGATCACATCTTTTTGTTTGAAAAGATGGTCGGCGGTATAAAATCCGGTTGGCCCTGAACCAATGACTGCTACACGTAAGGGATTGGCTTCGGTCCCTAGTTGAGACATCACAACTCCTTTATTAATAGATAAGTGTCTACTTGTAAATTGGAGTGCAGACTTCGGTCTGCAAATTTTGGCAGATAAATTTCGCACTCCAGTATTTTTTAGATAGGGTCCGAGTGAATACTCACTACAATAAAACGTACCTGAACTGTTTCTAATTAACAGGTACGTTTGGGAATCAATTAATAGTAAAACTCCGTTAAATGATTTCTCAGGTTTTATCGGCTAAAATCTGGGTTTGAAGGGTATCGACCTCACCTTCAAAACGGTTTCGTTCGGCTTTGACAATATCCCCGATGGATACAATACCAATAAGCTGGCCTTGCCTATCGACAACAGGTAAATGCCGGATTCGTTTTTCGGTCATCGTAATGGCAACGTTTCTTAGCTCATCCTGAGGGATTCCTGTAATAACATTTTTTGTCATGACCTCACTTATAGGGATTGAAAACAGGTCCTCATTCTTGGCTGCCAGACGTACAATGTCACGCTCGGAGATGATCCCGATGGGCTTGTTTGCATCATCGACTACAACCAGTGCGCCAAAGTTATGTTTGGCCAAGGTTGCCAGAGCATCTCTGATGGTGTTATCGGGGCCAATTGTAACCACATCTGCCCCCTTAGTTGTTAAAATACTTTGAATGTTCATATGGCCTTTCCTTCCTAAGAACTTTACAATTTGCTTCAAATTCGGCAATTACAAAAGCGTGTTCGTGGATGAGTAGGAGTGGCACTGACGTCTTATACCTTTAGATAGAGTATAGGATTCTTTCTTTAAATTGTCAATCAAAAAGGTTTTTGGATTGGAAAACAAAATTTGAGCGTGGTGAACTTCTGGGGATTGTTGTTGAATGCGGGTTTAGGGGTCTATTATGGGAAGAGTCATCATGAACCTGGGGAACACCACCGACCGCAGGTAAAAATGTGTAGGGACAGGTCTCAGACCTGTCATCTACAAAAGCTATTACCGGGGGAGATCAGATCAATATCGTGGATAAATAATGAGGAGCGCACATAAGCAAGCAGGTGTTTATGCGCCCCCTCATGCTAGATACTCAGGTACTTTTCGCCACCATCTGGAAAAACAGTGACAATAACGCTGTCTTTGGTAAGTGTTTTGGCTAAATCGATGGCGGCCCAGGCAGCTGCTCCCGAAGAATACCCCACAAATAACCCTTCTTCTAAGGCCAGGCGACGGGCCATGTCATGGGCATCATCGGGCAGGGCTTTGATGGTACGGTCAGCAAAGGTAGGGTCGTAAATGCCGGGAACAATGCTGGTTTCCATATGCTTTAAGCCTTCGATGATGGCTAGCTCATCTGCTGGTTCTACAGCAATCACTTCAATATCAGAATTAAAGCCTTTGAGACGTCGCCCTGTACCCATCAAGGTCCCACTGGTGCCGATACCGGCCACAAAGTGAGTAACGGCTCCGCCGGTTTGCTCCCAAATCTCGACGCCCGTTGTGTGATAATGGGATTGCCAGTTGACCGGATTGTTGTACTGGTCGGGGTAGAAGTATAAGTCGGGGTTTTCTCGGGCTAACTGCTGTACGGTTCGGATAGATAAATCTATTCCTTCCAGGGGGTCGGTTAAGGTAAGCTCGGCCCCATAGGCTCTGAGGATATTCTTTCGCTCATTACTAACATTATCCGGCATCACCAGTTGAACCTTGTAGCCTTTGGCTGCGCCAATCATCGCCATTGCAATGCCGGTATTGCCAGAGGTGGCATCGATAATGGTTTTGTTTGGGGTCAGCAAACCGCTCCGTTCACCGTCTTCGATCATTGCCAGGGCGGGGCGGGCTTTAACCGAGCCACTGGCATTAAACCATTCAGCCTTGGCAAAGACAACAACATTAGGCGCAACCCCCTCGGCAATCGCAATGCGGTGTAGGGGCAGCAGCGGCGTATTGCCAATGCGGGATAACAGATTATCACCCATAGGCCCAGGCTTAATTGGGCGGGTTGAAACAAAATTGGGACTTCTTTTTGCTTTGTCTATTTCTTGTAAGAGTGTCATAAATCACCCTTTTGGTGTGATAATAGGAGTGCGGAGTGCATTCCGCACTTCTGATTGGAGTTTCAATTGCCTTAAACTGCGATGAGTTCGCCCTTGCCGTTTGCCGCTACAACAGGTTCCACACTGGGAAGACCACAGAACTCATTGTAGTCAATCAATTCGGTGACGGTAGGATGGTCACTGCAGACCGGGCAATCCGGATTTTTCCTGATATTGAGTTCGCGAAACTCAGCGTCTAAGGCATCGTACAGCAGCAAACGGCCCACCAGAGATTCGCCTTGCCCCAAGATGAGTTTTATGGCTTCAACCGCTTCCAGGCTGCCGACGATACCTGGCAGTACACCTAAAACACCGCCTTCGGCGCAACTGGGAACCTCGCCGGGAGGTGGGGGATCGGGGTAGAGGCAGCGGTAGCAAGGACCACCCTTGGTTGTATCAAAAACGGTGACTTGCCCCTCAAAGCGGAAAATGCTGGCATCTACAAGAGCTTTACCCAGCAGGGTACAGGCATCGTTGACCAGGTAGCGGGTGGGGAAGTTATCGGAGCCATTGATGACAATATCATATTGGCTGATAATATCGAAGGCGTTGTAACTGGTCAGTTGGGTGCGATGCCCAATTACTTTAATATCAGGGTTTAGTTGGGCAATGGTTCTGGCCGCGGATTCGGTTTTAGGTTTGTCAACGTCTTCCAGCCTGTGAATAATTTGACGCTGCAAGTTGCTGGTATCAACTACGTCATAATCTACAATACCCAGTGTACCCACCCCGGCTGCTGCCAGATAGATAGCTGCTGGGCTGCCCAGGCCACCGGCCCCAATGAGCAAAACTTTAGCATCGAGCAACTTGAGTTGGCCCTCTTCGCCAACTTCGGGCATAATTGTATGACGGCTATAGCGTTCTCGTTGCTCTTTGCTCAGGGTGCGGGGGACGTCAAAAGGATAGCCTGCGTGCTTCCAGCCTGTAAATCCACCGGCCACCGAAGCTACATTGGTGTAACCCATTGTTTCCAAATCACGAGCCCCTAACAGGCTGCGAACGCCGCCCGCGCAGGTAATCGCAATCGGCTGTTCGCAGTCTCGCACGTGGGTTTCGATTTGTAATTCCAGAAAGCCACGAGGAATGTGAATCGAACCCTTTACATGCCCCTGATCCCATTCTTCTAGTCCCCGGATGTCGATTAGCGTCACCTCATTGTTTTCCAACTGCTGCTTTAACTCGTGAACCGAGATTTCCTTAATCTCTTTTCTAAGTTTAGCCAGTAATTCAGAGCTGGTTATTAAGTTACTGCTACTCATCATGCCCCCTGTTCTTATAGACCTCCCGCCATAGCGGGAATAATAGATACTTCATCTTTATCAGATACGGCTGTCTCGTTACCCTGTAAGGTCCGAATTTCTTCACCATTTACAAAGATATTGACATATCTCTTAATCTGCCCGCTGTCATCACACAATCGAGATTTTACGCCAGGGTATTGGCTCTCCAGATTCTCTATGAGTTGGGCGATGTTAGCGCCGTTGCTTTCCACCTTGCTTTGATTATTTGTATAGCGCCGCAAAGGGCTGGGAATTCGTACGGTTGCCATTTTTGTTACCTTCTCCTTAAAAAGTAGTCAATAAAAAAACTCATCGTCTGCAACTTAGACGATGAGTTTAGATTGATGGCTTATCAGGTGATAATTCTAGGTGTAGATAACAAGAACTACCAGCTACAAGTATGCCGAGAGTCTGGCTCATCGTCGTCGCAACACGGCGATGCGGGCTACCGCAGCCACAACTCTCGCTATTGAGAGCGAGGCTACCGTGCCCGCTTGGTACATGTACAACAAAACTTGTTAGGGCTGGTCAAAATGTTTGTTATCATTGATTCTTGCCTTAGGCACACCATTATAGACAATCTGAGGATGACATATCTTACCTGTTTCAATTTAATTGGTCAAATCAAATTAGAAGAACCCGAGTAGCGTGGGGTCTTCCATCATTTCGGGATTCCACTGCTCTGGTAGAACTTCTACTTTAACTTCGTTTCCGGCAGCTTTCTCAGAAGTTTCTTTAACCTGCTGAACCAGCCACGGCCCATACGGGCAGAAGGGGGTCGTCAGCAACATTTTTATCAGAACCGGGTTAGATTCAAGGTCGACGCTTCTAATTAAACCTAACGCGACAACGTCCAAATGTAACTCAGGGTCGAGTACACCACGCAGGGCATCGCGTACTGTTTCTTCGGTTACCTTCTCTTCAGTAGTGGTGCTTTCTTCAGACATAAATGTCTCCTTCTAAAATAGAGATTGGTTCACGTAGTGGCGACCCTTGCGGTCGCCCTAACCGGGTAGACGCAAGGCCATACCCCTACTCCTATCAATCTTCTCTAGGCGCAATCAATATATCATCGCCTTCGATTTTTACGGCGTATAACGGGACAGGGGAGATAGCCGGCATAGTCTGCTGCCCTGTTTTTACGTTGAAACGTGCCCCATGACGGGGACAAGTAATGCAGTCGCCATTTAATTCACCCTCAACCAGAGGGCCATCGTCGTGGGTGCAAACATCGGAGATGGCGTAGAACTCGCCATTAATGTTAAAAAGACCCACGTCCTCATCATCATACTCAACCAGCATTTTTTCGCCGGGGGCTAAATCTGATGTTTTGGCGACCTTGATAAATTCTGTCATTAGTTTATGTATACCTCTAATTGTTGAATTTCTTACCAATCATCGTCGTCGGTGTTCCAATCTTCCTCTTTCAAGCCGTAGGCTCCGGCTTTAAGCACTTTGAGGGAGAGTAGGGCGCACTTCATGCGTACCGGGCCAATCTCAATGCCCAGCGCCTCCAAAATATCATCTTTGCTGATTTTCTTGGCTTCATCCAGCGTTTTACCTTCAATCATCTCGGTCAGCATACTGGCGGCAGCCTGACTGATGGCGCAGCCTTTACCGCTAAAAGCCACCCGATCAATAATATTTTCATCGTTAACGTGCAAATCAATGCGAATGACATCGCCACAGAGGGGGTTGTTCTCCTCGTGGGAATGGGTTGCATCTTCTAGCTTGCCTGTATTGCGTGGGTGACGGTAGTGATCAAGTATATTTTCTCTGTAAAAATCGTCCATAATCTTTCTATTTATCTTGCCAGATATTCTCTGGTTTTATCTAAGCCCTCGGCTAATCGGTCTATATCGTCTGGAGTATTATAAACATAGAAACTAGCCCTGGTTGTAGCCACTAAACCCAATTTATCGTGCAAGGGCATAGCGCAATGATGACCGGCCCTGACCGCGATTCCTTCAGCGTCTAACACTGCCGATACATCATGGGCATGGATGTCGCCTAAGGTAAAAGCGATGGCTCCACCTCGTGCTGTTGGCTCTTGCGGCCCGTAGATACGAATACCTTCGACCTGGTTTAGCCTATCGAGAGCATAGGCGACCAATTCGATTTCATGCTGCCGGACATTCTCCATGCCTAGCTGGTTCAAATAGTCAACTGCATAACCCAGGCCGATGGTTTCGGCGATGGAGGGTGTGCCAGCCTCAAATTTCCAGGGCAGGTCGTTCCAATCGCAGCCATCAAGGGTTACTTTTTTAATCATATCGCCGCCGGTCAAGAAGGGAGGCATATCGGCTAAAATCTCTTGCCGCGCCCACAATACCCCAATGCCGGTTGGCCCAAGCATCTTGTGGCCGGAAAAGGCCAGAAAATCGCAGTCAAGCGCCTGTACATCGGTGGGGGCATGGGGAACGGATTGCGCTGCGTCCAACAAAACCAACGCCCCAACCGCGTGAGCCTTCTTGATGATTTCGTCGGTGGGTGGAATTGTACCCAGCACATTACTCATCTGGGTCACGGCGACCAATTTTACCTCTGGGGTTAGCATCTCATCGAATGCCGCCATATCGAGACAGCCCTGCTCGTTAACCGGGATGTATTTCACCGTAGCTCCAGCACGGGCAGCAAGCTGCTGCCAGGGAACTATGTTGGCGTGGTGTTCTATCTCGCTGCTGATAATAACATCGCCCGCTTTGATGTTTTCTTGCCCCCAGCTAAAAGCGACCAGGTTGATGCTTTCGGTGGCGTTTCGGGTAAAGATTACCTCGCGCCAGCTTCGAGCATTGATAAAGCGCCCTACTTTTTTGCGGGCGGTTTCGTAGGCTTCCGAGGCTTTTTCGCTAATCTGATAGATACCGCGATGAACATTGGCGTTGTACTCGCGGTAGTAGGTATCCATCGCTTCAATGACAGCAACTGGTTTTTGAGAACTGGCAGTACTATCGAGATAAACAAATCGCTTTCCGTTGATCTTTTGCTGTAAAATTGGAAAATCGCCACGAATGGCCTGGCTGTCAAACATGAAATAGCTCCGTTCAGGTTGATGGCTGGAGCCGGCGAGCGTAGTATTGCTGTATCGCTTCTTTGAGGGTTTTGAGGCCCAAAGTAGCGCAGCGAGTACGGGTTAACACTACGTTTTTACCTAGCTTTTCAACCATATCATTGTAATCGATGGCTTCTATATCAGCAAGTGGCTTGCCCTGTACCATCTCTAATAGAATAGAGACAGCACCCTGGCTGATGATACAGCCTTCACCCTCGAACCAAACTTCCTGGGCAATATCGCCTTCGCCAATGTTGAGATAGATGGTAATGATATCGCCACAGCCGGGGTTGGTTCCTTGCGTTACGACATCGGCCTCCGGGTGTGCCTCTCGAAAGCGAGATGCCTCATAATGTTCCAGTAGGGTGTCGATATGATCCTGTCGATTCATGAATTGTAACTGCTTACCCGGCTCAATGTTAAACCTTGTTGTAATGAATATAAGAGCAAGGATGGCAGAGTTTTTGGGGTTATTTTGCCCATCATTTCTGACATTCTTGCTCTGAATTGGATGACAAAGACCACAAAGTCCCTATCCTATCGCCTGTTAATCGCCAATTTTGGCCGAGACGGCGTTGAAAAGTTTCTCGCGAACCCGCTCATTATACATGCGGTCGAAAACTTTGTAAAAGAAGCCTTCTACAACCATCCGTACAGCCGTGTTGCGAGGGATACCCCGGCTCATTAAATAGAAAACGTACTCTTCGACAATTTTGCCAATGGTAGCTGCGTGCGAGGCGCGGACATCGTTGGCGTCAATTTCCAGACTGGGAATCGAGTCCGCGCGGGCGGTCGGGTCGAGCATGACGTTCTCGTTTTTGAGATAGGAGTTGGTTTGCTGGGCCGTTTTGTCGATTTTTATCAAACCGGTAAAGACGCTACGGCTTTTATCTTTGACTGCACCATGCAGTAGCAAATCGCCATTTGTGGCCAAGCCAGTGTGGTGAATCAAACAATCCACATCTAAATGCTGCTTGCCCTCTAAAAAGTAGACGCCGTTAAATTCCATGCTGGCCCCGTTACCGGGCATCAGGCTATCATAGTAGGTTTTGGTTAAACGTCCCCCCAGTTGGCCGGTTTCCCAGATGACGAAACTGTCGTTCTGCCCAACGGAGCGTTTGATATTAAAGTTATAGACATCTTCTCCCCAGCGCTGCACATCTACATACCGAACCTGGGCGTCATCATTGGCATAAACTTCGACCACACCAACATTAAGAGCTTGTCCGTGATCCCCATGAGAAATTGATTCTTCAATGTAGTTAACACTGGCGGATTGCTCAGCCACAATTAGCGTGCGCGGTAGCGATACATTACCTTCACCTTCAAGGACAAAAGCAACCTGGAAAGGCTCGTCGATTTCAACATTCTTTGGTACATAGAGAAAGACCCCGGCTTGCCACAAGGTGCTGTTCAAAGCGGCAAATTTTCCATTGGAGGGTGGAACCGCTTCACTACCCAGATATTTCTGTACCAACTCGGGGTGTTGACTGACTGCCGTTGACAAGTCTGTGAAAATGACGCCTTGTTCGGCTACTACCGGGTCTAGCTCGTGGAAAACCACGCGATTATTGGCAATGACCAATCGTCCGGCTGCTTCACGACCAACATCTAAACTGTATTGTACATCCTCTGGAAAGTCAGCCAGCGTTGGCGAGGTTCCATTGGAAGCAACGAATGAAGAACCGCCATTCAAATGAAACTTCGGCCACTTTATCTTACGCAAACTTGTCCGGCGCCAGGCCTCATCAGAGGTGGTCGGCACGGGGATTTCTTCGAATATAGACCATGCCTCTTGGCGTTTGGCCTTCATCCACTCCGGCTCATTCAGTTTAGCCGAAAGGGTCTCTATATCGGCCTGAGAAAACAGACCGGCCTCAAGGAGGGCATCTTTGGGTTTCGTTAATGTTGTTGCCGACATCTTAACCTACAGAACCCTCCATCTCCATTTCAATAAGGCGGTTCATTTCGAGGGCATACTCCATCGGTAACTCTTTTACAATTGGCTCGATAAAACCGCTAACAATCATATTGGAGGCCGTATCTTCTTCAATGCCCCGGCTCATCAGATAAAAGAGTTGCTCCTCAGATACTTTTGATACACTGGCCTCGTGGCCGATGGTAACATCCTGGTTTTCGATTTCGATATAGGGGAAGGTATCTGAGGCTGACTCCTCATCCAAAATCAATGCATCGCATAGAACATTACTCTTGCTGTTGGATGCATTAGGCGCTACCTTGATTAGCCCGCGATAGGTGGTACGGCCACCGCCCTTACTGATAGATTTACTGGTGATGACGGAACTGGTATTGGGGGCGGCGTGGACAATTTTACCCCCGGCGTCTTGAATCTGGCCCTTCCCGGCAAAAGCAATCGATAGGACTTCGCCGTGTGCGCCCTCTTCCATTAACCACACTGCCGGGTATTTCATGGTCAGCTTGGAGCCAAGGTTGCCATCCACCCATTCCATTGTGGCGTTTTTATAGGCTTGTGCTCGCTTGGTAACCAGGTTATAAACGTTGTGGCTCCAGTTTTGAATGGTCGAGTAGCGGCAGCGACCATTTTCTTTCACAATGATCTCAACCACGGCGCTGTGCAAACTATCGGTAGAGTAGGTGGGGGCGGTGCAGCCCTCGACATAGTGAACATAAGCACCCTCATCTACGATAATCAGGGTTCGCTCAAACTGGCCCATATTCTGGGCATTGATACGAAAATAAGCTTGCAAGGGTAGGTCGATATGAACCCCGGGCGGCACGTAAATAAAGCTGCCACCTGACCAAACGGCTGTATTCAGCGCGGCAAATTTGTTGTCTTCAGGGGGAATAACCGTGTTGAAATACTCTTTTACAATATCCGGGTGCTCTCGCAAACCGGCATCCATATCCAAAAAGAGAACGCCTTTTTTCTCCAGGTCTTCGATAATGCTGTGGTAAATCACTTCACTTTCATATTGAGCACCGACACCGGCCAGGAATTTTTGCTCGGCTTCGGGGATACCCAGGCGATCAAAGGTGTTTTTAATGTCTTCAGGCACGTCATCCCAGGATTCAAAGGCTTTATCGACTCCGACAGGCTTGATGTAGTAGTAGATGTCGTCAAAGTTAAGCTCATTGAGCCTACCCCGGCCACCCCACTGCGGCATGGGGCGTTCCATAAAGTGGCGGTAGCCTCGTAGCCGAAAATCGGTCATCCAGCCCGGTTCATTCTTCATCTCAGAGATTTGCATAACGGTTCTTTCGTTTAGGCCCTTTTCGGCCTTAAACGCATAATTCTCAGGGACGCTAAAGCCGTATTTATATTCTTCAAGATTGACATCTAGGGGAGCAGCCATGGTTATCCTCCATTATTTGAGTGAGTTTTTAGAATGTTGTCGTACCCTTCTTCTTCAAGCCGCTCGGCCAATTCAGGCCCGCCCGACTCGATAATTTGTCCATCAACCATAATGTGAACAAAATCTGGTGTTATGTAATTGAGAATACGTTGATAATGCGTAATAATGATAAATGCCCGATCCGGGCTAAGTAGTGAATTAATACCCTCAGAAACAACCTTCAAAGCATCAATATCCAAACCCGAGTCGGTTTCATCTAAAATAGCAACGGATGGTTCAAGTAAGGCCATCTGCAAAATTTCGGCGCGTTTCTTTTCCCCACCGGAGAAGCCCTCGTTCAGATAGCGGCGGGCGAAACTCTTATCCATTTTGAGCATATCCATCTTGCCGAGCAGTTGTTTACGGAATTCGGCAATGGGAATGGGCTTCTTTTTGCCATTTTCGTCTTCTTCGCCTTTGATGGCGGTATATGAGGTGCGCAAGAAGTTTGCCATACTGATGCCGGGAACAGCCGTTGGATACTGAAAGCAGAGGAACAACCCTCGCCGCGCCCGTTCATCGGCATTAAGCTCTAATAAATTGGCGCCGTCCATCCAGACTTCGCCACCTTCAACTTCATAGGCCGGATGACCGGCTAAAGCGTAGGCCATTGTGCTTTTACCGGAACCGTTTGGCCCCATAATGGCGTGTACTTCACCGGGATGCACTTCAAGATTCAAATCTTTAATAATTGGTTTGTCTGCAATACTGACACGTAAGTTCTTAATAGAAAGGGAAGAGGTCATAACCGTCCTGATTTTACTCCTTTTATACAGTTTTTCACAATATGAGGCTATTTTAGCATGCTGATTGGACTTTGTCAACTTATATGTTATTAAATATCGTAAAGTTTTGCAAAGTTTGAAAAGATATGCTATAATCCTTTGCATTAGAAATGAGTGGCTTGCCAAAAGGTAAGCTCGTATAGTCAGTAAGAATTTATGCTGGTGGAGAATGGCTTATGGTTGCTCATACAAGTGGGTCCTTAATTCATAAACAAATGCCGACAACGCGTCGCAAAATCATGACCC
>Ga0210124_1000312_pt1 | contig 25999 bp, 18 predicted proteins | sample Muzzi_PWC_D2_FD_185554 | JGI IMG/M metagenome (GOLD analysis project Ga0210124, IMG submission 185554) | Wetland microbial communities from San Francisco Bay, California, USA, that impact long-term carbon sequestration - Muzzi_PWC_D2 (SPAdes) | ecosystem: Environmental > Aquatic > Marine >... | reverse complement strand
ACGGCGCCGCCGGCCAGCGCCATCGCTTCAAGCGCAAGGGGGTGCCGGAGACCCTGGCGCTGCGCTTCTCCGACGAGGCGGACGATCCGATCGCCAACACCCCCTATATCCTCGACATCGACGGCCAGGTGGAGCGCGGCACCACCGACGGCGAGGGGGCCATCGACAAGGCCATCCCGCCGGATGCCCGGCGCGCCACCATCACCTTCGAGGGGGAGGACGGCGAGGAGGGGCTGGTGTTCGAGCTGCGCCTCGGCGGCATCGACCCCATCGAGGAGGAGAGCGGTCTCAGCTCTCGCCTGGAGAACCTGGGCTACATGGGCCCCGACGCCGGCAACCCCAGCCTCGGCGACGCCCTCCGCACCTTCCAGGAAGACCACGGCCTGGAGCCCACCGGCGTCGCGGACGACGCCACCCGCGACGCCATCGAGAGCGACTACGAGAGCAGTTAGGCGGCAGGCCTGATCGGAATCGTCGCGCCACCGACCACCGCACCGGTCACGGCGCCTCCAGGACCGCCGCCGGCCTGCTGACCAGCGCGATCTCTCCAGGCAGAATCGTACGCGGCATGCGAGTCGCTCTGTTCGTCACCTGCCTCGTCGACCTGATGCGCCCGAGCATCGGCTTCGCGGCCCTGCGCCTGCTGGAGGCGGCGGGGTGTGACGTGGTGGTCCCGTCGACCCAGACGTGCTGCGGTCAGCCGGGCTACAACGCGGGGGATCGCGCGGCTGCGGCGGCCCTGGCGCGGAAGGTCATCGGCGAGTTTGACGGCTGCGATGCGGTAGTCGCGCCGTCCGGCTCCTGCGCGGCCATGATCCGGGTGCACTACCCCGCCCTGTTCGACGACGACCCGACCATGCGCGCGGCGGCGGAGCGCGTGGCCGGACGCACCTATGAGCTGACCGATTTCCTGGTCAACGTCGCCCCGCTCCAGACCATTCCCGGCCGCTACGACGGGACCCTCACCTACCACGACTCCTGTGCCGGCCTGCGCGAGCTGGGGGTGCAGGCACAGCCACGCGCCCTGCTGGCGCGGATGCCCGGGGTGGTGATCACCGAGATGCGCGAATCCACCACCTGCTGCGGCTTCGGCGGCACCTTCTCCGTCAAGTTCGGCGACCTCTCGGCGCACATGGCGGACAACAAGTGCGCGCACATCGCGCAGACCGGCGCTGCGGCCATCGTCGCCGGCGACCTCGGCTGCCTGCTCAACATCGAGGGGCGCCTGCGCCGCCGCGGAGACCTTCACACCCGCGTGTGGCACATCGCCGAGGTCCTGGCGGGAGACGACGGCGTATGCAGGTGACCGCGCTGCAATTCAAGCGCCGGGCCGCGGAGAATCTCCGTGACGAGAACCTCCAGCGCGCCCTGGCCAGGCTCCAGACCAAGTTCGTCAACGGCCGCGCCGCGGCGATCGCGGAGCTGCCCGACTACGGGTCGATCCGCGATGCCGCGGCGGAGATCCGGGACCGGGTGCTGCGCGACCTCGACGGCTACCTGCGGCGCTTCGAGCAGCAGGCCACCGCGCGTGGCGCGGTCGTCCACTGGGCCGAGAGCGCGGCGGACGTGAATCGCATCGTGGCCGACATCGCCGCGCAGCACGGCGTGCGCCGGATCGTCAAGGCCAAGTCCATGGTGAGCGAGGAGTGTGGCCTCGACGACGCCCTCGCCGCGCGCGGCCTGGACGTGATCGAGACCGATCTCGGGGAGTACATCCTGCAGCTCGCCCACGAACCGCCGTCGCACATCGTGGCGCCGGTGGTCCACAAGAGTAAGGAAGACGTCGCTGACCTCTTCGCCGCGGCCCACCACCGCCCCCGCACCACGGAGATCCGCGGCCTGTGCCGCGAGGCGCGCGAGGTGTTGCGCCCCCGGTTCCTCGCGGCCGACATGGGGATCACCGGGGCGAACTTCCTGGTCGCGGAGACCGGCTCGGTGGTGCTCGTCACCAACGAGGGTAACGGCCGGCTCTGCACCACCCTGCCCCGGGTCCACGTCGCGGTCACCGGGATCGAGAAGGTGGTGGCAACCCTGGAGGACACGACCACCCTCCTACGCCTCCTGCCGCGCGCGGCCACCGGCCAGTCGATCACCAACTACGTCTCGTTGCTCACCGGCATCAAGGGGGAGGACGAGGGCGACGGGCCGGAGCACTTCCACATCGTCCTGCTCGACAACGGCCGCAGCCGCCTCCTCGGCACGGAGCTCCAGCCGATGCTGCGCTGTATCCGCTGCGGCGCGTGCATGAACCACTGCCCGGTGTATCAGGGCATCGGCGGCCACGCCTACGGCTGGGTCTATCCGGGGCCGATGGGCGCGGTGCTGACGCCGGCCTTCGTCGGCCTGGAGGACACCCTCGACCTGCCCCATGCCTCGACCCTGTGCGGGGAGTGCGCGGAGGTGTGCCCGGTGAAGATCCCCCTGCCGGATCTGTTGCGCCACCTGCGCCAGCAGCAGGTGGAACGGCACCTGCGGCCGTGGTCCGAGCGCGCCGCCCTGCGGGCCTGGGCCTGGCTCGCGCGGCACCCGGCGCTCTACGCCACGGGCGCCCGCGTCGTGGCCCGAGCGCTGCACCTCTTCGCCGGGCGCAAGGGCCGGCTACGCTACCTCCCGGGGGTCTCCGGCTGGACCCACGAGCGGGACCTGCCCGCGCCCGCCGGCCGGACCTTCCGTGACCTCTATCGCGCCGGGCGGCGGCGATGAGCGCGCGCGAGACGATCCTCGCGCGGATCGCCCGGGCGCGTGGCGCCGGTGCGGCGCCCGAGAACGCCGAGGAGCGTATCCGTAACCATCCGCGCGGGCCGACCCCGCGGTCGGGGGACGATCCGCTGCGCCGTTTCCGCGAACAGGCCGTGGGGCTGCGGAGCGATGTCGCCGGCGCGGCGACCCTGGCGGAGGTCCCGGAGGGTGTGGCCGGATACCTGCGCGAGCGGCAGCTACCCATGCAGGCGGTCTCCTGGCCGGCCCTGCTGGCCCTCGACTGGCGTGCCGCCGGCCTCGACGCGCAGGCGCGCGCGGCGTGCGGCGACGACGCGGTCGGCATCACCGGTGCCTTCGCCGCCATCGCCGAGACCGGCACCCTGATGCTCCTCTCCGGCCCGCACACCCCGGCGACGGTCAGCCTCTTGCCGGAGACCCACATCGCCGTGGTGGAGCGGGCACGGATCGTCGCCACCATGGAGGAGGCCTGGGATCGCCTGCGTGCCGAGCACGCCGCCCTGCCGCGCGCGGTCACCTTCATCTCCGGTCCGTCACGCACGGCGGACATCGAGCAGACCATCACCCTCGGCGCCCACGGCCCGTACCGCGTCTTCATCATCGTGGTGGACGATGGCCCCACCTCCGCGGGGCGACCCTCGGCGGCCGTGTAACGCGGTCGTGGCGCTCTGGGATCCGCTTTGAATACCCTGGCCGGGCGCGACAAGATGGTGGTCTCGTCGCCATCGTGGCGGCGGGTGGCGGTGTCGACGGGCATGGCGGCAGACCAGCGCGATCTCGTGCGCGGTCCGGCCGCCGCCCCGACGGAGCCCGCGCTATCGGTTCGCCGAGGAGGTCTCATCGTGAAGGCATTGTTGGTAGGAATAGGATTCGCGTTGGTGGTTGCCGGTACCGCCCAGGCCGGCGAGCTGGTGGTCCACATGCATGTGGTCGACGGCAGTGGCGTCGGCGCGGAGATCGGGACGATCACCGCATCGTCGACTCCCTACGGCACCCTCTTGACGCCGGTTCTCCACGGCCTGAGCCCAGGCCTCCACGGTTTCCACGTGCACCAGAACCCCGACTGCGGTCCGGCGGAGAAGGAGGGCAAGATGGTCGGCGGTCTTGCGGCCGGCGGGCACTACGACCCGACGAATTCGGGCCACCATGCCGGGCCCTACGGCGACGGCCACCTCGGTGATCTGCCGCCCCTGTATGTCGATGCGGCCGGCACTGCGTCACAGCCGGTCCTCGCACCCCGTCTCAAGGTCGCTGACCTCAAGGGGCGTTCGCTGATGATCCACGCCGGTGGGGACAACTACTCGGACGAGCCCGCGAAGCTCGGTGGCGGCGGGGCTCGCATGGCCTGCGGCGTCGTCGACTGATGGGCGAGTTGGTGGACCTGGCGGTCTGACGAGGCAGACATGAGTCCATCGAGTCCGGGCGAGTCCCTCACCTTCCACACCGCCGACGGCCGGCCGTTCGTCGCCTACGTCGCGGGGGACGAGGCGGCGGCGCGGGCGATCCTCATCCTCCACGAGTGGTGGGGGTTGAAGGACCACAACCGTGCCTGGGCCGACCGCTTCGCCGGTGAGGGCTACCGCGCCCTCGCCATCGATCTCTACGACGGGCGGGTGACGGACGATCGGCAGGTGGCGGCGGGCTGGATGCGGGAGCTGGACCAGGCGCAGGCCGACGCCAAGCTGCGCGCCGCCCTCGACGCCCTCGCGGCCCCTGGCCGACCGATCGCGACCCTCGGGTTCTCCCTGGGCGGCAGGGAGTCGTTCGCCGCCACGTTCTTGCGGCCGGACCTGGTCGCCGCCACGGTGGTGGGTTATTGCCGCATGCCGGCGGAGGTCGAGGCGCTGCGGGCGCTCCGTGGTCCGGTCCTGGCCGTCTACGCGGAGCAGGAACGCACCTGGCCGGAGAAGCAGCAGGCCTTCGAGGCCGCGATGACCGGCGCCGGGCGCGTCACGGAGTCGCTGTGCTGCGCCGCCGCCCACGGCTTCATGGATCCGGAGAGTCGCAACTTCGACCCGGCCGCCGCCGAGGCGACCTGGCAGGCGACGCTGGCATTTCTCCAGCGCCATCTGGTTTAACGGCGCACCGGGCGGCCGGCCGTCGCCGTCCCATACCGCGGCGGCCATCGCCCGCCCACCAAGGAGGCCGTATGCACTACCGCCAGCTTGGCCGCACCGGCCTGAAGGTCTCCGAGCTATGCCTCGGGACCATGACCTTCGGATCCAACTTCTTCAACATCGCGCAGGTGGGCCAGGAAGAGGCGACGCGCATGGTGGGCCGGGCGCTGGACGCCGGCGTGAACTTCTTCGACACCGCAGATATGTACTCCTACGGCGAGGCGGAGGAGATCCTCGGCAAGGCCCTCCAGTCGCTCGGGGTGGACCGCCACGCGGTGGTCATCGCCACCAAGGTGCGCTCGCCCATGAGTCAGGCGGCGATGGACGGCAGCGGCGATCCGAACAACGTGGGCCTGTCGCGCCAGCACATCATGGCCGCGGTGGAGGCCAGCCTCCGCCGCCTGGGCACCGACCACATCGATCTCTACCAGGTCCACGGCTGGGACCGACTCGCCCCCATGGAGGAGACCCTGCGCGCCCTCGACGACCTGGTGCGGCAGGGCAAGGTGCACTACCTGGGCTGCTCCAACTGGACGGCCCGCCACCTGGCCAAGGCCCTGGCGTGGAGTGACGCGCGCGGCCAGGCGCGCTTCGTCTCGCTCCAGGCCTACTACTCCCTGGCCGGCCGCGACCTGGAGCACGAGCTGCTCCCTCTGGCCGCCGAGGAAGGGCTGGGCGTCCTGCCCTGGTCGCCCCTCGCCGGTGGCTTTCTCGGCGGCCGCATCCGCCGCGACCAGGCGCTGCCCGGCGACACGCGGCGCGCCGGCTTCGACTTCCCGCCGGTGGATCGCGAGCGCGGCTACGATGCCATCGACGCCCTGGAGAGTGTCGCACGGGAGCTGGAGGCCACCATCCCGCAGGTGGCCCTCGCCTGGCTCCTCACCCGGCCTGCGGTCAGCTCGGTGATCATCGGCGCCAGGCGCATGGAGCAGCTCGACGACGACCTCGGCGCGGCCGGCCTCCAACTGACCCCCGACCAGATCGCGCGCCTCGCCGCCACCACCCAGCCCCCCACCCTCTACCCGGAGTGGATGATCGCCCGCCAGAACGCCGGCCGGTGAAACGCGCCCTACAGCACGCCGGCGGCGTACGACCGGCTCGGGATCACCACCGTCTCCGCCGCGGCGGGCGAGGGCGGTCGCGGTCTGCCAGCCGGACGGGTCGGCGAATCAGAGAAGCTGGCGTCAGGGCGCCATCTGGCAGCCCACTCCAGTCTTGAGTCGGGCTTCAGGACCGCTGCCGTCCCCGGCCGGTCACCAGATCCTCGTGGGGCAGCGATGGAAAGGTGCCCGCCTTCAGGAGCCATCCCGAGGCGGGCACCTTTCCGGAGAAGGGTCCAGCTGTGGGTCTGGGACTACTCGAGGGTGAGTGTTGCCGTGCGCGCGATCCAGTTGCCGGAAGCGTCCGTCGCCGTCGCATGCACCTCGATCTGGGATGCGGTCAGCAGCACGGTATCGTTGTTGCCCTGGATCTTCAGGAGATCGCCGTTGTTCACGGGAAAGCTGACCGTGCCGTCGACGGTGGGCTCCGGGTCGCAGACATCCGTCGCGGGAAAGCTCGCGACCACCCACTGCACATTGGCGCGATCGATCTGAGTGATCGCCTCGCCGCTCCGGGAGTCGACGAACGCCACGTCAAGATGCGGCACCTTGTCGTCTTTTACCCGCGGATGAACCGAATCGGTCGCTACCAGACCATCGATCGTCTCGGCGATGATCTGCACCGTGTGATCACCGAGGCTCAAGAAGGGCTCGATGGTCTCGGTGTTGCCCGCGGGCTCCCCATCGACAAACCATTCCAGGGAAGCCAGTGCCGCCCCGCCGAGAAGATCCACGTTCGCGGTCATTGACACGAACGAGCCGCCCGTAGTGGCGCACTCTTGGACCTCCCCCCCGTCGACGGTGATCGAGACTTTGATGCCCGGACCCGGCGTAGCCACCACGAAATCGTAGACTACAGACACATTCGGAAATGGCGTCTGAATCGTGTGCCCAGGCCATCCGTCGCCATCGCTATCAGTGGTGGTGTAGACCACACCTCCGACGTTCCAGACCATGAACGTCGGAAGTGTGTTGTGCCCCCAATGGATCACGACGTACGCACCGACCTGACCGGGCGCGACCGTCGTGGAAATGGTGCCGCCCCACCCGTCGTCCCGGGTATGGGTGCCCTCTCCAAGGAGCTCGATGGTCGAAGACGCAGTGGAGCCCAGGAACCCGAACGGCTCGATGGTCATGGAGTTCGCTCCGAGATCGATGTCACCGGAGATCGGAGCCGAGTCAACAAGGTCGCCCTGAACGTAGACCGTTGCCTGGCCGGTTAACGGCGTTGCAGCCGCCGGCACCGCGAAGACGGCGGAAACAAGGACCAGTGTGAACAACTTTCGCATCATTCTGTTACTCCTCAGGGGGGTGTTAAAGTTTATCGAAACACTCATAAAGGCAGACAATAAGTGCCAGGGTTGTTAAATTTTTAAACATCATCGATCAGAATGCATGGTGATGTCAATTTTTTATCATCACGCTAGACGAAGTGAAACATTGTGGACCGGGATGGTTATGTACCTGAGGTCGCTATCAAACATGCGTGGGGGCAAGGGTTGCTTTTCCCGGAAGGCGGGGGCGGGCCGCAAACCCTCGAGGCGGCGATGGCCAGCGTGAGGCGCGTCACGGAGTCGCGCTGCGTCGCCGCTACCCTCGGCGACCACCGCTCCTCCCAGTACGGGGGCCGGGTACCGGCGATCAACGCCGATGGGGGGCCGCTGCATCTGAACGACTGTTCGGGCGCGTTCCTGCGGGCAGAGCATGGAGGGCCCGTGGTCTGCGCGCACACCCCCTCGGCGCAGACCAACCGCACCCGGGGGCGCGGCTATAATGGTGTAAACATCATTGGATTGATCTCCATATATCGGCTGGATATCGTCCGGGGCCGTCTTCCCCCCTATGTGCCGCGGAGAGATGCCGGGGGACCCCCCGGCAACAGGAGGCGGGACGCGTCCGATCGACGGGTACGGGATGGCGTATTGGAAGGCAGATTCCGTTCAACCCCGTGAAGAGGAGGGCAACATGAATACGCTGATCCGCAGGCTCCTGGCCGCCGTCACCCTGACCATCGCCCTGGCGGCGCCATACCTGGGCACCGTGCCCGATGCCGGCGCGGACGAGACCTGCCTGTCGCCGTACATGGCGAAGATTACCGGCCAGGAGGACTTCATCTACGTCTGGACCCTCGGGGTCGAGGGTTTGGGCGACGGTCAGGACAAGCTGGTCACCATCGACGTGCGCCCCGGGTCCGCGACCTACGGCAAGGTCATTCACAGCCTCTCCGTGGGCGGGCGCAACGAGGCCCACCACTCGGGCCTCACCGACGATCGCCGCTACCTCTGGGGCGGCGGGCTGGACACCAGCAAGATCTTCGTCTTCGATGTCCACTCGGACCCGGCCCAGCCGAAGCTGCATAAGGTGATCACCGATTTCGTGGCGGCGAGCGGCGGTGTGGTAGGTCCCCACACCCATTACGCCCTGCCGGGCCGGATGCTGATCACCGGCCTGTCCAACAACAAGGACCACGGCGGCCGTTCGGCCCTGGTGGAGTACACCAACGACGGCACGTACGTGGCCACCCACTGGCTCCCGGTGGAGGAGAACCTGCGTGGTGCGGTCAAGGCCGGGCAGTACGCGGATGGCTACAACTATGACGTACGCGTGTTGCCGCGCCGCAACGTCATGCTCACCTCCGCCTTCACCGGTTGGTCCAACTACATGATGGATTTCGGGAAGTTGCTGAACGACGGGGAGGCGATGAAGCGCTTCGGTAACACCGTGGTGCTGTGGAACCTCCATACGCGCCAGCCGCGTCAGGTCTTCGACGTACCCGGCGCACCGCTGGAGATCCGCTTTGCGTGGGGTCCGCAGCATAACTACGCGTTCACCTTCGCCGCCTTGACCTCCAAGCTATGGCTGATCCACGAGGATGACCAGGGCCAGTGGCACGCCGACGCCGTGGCGGACGTAGGCGATCCCAGCAAGATCCCCCTCCCGGTGGACGCCTCCATCTCGTCCGATGACCAGCGGCTGTGGGTAGACACCTTCATGGACGGCACCGCGCGCCTGTTCGACATCGCGGATCCCCAGCACCCGAAGGAGATCTACAGCAAGAAGATCGGGTCCCAGCTCAACATGGTCTCGCAGAGCTGGGATGGGAAGCGCGTCTATTTCAGCAGCTCGCTGCTCGCCAACTGGGACAAGAAGGGCGACGACAACGAGCAGTTCGTCAAGCTCTACGCGTGGGACGGCAAGGAGCTAACCCATCGCTGGACCATCGACTTCACCAAGGAGAAGCTCGGCCGGCCTCATCAGATGCGGTTTGGTGCCTACGCCCTCTACGCCCGGCAGGAGGGGACGCCGGAGACCGAGCTAGCCCGCCTGAGCACCGGGGGTGAAGCGAAGGACTGAGGATGCGTGCGCCCGGGCCCTTGCGCAAAGTCGCCTATCTCCTTAGCTCAGCTCTCTTAGCCCGGCTGCCCGGGAAGCCCGACGGGACCGCGTCAGCGAAGCCAGCGCAAACCCATGGAGAAAGGTGGCTCCTGGCAGGTTTGTTCACCACGGGGGACACGGGGGGCTTTTGGGGCAAGCCGCGTCCGGCAGTCGGCCGGTCCAGGGTCGGCACTGGTGGGGTCAGGAATTCGCCTTTCGCGGGGCCGGGTGGAGACCGCACCGCCCCTCCTGCCCCTTACATTCCCCGTGTCCCCCGTGGTCAAACCCGCTGCCAGAAGAGGAACCCCTACGGACTGGCCACCCTTGCGACGACCTTGCTCAGCAAACGGGATAGGCAGGTTCACCAAAGGTCCTGGGTCACTGTCGGGCGCCTGATTCTCTCCCTGGTCGCGCTGCTCCTCGGTGCGGCGGGCGATGGCCTGGCACTGGAGCACGAGCACCCGCCATCGCCGTGGGTGGAGGACCTGGGCTACGCACCCCCGGCGCCCGGGAGCTATCGCTTGCCGGTCCTCTCCCCGGCGGCCGACGGCACCGCCGTCGCCGCCGGGGGTGAGCCGGTTTCTCTGCAGTCCCTTTTCGCCGGCAAGATCGCCCTGCTCAGCTTCATCTACACCCAGTGCAGCGACGCGCGCGGCTGCCCCATGGCCACGCGCGTCCTGCACGAGGTCGAGGGCGCCATGGCGCACGAGCCGGCGCTCCAGCAGAACCTGCGGTTGGTGAGCCTGAGCTTCGATCCGCGGCGCGACACCCCGGAGGTCATGGCCGGCTACGCGGGAGGCAGCGCGGCCCGGGAGTCGGGCTGGCAATTCCTCACCAGCGCGTCGCCGGCAGAGCTGGGAGCGATCCTCGACGCCTACGGGCAATACGTGGTCCCCGAGCGCAACGCGCAGGGCGAGCTCACGGGCAACTTCGCCCATGTCCTCAAGGTCTTCCTCATCGACCGGCACCAGCGGGTCAGGAACATCTACAGCGTCTCGTTCCTCCATCCCGCCCTGGTGATCAACGACGTCAAGACCCTGCTCCTGGAGGAGCAGCAAGGCGGCGCCACGGATGAAGACAACCGGTTCGTCCGGGCGACCGATGCCGGACCCCATGACCTGCCCGAGGCCGTGGGCGCGGTGCTCCGGAGAGTCGAGCTGGAGGAGGTCGCGGCCAGCCGTGGTGAGGCGCACCCGGCCTTCCGGAACCATCCCGCCCACCGCTCCACGCCGCCGGGGGAGGAGCCACACACCGGCGTCGACCTCCTGGCTACGGCGGTGCATCCCCCCTTGGGTCTACCCGCGGTCCCGGTCCCCGCGGACAACCCCCTGACCACGGCCAAGGTCCGGCTCGGCCGCAAGCTGTTCTACGATCGGCGCCTGTCGCTGAACAACACCATGTCCTGCGCCATGTGCCACGTCCCGGATCAGGGCTTCACGTCCAACGAGCTGGCCACCGCCGTGGGGATCGAGGGCCGCACCGTGCGCCGCAACTCGCCCACGATCTACAACGTGGCCTACCTGGAGCACCTCTTCCACGACGGCCGCGACCCGGCCCTGGAGACCCAGATCCTCGGTCCCATGCTCGCCGCCAACGAGATGGGCAACCCGTCCATGGGTTGGCTGCTGGGACGGATCCGCGTCATGCCCGACTACCACGGCCTGTTCGAGGCCGCGTTCGGCCGCCCGGCAGACGTGCAGACCCTCGGCCAGGCGATCGCCAGCTACGAGCGTACGCTGGTATCCGCCGCCTCGCCCTTCGACCGCTGGTACTACGGGGGCGTGCAAGACGCCATGGGCGCCCGGGCGATCCGCGGCTTCGAGCTGTTCAAGGGCGAGGCCGGCTGTGTGGCCTGCCACCCGGTGGGCACGGATTACGCGCTATTCACCGACCAGGGCTTTCACAACACCGGCATCGGCTGGCACAACGCCATGGCGCCGGAGCCCGCGTCGCGGCCGGTGCGGCTCGCCCCCGGCGTCGAGGTGGACGTGGCGAGCGAGATCGTCCATTCCGTAGGGGAGCGGCCGCCTACCGACCTCGGGCGTTACGAGGTGACCCAGGACCCGGATGACCGCTGGCGCTACCGGACGCCGTCCCTGCGCAACGTCGCCCTCACCGCGCCGTACATGCACGACGGCGCCCTCACCACCCTCGCCGCGGTGGTCGCGTTCTACAACCAGGGCGGCCACCCGCACGAGCTCATCGACCCCCTGATCCACCCGCTGCGCCTCTCCGAAGACGACCAGGCCGCCCTGGTGGCGTTCCTCAACGCCCTGACCGGTGACAACGTCGCGGCCCTGGTCGGCGATGGCCTCACCGCACCGCGCGGCGACATGGTTCCCGAGGCCCCGGCGCCAGCACCCTCTCCCCGCTAGCCCTTCTCACCGGGAATGGTCGCGGGAGTGTGCTAACGGCCGCCGATCGGCGTCGCCATCCTGATCGCTGAGGACATCGACCACGATCATCACGACGCCGGAGTCGTCCGGATCGGGGTCGCCGGGCGGAAAGAACAGGCGTCCGGTGGGTCGGAGACGGCGCCGCCGGCCGTCAGGCCGCACCGCCCAGCCCGCGTAGAGATGCCTGCCTACCCGGACGAATGTACCGGACTGCGGACACCCACTGCCCCGAGCCTCGCCGTGGGTAGCGAACGACCACAGCGCGACGGCGGCACGACAACCGGCGAGATGTTCCCATCAGTACAAAGGGATACCGGCCTCGTCCGTCCCGACCAAGGCCAGCGATCGGCGCCGCCATGAATCTGTAGCAGCCCCCCCGACTGCTGGCACCAACCTTGCGGAAGGTCGTACCGACTGCCCGCGACGAATCTCAATCACCCGGCGGCGCTCACACCGTTGCGTCGCCCTCACCCCGTTCGATGAAGAGGTGCCATCATGCAGTCGAGATTTAGCGGTACTCGCTATAGCGCGTCATCTCGACAGTCGGCCGGTGCTCGCACGGAGGCGGCGTCTTGCTCGTCTGTCATTCTGCTCACCGCTGCGTTGCTAGCAGTGCCGATCGCCACCGCCCTGGCAACGACACCGGCGACGGCACAGCCACACGAGTGGGCGCCGGGCCGCATCCTTGTCCAGCCCGCCGCGGGCCTCTCCGAGGAGGCCCTGGCACAGGTCCTTGCCAAGCGAGGGGGTCGATCCCTCTCTCACAACCAGCGGATCAACCTGCACATCGTGGCGGTGCCGCCCCAGGCCGAGTGGGCGGTCGCCAAGGCCCTGGCGAAGAACCCGCTGATCGCGTTCGCGGAGCCGGACATGCTGGTCGAGCCGTCGGAGGTGATCCCCGACGACCCGCAGTTCCCGAACGAGTGGCACCTCCAGACGATCCAGGCGCCGATTGCCTGGGACACGAGCACCGGCAGCGGCATCACCGTCGCCATCCTCGATACCGGTGTCGATCCCGACCACCCCGATCTGGTGAGCCGCCTCGTGCCAGGCTGGAACGCCGTGTCTCTCAACGACGACACCACTCCGGTCAACAGCCACGGTACCCAGGTCGCCGGCGTGGTGGCCGCCGAGACCAATAACGCCATCGGCGTCGCCTCCATCGCCTATGGTGCTCACCTGATGCCCATCCGGGTGACCAATCGCAGCGACGGCTACGCCTATGACAGCGACATCGCCCGCGCCCTCACCTGGGCCGCCGATCACGGCGCGCAGGTGGCCAATATCAGCTTCGACGTGACCAGCAGCGCCGCGGTCTCCACGGCGGCACAGTACATGCGCAGCCAGGGTGGCGTCGTGGTGGTGGCGGCGGGCAACACCGGCAGCAACCCAGGTTATGGGGATAATCCCTACATGATTTCCGTCGCGGGGACCACCAGCGGCGACACGACGGCGGTCTGGTCCAGCTTCGGCGATTACGTGGATGTCTCTGCCCCGGGTGCCTTCATCCTCAGCACCAAAGACGGCGGCGGTTATGCCACCGTCTCCGGCACCTCCTTCGCCAGCCCCACCACTGCCGGTGTCGTGGCCCTGATCATGGGAGCCAACGGCGCGCTTGATCCGAGCGCCGTGGAATCGGTCCTGGAGTCCACGGTCGACGATCTGGGCTCTGTGGGTTGGGATCCGTCCTTCGGTTTCGGGCGCGTCAACGCCGCCGCCGCGGTACAGGCGGCGGCTAACGTGACCCCGGTGGACTCGCAGGCCCCCGTCGCCGCGATCATCACCCCGACCGGCGGCGCCACCGTTACCGGCTGGGTCGCCGTCGCGGTCAACGCCGTCGATGACGTGGGCGTCAGCCGAGTCGAGCTCTATGCCGACAACACGTTGGTGGGCACCGATCTGACCACGCCGTACCAATTCAGCTGGGACTCCACCCAATCGGGCGGCAGCGCGGCAATGCTGGTCGCGCGCGCCTTCGACGAGGCCGGCAATCGCGGGGATGCCGCGCCGGTGACGGTCATCGTCGACAACACCCCGGATGACACCGACACAACGCCGCCTACTGTCGCCATTCTCCGCCCCGCAGACGGTGCCACGGTGAGGGGCCGCGTCACCCTCTCCGCCCACGCGGATGACGACGTCGCCGTCGCATTGTTGACGATCTATGTGGACGGTCAAGCGATGTGTTCCGGCAACGGCGCCACCGTCTCATGTGACTGGAAGACCCTCAACCTCATGGGCGATCACACGATCAGCGCCAAGGCCGTGGACGGTGCGGGCAACATCTCGTCCGCCATCCTATCGGTCACGTTGCGGGGCAACGCCGATGAACACCTCACCAAGGCGGTCGACGTCAGCAAGGCAAACAAATAGCCACGAACCCCGAACCTGCGGAAGAAGGGGCGCCGGCCGTTGCCGGTGCCCTTTTTTTTGGGCGCAAGATGTTGGAAGCGCTCCTGCTCACCGAGCTTGCCGGCTCACGGGGAGAGCTCCCTACGGTTAATTGCGATAAAGTTTGTTACCTTTGTTGCAAACACCGCGCGCTCGGTGGCCTGGTGGCGAAGGGGGGATCCCGGAGCCGTGCTACCAGCGTGGCTCAGGCGGAAAGGAGGGATGCCTATGCCGGAGAACAAGGCCGGCAAGGGGCAGCGGCCATCGCCTTATAGTCAGGCGAGGACTGCCGCACTGATCACCGTCGATCGTCCCGAGCCGATCACGACAAACCAATGGGTTCGAAAGGAGAGGGATCATGAAGAGACGCATACTAGGAATCGTCGCCCTGGCCGCGATCTTTGCAGGGCCTGCCGGGGCACAACCGATGCCCGTGTAGGGCCCCCCCGGCGGGCTGACCGTCCAGGTCGTCAACCCCACCACGAGCCCGGTACCCGTCGAGGTCCAGGGGGTGCCGGAGGTGGACGTGAGCAACACCCCAGAGACCCCGCTCCATGTGCGGGATGTCGATCGCCGAGCCCAGATCCCGTATATCCATGGCTGCGATATGGCTCTCGAGGACGGCACCAGGCAGGGCTTCTGTTCCTTCGCGGACGTGGAGGTCGGAAAGCGGCTGGTGGTCGAGTTCATAAGTGGTGAGATCAGGTACCCCGTCGGTCACACTGGCCAGGTCCGTGTGACCATTGGCAGGCCCAATGGCTTCTTCACAAGCCACTATCTGGTTCAGGCGCTCGAGCGAGCGAACGTCGACGGAACGGATCGCTACGTCATCAGTCAACCGCTCCGTGTCTATATCGGCCCGGAGGGCAACCCCGGTGTTGTGATCTCACGGGCCCCGGACGACACAGGGACCGTTGACGGGCACTTCTGGGTCACCGGCTACCTGGAGGACGTGGACGAGGAATAAGCCCCACCGCGGCGAAGGGAGGACAGGGAACGGCGCGGTCGCCTACCCGCAGGCGATCGCGCCGCTCTCCCCCATGCCCGCGGCGTGGCCCTCGCTCTGACGCGACCGCGCCTCTCTCGCCGACGGCCCGTACTCAGTCCAGGGCCCAGGCGTGGTGATGCCGCGCCCGTGATCGTGCCGTCGCCGCGGCCCGGCTGGCGCGCGGCCTGGGCCTGTCAGGTTCGCCGACCCCGCCGTTCAGCCATTTCCGTGTGCGTGCCCTTGGTTGGGCGGGACGGCGGCAGGGCGGAATGGCCGCCCATGGCCGCCATAGAAGCGCATGAAGAACTCGAACAGCACCAGGCGGGTGGTCTGGACACTGACCACCAGCCCCTCGAGGAGGACGATCAGCAGGTTGCCGACCACGAGCACGCAGGCGCTGGCCACCGTGCTCTCGATGCCGGCGGCGACCGTGACGATCGCGGACTCGAGGGCCGAGTGGGCCAGGGCGAAGGCGCCGACGCGGACGAAGGACAGGGTATTGATCAGCAGCCCGAAGGTGCTTTGAAGCTGATGGCCGATGCCGATCAACAGCACCCTCGGTCGACGCTCTCGCCACAGGCGATTGCCGAGGCACAGCACCATTCCCGCGGCGGAGAGCCACGCAAAGCGCAGGTCCAGGAAGGCGAGCAAGATGCCCCAGTAGACCAGGAGTTGCGCCGCGCCGGCGACGCCCTCGGACCGGCCCTTGCCACGCCAGCAGGTCTGGACCACGTGCAGCAGCACCCCCACGCTCAACACCAGCGCCCCGGCCACGATGGGCACCAGGAGGATGTCGAGCGGCTGATCCAGCGGCTTGATCCACAGGGGAGCGACCAGGTGGTGGTAGCCGAACACGTCGCCGTAGACGAAGCCAAAGCCGGTGGCTGCGATCCCACACACGACGAGCAACCGCCACAGGTCGGTACGCGACCGGAGCAGCAGGCCGGCCGTGACGATCACCAGTCCATGGCCGACGTCGCCACACATGTAGCCGAAGATCACGGGCACGAGCAGCGCCAACCAGGAGGTCGGGTCCACCTCCGTCGTCCCCGGTACCCCCACCGCGTGGGTGAAGACCTCGAAGGTTCGCAACCACGGGCGATGGCGGGTCAACGAGGGCGAGGCGGCGTCGCCCGGCGCGTCGAGAAAGGCGACCGTGGCCTCGATCCCCTCTTCCCAGAGCGCTCGGTTGAGGTCACCGGCGTCGGTCTCGCTGGTCCAGCCCGTGATCCAGCAGTATTGACCGTCGCAGCGAATATTCTCGGCGGTGGCGAGAAACCATTCGAGACGGTTCAGCACGCCGCTCGCATGATGGACGCCATGGGTCTCACCCAGGGCGCCCAGCTCCTCTTCCAGGCGCCGGATGGCGCTATCGATGTCGCCGGAGCGCTCGGGTAGCGCCGCCTGGCACGCCTCCGCCGACGCCGCGAACCAGTCGGGGATCGTCAGGCACTCCCCGCCGCGGGCACCCACCTCGTCGCACAGGCGGGAGAGCTCCTCGCGCCGGACCACGCCCAGCACGGCACGGCGGCCGTCGAACCGGGTCTCTACGTGCAGCCCGGCGGCGACCTCGGGTACCGCCGTCTCTGCGGGGACGACGGCGCAGAACCCGGCCAGCAGCGGGCCGGCCCGGGCCAGGGCGCGTAGATCGAGGTCGACATTGCCCAGCGCGCCGAGCACCGGACGCCACCCTTGCAGCGCTACCCGCTCGCGACGCAAGCGATCCAGCCGCTCCAGCAGCGGGGTCGCCGCGGCGACCCACAGCTCAAGCTGCTGGATAGCGGCCTCGGCGGCCACCTCCACCGGCAGCATGCAACTCCGCTTCTCGAACACCGGTGGCGGCCAGTAGCCGGAGAGCTCCGCGGCCAGCGTACGGTAGCGCTTGAGCGGCCCGTGCAGCCGCTCGAGCCGGCTCGCCGCGCTGGGCTCACCGGTCCACTCGAACTGCATCTGCCCGTGGCGGGCCAGCACCTCCATCGTCTCGGTCGCGTTCTCGCTGGCGACCACGATCTCGAACCACTGGGCGGGCGAGGCGCGTAGCAATGTTCCACCTCCGAGGGATCTCCCTAACCAAAATGTAGTCGAGCGGCATCGGGGGATTATGCACGGCGGCGATCAAGATCGTGTCCCGGCGGCCGCCGCCCGGTGGGTGACGCTTGCCCGGGTCCGTGTCTCCGCCATACTCCGGACAGGATGGACCTCGGCTTCTGCGCACACCTGGAGGATCGCGTCCGAGGGAACCGTGGCTGACACCTTGCCGTGGCTCGTCGTGTTCAGCCTGCTCGGCAGCGTCGGCGGCGTGGCCGGCGCCGCCCTGCTGCTGCTCTTTCCCGAGCCCACGCGGCGTAGCCTCCTTCCCTCCCTGCTCAGCTACGCCACCGGGACGCTGCTGGGAGCGGCCTTCCTCGCCATGATCCCCAAGGGCGTCGCCCAGGCGCCGGCGTTGAACGTGTCGGCCACCGTGCTGGCCGGGATCGTGGGCTTCTTCCTGATGGAGAAGATCGTTATCTGGCGCCACTGCCACGTTGCCGAGTGCGAGGTCCACGGCCAGGCGGGAGCGCTGATCCTGATCGGCGATGGGCTACACAACTTCGTCGACGGGCTGGTGATCGCGGCCGCCTTCGTGACCTCGATCCCCCTGGGGATCGCGGCCTCGTTCGCGGTGATCGCCCACGAGGTACCCCAGGAGGTCGGCGACTTCGCGATCCTCCTCGACAGCGGCTACTCGCGGCGGCGCGCCTTCGCCCTCAACCTCCTCTCCTCCCTCACCACCCTCCCCGGTGCCCTGGCCGCCTACTTCTACCTCGCCACCGCAAGCCATGTGGTTCCCTACATCCTCGCCTTGTCGGCGGCCAGTTTCATCTACGTCGCCATGGCCGACCTGGTGCCGACCCTGCACCGCTCCACGGGCCTGACCCAGTCCCTGCGCCAGGTGCTCTTCATCCTCGCCGGCATCGCCACCATCGCTTTGTTCCGCTTCCACCACTGAACGGTAAGCGGACTCCTCTTGCCGTCGGTTGCCCAGCGCCGTCAGCCTTTGCACCCTGGCATGGTCGATCGGCACCATTGCGCGTCACCCGGTTGCTCAGGGTGCGCAACGAAAGGAGGAGGAAATGCCCCTGCAAGCAGCGGCGGCGTCCACCGGCAATGGCGGGCGCGGCGCCACGATGGCCGTCATCCAGGAGGCCGACGATCCGGTTCTCGACTTTGCCCAGGCCGTCGCCGAGGGTCTCGCTGGGCAGCAGATGAGCGTGCCGTGTCGATACCTTTACGACGCCCGGGGGAGCGCCCTGTTCGAGGCAATCTGTGCCCAGCCGGAGTACTACCTGACGCGTACCGAGGAATCCATCCTGCGGCGGCACGTCGCGACCATCGCCGAGACCACCGGGCCGGTGCGGCTCGTCGAGCTGGGCTCGGGCACCTCGGTGAAGACCCAACACCTGCTGCGTGGCTACCTGGAACAGGGTGTGGCGCCTCGCTACGTGTCGGTCGACGTGAGCGTCGCGGCCCTGGCGCTGGCGGAGCAGAGGCTCGCGGCGGCCCTGCCGCAGGTGCAGATGACCGGTGTCGAGGCCACGTACGAGCAGGCCTTCCCGATGCTTCGCGAGCTCAGCCCGGTCATGGCGATCTTCCTCGGGAGCACCATCGGCAACTTCGACGCAGCGGCTGCGGCGGCCTTCTGGCAGCAGACGGCGGACCACCTCCGGCCTGGCGACTACTTCCTCCTCGGCGTCGACCTGGTGAAGGACGCCGGCCTGCTGGAGGCGGCCTACAACGATGCCGCCGGCGTCACCGCCGCCTTCACGTGCAACCTCTTCGCGCGCATGAACCGGGAGCTGGACGCCGGCATCGACGTCAGGGCGGTGGAGCACGTCGCCACCTACAGCGCCGCGGCGAGCCAGATCGAAATCGCCGCCCGGTTTCTGCGGCGTCAGACCGTGCACATCGCGCCCCTCGGCACGCGGTACGAGATCGCGGCGGGGGAAGAGATCCGCACCGAGGTGTCGCGCAAGTTCCGCGTGGCGGAGCTGACGCCGTTCCTCGCCTCCTTCGGCCTGGAGACCCTCAACGTGTTCACCGACGACCGGGGCTGGTTCGCGCTCCTCCTGCTCCAGCGGGCCGGCCATGCCTGATCCGGCGGCCAGCGCAGCGGGGAGGTCGGCCGGGTCGCAGGTGCGGGACGGTCTGTGTGGCATCTGCCCCGCCGGCTGCTGGGTGCGGGCGACGGTGGAGGGTGGCAGGCTGACGGCGGTGGAGCCCCTGCCGGATCATCCCCTGGGGATGATCTGCACCAACGGCGCCCACTCGCCGGAGATCGTCCACGATCCCGACCGCCTCCGGCACCCCCTGCAACGGGTGGGTCCCAAGGGCAGCTACGAGTTCGAGCGCATCTCGTGGGACGAGGCCTTCGCCCTGATGGTCGAGCGACTCCAGGGGCTGAAGGCGCAACACGGCCCGGAGGCCGCCGCTATCTACACCGGTCGCGGCAGCTTCGAGCTGTCGCTGTGCGACATCTTCCAGCCCAGGGGGGTGGCGGTGTCGTCCGCCTCCAGCGTGCTGTTCCCCTTCGGCTCCCCCAACACCCTGGGAGTTGGCGCCCTGTGTTACGTCTCGTTCGCCATGATCGCGCCGCACGTGACCTTCGGCGAGATGTACATCTCCATGGACACCGACATCGAGCAGGCCCAGCTAATCGTCGTGTGGGGCGCCAATCCGGCCACCGACTCGCCACCCCTCGCCCACGAGCAGATCAAGCGGGCAAGGGCACGCGGGGCCGAGGTGGTGGTGATCGATCCCCGCCGCACCGAGACGGCGCGGCAGACCGGCGCCGAGTGGATCCCCCTGCGTCCCGGGACCGACGGGGCCCTCGCCCTGGGCCTGATCCAGGTGCTGATCGAGGAGGAGCTGTTCGACGCGGCCTTCGTCACCGAGTGGACCGTGGGGTGGGAGGAGCTGACGCAATACGTCCAGCACTTCCGCGCCGAGGTGGTGGAGGAGATCACCGGCGTGCCGGCGGCGACCGTGCGGAGCCTGGCGCGGCGCATCGCGACCGCCCGGGGCGCCGCGCCGGTGATGTACACGGGGCTGGAGTACTCCGACAGCGGCGTCCAGGCGATCCGCGCGGTGCTCACCCTGTGGGCCGCGGCGGGGCAGCTCGACGTCCCGGGCGGTCTCCTGATCCGCATGCGCGAGAACCAGTTCCCCATCAACCGCGCAGGGCTGGTGGGCAACCCGGACGTGCGCAAGGCCCTGGGCCGCGACCGTTTCCCCATCTACAGCCACTACCGCGGCGAGTCCCATGCCATCGCCCTCCCCGACGCGGTGCTCAAGGGCGATCCCTATGCGATCCGCGCCCTGATCATCCTCGGCGGCTCGCTGGTCACCGCCTGGCCGGAGCCGGCCGTGTGGCGCGAAACCCTGGGTGCGCTGGACTTCCTGGTGTGCATCGACCGCCATCTCACCGCCGATGCCGCCTACGCCGACCTCGTCCTGCCGGCGACCACGATGTACGAGATCACCTCGTACATGACCTACGGCCCCCTGTTCAAGATCCGCGAGCGCCTCGTCGAGCCGCAGGGCGAGGCCCGCGACGACTTCCACATCCTCGCCGAGCTGGCGCGGCGCCTCGGCTACGGCGAGCTCTACCCGCAAGACGATGACGCGCGCCTGCGCCACGTCCTCCAGGGCTCGGGCTTCACCCTGGAGGAGGTGCGCGCCGCCGGCGGCGCCGTTCAGGTCCCCACCGTCATGCACGAGTACAAGAAGTGGGAGAAGGGGCGGCTGCGGGCCGACGGCCGGCCGGGCTTCGCCACGCCGACGGGCAAGTTCGAGATCGCCTCCACCCTCCTTGCCGAGCACGGCTACGATGCCCTGCCCGTGTACACCGAGCCCGGAGAGGGGCCCCTGGCGCGCCCCGACCTCGCCCGCCGCTACCCCCTGGTGTTCAACTCCGGGGCGCGGATCTTCGCCGACTTCCGCTCCCAGCATCACGGCGTGCCCGGCCTCAGCCGCAAGGCGCCGGAGCCGCGGGTGACCGTGAACACCGCCGATGCCGCGGCGCGCGGGATCCAGGACGGCGACTGGGTCTACGTCGAGACCCCGCGCGGCCGCCTCAAGTACCGGGCACGGGTGACGGACGACATCGTCGCCGGGGCGATCGACGCCAACATGGGCGGCGGCGGCCCCCGGGGACCGGCGGCATGGCAGGAGTGCAACGTCAACGATCTCACCGATCTCCGCCGCTACGACCCGATCAGCGGTTTCCCGGTGTACAAGGCCCTGCTGTGCGAGGTGGTGCGCGCGGAGAATGGCGGCGGGCCGCGTGTTGCCGTGGAGGAGGACAGCGAGGCGGCGGTGGTGGCCTGCCCGCAGGGCGGCTCGGAGCCGACCCGTCAGGTCTACCTCGACCACAACGCCACGGCGCCGGTCCATGCGGAGGTCCTGGAGGCGATGCTCCCCTACCTCCGGGAAGAGGGCGGCAACCCCTCCAGCCTCCACCGCCGCGGCACGGCGGCGCGCGATGCCGTGGAGGGGGCGCGGCGCAAGGTGGCCCAGGCCCTCAACTGCACGGCGCGCCGCATCGTCTTCACCGGCGGCGGGAGCGAGGCGGACAACCTGGCCATCAAGGGGGTCGCCCTCGCCCTGCGCGAGCGCGGCAACCACATCGTCACCACGGCCATCGAGCACCCGGCGGTGCTCGCCACCTGCCGGGGCCTGGCGGCCCTCGGCTTCGCGACCACCGTCCTGCCGGTGGACGGCGACGGCCGCGTCGACCCGGCGGCGTTCGCGGCGGCGCTGCGCCCGGAGACGGTCCTGGCGACGGTGATGCTGGCCAACAACGAGATCGGCACCCTGGAGCCGATCGCGGAGCTGGCCGCCATCGCCCGCTCCCGCGGCGTTCTGTTCCACACCGACGCGGTGCAGGGGCTGGGCAAGGTAGCCATCGACGTCCAGGAGCTGGGCCTCGACCTCCTCTCCCTCTCCGGCCACAAGGTGCACGGCCCGAAGGGCGTCGGCGCCCTCTACCTGCGGTCCGAGGTCCCCCTCGCGGCCCTGATCGACGGCGGCGGTCAGGAGCACGGCCTGCGCGCCGGGACCGAGAACGTCCCGGGCATCGTCGGCTTCGGCAAGGCGTGCGAGCTCGCCGTGCGCGCCCTCAACCACGGCGAGATGCGGCGCCTGGCCAGGCTCCGCGACCGCCTGGAGTCGGGGATCCGCGAGCTGGTACCGGCGGCGCGGCGCAACGGCCATGCCAGCGAGCGCCTCCCCAACACCGTCAACATGACCCTACCCGGCACCCGCGGCGAGTCCCTGGTCCTGATCCTCGACCGCCACGGCGTCTACTTCTCCTCGGGCTCCGCCTGCAAGTCGGGCAACCCGGCGCCGTCGCACGTGCTCACCGCCATCGGCCTCAGTGACGAGGCGGCCCATTGCACCATCCGCCTGTCACTGGGCGTGGGCACCGACGAGGCCGACGTCGACTACGCCCTGGCCGCCTTCCGCGAGGTGCTCCGGGACAGCCAGAAGAGCGTCCGGTTCGTCGCCTGCCGGTGACGGCGGCAACGCCCGCGCCACTTGGTATAGGGAGCCCGTGGCAAAGGCGATCTGGAACGGCAAGGTCATCGCCGCGAGCGACGACGTCGAGCCGGTGGAGGGCAACCTCTACTTCCCGGCCACGAGCGTGCGCCAGGAGTACCTGCGGCCGAGCCCCACCACCACCGAGCGCGCCTGGAAGGGCACGACGAGCTACTACACGGTGGTCGTGGACGGCGAGAAAATCCGCGACGCGGCCTGGTACTACCGGGACCCGAAGCCCGCCGCCGCCCGCATCAAGGGGAGGATCGCCTTCGGCCACGACATCGAGATCGAGGAGCAGGGGCTGGCGGCGACTGTGTGCCCGGAGGCCAAGCGTGGTGGTTGGCCGGGTGAGCACGGCGCGAGTGCTTGCCACGCCACTTTATGTCCCGGCTCGGCAAAAGGACGATCTTGAGTTCTCGCGCGGAGCCGCAAAGACGCAGAGAGGTCTGGAGGAAAATCTTGGCGTCTCCGCGCCTTGGCTCGAGCCCTGCCTGCAAGGCCGGCACGGTGTCGCAGAACACCGACGAACCACGATGGTCCGCCGGGATGTTGACATGGATGAGATGCTCGCGAGAGGAAGGGGCCATGCCCAAGGTGACCCGCAAGCTCCAAGTCACTTCGCCCACGAGATTAGCGATGCCGTGTTTTTCTTCGGGTGGAAGCACACACGCTTCACCATCAAGCTCCGCGTGTCGCATTCTCTTTCGCACGGTCCACGGTGGATGGGGCGCGATGCTCGACATCCACACGCTCCGCGCTGGCTGAGACGGGCAACGCTGGACTGGGTTAGCATCCCGTCCACACCTTGGAATGAAGGATGCGAGGGGGCCCATTTTGTCTGACCGTGGAGTTGTCTTCATCGTCGAGCACGACGCATCCAGTGCAGACGTTCTGCAGGTGCTCCTGGAGAACGACGGCTACTCGGTCCGCCGGGCGGCGAGTGGCGAGGGAGCCCTCGACGCCATTGCCACGGCGAGGCCCAACGTCGTGCTGGTCGACGTCCGTCTGCCCGACGCCGATCCGTTCGAGCTGCTCGACCGGCTGAGACAGAGTCAACACGGGCGCGACGTCCCATTGATCTTCGTGACCACCCGCGACGACGTAAAGGCCCGGGTCAAGGGGCTCGAGTCGGGGGACGACCTGATCGTCAAGCCGTTCGACGCGCGCGAGGTCCTGGCGCGGATCGAACGCCAGGTCACGGTCTCCAAGGTGCGCGCGGCCCTCCGCGAGTCGGAGGCGAAGTTCCGGTCGGTCATGGAGTCGGCGATCGATGCGATCATCTCGGGCGACGCCGAGGGCAGGATCCGCTCGTGGAACAGCGCGGCCACGGCGCTGTTCGGATTCACCGAGGCCGAGGTGATCGGCCAGCCCATCGAGCTGATCATTCCCGAGCGCTACCGTGAGAGCCACCAGGAGGGGATTCGCCGGGTGACCTCGGGCGGGGAGAGCCACGTCATCGGCAAGACCGTCGAGCTCGCGGCGATACGCAAGGATGGCAGCGAGTTCCCGGTCGAGCTGTCCCTGGCCACCTGGTTCCTGGACGACAAGCGGTACTACACCGGGATCATCCGCGACATCAGCGAACGGAAACAGGCCGAGCAGAAGTTCCGCTCGGTCACCGAGTCGGCGATCGACGCGATCATCTCGGCCGATCACACCGGCGAGATCGTGAGCTGGAACGGGGCGGCCACTCGCATCCTTGGCTACACGGAAGAGGAGGCGGTCGGCCAGCGTCTCGAGCTGGTCATTCCGGAGCGGTTTCACGACGCGCATCGCAACGGTATGGCGCGGTTCACGGAGACCGGGCAAGCCCACGTGATCGGCACCACGGTAGAGCTCGCTGCACGGACGAAGAGCGGCGACGAGGTCCCCATCGAGCTCTCCCTATCGACGTGGACGGTGCGCGAGGAACGCTATTACACGGGGATCATCCGCGACATCGGCGAGCGCAAGCGAGCGGAGGAGGCGCTGCGCAACAGCGAACAGGTCCTGCGTGAACGAACGGAGGAATTGAAGAGAAAGAACGCGGCGCTGCAAGAGACGTTGAACCGGCTGGACGAGGCGCACGACCAGCTCATCATCCAGGAGAAGATGGCCTCGCTCGGCAAGCTCAGCGCCGGCATGGCGCACGAGCTGAACAACCCCGCGGCTGCGGCCCAGCGCGGCGCCGCGCAGTTGCAGACGACGTTCTTACACTGGGAGAGCATCCAGCTGCGGATGAGTGGGCAGAAGCTCGACCGGACGCACCTGAGAAAACTGATCGAGCTTGACCGGGTTGCGAGGGAGTGCGCCCGGAGACCCGCCGATCTCAACGCCCTCGCCCGGAGTGATCGAGAGCTCAGCCTGGAACACTGGCTCCAGGGCCGGGGCATCGAAGAGATCTGGAAGCTGGCGCCTGCGCTTGTCAGCCTCGGCTATGGCGAGAGCGACCTGGAGGCGCTCGCGGAGATCTTCCCGCCGCAGCAGCTCGCCCTGGTCATCGACTGGCTGAGCTGTACCTACACGATCCATAGCCTCATCGGGGAGATCGGTCTGAGCACCGGTCGCATCGCGGAAATCGTCAAGGCGCTCAAGAACTACACCTATATGGATCAGGCGCCGGTGCAATCCGTGGACGTGCGCGAGGGCCTGGACAACACGTTGATCATTCTTCACAACAAGCTGAAGAAGGGCGTCACCGTGACCCGGGAGTATGCCGAGGACCTGCCGGTCATCCAGGCCTACGCGGGTGAGCTCAATCAGGTCTGGACGAATATCATCGACAACGCGATCGATGCCATGGACGGTGTGGGGACGCTGGTCGTCCGCACGCGGTGCGAGGATCCCTGGGTCGTCGTCGAGATCGAGGACAGTGGTCCCGGCATCCCGAAGGAGATCCAGTCGAAGATCTTCGATCCCTTCTTCACTACCAAGGGACCCGGACAAGGCACGGGTCTCGGGCTGAACATCAGCCGCAACCTCGTGGTCCAGAAGCATCACGGCCAGATCACCGTGACGTCGAAACCGGGCAGCACGTGTTTTCGCGTATGCTTGCCAATCGATTTCAATCCTGCTGAATGATTCCAGATGTGAGAGTTGGAGAAATGGCTAAACCCATCATCATGACGATCGACGACGAGCCGCACGTGCTCAACGCCATCGCGCGCGACCTGCAATCGCACTACAAGAACGACTATCAGATCGTGAAGGCGGGATCCGGTGCGGAGGCGTTGGAGACCGTGCAGGAGTTCAAACGGCGCAATGCACCGATCGCGCTCTTCCTGGTCGATCAGCGAATGCCGACCATGAGCGGGGTCGAGTTTCTGGAGAAAGCGATCAAGCTTTATCCGGAGGCGC
>Ga0210124_1000311_pt1 | contig 26012 bp, 15 predicted proteins | sample Muzzi_PWC_D2_FD_185554 | JGI IMG/M metagenome (GOLD analysis project Ga0210124, IMG submission 185554) | Wetland microbial communities from San Francisco Bay, California, USA, that impact long-term carbon sequestration - Muzzi_PWC_D2 (SPAdes) | ecosystem: Environmental > Aquatic > Marine >... | reverse complement strand
TGATGGTTTTGTTGCCTTTTTTCACCGAAGCCAAGAACATGGAGGTCGCCTTCGTGGCACCCTGCGCGCCGCCCTCACCCCTGAGCATCACCCCGTCCTCATCCAGGGTGATCGAGGCATGGCGTGTGGCCATCGGCTCCTTCGCCTTGTTCTCCTTGTCCTTTTTCTTGCGCCAGAGCTTGTAGAAACCGTAGGCAGCGCCACCCACGGCGGTTGCCGCCACGATGGCGCCGCCCGCGCCGTATCCGGCGACCTTCAGCGTATCGCTATCCGCGATAAAGTTCGCTGAGGCGTGGTTTGGATCCTGGCTCTGTTTGTCCTTGGCTACGTCGTTTGTGTGCCCGATCACAGCCGCCGTCCCGGCGGCGGTAACCCCGAGCCCCACCCCGGTCAGCATCAGCGCCTTCATGGTGTTCACAAGGTGGCGATCGACGTCCGACTCAGGTCCACCGGTCTCGTAGCGAAGCGCAAGCTCCTTGGAATCTCCCTGGTAGATCGTCTGGTTGTTGTTTCCACCGACGATCTTCACCGTGTCGTTCGCGTCGAGGGTGATGTTCTTGTTGACACTCTTGGTGAAGTTGTTGCTCCCGGCGGAGATCTCCTTGCCATAGAAATAGGAGTACTTCGCGCCCACGCCGACCGTGAAGGTTCCGGCCACGGAGAGGTCCATCTTGACACCGATGGTGACGCCGAAGGCCCCGCCCACCCACAGGCTCCCTGCGAAACCCCCGAAGGTGCTGGTGGTAAGACCGACCATCACCAGGTGCTTGGAGCCGAATTGGATCCCCACCGAGTCACCGAATCTCGTGTCCATGGTGGCGCCGATGGCGTAGTTGTCCCAGTCGCTCCCGGTATAGTTCTTGACGCTCTTGCCGAGCATGAGCCCTGAGGAGTGGTGGGGGCTGAAGAGATGGATATGCTCGTCGCCCGGCGTGGCATCGAAGATCATCTGGTTGCCGTAGTCGTCTCGGATGACGCTCTTGAGCTTGTTTTCCGGCAGGGCGAGGTAGGGCATGTTGTCGGCGTTGTAGACGCGGCCGGTGATGATCGGCCGGTCGGGATCGCCTTCGAGGAAGTCGACGATCACCTCCTGGCCGATGTGGGGAAGGAACATCCCGCCCCAGCCCTGGCCGGCCCAGTTCTGCGAGACCCGCACCCAGCAGGAAGACCTCTCGTCCCGCTGTCCCACTCGGTCCCAGTGGAACTGGACCTTGACCCGCCCGTACTCGTCGGGCCACACCTTCTCGCCGGAGGGACCGACGACGGTCGCCGTCTGACTGCCGGCGATGATCGGTCGCGGGGTCAGCCTCGGCGGCCGGAAGGGACGGCTCGCCGGGATGCACTGCACCTCGTTTTCGTAGAGAGGTCTCACCACATCCGGGGCCGCGGCACCGCCCGACTCCTGGACGAGGACCTGGGGCTGGGAACCGCGATGGGTCGCCGCCGTGATGAGGTATCGCCCGTTGAACGAGGAGCGCTCGTGACCGTCGAAAAGGAAGGTGTAGCCGCAGACCAGGCGCCGACAGTCGCTGCGACCAAAGGCGACCTCGGTCGCCGCCTGTTCCTCCTCGAGGCGGACCTCTGCGAGCTCGGCTCCGCGATCGATTTCCTGAAACCCACCGGGGTAGTCGTAGGCCTCGAGCTCGGGATGGACCTCGGCCTCCGCCTCCGCCGCCAGGGTCAATGACGAGCGGGTGAAGTTGTAGTCCCGGGTAGCCACGGCACCGGTGCGGATCTCGCGGGTGAACCGGAAACTGGACAGGAACTCCTCGCTGGTGACGCCGTAGCCGGTCTCCGCCAGGTTGACGGTTTCGGGCGCGACGATTGCTGGATGGGCATCGGCGTGGTCCGCCATCACCAGGACGTGCCCTGCGTCGCTGTGCTCGAAAAAGAAGAAGATGCCCTCTTCCTCCAGGAGTCGACCTGCAAACTCCATGTCCGATTCCCGGTACTGCACGCAGTAGTCGCGGGGGGCGTAGTCGCCGCGCAGGACGAAACGGTAGGCGTCACTCGGTACATTGGCGCGCTCGAAGACCTGCTTGATGATGTCGGGCACCGACAGGTTCTGGAAGATGCAACAATTCTTTCGTTGGGTCAGAAGCCACACCGCGGGCACCAGCTCGGCATGGTAGCGGGTGAAGACGGTGCCGCGGCCAGCCTGCTCGAACCGACTGACGATGGCACTGACATGACGTGGCGTTGGGTCACCCTGGATGGTCAGGAGGGCGGGCTGCCCGATGACCTTGTCAAAGTCGATCCAGGCGTCCTGGGAGACCAGATCGAGAGAGAAGTGGAAAAGCCGGGAGATCGTCTCGCGCCCCTCGAACCGGACGACCTCCAGCGTGGTCTCATCGAGGGTGCCTACACGGAAGGTGATATCCGCATGGGCGCCCTGATCGCGTACGACGGCCATGATCTACTCCTGGGCGGATCTTCCGCACCGTTACACGTTAGCGCCTTTGTGTTGAAATCCCGCTCATCGCAATCATCCCACGTCGCTGAACTGCAGGACGAACTCGCCAGCCTCCCCCATCTCCAGATCCAGGCGGCCGGGCAGCGGGCCGGCGCTCATGCGCTGCAACAGCTCGGTGGAGATCTGTGGCAGCAAGCTCCCCTGCAGGATGTGGTCGATGTTGCGCGCCCCGCTCTCCACCTCGGTGCAGCGCGCCGCGATCTGCTCCACCACCGCGTCCGAGTAGTGGAAGGCCATGCGGTGGCTGTCGTGCAGGCGGCGTACCACCTTCTTCATCTTCAGCCGCGCGATGTCGCCGAGGACGTCCGGACCCAAAGGATAGAACGGGACGATCATCATTCGCCCGAGGAGCGCCGGCTTGAAGTGGGCCGAGAGGATCGGGCGGATGGCGCTCGCCAGCTCCTCGGCACTGGGCCGTTCGCCGCCCTCGCACAGGGCCATGATCTCGTCCGTGGCCAGGTTGCTGGTCAGGAAGATGCAGGTGTTCTTGAAGTCGATCTCGCGTCCTTCTCCGTCGCTGAGGGTCCCCTTGTCGAAGACCTGATAGAAGAGGTTCAGCACCTCGGGGTCGGCCTTCTCCACCTCGTCCAGCAGCACCACCGAGTACGGCCGCTGGCGCACCGCCTCGGTGAGCACGCCACCCTCGCCGTAGCCGACGTAGCCCGGCGGCGAGCCGATCAGCTTGCTCACCGTGTGCTTCTCCTGGAACTCGCTCATGGCGATGCTGGTCATGAACTGCTCACCGCCGAACAGCAGGTCGGCGACCCCGAGGGCACACTCGGTCTTGCCCACGCCCGAGGTGCCGACAAACAGGAAGATGCCGATCGGCTTGCCGGGGTCCTGCACTCCCGCCTTGGCCGCCTTGATCCCCTGGGCCACCGCCGCCACCGCCTGATCCTGCCCCTTGATGCGCTCCTTGAGGCGGCGGTCGAAGTCGAGGACCGCCGTCGCCTCGTCCTTCACCATGTTGCCTACCGGCACACCGGTCCAGTCGGCGACCACCTGGGCGACGGTCTCGCCGGTCACCTCCGTAGGAATGAGGGGCGCCGCTCCCTGGATCTCCTTCAGGGCCGCTACCGCCGCCTCCAGCTCGGCGCGGAGCTCGTCCAGCGACGGGGCCTCGGCCGCAGCCGCCTCCCCGCCCTCCCCTTCGGCCGCCGGCGGCGGCGTCTTCCCCGCCTCGGCCAGGCTGACCCGCTTGCGCAGGTCGAGCAATTTGGCGACGGCCTCTTTCTCCGTGATCCAGCGGTCCCGCAGGGCCTCGTGCTTCTCGCGGGCCTCCGTGAGCAGGGCGTCGAGCTCGCCGAGCCGCTCCCGGTCGACCCCGAAGCCGCGGTCGGCGTCGCGCTGCAGGGCGACCTGCTCGCGGCCCAGGGTCTCGACCCGCCGCTGCAGGTCCTCCAGGCTGCCGGGCTTGGCGCTGATGGCGATCTTCACCCGCGCCGCCGCCGTGTCCAGCAGATCGACCCCCTTGTCCGGGTGCTGGCGGCCGCTGATGTAGCGGCTGCCGAGGGAGGCACAGGCGGCCACCGCCGAGTCGGCGATGTGCACGCCGTGGGCCTGCTCGTAGCGCTCGCGCAGGCCGCGCAGCATGCCGGTCGCCCCGGCCGCGTCGGGCTCGTCCACCTTCACCGGCTGGAAGCGCCGCGCCAGGGCCGGATCCTTCTCGAAGTACTTCTTGTATTCCGACCAAGTCGTTGCCGCAACGGTGCGCAGCTCGCCGCGGGCCAGGGCCGGCTTGAGCAGGTTGGCGGCATCGCCGCCGCCGGCAGGGCCGCCGGCCCCGATCAGGGTATGGGCCTCGTCGATGAACAGGACGATCGGCTTGGGCGACGCCTTCACCTCGTCGATCACCCCCTTGAGGCGATTCTCGAACTCGCCCTTCACGCTGGCACCGGCCTGCAGGAGCCCCATGTCGAGGCCCAGAAGGTCGACCCCCTGGAGGATCTCCGGCACGTCCCCGGCGACGATGCGCAGGGCGAGCCCCTCCACCAGGGCGGTCTTCCCGACCCCCGCCTCGCCGACGACGATCGGGTTGTTCTTCCGCCGCCGGCCGAGGATGTCGACCATCTGCCGGATCTCCCGGTCGCGGCCGAAGATCGGGTCGATCCGGCCGGCGCGCGCCTCGGCGGTGAAGTCGGTGGTGAAGCGGCCCAGGGCCGTGTCTCCCCGCGGTCCCGGCGCCCCCTCCGCCGCGGCCGGCCCGCGGCCCGGTGCGCGCACGTCCTCCACGGAGCCGGAGACAATGGTCAGCAGGCTACGACGCAGCTCGTCCTTGCCGATCTTGTCCAGCAGGTCGAGGTAGGCGCCGTTACCGAACCGGCGCGGGTTGGAGACCAGGCAGGAGAACAGCACGCCGGAGCGTACTTCGCTGAGCCCCAGCTCCACCGAACCCACCAGCCACGCCTCCTGGATCCACTCCATGAGGGTCGGCGAGAACACCGGCCGGCCGGTGTTGCCGCTCTTCAGCTCGTCGACCGTCTCCTGCACCGCGCGCAGGAAGTCGGCCGCGTCGATGTCGAAGTGCGACAGGATCTGCACCACGTCGCCGTCGGCGTCCTCGGTGATCTTCACCAGCAGGTGCTCGACGGTCACCTCGTAGTGGCCGCGCGCCACGCATAGCCCCGCGGCCCCCTCCATCGCCTTGGTGGTCCTGGTATTGAGCCGCTGCAGCAGCGGCTTTAGGTCGACACTGATCATGGTCTATCCCTCCTCACAAGCGAGATTCGCCGGGTCGTTCTATAGGTGTTTTGCCGCAGATTACGCAGATTTGCACAGATTTCTTAGGAACTCCCAAGGAGAACCCTCTTCTCTCACCACAGAGACGCAGAGGGCGCAGAGACCGTTGATTTACTCGCTATCCCTTCTGTTGTTCTCCGTGTCCTCCGTGTCTCTGTGGTGACAATAGGGCCTTCCTTCACCTAAATACTCAAGACACGACGCTGCCCAATCCAAGGCAGAAGATTGTTTACGCCACCCCGGCGAGGGAGACCACCGGGTCGCTGGCACAGGTGCCAAGCCAGGTGGTCCAGCCAAGGCGCGGGGCGGGATCGGCGGCACCGAGGCGCAACGGCGGTACCTCCGCGCGATTGAGCTGCACGTGCACATCGCACGCGAGAGGGTCGTGGAGGTAGACGTGAATGAGGGCGAGGCAAGCGCGCAGCGACTCGCCGCCCGGCAGCAGCGCCTCGAACAGGGCGAGCGACACCGGCCCGATCCAGATCGCGAACTTCCCCGCGCAGTCGAAGACACGGCGGCCGGCGACCGCCGTCTCACCGAGACGGGCCGTCGCGGTGCCGAGGCGGGCCATCTGCTCCGGCGCGATCACCACCCAGCGCGCCACGCACTCCTCCACACGCACCGCGACACCGCCGAGCTCGTCCCTGATCAGACACTCCAGGCCACGCGCCGAGTGGCTCTCGCTCCCGAGCAGACCGGCGTAGTGCAGCAGGTGGACCGGCTCCATCCCGACCGCCGCACCACACCCCTCCGTGGCCACCCCCACCAGACCGAGCAACAGGGGCGAAAGATCGTCAGCCCCGCCCGTACGGAAGCGCAGTGCGTAGCGATATTTGAGCCACGCGCGGTAGAGCAGCGACAGGAGGCGGTGATGAAAGAGGTCGAGAAACTCCCGCCGCGTCGACTCGTCGCCCTGCCACAGGATCGTCTCGGTGAAGTACGCCGGCAACGGTGAATCGGCCCCGTAGAGCCCCATGAAAGACGTGGTCAGCTCGAGCCGGGGCAGCCCGGAGCGGTCGGCGCGTTGCACCTCGCGGACCTCCACCACGTCGCTGGCGGGAAACGCGAAGGACACCACCGGACGCAGGCGGATTGCCTCGCGCTGCGCCGGCCCCTTGCTGCCAATCGGTGCCGCGTCGGGACGCGCGGCCTCCAGTAGGCGGAGGGCCTGAAAGAACGGGAAACGCCGAGCCTCCGCCAGCAGGCGGCGCATCACAGGAGAGTCTGTCGACCCAGGCGCGCTGGCCATCGGTAGACCTCCCCTTGCCGGACCCCATGGACCGTGAGGCGGGTGAAGGCGTTGACCGTGGAGAGGGTGGCGAACAGCTCGTTCAACACGTTGCCGAACAGGACCATGTCCCCCTCGCCCGTGAAGCTCTCCTCGTCCAGCTCCACCGACACGTCACTGCCACGCACCGGCGCGCCGCGGAACAGCAGGTCGGCCGAGGTGACCTGCACGGCGCGGATGCCGTCCAGGCGAAGCTGATTCGCCGCGGCCGCCTGGCGGTCGACCCGCGCCTGAAAGTTGTACAGGGAGAGGATGCCGCGCAGGACTTCGGCGCTCATCATCGGCAGGCGGCTCAGGGCGAGGTGCGAGATCAGGCGCCAGTGCAGCCCCTCGCCAAGGGGCGGCGGCACCGCGCCGGTGACCCGTGTGATGTTGGCGAAGGTGGCGTACTCGGGCGAGGTGCCGGTGGCGACGTTGATGTCGCCCACCCCGAGGCTCGACGGCAGGCGGCGATTGGTGCAGGTCATCTCGATCCCGACCGTCTCGGTGGGTGGCAGGACCGCCTCGCCGCTCCGCGCGACGAAAGTGACGTAGGTCTCGGTCCCCTGTCCCACCACCGAGTCCACGAGCCGCGTGTGATAAAAGGAGGCGTCGCGGTCGCGCGCCGCCATTTCATGGGAGAAGGCATAGAACGGCTCATAGCGCCGTTCCTGGCTGGTCCCCTGCTCCCAGCCCATTACCCGGTCGATGGCGTAGATCTCGTAGTGGGCCGGGTCCTTGCCCTCCGGCCGGATCCGGTAAGCGGTACGATCGTGCTCGACCCGCAAGGGGTCGGAGCGGTGTGGGAAGAGATTCACCACCGGTGTGCAGAACAGGCGCAGGTTATCGGCGGTCACCCGCGGCATCTCGCCCGCGGGGCGCCGGTAGCGCAGGCGCACCACCCACTCCTCCGCGTCGCCAAGGCTGCTGGTCGCGAGATCGGAGAGCTCCACGGCAAGAAATTTCGCCGTCAGGGCAAAGTACTCCTGCACCAGACGGTAGCCGGGAAAGGCGTTGGGCGGGTACGGCAGGAGGGTCTCCTCGTCGCCGAAGCCACACGGCTGCACCGTTTGCGCCGGACGGTCCCGACGCGCCGTCACCTTGCCCGCGACGCGCGCCTCGACGGTGAGCCCGGTCACGAGGCGCGTGAATAAGAGATACAGGCCATACATCTGCCGTGGCTCGCCGTGCAGAAGAAGGCGTAAGCGCTGCACATCGAGCGCGGCGAGGCTCACCCCTTCGAGGGGGCGGAGGGTCAGGACCAGCCGCGGGCTCTCCCCCGCCGGCTCTTCGATGCGCGCCTCGGCAAGCTCGATGGGCCACATCTCCACGGCCGACGTGGTGCGAAACCGGCACGGGGTGCCATCGACCGGCACCGAGTGGATCTCGATCCCCCGCGCCACGACCTGGCGGTCGCGCAGGACCGCCGGCTTCGGCCGGAGCTCGACCACGGACATCGCCGGAATCGGCCGCAGATAGTGGGGCCAGAGCAGCCCCATGAGGGTATGGGTGATCTCCGGCAGCTCGTCGTCGAGCTTTTGCCGGATACGGCCGGTGAGAAAGGCAAACCCCTCCAGGAGGCGCTCCACGTCCGGATCGGTGCCGTGGGACGCGAGCATGTGCGCCACCTCCGGGTGGGCCGCGGCAAACTCCTCGCCCATCTCCCGCAGGAAGGCCAGCTCGTCCTGGTAGTACTTGTTGAACATCTACGCCAAACCCATTCTTTCTGTTCTTCTTAGCCGCCGATCACGCAGATTTGCGCAGATCATCTGCAGCACCTCCGCGCCCGCCGCTGGAACATCAAATAACGACTCTAAGGAATGCAGGAAGGCAGGAAACGCGCAGTCTCCTATGTTCCGACCCTCCTGCCTTCCTGCATTCCTTAGAGGCCCTCCCTCCCACGCCCTCCTACAGCCCATGCGGCGTCACCCGGCCCGACAGAGGCGAGCGCCGTCCTCATAGAAGCGTATCGTCCGTTCATACGTTACCGGGCGCGGCATCTACCTCAGGATTCATCTGCGAAAATCTGCGTAATCTGCGGCAAAAAAAGAAATCGGCGGCGCACCGTCATCCCTTCACGCTGATGCGGCCCGAGGGGGAGATGGTGGTCTCGAACCAGACGGCGGCCTGCTCGTCCGCCGTGACCAGCTCGCCGGTGATCTCGAAGCGCAGGCGGAAGGCGTCGTCGGGGTCCTCCACCGGGTTCACCCGCACCCGGCGCAGGCGTGGCTCGTAGCGCTCGACCGATTGCCGGATCGCCCGCTGCATCCGCCCCACCGCCTCGGGGAAGCTGTGCACCATGTCGGTGAAGTCGGGGATGCCATAGTCATCCAGTGTGAGGCAATTGCCCTGCCGGGTGTTGAGCATGCGCTGCAAGTGCGCCAGGACCGAGTCCGCCAGATCCTCGGTAGACTGCTCCACCCGCCGCGGCGCGTTGGGCCGCGGGTCGTCGAGACGGTCGAGGAGGCTCCGTTCCCGGCCCATGTGAAGGCGTGAGACAGCGTATCGTGGCGGCCCCGCGTGGGCCGCCACGATACCGCCAGGTTACTTCGGGGCAATCCAGCTATCGGACGCTGAAACGCCGTCGACCTCCCACGTCCAGGTGATTTCCTTGTAGGTGCAGGAGACCTCCTCCATGTGGCCGTACTGCTCGGTCTGGGTGTCCAGGGCGTTGGGCATGAACGGGCGAATGTTGACGATGATCGCGTCCGCCAGGGTGGTGGTGAAGTAGTGCTCCTCCTGGCCCGTGGGGTCGATGCGGTACCACTTGAGCTCCACCTTCTTCATGTGCTCGCCGGTGCACAGGGCCTGGTAGAGCAGCGGGCTCGCCTTGTCCTGGAACTTCACGATGGTGAACGGCTCGTGGATACGCTTGCCCTGGGCGAGGCCGGTCTGGGGATCACGCGGGATCCGCACCTGGTGGTTGAAGGCCTCGACGAGAATCGTGTCCTCGCGACCGGCCATGTCGCAGGAACCGGCGATGTTTCCCTGATTCTCACCTTCGAACGTGATGTGGCATGGCATTGGCATGGTGTGTCCTCCTCTGAATGCTACCGGGATTGCCATCCGTGGCAGCGGTGGATGAATGTTCTGCCCTCTCCTTAGCAGACGCCGTGCCAGCGCTGCCAGACGGCAAATTTCGTCATAACCGTTTGAAATAACACGATGTTATTCTTTCTGCCCCGCCGGAGCCTGCACTCGTTCGACACCATTGCTCCGGTTTCCGCAGCCCCCTCTTCCAGCTTCCGGACAGGACCTTACTTGTCGAGCTTGCCGACCAGGGAGAGGGTGAAGAAGGCCCCCATGTACTTGAAGTGGGGCCGCACCTTCATGTCGACCTTGTACCAGCCGGGATCGCCTTCCACGTCCGAGACGATGATCTGGGCCTGGCGCAGGGGGCGCCGGCCGCGCGTACGCGGGTCGACCACGTCCTGGTCGGAGACGTATTGCCGGATCCAGGTGTTGAGCTCCTTCTCCAGGTCGCCGCGCTCCTTGAACGAGCCGAGCTGCTCGCGCTGCAGCACCTTGATGTAGTGCGCCAGGCGGTTCGTGATCATGGTGTACGGGAGCTGGGTGCCGAGCTTGTAGTTCGCCTCCGCCTCCTTGCCCTCCTTGCTGGTACCGAAGAACTTCGCCTTCTGGCAGGAGTTGGCGGAGAAGAAACAGGCGTTGTCGCTGCCCTTGCGCATGGCCAGGGCGATGAACCCCTCCTCGGCCAGCTCGAACTCGCGGCGCTCCGAGATCAACACCTCGGTGGGGATCTTGGTCTGGATTTCCCCCATCGCCTGGTACTGGTGAAGGGGCAGATCGTCCACCGTGCCACCGCTCTGCGGGCCGATGATGTTCGGGCACCAGCGATACTTGGCGAAGCTGTCCGCCAGCCGGGTGGCGAAGGCGAAGGAGGCGTTACCCCACAGGTAGTTCTTGTGGTCGTCGGTAACGGTCTCGTTGTAGGTGAACGCCTTGACCGGGTTGTTCTCCTCGTCGTAGGGCAGGCGCAGGAGGAAGCGCGGCAGGGTGAGGGCCAGGTAGCGTGCGTCTTCCGACTCCCGGAAGCCGTTCCACTTGGCGTACTGCCCTCCCTCGAAGATCGCGTGCAGATCCTTCAGGTTGGGCATCTTGAGGAAGTCGTCCTCGCCGAAGAACTTGGGGCCCGCCGAGGCGACGAAGGGCGTGTGGGCCATGGCGCCGACCGCCGCGACGTTCTGCATCAGGGCGATGTCCGGCGACGAGGCGCTGAACTCGTAGTTGGCGATCATCGCCCCGACCGGCTCGCCGCCGAACTGACCGTACTCGGCGGTGTAGACCTGCTTGTAGAGCCCGGACTTGGTGATCTCCGGCGCATCCTCGAAGTCGGCCAGGAGGTCTTCCTTGGAGACGCTGAGGATCTGCATCTTGATGTTCTCGCGGAAGTTGGTGCGGTCGATCGCGAACTTCAGCCCGCGCCAGGCGCTCTCCAGCTTCTGCACGTCGGAGTGGTGCAAGATCGCATCCACCTGCGCGGAGAGCTTCTTGTCGATCTCCGCGATCATCTGGTTCACCACCGACTGGTGGACTTTCTCCCCGGCGTGCGCCGGGGTGACCAGCTCCGCGATGAACTTGCTAACCCCCTGCTTGGCGAGGGTGTACCCCTCATCCGCGGGGGTGAGCTTGGTCTCGCTGAGGATCTGATCGAGCAGGCTGCCCTCGGCCTCTGCTGCCGCCGCGGGTGCGGCTGCGGCTTCTTTTTGTTCTTCCGCCATAATCGGGTCTCCTTACGTGGGCGAGCATGGCGCCGCCGCACGGCAAATGGTCGCTACGCTGGCTACGCAGAACTACGCCTTCTCCTCCTCCGACCCGCCCAACTCCTTGAGGAGCTCGGCGCGCTTGGCGTCGTCGGCGAGGACGCTCTCGATCTTCTTGCGGAACGCCGGCAGGTTGCCGAGCGGTCCCTTCAGCGCGGTGAGGGCGTTGCGTAGTTGCAGGAGCTGATCGAGCTCCGGCACCTGTCGGGCGACGTTCTCCGGGTTGAAGTCCGCCAGGGTGTTGAACTGGAGGTGCACCGCCATCTGTGCCCCTTCCTCCTCCGACAGGCGGTCGTCGACGTTCGCGTCGAGCTCCAGCTTCTGGCTGCGCATCACGTCGTTGAAGTTGTCCTTGTCGACCTGGATCGCCTTGCGCTCCTCCAGGGGCGTGTCGTCCGCGCGCAGGGTGTAGTCGCCGATCATCATGAACTTGAGGGGCAGCTCCACCTCCTCCTGAGCACCGCCGGTGGCCGGCTTGTAGGTGATGTTGACCCGCTCCTTGGGAGCGACCGAGCCTTCTTTTGCCATGATGTTCTCCTTTTACGTGACGGGAATCCGATGGTGCGCCGCAAACTACGAAAAGATCATGAGTAATTTCCGCTCATTTGACTCCATCGAGGTCGAGCGCAGCAACCACGTCGAGCTGGCACAGGCGCTGGCGTAGCTCCTCCATGCGCTGGACCTGCTCCGGTGTCGGTTTGCCACCCCCGCTCTTGCGCGCCTCCAGGAGGGCCCCGAGGGCGGCGAGCGCCAATGCCGGCTCCCACGCCACCAGGTCGCGCGCCACGCTCTCCCGGTCGAGGTCCTCCAGGAGCGGTAAGGCAAGGTCAGAGCGGCCGGCGCTCTGACAGAGACGGGCGGTGGCGAGACGCCAGTGGAACCGGGCGCGACCGTCGTCGGCGCTACGCGCGCCGGTCTGGAGCAGGCCAAGCGCCCCCTTCAAGTCGCCGCCGGCCGCCAACTTGCGTGCCTCGGCCGCCCCCAGCGCCCACGCCGGCGCCTCCCCCTCGCCGCCGGCCACCGTTCCCCCGCCGCCGACCGCCAGGACCTCGGTCTCCAGCCACATCCGGGTCTCGCCATCGGCCGCCGGGGTGCCGTCACGGAAGGTGAGCTTGTCGACACCGACCAGGCGGGTGACGAACAGGCGCAGCTCCGCCACCACCCCCTCCACGGCGGCCGCGTAGGCCGGCCCGAGGCCACGCAACCCCTGGACCGCCCAGCGCTGCGGGTCGAGCCACAGGGGCTCCAGGGCGAGACGCGCGTCGCAGGCATTCACCAGCGCCTGCCAGTCGCCGGCGGCGAGGAGGCTCTCCAGGGTCTGGCGCGTCGCCCCCTGCGGTGCGGCGATCTGGGTCTTCCCCCCCTGGTTGGGTGGCAGCTGGGTAAGCTTCGCCCACGCGGCGAGACGCGGCAGGCGGTAGGCGAGGTGGTGGGTCGGATCCGCCGCCTTGAACAGGGGCCCGGCGGCGGCCAGGGCCTTGAGGACCTCCTCGGGCGAGCCCATCGGCCCGACGCTGCCGGTCCCGGGCGCCGCCGCGGCGGCCGCAGGCGGGGGGGCCGCCTTCTCCTCGGCGGCCTTCGCCAACTCCTGCGCCATGTGGTCGAGGGCGCGACGCAGCGGGCCGAGGGCGGGCGCGTCGTCGCCATACTGATCCCGAGCCAGGCCGTCGAGACGGCTGGCCTGGGTGGCCGCGGCGGTCACGGCCTCACCGTCCGCGGCCCTGGCCGTCTGCTTCTCCAGCCCGGCCTCGAGCCGCTCCTTCAGCCACTCCAGGGCGTTGGCGCGCCCGCGGAGACGACTGGGAAAAAGCGCGGCCGTGAAGGTCTCGTGGAGGTCGGCGAGCACCTCCAGGCCGGCGGCAAGCCCGCCATACCCCTCCACGTCGAACAGGGCCGTACAGAGGTAGCTGGCGGCGGTGACATCCTTCGACTTGCCGGTCAGCAGGGTCGTGGCGAGGGTAGCCACACGGCGCCAGTCCACGGCCTCGCCACTGATACTCCCGAGGCGGGCCACCTGGCTCGCCATCTCCTCGTACTCGACCTCGTACTTCGCGTCCGCGCCGGTCGGCCCATCGCCACCAGCGATCGGGCTCTTGCCGATCCCTGCGACCGCGGTCGTGAGCTCACCCATTACCGCCACCTCCAGTTCGCGAGACGAGTGATCGCCACTCCGCCCGCATCCAGCGCCGCCGACACACCCGGAGACAGCCGCCCGCCCGCCGCGGTGAGGGTCGCCTCGTCGGCGCCGTCGACCAGCCGATCGTCCTCGGATAGGCCCAGGAGATTGAGGAATAACCCGGGCGTCGGGCTACCCGCGATCAGCCACAGACCACCATTTCCCCACAGGGCGGCGTGCGCCGCCCCTTCCCGCGGGCGCAGGCAATCCGCGACGTGGAGCCAGCCGGCCACCGTGGCCTCTTCCTCATTCGCGACCGGCAGGCGCATGACCCAGCCGCCGCGCGGGCGCTCGACCACCGTCTCCACGAGGAGCTGGAGCGTCGGCGCATGACACGCGTCGTCCGGCAACAGACGCGCCAGGCGCCCCGACAACCCCTCCTCCGCCGGGAAGACCACCTCCCTCGGCTCGGCCACCGACACCAGGTCGCGGACCCGTTCCAGCCATGCGGCGCGGTCTCCCATCTCTTCCCCCTCCTGCGCCACCCGCGCGGCCCCCGCCAGATAGGCGTGGTAACGCAGGGGGGCGAGGTAGGCCGGCTCGACGTGGCGGCCGTCGGCGAGGAGGAACAGGGTACAGGGAAACCGGCGGCCGGCGCTGTCCTGGCTCGGGTGCATATAGCCGAGGCAATAGCGTTGCCCACGCTCCTGTGGCGGCATCAGGAAGCCGCCGCCGCGCCAGCCGCCGTACAGGCCGCGGCCCGCCGACTCCGGCGTTCCGTCCATGCGGCTCTGGGCGGCGGCCATCCCCGCCTGGATCCAGCGATCCACTGCCTCCACCTCCGGGGCGCTGGCGTTGAGGCGCAGGAACTCCCGGTCGAGGGGGAGCTTTCCGTAGCAACCTACGGTCGTGGTGGCCTCCCCGCGGCGGCGCAGCCAACCGATCACGGCGCCAGCCTCCCGGGCGGGCGGAAGTCGGCGGGACGGGTGCCACGGAACGGGTTGGAGTAGCCGCTCGCCTTGACGTCGACGGACACCGGCGTGAGCTCGGTCCCCTCCCCGCCGATCAGCCACCGCGCTTCGAACGACGTGGTGCTGCGGCTGGTGATCTTCGCGTCGTCGAGGAGCCGGAACAGGGCCCACGCCCCCTCGAAGCGTTGGGAGCGCCGTTGCCCGCGGCCGATCGGCACCACCTCGATCCCCGCCTTGCCGCTGCCGTAGGCACCTGGCCACGACAGGGGAACCCACTCCTCCGGGGTCATCCGGTAGCGCTCGCGGTACTCGTCCACCTCCAGCACGATCTCCTCCAGGCCGGGGGTCGGATGGATACGGACCTGGAACTCGGCACGCGGCTCCTGGGCGCCGCGCGGGAAGAAGGCATCGGTGAGCCGCTGAGCCACCTCGATGGAGTGCAGGGCGTCGTCGGACACGGAGACGCCGCCGTCGAGCCACACCCGCGGCCGCAGGTTGTCGCGGTCCTTGCGCAGGAAGGGGGCGAGGCGGGCGTCGTAGAAGCGCCAGAAGCTCCCCTGGCCCGGGCGGAAGTAGTCGATCATCTCGCCGATCGGCACCTCCTCCTTACCGCGGGGATCGAAGGGATAGCGCCCCTGGAGCCGCTCGCGGTACAGGCGCACCACCTCGTCGGCCCAGCCACGGTCGAGGGAGGACTGGGTCTCGGCGAGCACCCCCTGATAGCTGTTGCGCACCACCCGCTCGAAGAATGGGCGCACGGCGCCGCGCAGGTCGGCGCCGAAGCGGTCGGCGAGACGGCCGCTGAACGTAAGGATGTCACGCACCTCGTTGCCCGAGGCGTTGGTCAGGGCACCGAGGGCGAAGGTAGCGGTGGCCTCATCGCGGCTCTCCGCCTCCCGCAGGGAGGCGAGACGGTCGCGCAGGGAGGCGAGACGGGTGCGGTACTCGTCCAGGGACAGGTACGGGTCGGCCTTGTCGCCCTTCTCCAGGAGCTGGCGCACCGGGGCGAAGGTCTCGGTAACCTTCATCATGGGCCCGGGCGAGGCCGCCGCCTTCTCGGCGAGCTCCTTGGCCGCCGCCTCCCGCGCCGCGTCGCGCGCCTCGTTGCCGAGGCCGAGCTTGCGGCTTACCACGCCGGTCACCCGGGCGATCGTGGAACGGCTCGCCGAGATCCCCTTCCCTTCCTGGAAGTCGGTGTTGTCGGCGATCGTCTGGAAAAGGAGGGGCAGGGGGGAATCGGGGCCGGAGAGGAGGTCGAGCTTGCGGATGGCGTCCTCGGTGTCGTGGAACGGGACCACGGAGAGGCCGCCGAGAAACTCCATCCACGCCCGCAGGTAATCCCGCCCGTACAGCGCCTCCATGGCGTCGCGCAGCTCCGCCGCCTCTTGCTCACCCATCTCCTTCGCCCCGTCGTCCGCGGCGAGAACCCACGCATCCTCGACGGAGGATTCGGCCTGCGCGTCGATCAACGGCACCACCCGCTCCTCCTGGGCCTGGCGGGTGAACATCCCGGGCACTTCCACCGAGTCGGTCAGCAGGGCCTCGCGCTTCCAGCGGGTGATGGTCGCCAGGGTGAGCGGCGGGATCTCCCGGCTCAGCCGGTCACGCAGGGCGGCGTAGAGTCGCTCCGCCGGCGGGATGCGAGTGAGGGCGCGCCGCGCATCCGCCACCAGCCGCTCGTCCACCGTGATGGTCGGCGCGTCATCCTGGCCGATCTGTGCCAGGTAGGCGTCGAGGTGGCGGCCGGCCATCGCCGTCAAGGCCTCGCGGTCCACCTTCTCCGTAGGCAGGGGCTGGTCGAGTCCCCAGCGCGGCTCCAGGACGCTGCGCAGCAGATCGGCATCGGCGCGCCCCGGGTCGCCGAGCATCAGGTAGCCCTTGAGCAGGGGGTAGGCCGCCTCGCCGCCGCCGGAGGCCGCCAGGGTGTCCTCGATGTCGCGGCCGAGGCGCACGGCGGCCGGCTCCAGATAGGCCGCCTGCAGACGGCGCAGGTAGAGATGACGCAGGGAATCCTCGATCGCGTCGCCGCTGTACAGCCCGCCGCGCAGGTGGAGGGGCGGACCCTCACGGTGGTACTGGTCGAGCTTCACCGCCGCGGCGCGCACCTTGTCGAGGGCGACCCAGTGGTCCACGGAGCCGGGCGCGGACTTTTCCTCCGCCGCCACGGCCTTGCCCACCCCGGAGAGGAGGGTGCGATTGGCGAGCCACGAGAAGGTGACGGCCGTGGCCCCGCCCACCAGGAGCACCAGAGACAGGGTCAGGGAGGCGATCTGCAACCATGAGTGGCGGCGGCCCGCCATGCGGCTCGGTCCGGCGAGATCGCGGTCGACGAAGATGATGTCGGTGAACAGGCCGCGCAGGAAGTAGCTCTTCTTCTCCCGCTCCTGCTCCATCACCTGGGAGATGCCGCTGAGACTGAAGGAGCGGCCCATGGACTCGATGAGCCGGTCGATCGGGGTCCCCTCCTGGGTGCCGGAGGTGAAGTAGAAGCCGCGGAAGCGCGGGTTCTCCTGGTAGGGATTCGGGGCAAAGAGGGCGGTCAAGAACTGCCGCATCACCGGCACCGCCGCCGCCACCTGCTCCGGGAAGGTGAAGCACAGCAACTGGTCACGGGCACCGCGCACCTCACCGAGCCGGACCAGGCGGCGCCGCGCGAGGCGCTGTTGCAGGGCCGCAAAGTGGCCGTCGATCTCCTCCGCCGAGGGGACCGCGCTACCAAACGGCAGGGTCACGCCCCACACCTGGCTGCGCGCCTCCATGCCGAGATCGCCGAAGGTCTCGACGAACCCCTGGATCAGGTCGCACTTGGTGAACAGCACGTAGACCGGGAACTGCACCCCGAGCCGGTTGATCAGCTCGTCGACCCGCTCGCGGATGCGCTTGGCGTGGTCCGCGACCAGGTGCTCGCCCCCCTCCAGGAGGTCGGCGATGCTCACGCCGATCAGCACGCCGTTGATCGGCTTGCGGGAGCGGTGGCGCTTCAACATGTCGAGGAACGCCGACCATTCGTCGCGATCCTCCTCGCTGGTGGTGTAGCGGCCGGCGGTGTCCAGCAGCACCGCCTGGTCGGTAAACCACCAGTCGCAATTGCGCGTGCCACCCACCCCCTGCACGCCACGCTCGCTCCCCTGGGCAAACGGGAAGTTGAGCCCCGAGTGGCGCAGGGCCGTGGACTTCCCGGACGCGGGGGGGCCGATGATCATGTACCACGGCAGGGCGTAGAGGGCCGACTTGCCACCGATGCCGCGCCCCAGCTTGGACGACTTCAGCGCCCCGACCGCCTCCTTGAGCTGCGCCTTGACCGCCTGGATCTCCTCCTTGCGCTCCGGCCGCGCCCCCGCGGCCTGCTCGTCCGCCTGAGCCCACAGGGCGCTCTCCAGGTTGACGGCGCGGCGCGCCTCCAGGATGCGGCCGATGATGTAGACGATGGCGGCGATCACGAACACCGCCGCGAACAGGGCGAGGCGCACGGTGAGGCCGAGCTTCAGCAGGCCGCCGCCGAACCAGATGAGGGCGAGCAGCGCCAGGAGGCCGATGGCGGCGACCAGCCGCCGGTCCTTCACCAGGGCGAGGATCAGCTTCACTGGGCCACCTCCGCGACCGGCGCGGTGAGGGGCAGGCGTGCCGCATCACGGTGGAGCAGCACCGCGTAACCCGAGTAGAGCATCACCAGGACCGCACCGCTCACCGCCAGGGCAACCCACGGCGGTAGGCGCCGGCCGAGCTGGCCGGCGATCCCGCCACCCTCCGGCGGCGGCGGCGGAGAGAGCTCATCGCCGCCCTTGCGCAGCTTCGCCAGGTCGGCCGCCATATCGGTGGTGAGCTGCCGCAGCCGCTCCACCCCCTCGACCCGGTAGCGGCCCTCGAAGCCCAGGGAGAGGCACAGGTAATAGACCTCGATCACCTGCTCCATCTCCGCCATACGCCGCCCCATCTCCGTGAGGCGCTTGAAAAATCCCTCCCCCGCCAGGCGCTCGCCGAAAAGATCGAGCTGCAGTGGCTTGGCCGACCAGTCGTCGCGGAACGGCAGCATGGAAATGAGGATCGACTCGTCGAGAAAGGCGCACAGGGCGTACTTGGCCGACTCCACCCAGTCGCTCGGGAGGCCCGACTCCCGCGCCTCCAGCTCCAGCCGATAGAGGCCGCGATCGACCTGTCGCCGCACCTCTTCGCCGCCGCCGGGATCCCCCCCGGCGCGGATCTGCACCGCGAGGGCCAGCAGATCGGTACACAGATCGGCGAGACGGCGACCGCCCTTGGACGAGGATTCCATTACTAACCCACTCTCCAGAAAGCCATCCGATCCCCGCAACCACAGGCCACATATTGCACAGATTGGCGCAGATCAGCCGTCGTCATATGGCCGAGGGAACCTGCGTCTAGCGGAGAACTGTTAAGAAAAACCTCTAAGGCAGGCAGGACGCCAGGAGGCGCACTGTTTCCCGGGTCCCTACCTTCCTGCCTTCCTGCATTCCTCGGGGGCCCACCCCGCCACGGCCATCCTGAAACGCATGAGGATAGATCCGGAGCCACACGGGCGATTGCCGCCCTCATAGAAGAACGTCGAGCATTCATGAGTTACCGAGACAGGTGTCTACCCCAAGACCATCTGCGAAAATCTGCGTAATCTGCGGCTAGACGAACGGGCCGATCTGCGACACCCCTTCCGATCACGCCTTGATCGCCACCACCTCGAAGCGCAGGCCGGCGGCCTTCACCGGCAGGTAGATGGCGAGGGAACGGCTCGCCCGTACCGCGCCCCAGGCAGCGGCGCCCGGCTCGAGGCGGAAGTAGACGGTGCCGCTCTTCACCGGCAGGGTGGCCGGCGGCCGCGGCGCATGGACGATGGGGATGCCCGGCAGGGCCGAGGTGATCAGAGCGTCGATCTGATCCGGCGAGGCGGCCTTGCCCTTCTGCTGCACCTCGCGCGCCAGATCGCTCTCGCCCATGTCGGCGCTCACGGCGAGGTAGAAGTCGGCCTTCTCGAATAGCTCGGCGTCGTCGGCGCGACCGTGGTACATCCACTCCCGCACCTTCTCCATGGGGAGGTTGACGCAGTGGGTCGGCACCACGGTGCCTAGAAGCCGACCGAGGAGGTCACGAAATCCCTTGAAGGTCGCCCCCAGGTCGTCGTGACGGTAGGGCGGGACGTCGCTCGCCGCGATCTCGGTCGCGAAGGTGGTGAGCGAGCCGGCGAGCTGCGCCAGGGTGCGGTAGGCGACATACGGGTGAAGGTTGGGGGTGCGCGCCAGATCGGCCACCAGGGGCAGGGCCGAGTTGACCGTGTTGAGCAACCAGAAGGCCGCCGTGTCGGCCGTCCCGAACTCCACCAGATCCCGGGTGCGGTGGCGGCGCTGGGCCGACAGGGCCACGCTCTTCGCCGAGAGCTGCTCCAGCAGGCCGCGCACCTCGCCGGCGATGGTCGGGGCCGCGGCAATGTGCAGGGCCGGCGGCGCGTAGCTAGGGTCGAGGGTCAGGGTGCCGGCGGCGGTGCGCGAGAGACGGGCGATGGGCAGGTGGTCGAACCCCTCCCGCTCCTCCCCCTCGAAAAGGAGGCGCCACTGGCCGCGGGCCACGGCGAGGGTCTGCTCGTTGAGGCCGGTGTTCTCGTCGATCACCGGTCGCTCCTCCTCCACCCATCGCACCGCGGTCGTGGGGGCCACGGCGTCGGAGAGGAGCTGGGCGGCGGGCTGCCCTGGCTGGCGCCGGGGAAGGCCCAGGTAGATCGTGAGGCTCTTCGCCTCGGGCGCGAAGTAGTCGCCGACGCCCCGCCCTTCGGGCAAAGGATCCTGCCCGGGCAGCTCGAAGGGAATCGCGCCGGGGAGGAGGCCGGCACATCGTTCCAGCCGGAACACCCCGTTGGCCAGGGCCTCCGGGGCGACCGTCACCTCGGTCAATCCCCACGGGTAGGGGTGCAGGGCAGCGAGCAGGGCGTTGCGTGCGACCTCGCGGTGGAGGCGATCGTGCTGGAAGTGGTGCGGGGTGAGGAGCATCCCCTCCGACCACAGGATCGGTGGCACCCCGGCCATCACTTACCCTCCGACTTGGAGCCCCAGCCGAACCAGCCGCTCTTGACCGCGTCGAGCTCCACCTGGCTGCCGCGCAGGGAGAGGCGCAACGCCTGTTTCTTCTTCTTCGGATCCAGGGGCAGGACCCGCCGCCAGCGATCCCCCTCCGGTGTGCGGAACAGGGCGACCACCCCGAGGAAGCGGGTGTCGAGGTTGCGCTGTACGTCGATGTGCCGCTCCTCACCCGGCCGCAGGGTCAGCTCCTGACTCTCCACCAGGTCGTTACCCAGGGCGTCTCCCGGCGATTTCCACAGGGCGCGGAACTCCGCGGCCTCGAACTTGTCGCGCCGTTTGAGCTGATGCAGGTAGACCACGACGGGTAGCGACGCCCCACTCGGGTCGGGATTGAGCACCGCATCGCCGCGCAGGTTGATCTTCAGCACCGGCGGCTTATGGCTACACCCCGCCAGCACCAACGTGGCGACACTCGCCACCAAAAGCAGCCGCAGAAAAGACCTCGTCATCGTGCTCCCTCCTCAGTCCCGCCTCGGGTGAAGGCGCAAACATGCCCCATTCACCCGGCGTCGTCATCCCCTCGCTTCTGCATCTCCAACCAACCCCGGGCCAGCACCGGCCGCAGCAGCTTGTTGAAGGTCCCCTCGTCCATGGCCGCGAGCTGCTGATACTTTTCCACGTAGGCGCGCCACGCATTCTGCTTGGCGCCGGGCAGGTTCTTGCGCGCCAGGGCCAGGGGGCCGAGCTTCACCTCGCCCCCGGACACCTCCTGCTCCAGGCGCTTCGGGTCCACCTCGCGCAGTACCTCGCGCACGCACCGCTTGAGGCCGTGAAGCAGGCCGATCTGGTGGCGCAGGCAGTCCTCGGTCGCCTCGTGCAGGGCTCCGAGGGCCTCTGCCGAGTCCGGACAGGTGACCGGATCGAGGAGATAGTCCAGCAGGCTACCCGGCTCCTGACCGGTGGCGCGTAGCTTCACCCGGTTGGTACCGAGGCCGTGGAAGCGGGTGGCGGAGGCATCCTGGGCGACCTCGAACTCCCGCCGCCCCTGAAGCAGTGCGGTAAGTCCCTCGAGGAGCAGGTCGACCACGTCCGCCAGCCGCTCCCCGGCGCGGGCCTGCCACTCCAGGTCGGCGGGCAGGTCGGGGCGATCGAGCAGGCGGGCGAGCAGGCTCCGCAGATCGCGCACCGCACCGATCTCCACCGGGACCGCCACCACCTCCACCGGCGCCACGGCTTGCTGAGCGGCCGCCAGGCGTGCGTGCTCGCGGTCGGGGAACTGTTCGCGCAACGCGGCGAGGACCTCCGCGGCCTCCGTTTCGCTGAGCGGGTCGAGGTGCTCGCGCAGGACGCGATCGAGGGCCGCGGGCCGTTCACTCGCAGGGAGGCGGGTCGTGTCGCCGATGGCCGCAGACAGCCGCCGCACACGGCGGCGCAGCAATACTGCCGGGTCGGGACCGGCGGCCGCCGGAGACGCGGGGGGCGGCTCGTCACTCGGGACGAAGATGCGCGTACCGAAATCCTTCTTCGCGACCGGCTCTGGTTCCTCGTCGCTGGCGATGCGCACCGTGTAGGTCGCCAGACCGACCCGGTCCCCCGGCACGAAGACCTCCGGTTCGTTGGCGGCCAGGGGGTGGCCGTTGAGGGACGAGCCGTTGGTGGAGCCGAGGTCGGTGATCCAGTGCTGATTGCCGCGGAACTCGACCCGGGCGTGGTGGGTGGAGATCACCCGGTTGCGGTCCTCGAGCACCAGGTCGTTGTCGTGGCCACGCCCGATGGTGATGACGTCCGTCGCCGCGTCGAATCGGTACGGTGGCGTGCCGGCATCCGCGGGAGGTTGGATGATGAGGGAGATGGCCACGGAAGGGGCTAGGGGCTAGGGGCTAGGGAGGGATGGTAGGGCCGAGGTCAATCGGCCTCCGTGCCGGCCCCCACGAACCGATCCAGCGCCTCCTGGACGTCGCGATGGAAGGGATCGGTCCCGAGGAGGTGGGCTCGTACCCGGGTGGCGAGGGCGTGCAGGACGGCGATGGCGCGGTCGATGGGGCCACGCGGGAACTCGGCCTCGTAGTCCCCGCGGTGGGCGCAGAAACCGAAGTCCGGCCGCCAGAGGAGAAGCCGGAAGCCGAACAGGAGCAGCTCCTCCCACAACAGGTCGGGACAGCCAGGCTGGTGGTCCTGCCGATCGGCCTGCCGGTAGAGGCTGGCGAGGGGCGCGAAGATCTCGCCGCGTGCGGCGATCGCCTCGCACAAGGCCTCGCGCAGGAGATCTCCGTCCGCCGCACCCCGAGCCCGCTCGGCCACCGCGTCGCACGCCTCGACCACCGCCGCCGCCGACTGCTGATCATTGACCAGCAGGCCGTGGAGCCACAGACGACCGAGGCTGAAGAGATCACACGGCACGTGCAGGGTGGGATAGTGGAAACACGCCGCCTCCGGGACCACCTCACCCTCCGCCTTGGCCAGGAGGGTCTCGGTGGGCAGCGGGAGGGGACCGACCACGCGCATCTCGCCGCGTCGCGCCTCGACCACCCGGCCCCACAGGGTCACCTCGTCGATACCCAGGTTGGGAGCGCTGATCTGGACGAGGAGTCCGTCGTTGGCCACCGCCTCCAGCGGCCCGCCCGTCACCCGCGCGGCAAACTCGCCGTCGGCCACCGTATCGAGACGCACGGTGGCGCGCTCACCGTGGCCCGCTGTCCCGGCCGCCACCGGCGGTGCCGCGAACGCCTGGCGGATCTCCCGGGGTGGCTGGAAGAGGCCGGTTGGGCCGCCCGCGACCGGGAGCAACAGGGGCTGGGCACCCCCCGGGCTGAGCACCGCCACCGAAGTCGCCCACCGTGCGGGCATGGCGCCGGAACCTACCTGCAGGCGGGCCATGATGTTGGATGGCTCCAGTCGCAGATGGGGTGCGCACAGCGTCTCGTGAATCGCCGCCACCCCGTCTAGCAGGGCACGGAAGGCGGTGATCTTCAGATGCAGGACCTCCAGATGGAAGGCGCCGGCGTGGTCATCCGCAAAGAGATATTGCCGGCCGTAGCGATACGCGTCTCCGACCGAGGAGAGACCGGGCCGGCGAGCCGCCGTGGCCCCGCCGGCCAGGTACTGGGCAAGAAGACCGTCCCAATCCTGCCCGCCGAGCAGGGCCATATGTTCGTCGAAGTGGAGGTGCAGCAGCTCCAGGGGCTGAGCGTATGCCGCGTGCATCGCCAGGGCGACGAGGCGTTCCGCAGCGAATCCATCGCCGCCGGTCGGGAAACACGCGGCCGACTGGTCACAGGCCACACATGGCACCACCGCCGAATCGAGGCGCGTCAGACTCACGGCGAGGTCGTCGATCCACCGCGAGAAGTCGCGCAGATCCGCGGTGTGACGGGCCACCTCGTCCGGTGCCGCTGCCGTGTAGAACACGGGCGGCGTCGTCTTGGGACAGGAGACACAGGTGAGGAAGGTGATGTCCGAGTCAACCGGTGTCGGGAGACCCACGGCATCGAGCACGGCGTCGTCGGCGCACTCGCTCAGGGCATGGCCACAGGCCGGACAGATGAGCGGGAAGGCGATGCCCTTTTCGCTGCACCATACGATCCCCCGCCCTTCCCCGAGAAGAGGATCTCTCACCAGGGGCAACGCCTGCACGACACCTGGGGACGCGGCTAGACGCCGCTGACCGTCGACGGTCCGCAGCCAGGCGTCACGCACCTCGCGCTGGGTGATGGGCGGTCCACTCAGGGCACGGCGCGGCCGGTCGCGGCGCACCTTGAGAGCGACGGGGATAAGCATCTCCGTCGCCGATGCGATCCGCGCCAGGAGGACACGGGACAGTTGACCCGCATCGCTGAGCACCATGAAAGGTGCTGCCCCCTCGCCTGGTACCAGCTCAAAGCGCATCGCTCCACCCTGCGCGGCCATAGTGTCGTCACCCTCGTTCCAGTTGCCCGCACAGGTAGCGGACCGGCCAAACATGACACGTTCGCTCGCAGGCAAACAACTGTGGCGCGCGTGGGTATTTTGCACCGGACGAGGCGCGCCGCCGGTAGGTTCTCGCCATGAAAAATAGGCCCTATCCCACGGGGGATAGGGCCTATCTTGCTGCCCGGAAGGGTCGTCGATGGTGCGCTACTGCACCTCGCCCTCGATCACCGCCGGCGCATCGGTGACCACCGGCTTGTCGGCCCAGGTGTGTGCCACCGTGCCGATGTCGGCCGCGTCGAGTAACGCGACGGCCGGGTCGGAGAACAGGTTGTCGACGTTGAGCGCGGAACATTCACCCAGCGCCACGCCGCGCATCGACTGCTCCATGCCTAGCCCCTTGATCACGAAGTCGTCGGTACCGTCGGTGAGCTGTACCCCGTCGTTCAGGGTGACCGCCGAGTACCAGCGATGGGTTGCCGGATCTTCCGTCCACGGGAAGCCGTTCAGATTCCCCGCACCCTCGTAGTGCAACAGGAAGACCTTGCCGGCGTTGTTTGCGGGATCACCGTTGGCCTCGTCCACCGTCTCCAGGGTGTAGGTAAACTGCATCGGCCGGTCAAACGTAGCGAGATCGCCGTTGGCATCGGTGACGGTGATGAGGCGGTTCCAGTTCTCCGAACCGCTTTCCCAGCGGTAGGAGACGGGCTGGTTGTAGATCTCCCACGGGTTGGTGATCCCGCTGGTGTCGGTCACCATCTCACCGGTCTGGATGCCCCAATCGATCCCGAGGGAAGAGAGATCGAGACCGACCATGGATACGGCACCGTTAGCATCGCTCAACGACATCTTGCCGTCGGCCACGGTCATGGTGTAGGCGTGGGGGGTGCCATCGTTCGGGTAGTAGAGGTCCCACTCCTGGGTCGCCGCATCGACGTCGGCCTGGGTCAGCCCACCCTTGAGACACCGGTCGTAGCAATACAGGGTAGTGGTGCTTGAAGCGCTGAACAGGGCCTGATCGTCCGGGGAGACCGTCTCCTCGGCGTAGAAGGTGACCACCTGATTCGCGGGGGCCACGGCGGAGTCGTAGACGTAGACGATGTTGCCACCGAGACTGTCGGACCATAGCCAGAGGTTGCCGCCATCGAACGCCGGCGTGATGTCGACCGGGGCGTCCAGAGGCGTCACGTCCGGACCGTTGTCACCCCACTCCACGCTGCCGGTGATCTCGAACGCCAGGGTGGTCGGGTTAAGCTCGGCGAGCCACTGGCGCTGCTCCTGGGTGAGCGGATTCTCACCCCAGTAGTAGAGCTGTTCCCCGACCAGCTTGTTGATCGCCAGGTCGTTGGCTGTCCGGCGAATCAGCCTGCCATTGGAGATATGAACCGTGTAGTCGGTGCCAGCGCCGCCGTCGAAGTTCATCTTGGTGATGGTCGCGCCATCCGGCAGGGATTGGTCGCCTTCGACCCATGGCCCCCAGTAGCCGAGCCAGCCATCAACCGTCTCGGTGCCGGTGTCGTACCGGAATGGGAAGCCGGAGCTCATCTCGACCCGCTCACCGGCGGTGACCGCCGCGCCGTCAACCGTGCCATCGGCCGCGTAGTAGAGGTTGTAGCGCCACACCTGGGTGTTGAAGTCGACGCGCGACATGCAGTTCTGCTCGTCTGCGCTGTTGTCACCGGTGCTGTCCTTGCCCCGGAGGAGGTGGTTCTCGTCGAAGGCCACGACATAGG